>Ga0315284_10000590_pt1 | contig 49609 bp, 37 predicted proteins | sample YL17G09_16_MG_FD_203696 | JGI IMG/M metagenome (GOLD analysis project Ga0315284, IMG submission 203696) | Sediment microbial communities from Yellowstone Lake, YNP, Wyoming, USA - YL17G09_16 | ecosystem: Environmental > Aquatic > Freshwater > Lake > Sediment | place: USA: Wyoming | collected...
TATGATTATACTTATATGTTCCGTATTGTCAAGTAGTTGGACAATAAAAGACAAATGAATTTTTCAGCTCAGGATTAAAGGTGTCTATGTCCATAAATCTTGTATTACGGACATATGAAACATAAGGGAAACTGAATTTGAGGATCGTATTTTAAACGTTTAATTTAACAGGTTGAAACTGGTAAGCATAACCCATAGTCTTTAGTATTCAATCACCTTGGAATGCAATCTAACACGAATTCAGAGCATAACTGATAACCACAAGAGATAATCCGGGTTCCGGGATATGTATGTATGATTCAGATAGTATGATTTTGTCCTGCATCATCAAAAAAAGGTTATTGACGGGTAGGGTCTGGATGGCAGCGAGTGGGAGTGGGATATAGGGTATAACCCACCACTCTCTTTTGAAAAAAAATAACAAAAAATGTGATTTGGCAGGGGGGTGTTATTTACTACGATGGCATTTTTGAGTTGTGAGACACAGTGGGATAAGGAGTAAAATGAGAGGGGGGTGGTAGAGTGGTATGGTTATATGGGGAATTTGACTTTTTATTGTGTAGAATATGATTTTTGAGGTAGTTTGGAACTACGGGATCGGGCAAGGCGGTTCGCAATTTTGGCTTTATCGTCGGGTGAAAGATTCCTTTGTGCTCTTGGTGGTTTTATTCGTCTTTTGTCAATTTCATATTCCTTGCCACCAGAACCATTGTCCATGATTGGCTTTAAACCAAGTTTCTTTTCCAAATGCTCTTGCCACCTGCGATTATATGTAAAAATGTTTGCCATCTCCTCATCTTCATTGAAGTTGATTATCGTCTCACGCTCATATCGTGTCAGTTTTCTCGGTTTTATGTCACAATTGCTACAATTCATAGGTAGAAGCTTTTAACTACCAAATCATCTCTCCTTTATCCATTCTGGTGAATGGGGGTTAATCCCCTACTTATTCCTAATCATTATAATGAATACACTATATATAATGTATGTAGATATATTTCTTTCAATACGAAGAAAATTAATATCTCCCTGCGCTGATGTAAGTAAATTCTTCTCATACTAAGTAAGCATCAAAGTATGATGAAAATGAAATAACTGAAGCCAACAAGTTCCGTAATTTTTACTATAAATAATCATCAAAAAGACTCTTATTTCCTTCATCAGAAACATCAGAACCATCAGTAACATCAGTATTGTCACCTGAGGGTACTGATGTATCTGATGTTCTTGCAACTCCGTATTGATCGGTTAATTGCTCAAAAAGTTCCTCATTCCATATTATGGCAGAACCACCACTTCTAGTTCCTCTCTTCTTCAAAAAACCAAGAGAACTTAAAATTTTCCCTACTGAAGTGTATGCAATTCTCTTATTCTCCGGTTTTCCCTCATTCATTTTATCGGTGATATCCTTAATGGATAATATTCCATTTTTAACATTTCCTTCTAAATCAACGATTGATTGAATGACTGAACCCTCTATGCTTTCAGACTTGTCCATTTTCCTATCCTCCTCAAGTTCTGTAATCAAACTGCGGAAAGACTTCTCAATTTCCGGTTTAACCAATATGGTGATTTGGAGAAGAGGTTTCAGGATGTCCCCAAGTCTTTTACGTGATGGTTTTTTAATATCCGGAAGTGATTTATCCATGTGATAAGCACGAAAAGCAAGAAGTTTTTCTTTTAACTCCAATGCCATTTCTGGAACAACATCCTCCTCAAAGCTTCTTTTCGTGTCTGGCATGTTGATGGTTATGGAACGAGTTTTCATAATATGGTTTGCCGCCTTGTTTATGGCGATAATAGTTGGACCAAATACCTCATAATATTCCGTATCTTTAAATCGTCCTAATTCAGGATGTATCACTCGTGGCACAATTAATCCTCTTTCGTAACGGCTTAAAACGATATCTTCACTTTTCATCTCAGCCATTTTTTTCACTATATCCACAATATCAAAGAAGATAGAAGCACCAAAATTATCAGCTAATCTGAAAATATGCGCTTCACGGAGCGATTCCAGGCGCACTCCACGATATGCAGCGTAAATCATACCCATACCAGTTCGACTTTTACCCCTGTCCGGAATTGCAAAAAAACTGATTATCGGCGAGTAATTGAATTTATCCATCAGATATGTTTGCATAACCCAGGCAGTCAACAGGTGATAATAGACCTCAGAGGGCAGATCTGAAATGTCTTTAAGGTATTGGAAAATCTCGTCATAGAGCATTTCGTCGAGTTCTTTTGTTGAGATGCCCTCATGATAAATTGAGTAATATTTCTGGATTTTTTCAGCTCTGGGAAGGAGCCAAGGAATTTGGTATTTCGGTGGAGGATAGTATTCTTTTCCTTCTATATTGACAGAAGTTTTAACTATAAGTTTATCTTTCTCCTTAATTAAATAAGCAGGTTTATTGTCATATCCTACGATATCTACAAGACCGTCAAACTTGGCAATATATTCAACATTTAAGTCAGATTTAGATTCAGGTTTTTTTAGCGTTGCCAAATATTCTCTTCGATATCGATTTAGAACCCTTTTATACTGCTTTATTTCATCTGGTTTAAGATGAAATCTTATCTTAATTACATCAACCAGATACGCATCAGCTTTGGGCTCATCCATTTCAGAAAGTTTTCTAAGTGTGGGATTAAGAATGTCGAATAGCTGCAGACTTGAAATGTCAGGTGGAATCTGATTGATTTCATGAATTATAGGATCAGTACCATTAGTTGGTTGATTGACTTTAATATTTGCCAAGTCCAATGAGGATTCATTATCAAGATCATCCAACCTGACCAGTTGGGAAACATTTGATTGATCCTTCTCATTTTCCGTAATCTTCTTTATCTGGTGATCCTTCATTAGGTTTTCACCTCCATCAATTCTATGGTTGAATTTCCAGTTATCTTTGAATTAGATGATCCATTTATTTTTGAGATACTCTCGTCGGACAATCTCATTAATTCTTGACGTGCGATTATCCGGGCAAGGATGAGGAGTCCATCGCTAATTATTTTCTGAGAGAGATCCTTCTGTACTTCATTTATTCTCAATCAACTTCACTCCAACATTCCAGTCCTTTTGCCATTTTCGTCATATCGCTTTTGATAAAGGGCGTTGAGATTGCATCGTAAGACCTCCGAGATAGCTAGGGCATATTGAGAGGAGAGAAAGAGCCGATTGTTTTCAAGGGCGTTTATGGTAGTTCTGTTTATGCCGGTTAGTTGCGCAAGCTCCTGCTGGGTAGCAATAAGTGCCTGTAATCTTGCTTCTTTGACTCTATTACGATATCGCTTCTCAATTCTTTCTAAGAGTTTTCGTTTAGACATTTCAAACTCCATGTGGTGAATAGTTACAATACTGTAATAATTATATACAATATGTTAGTTTTGTCAATCGGTTTGATAGAAAAAATTCTTAATAATAATGACCAGTAGATGTTGACAAATTACTTACAGATATGTATGATATATATTCAGTATAGGAAAGGTGAAAACGATGGAGCTTGCTGAGAAAATTACTTTACTAAGAAAGAAACGCCGTATGAACCAGAAACAGTTGGCGGAAGCGTCTGGATTGACTCAAGCTACTATTTCGCGCATTGAAAGTGGGGATGTCACTGAGTTGCGGACTCACACCTTCAAGCGATTAGCTGAAGCTTTAGGTGTTACCGTAGATTACCTTATTGGCAAAACGGAAAAAATATCACCATCGGATATCATTGAATCAGACCCCGAAGCCAAAATAATTTTTCGAGGATACGGGAAATTAGATGCAGAGGGGAAACAGCAAGTAAAGGATTTTATTAAATTCCTTAAAAAGAGGCAAGGCAAGAGGTAGAAGCCAATGAGAAATCCTGATTGGAATCTCTTTTATGGAAAAGACCCGAATAATTATGCGAGGAGAGTCTTAAAGGAATGCTATATCAAAGAACCTCCAATCAATGAGTATGAAGTGGCTGATTATCTGGGTGTGACAATCACTCCTATCACTCAAGACCAGATTGATGATTTCCTTTCTGATTGTGGAAGCACTTTTCGCTTGCCTGATTTCATACGGGTTCTTAAAGAATCCTGTGCTTGGCTGGAAAAGTATACAGATGGCAAATCCATAATTCATGTATTACATGATGGCAATGAACAGCGTATAAGATTAAGTATATTCCATGAATGTGGACATGAGATTCTTCCATGGCATGAACAGCTTAATTATCTTTGCGATGATGAAAAAGTACATAATCATGGCATCATGGTTCCTTTTGAAAAGGAAGCTTTTCAATGTGGCACAGAATTAATGATGCCTGGTGATGTGTTTTTCGAAGATGCGATGAGTGATGAAACAAGTATTGAAACGATAAAGAGGCTTGCTTATCGCTATAATGCATCACTGGAAGCAACATCAATCAGATATTGCAGCGTTTTAAAGCGCTACTGTGCAATGATGGTGGTAGTACCTTCGGGAAATGATTCAGAAGTAGAAGATGATGCAATATTTCAACATGATGACATTCATCTTTTCGATCCCTGCGATTATCTGTCAAGACCGATAATTCAAGCTAATCAATCACCGCTTATGGTCAAATATTTTGTCAGTTCTTCGAAAACCATGGGGTATGCCTCAAAAGGGACAGGTATTGGTGAAGATAATCCGATATTCAACACCTGGATTTCGGGAAAACCGTTTAAAGGGCAGATGAAATCATCTGTTTGGGGTTCATCAAAGAATATTCAGTATAACGCTGAGTGCCTTCGCTTGGGAAAAACAGATAAAGTCTTAGTCTTACTCTGGTTACCGGAAAACCAATTATGGTTTGGTTTTTAGGAGGGAGAAAACAATGAAAGTAGCACTATACGCCCGAGTTTCGACTGACAAGCAAGCTGAGAATGACTTATCGATATCGGCTCAGATTAAAGCTCTGCATAAATACTGCAGGGATAAAGGTTGGGATATAGTTAAGGAGTTTTTAGATGAGGGCGAAAGCGCTCGCTCAGCAAAACGTCCAGCTTTTCAGGATATGATAGCTCATGCCAAGCAAAAGCATAAGAGCTTTGATGCAATCGTGGTATGGAAACTCTCCAGGTTCGCACGGAACCGGGAGGATTCAATTACTTATAAGACCCTCCTTCGAAGGCGTGGAATCGAGATTATCTCTATTAATGAGCAAATTGACGATTCGCCATCAGGCAAACTTCTGGAAGGCATTATTGAGTCAGTTGATGAATTCTATTCAGCCAATCTTGCTCAGGATACGAAAAGAGGACAAAAGGAGAATGCGTCAAGGGGATTTCGAAGTGGTGGCACGAGCCCTATTGGCTATAAAGTCAAAAAGGTGATGGATGGGCATAACGAACGCACGACTCTTGAGATTGATAAAAAATATGCTCCAATTCTCAAGCGGATTTTTTCGATGTGCCTTGATGGCATGGGGGCAAAGGAAATCGTGAAAATTCTGAATGATGAAGGATTGCTAACCAATCTTGGCAAGACCTGGAGCAAGAATCACGTTTACTACATTCTGAAAAATGAAGTCTACACTGGCGTCTTACTTTGGAATAAGAGAACCCGCAATGTGGAAAACAAGCCTGATGAAATAGTACGGATTGAAAACAGTCACGAGCCAATAGTGGATAGGAAAACATTCCTAAAGGCTCAGGAAGTCCTTTTTAACAGAAGTCCAAAGATAACACGTCCTCGAGCGGTTTCCAGCAGATTCCTTCTTAGCGGATTCATCTATTGCGGCAAGTGTGGCTATGGGATGATTGGAACATCAGGGAAATCCTCACAATTTCATTATTATACCTGCCAGAACTATTGCAAAAGGGGAAAGAAAGTATGTGATGCAAAATCCTTCAGCAAGGAAAAACTGGAAAGCTTCGTAATCGATCGGTTGAAGGATGCAATTCTAACCGAGGAGAATCTTGCGGAACTTGTTCATCTGACCAATAAGGAACTGAACAGCTCAAAGGTGGAAAACGAGGATAAACTTACCACAATCGAGGCACAATTAGACCAGCATAAAGAAAGGCTCCACAAACTCTACGATGCCCTTGAGACCGGCAAAATTGCTCTGGATGACCTTTCACCAAGAATCAAAGAATTGAGTACTAAAATCCGGGATTTGGAAAACCAGAAGTTTGAGCTGGAAATTTCGCTAAAGAATGACAGATATGTAGAGCTTAGTCCAGCGGTAGCTAAAGCTTATGTCGATGATCTTAAGGAACTACTCAGCAAGGGAACGTTACTGGAACAGAAAGCATTTCTGAGGTCATTTATCAAACGCATTGAGGTTGACCCAGATAAAATCGGAATTGAATATATAATGCCACTCAAAAATGGGAAGAGGGAATCATACGGGAGTGAAGTACTGTCCACTGGACAGCTTGGTGTGGCTGATGGGATTCGAACCCACGACCTACAGGGCCACAACCTGTCACTCTAAACCAACTGAGCTACAGCCACCATTAATGAAATTGTATAGCAAAAAGCATTATACCCTCTGCATGCTGCCTCAACAAGTAGCGATGAAAAAAATAGGGACAGTCCACAAACTCCATTTCTTTGTTCGTTCTACAGGTCGTATTTTATCTGCATTCTCTTTCGTTAGATCTATTTAATCAGGGCTGTCCCCATTTTTTCATTCTTATTTACCCTTTCCGCACTCAGGCTCCCCTAATTGGGTTATTCCCTCAATCAGTATTTGACCCTTGTATTTGCAATCAGGGGAAAGCCTGTATATGGGACCGCCTGGACGCAGGATAATAATCGAACCATCCCCGCTAATCCTTATGTCGCTGAGAATATAGAGTTTTTCTCCCCATGTCCAGATTGATGCGCCGGTCGGGCCGAATTTGTGAACTCGCACTCGATCATCATGCTGTGCCGAACAGGGAGTCTCATAATGACCCACTATTACATTGCATTTCTCATCGGTAACCGGTCCGACCCATCCTATCTCGATACCCATCTCCGGCACATAGGGAATATCCACAACCCACTGCGCTATCATCTTACCGCGTCGTATTTTCCTTATGATGCCATCGCCTGAAAATCCCTTCTCATCAGTGGAGCAGAACAGCATGACTATGTCGTCGTTCATATCCACTGTGAAATTAATCAGATCTTTGATGTAATCGACACCTTTTATTTCGGGTAATGGATGGTCTATCGTTTCGAAGCCATCGAATGAAACCTCGCGAATAATAGGCTTCCCTTCCGTGTTCAAAGTTAATCCCCACCAGCATCCATGCGCCACAATTATCCCGAACATACCCTCAAGACCGGTTTCGAAAAGTATATTCCATTTAAAATCGCAAACCATACCTCTGTACAGCGGGATACCCTCACCGGGACTGTAAAGGAGGAACATTCTTTCCTCAGGGATGAAATCGACCAAATGAATCCGGTCGCACAATGGCTTAGGCACGTAGTTTCTTTTGTATGGTTTGCCATCCTTATCGAGGTAAAGAAAGAAATCGAGGTAATCGCACTGCAATGCAGCGATGTATGACCCGTCTTCAGCGGGAAGAATCTTTGTCAGGCATTCATCGAGATAACCCGCATGCGATTGCGAAGCCATAATCAGCAATGCAAACAGAGTAAGAGTGGAGATTTTGCAAAACGTCTTCATATGGATATTGTATCGTATTAGTGCCGTTTCGAGAAAAGCAGTTGCTATTTTATTAAGAATGTAAGGGCGGGTTTCTACGTGAACCAAGGCAATCACCCGCTTGAAATTTCTTGTTAAACGTTTATAATCACACGCCCGAACCGTAAACCCGCCCGTACGTAGAGATGAGTTGTACAGGCGGGGCGGGTTTCTACGTGAACCAAGGCAATCACCCGCTTGAAATTTCTTGTTAAACGTTTATAATCACACGCCCGAACCGTAAACCCGCCCGTACGTTTGGGTAAGCTGTATGGGCGGGTTTCTACGTGAACCAAGGCAATCACTCGCTTGAAATCTCTTGTTAAACGTTTTTAATCACACGCCCGAACCGTAAACCCGCCCGTACGTTTGGATTTTGAAAAATGGGGACAGTCCACGATGACTCTACAGGGACTGTCCCCATTTTTTCAGGTTCTCAGCTGATGTACGGATACTGCCGTCGAAATTCATATAACGCAATTCCACCCGCATGAACAACATTCAGGCACTGCGTAACGCCATACTGAGGGATTATCACGATATCATCGAGCTTGGGATAAATGTTGGCTTCGATTCCCCCCATCTCGCTTCCCAATACCAGAAGCGATTTCTCATGGAATTTATATTCATACATCGAGATTGCATTCTCATCGTTTTCGATTCCGACAATTCGGTAGCCATCTTTTTTATAGTCATCGATAACATCGGGGGTGCTGGTGAATTCGAGATTCAGCCACTGATGAGAGCCTTTCGTGACCGTTGTGGAATAGCTTTTCGTGCCGTACATGATGACTTTATCGACTGCCATAACCTCGGCGGTGCGGAGAATAGATCCCACATTACCTTCGTGATGCATTTTCTGTATGAAAAGAATGAGAGATGGCATGAATTAATTATACCGTGAATAGAGTGAAGCACCCACAAGCTCGCAAAGCCTCGCTTGTGGGCGGCACCCAGGAAATACTCATGCGGAGTGATAATGTAGTGAAAAACCAGTTGCTGGTCCTGAGTTCTCACGAACCTATTATCATCTGAACATATATGCTAATATTACCCCCATTGCAAAACAAACTCTTCAGGTGATTACAATGAAAAGATGGGCATTAATGATTGTTGCACTTGGTTTTATGTTTTATGCAAATTCTGTATTTGCCGAGGATGTGAACTACTCCGGCACATACACGATGAAAGGTCCCGAGGATGTTATTACTCTTACACTTCAACAGGACAAGGATGGGAATGTCATCGGTACCCTTTCCAGCACGACAGGAATGTCCTTTAAAGTAGAGGGTATCCTGTCAGAGGGATTCGCGGTCGGCGCATGCTATAACGATGAAATGGGAGTATTCTTCGAGGCGGGTTTCGAGGGTGAAAAGCTTATTTTCATGCTGATTGAACCCGATGAGAATAACAAGCCAAATTACGACAAAACCACCGAACTGTCTTTCACGCGTTCATCGGGTAATGCGCCATCTGAGTCTGGAAGCAAAGTACCCAAATCATTGCGGGGAAAATTAACGGGTGAAACTGATAAGGATAATGCCTCATCCGAAAAGGAAGATAAGGCAGGCAGCTCGAAAAAATCCCATATTGCCGATTCAAGCGAGATTGGTGAAGGTGAGATCGGCGACAAGAGCTGGGGATTCAAATTTAAAGCACCGAAGGACTGGGTTCATCAGGTAGGACCAGATGGCGTTATGCTCGGTCACAACACAATCGCGGGAATTTTGCTCGTGATTACACACAACGATGAACCATTCGACAAGATGAAAGCCGAGATGGCTGATGGAATCGAAGAGGAGGGAATAAGTCTGAAACCGGTCGGGGAATTGAAACAAATCGATGACCTAACCGTTTCAGGAACTTTTGAAGGTGTCGCGGATAATACAAATGTAAAAGCGTACAGTATCGGAACCATGTCCCCTTTTGGCGGTAGTGGAGCTTATATTGTCGCGCTCACAACCCCGGAACAGTTCAAACCGGAGTTGACAGGTCGTGTTGATGAAATATTCAATACGCTGAAATTCTTCAAGGTCGATATCTCCGAACAGGTGAAGAACCTTGCAGGGAAATGGACAACTGTCACAACGAACACTGAAACCAGCTATTATCTGTATGCTGATGGCACATTTTCACGTGACTACGAAGCGAATTACTGGGATACAAGCGGTGGTGGCGGAGGACCTGAGTGGGGAGCCAATAATAGAGAGCAGAATACCGGAAAATGGAAAGTCAAGGGCAATGCTGAGAAGGGCGTAATGACCTTGATTTACAACAATGGCAACGAGGAACAGATTGAATACGCTGTGCATGTTGAAGGCGGCGAAACATACTGGAGCGAATACTGGTTCAACGGAGTTCTCTACGGTCGCGGCAAGTTTGAGTAAAGTCGGATATTAACTACAGTTGCTACAGTTGGGGAGAGGAGCTGGCATAGCTCCTGTCCCCATTTTTTCCTATTTTTTCGTATGAAAAGTATGAGCGATGGCATAATGCTTAATTATAACATGAAAAAGAAAAACCCGGGAAATAGGAGCCCCGGGTTGGAATCGCTGTTTATCTAAGAGAGTTTAAATTGAATCGGATATTTCAGTTATAAATCAGGTTGCCATTTGTATCGAGTTTAACTGCGAAGGCATCACTACCACCATTAGATGTTCGTGTTATGTCAGCTTGATCTGGACATAAGTCGAAACCAACTGTTTCCTGGAAACTGCCACAACCATAGATAAAGCTAGATTGACTTATTCCTACACCACCGACAGCATCCCAATATGTCGAGCCGCATGAATAACCCCATAAATGACCGCCATTCAGATCGAATTTGCTTATATAAGCATCTGAACTTCCACAAGAAACATGTTGATCTAACCCTCCACCTGGATTCAAATCTACTGAACCTTCGAAACCACCACCAATACATAGATAGTTATACATGATTTCAACATCAAAAGCGTAATCATTGCCACTTCCTCCCCATGTTCGATGCCAGATTAAATAACCGGTTGAGGAATTGTATTTCGCTAAGAATGCATCATATCCACCATTTGATGATCCTGCTTTATATGAGTCAGGATCAGGATCAAAATCCGTTGAACCGCTGAAATATCCCGAAACATACAGGTTTTGACTATCATCGATTGTGATTTCGTTTCCTTGAGTCCAGTTGCCATCACCATATAACAGATGACCCCATTGTAATTCACCAGAAGAATTATATTTTAACAGACAACCTTCAGGATTTTCATCATAGTAATCTTGCCAACCATGATAACCTGTTACATAGATATTTCCTTGGGAATCCGCTACTACACCTAACCCTCTATCATCCTTTTCATCCCCCCAGTTGTTAGCCCATAAGAAATTGCCTTCTGTATCGAACTTTATCAAGAATATATCAACTGCATTAGAGGAAAGTGGATAATTTGGTGGGCCTGGATCAAAATCAACAGAACCTAAAAACCCTCCTGTAATATATACACCATTCTCATCAGCATAAACTCCAATGGCTTCACCTCCGCAATAATAATAACAGGTAACCCACTTATATTCCCAAAGATTATCACCATTTGGAGCGAATTTTCTGAGATAAAAAGCATTAACACGATTCGCTTCGTCAATATAACCTACTACATAACTATTTCCATTGTCATCCACTTTAACTTTGCGAGCATCATCATGCCGCCCTCCACCCCAGGATTGTGCCCATAATAGATGACCGGTCGAATCGAATTTGCTTAGAAAAGCGTCAACATCCCCGTGAGAAGTAAGGTTCCATTCAGAGGGACCGGGATCGAAATCCACAGTTCCCCTGAAAATGCCGGTTGCATAAACGTTTCCCATGATATCAACTGCGACATCCCCAATCCCATCATCTTCGACATCTCCCCAAGCGAAAGGCCATTCACCTTCAACATATTGAGTCACTGTGATATCTATCACATCATATAGAGCGAGTGATCCAGAATTTAAGGAGGTTGCCTTAATACATCCCACATAATCCCCAGCATCAGCACCTGTAGTGTTAACGAGGATTAATTCCCATTGGTTTGGTTCGGTTTGAGAAAATGGGATAAAAGATGTGTTACCAGTTATTGATGGGCACCATAAGGAAACCTCGTCAACATCACTTTGCCAGTCATAAACATCAACTTCGATTAACGCTTCTGAACCAGCCTTGCTATATAGAATCTCTTGTCTGAAATTTGTAATTTCATATGGTTCCTCGCAGTTTGATGGGAGAGAAACATCAATAGCCAGTTTTATTGGGGGATACGCAGGTGGGAACCAAAGCTGAAGCCTTTCCTTGTGTGATTCATGACCACCAAATTCACGGTTACCCGATCTGACAAAAGCCCTGAATGGATTAATCTGGGAGCCACCTGAGATGTCATAAAGACTGGTCCAATCATCAGGATTCAAAAGTCTTGATCCGTAGCTGTCGGTGTAAACTATTAAGCGCACATCATATCCCGACATTCCGATCGGGTTTGAGAGGGTTGCCTCTACATCGACAACCCCCGTCAGCGGATCGATATTCAGGACATTAAAGCTGGGTGAGATGTACGGCTTAACGTTCCAGTGCCTCATGGGATAGCGATCCACGTTTTCAGTCACTACGAGATTTTTACCATCGAAGCTGAGTGTCCACATCCCCATTAGAGTCCTGTTGTTCTGGGTGTCTGCAGGATCGATGGTTGGAATGAAGGACAGGTCATCCGATCCTTTGTCTGGCGTTACGGGAATGTCCCGACCGGCGGAACATCCGCATGCCAATAGCAGGGATACGAAAATCCCAAATAGAAAAGACCGCATACTAATCATTGGATTTGCCTCCAGGAAAATCATTTGATTTTGGATAAATTTTTAGAAGGGAGTACACCTCCTCCCTCCAAAAGTCATGCTAATAATAATGATATGATTAAAAAGAATCAAGTTTTTTCAGATATTTTAAATTCGGTATAAATTTGCTTTTAAGCCAGTGGTTCGATAGAATTTCCCGCGAACTTTCATAGGATATTAAATGCAGTAAAGTAATGAGAGGTGTCATATGGTAAGTGTGAATTTTGGAATTGGAAAAATCAGGGATATTATAGCTCGTGAGGTTCTTGACAGCCGAGGCAATCCGACAGTCGAAGTTGAGGTTCATACAGATGGAGGGGAGGTTGGTGTCGCGATTGTGCCGTCGGGGGCATCAACAGGAACATACGAGGCTGTCGAATTACGTGATGGCGACAAAAAGCGATATAACGGGTTCGGGGTAACGAAGGCAGTCGAGAATGTGAAGGTAATAAAAAAGAAATTGATTGATCTCGGCATGGATGTCTGCGAGCAGCGTTTGATAGACAGTATCATGTGCGATATGGATAAATCAGAGAAACGCAATAAGGGTATTCTTGGGGCGAATGCTATTTTAGGAGTTTCGATGGCTTGCGCGAAAGCTGGCGCAATGGTCACAGGGCTTCCGCTTTACAGGTATCTCGGAAATCCGGCATCATGCGTGCTTCCGGTGCCGCTCATGAATATTCTCAATGGGGGAAAGCATGCCGATAATAATGTCGATATACAGGAATTCATGATTGCTCCGATCGGGGCTCCATCGTTCAAAGAGGCGCTTCGCATGGGCGCTGAGATATATCATCACTTGAAAATAATACTGAAGGACAAGGCAAAAAGGGAAAAAAGAAAGTTATCAACCTCGGTTGGCGATGAAGGCGGATTCGCTCCGGATTTGAAATCGAACGAGGAGGCGCTTGATGTCATCATCGAGGCGATCAAGATGGCGGGATACAAAGCCGGCAAGGATGTTATTCTCGCTTTGGATTGCGCTGCGAACGAAATGTGGAACAAATGGGATGGCAAGCAGAAAAAATACTGCTTCTTCAAAAGCACAAAGAAAGACACCACAGCGGAGGCGTTAATCAAGCTTTATGACAGCTGGGTACGGAAATATCCGCTTTATTCGATTGAGGATCCGCTTCATGAGGAGGACTGGGACAACTGGTCGAAGATGATGTGTCAACTTGGTAAAAAGATTCAAATTGTCGGTGACGACCTATACGTGACAAATCCTGACAGGCTTGAGAGGGGTATAAAACTGGCATGTTCAAATTCAATACTGATAAAGCTCAACCAGATAGGAACCGTGTCGGAAACACTTGATGTAATCGAGCTCGCACATAGGGCAGGGATGACATGCGTTATTTCACATCGGAGTGGCGAGACGGAGGATACGATAATAGCTGATTTGGCCGTAGCTGTAAATTCGGGTCAGATAAAAACTGGCGCTCCGTGCAGGACGGACAGGGTGGCGAAATATAATCGGCTGTTAAGGATAGAGGAGGAGCTTGGCAGGGTAGCTGAATATGCTGGGGATGAGGTTTTTTCAATATTCATGAATGAGAGAAGGAAAAAATAAAACGCAGGCATCCCCTTGCTTACGCGCGGGGTGCGTTTTATTTACGAGTAGCTGATATCCCCTTGCTTACGCGCGGGGTGCGTTTTATTCAAAATTCTTTTTAATGAAGCTTATACCTGTTTCGATATAACCGGGGATTACATCATGGTCATAATGACTGTGACCTTTAAGCTTGAGGAATTCCTTCGGACCTTTATAGAGTTCAAAAAGCCGTTCGCTGTCGCGAAATGGGACATCGATGTCATGTTCGCCATGTATGAACAGGATAGGTATCGAATCGACATCTTTAAGCACAGCGGCGGAACTCGATTTCCACATGTTTCCACCCGTAAGAGTCCCAAGGAGAAAAATTATGTACGGGAGAAAGAAGATGGGAATATTTTTACGTCTAAGGCGTCCGCCGAATATGGTAGTCATGTCGTAATATGGTGAATCGGCAACTACGGCACGAGCCTCTTTGAAGAAAGGAAGAGTTCTGAGAGCGACGGTCGCGCCCATTGAACCACCCCAAATCGCGATTTTTCCGAAATCGACATCGGCGCGAGTTTTAAGATAACTCTTTGCGCCAATGACATCGAGAGGCTCCTTCAAGCCGATTGTGGTGCGAGGGAAATCGGACTCGCCGCATCCGCGAAAATCAAATGAAAATACATTCCATCCTTGTTTTAGAATATTTTCAATTATCAGGTGATTCGCGCCCATCCTGTGAGCATAACCGTGAAGTATGATCACAAGCGGTCTTTTACCATCGCCCGATGAATAAAAAATGCCGTGAGCAGGTATTCCATCCATGGTTTCAAAAACAACTCTCTCCGGAGTTACACCGCTGATTATATACTCTTCGATAGGGCGTTTCTTTCGCGTTCGGAGATAGACCGAGCGGCGAAGGAAGAAGAGGGCACCGATGGTGAAAAGTGCGAATAAAAGAATCGCGATAATGATTATGGCTTTTATGATTGCGAAAGTTAAATTCATTATCGAGGACAAAAATTTCAGGGAGGCTTGAAAATCGCACTCCCGCAAGCCTTATATTTAAAACGCAATTTAGCTTAGATGCAAGAAGAGTGTAGCAAAATAAAAACGGATGAGATAGGGGCGCTAACGCTCAGTGCTCGGAGCTGATTGCTTATGCGCGCAGTACTGAATCCCCTTGCTTACGCGTGGGGTGCGTTACGCTCGCGCATGATTGTGGATGAGAGAGGGGCGCTAACGCTCAATGCTCGGAGCTGATTGCTTACGCGCGCAGTACCGAATCCCCTTGCTTACGCGCGGGGTGCGTATCCCCTTGCTTACGCGTGGGGTGCGTATCCCCATAATGCTTCAAGTAGCAGTAACAATATTACCAATATGCTATAATTATCATCGTTTGATTTCATTCCAGCAAAGAAGGTGAGCGAGAAGTGAGATTCATATTAACAATTATCATCATGGTTATATCGATAACGATTTTTGGGGGGTGCTCAGGCAGGGAAATTCCGACCACTCCCGAGCAGAACTCATCAGCCATGCCTGATACAACTGAAAGAACATTCATCTACACCGGAACTTTTACTATTGATACTAACACTATGACCATTGAAAATCGGGAAGATAGAAAATCGGATTTGATTTATAACATCACGGGATTCCTCGGAAATAAGTGCCCGGGTGGATGTTTCCGGTTCAGGATTGTGAATATTGTGGGGACTGTGCTTGAGATTGAATTGACAATCGAGAATCCGACATCTATCCAGGCTTATGATGTAAGGCTTGAATATATCGATTTGTTCGGGAAGACAGTGTTGAATCCCGATAGTTACACGGATTTTCTCGGTGTCCCGGTAACCAATATCAAACCATTCACCGCGTTCGCGCCGGGTAATCCGAACAGGGCGTTCCCTGTTGGTCCTGGTGGAATGGATACACAAACGATTTTTCTGGATTTTCCTCCCGGCTCGATATCAGCGGTTAATTATGCCGTTACGGCGAGTTTCCCCGGCATGTGCGGTGAACCATACGAGATAAACGGGATGGCACAGGATGGTGAGTTGACCGAAACCGGTGGTAGCGCGGTTATATCCTGCCATGTGCTCGACCATCAGGGGAATATAAGCATGGTTTATCTCGATGCCATGCCAATAACAGGGGGTATTGTGATGATGACTGCCGATCCTATCAATCCAACGTTTTATAGCGCTACAATCTCAAACACGATGGGAGCGCCAATCGGTCATTATTTACAGAAAATAATGGCGAGTAGCCCGAATCCGCAGAATATAAAAACCTATAACTATGTGGATATCGAGGTTAGCAAGATTCAGAGTGAGTCTCCGGTGGCGGTGATTTCATCGCCATGCCCGGATAATTTCATCTGGGTTGGAATGTCGATGTTCTTCGATGGTCGCATGAGTTATGATGATATCGCGATTGCCCGCTACGCATGGGATTTTGAATGGGATGGAAATCCATCGAATTTCAATGTCGATTCGACTCTCGATCACCTCAATCACCGGTTTATGGATATAGGCATATATACGGTTGGTCTGAGGGTGGAGGATACCGATGGGCTTTTCGGATACGCAAGTGTTGAAATAACTGTAGCGATTGACACGGCACCGAAATGGTCGATGGGAGCTTTGATATCCGGACTGAGTAAGGCTGATCTTATTGAACGAAACTATAATCCATCAAGGCAGATCGTCGCTGACTGCGATGGAATAATACATACGATAATTAAAAATGGCGACAAACTATATTATGTGAGCTACGACGGCTGGACAGCATCGACACCGGAACTCGTGGAGAGCGGAAATGTAATTATCGGGCAGCCAACTATGGAACTCGATGACAATGGCGTTGTTCATCTTGTTTATGGCATATCCGGCGAGATTCGTTATCGCAAACTCGAAGGCGGGACATGGTCGTCGGCGACTACGCTGGTACGAAACTCCGATGTTCCCGGTTACAGTGTCGAATACCCATCGATGGCGGTTAATTACAAAGGCGAGATTATGGTTGTTTTCAATAAACTGGATTCCAGCTACATATTTTATATCGGTTATGTTTACAATGATGGCAGTGGATGGAATTCACCTGCTGATTTGACTCCGGTATATCTCAGGATAGATTCATCCTCATACACTATACCGAATAATGATTTGCGCGCAGCTCCGGATGGACGATTCCATCTGGTTTACAAAAGCTGGCCTGATGCCGGTTCAGCATCCCAGTATCATCTCTGGCACGTAATCTGGGATTCAGGAAGCTGGGGGATGGTTAATAGATTCAACAACGACAGCGGATTGAACATAGCCCTTAGCTCATTTGTAGCATCTGATGGCGACCTGTTCGCGGTATGGCAGACCAGTCGGTTCGGAACTTTTAACGCGATGTATCAGCGATGGGATTCTGTCAGCCAGACATGGGGGAGCCCGATTCGAGTTTCCAAAAACGCGATGAGCGGGAGCTACAGCTGGATTCCGGATATTGGAGTAGATGCCAACGGGCTTGTCATGTATGTCTGGGAATATTATTACAACGATACCCGTCATGTATATTACAAACAATTCAACGAACTCGACAGTGCATCGACTATTCTCAACGCCGCTGAGAGGAACCTTGAGATAGCGAGTGGGAACATGGCGAATCCGAATGTATTTTTCGGTCATGATAACAGGATTCATTGTATATGGCAGGATGACAGAACGGATCCGGGCAATTTTGATGCTAACGATGTGTATTATTCAGTGTTTTTTTGATATATAGATGGGGTGCTGATGCGTGAGGTTATGGGCGTCACGCTTACGCTATGGACGTTCGGGTGCTGATGCGTGGGGTTATGGGCTTGGTGCTTACGCTGACCATGTTCGGTGCTAACGCGTATTGTTGTGGGCTTGGCGCTAACGCTGACCATGTTCGGTGCTAACGCGTATTGTTGTGGGCTTGGCGCTAACGCTAACCATGTTCGGGTGATGCTACTGGTTTGAGGTGCGATCTATTTTGATTTTGATTTTTTCGATTCGGCGCTCATCCATTTTAATAACCGTGAAATGTGCGTTGGCATGCTGAATAGATGCGCCCTCGTGTGGCACTTTGCCGAAGAGACCCATTACATAACCGCCGAGTGTCTCATAAATGCCCTCTTCGAGCTGTATCGGAAGTGCCTCGTTAACATCATCTATCTCAAGACGGCCATCGAGGAGATAAGTATCGGTTCCAAGTTTCTGAACTATTTCCTCAGGTTCGTCATGCTCATCGTAAATCTCACCAACAACTTCTTCAAGAAGGTCTTCAAGTGTGACCAGACCGGTTATGCTTCCCGCCTCATCGACTACCATCGCGATATGGCTGTGCTCCTTTTGAAAATCCAGCATCAGGTCAAGGACTTTTTTCTTTTCCGGGATGAAAGCGATGTCGCGTTGAAGCTCACGTATCGGTGTATTGGTTTCACCGGTAAGGAACATGCCAATAAGGTCTTTTGAATTGATGAATCCGATAATCTGGTCTTCATCCTTGCCTTCGAAGATAGGTATTCTTGACAGGCCGACATCTCGAATTTTTTCAGATGCTTCATTGATACTAATGTCGGCTGGAAGCAAAAATATGTCACCACGAAGCGTCATGACCCTATCCACTGTTGTCTCCGCGAAATCGATAACCTTAAGCCCGAGTTCCCGTTCCTCATCTTCCACAGTTCCGGCGCGACTTCCCTGGATGAAGGCGAGACGGATTTGCTTTTCAGTAACAAGTTTTTCGCTCGCGTCATCTGCCATTGTCCTGAGGATTAAATGCGGGATTGAATAGGAGAGTTCAATAAACGGTTTGAGGATTTGTCCGGTTAAAGCCACTGCGGGTGCGAGAAGAAGAGAGAAACGGTCTGGGGCATCAAGAGCGATTGATTTGGGGATTATTTCACCCATCACGAGAATAATTCCATCGAAAATCAATATATTCCTGATAAGTTCAAGAGTGGAATGTCCGGGCCATATGGATTCACCGATTGTCGTAAAGGCGATAATGGCGAAGTTAGTGCCAAGAAGTGTAGTTCCGAACAGCACTTTTCGATTGGACAGGAGTTTGAAAGTAGTCATGGCGCGACGGTCTCCGCCAGTGGATAGTTTCCTGAGATAAACAGGATTCGCCGCAACAATAGACGCTTCGCTAATCGCGAAGAAGAAACATATCGCGAGAAGAACAATCATGATTATGAAGACGAAGAATGTCATTTACTCGTAGGTCTCCTCAAAGGATTCCTCCGGTTTTTCCGGTTCGGTTTTTCTAACTTCGATCTCCTTGATTCTCTTCTTCTCAACTGACCTGATTCTAAAGGTTAGTTTTCCTATCTCGATTTCTTCTCCTTCCGATGGTATTCGTCCGAGTTTCTGGAAAATCAAACCGCCGACCGTGTCAGCTCCGTTCTCGGGGAGTGCAACATCGGTGAGAGTTTCGAGGTCATGAAGATTCAATTTACTTTTTACAATCCATTTGTCGCCGTCATATATATGCAGTTTGTGGCTTTTATCGAATTCATCCTCTATTTCGCCAACGAGTTCTTCAAGCACATCTTCGATAGTAACGATGCCGGCGGTTCCGCCATATTCATCGACCACTATCGCGAAATGGGCTTTCTTCCGCTTCATTTCATTGAACAGGTTGGAGAGAAGCATTTCGTCGGTTACATACTCGACATCGCGGTGCAATTTTTCCAAGGATAATTTTTCGAAATCCTTCTGTCCAAGTTTTCCAAGAAGATCTTTTGCGTAGAGGAGTCCGAGGACGTCATCCTTACTTTCGCCATATACAGGAAGGCGCGAATGACCGGATTTCACAATCATGTCGAGAGCGTCTTTCAAGGAGGATTTGATGCTCAAGGCGACCATATCGACTCTCGGTATCATGATATCCTTTACTTTAAGGTCCCCGAATTCGAAAATCGAGTGGATCATATCGCGTTCCCCGGTCTTGATTACACCTGTCTCCTCGCCTGTCTCTATGAGGTCGATGATTTCCTCTTCGGTGATGGGAGAGGATGTTCCGGACAGGGAGATTCCGAATATCCTGACTATGGACTTTGCCATTATGTAAATTAATCGAACCAGGGGCCTGCTTATTGTTATGAGAGCCTTGAGGAAACCCGCTCTTGAGAGCGCCTGGCTCTCGGGGTTTTTGTGGAAATAATTCTTGGGAAACATCTCGCAGATCACAACTATGAAGATGGTGACAAGGATGCCACCAATCGCTACCAATAGAACCTTTGTTGACATAATTAAATTCAATGGTTTGAAGATCGTATAATCAGGAAGGTTCCGGGAGATACCTAAAAGGATATTAGTCCAGAGAACAACGATTATGACGTTGACAGTCGTGTTAGCGACAAGGAGAGATGAAACGATTTCACTCGGCGTCTCGAGGATGTAGAGAAGGATTTTCGCCCTGCGATCCCCTCCATCAGCGAGCTCGAGCAATCGCATCCTGTTCAATGATAAAATTGCAACTTCGCTGCCGCTGAAAATAGCGGACAGATAAGCGCAAACGCTTATAATGATGAGTTTGATAAATACAATGGCCCATAAGCTCCCAGAGCCAGGGTCACTATCCAAAACTGATTCACCTCTGTCAGGTGGGTTTATGTTCTTTGTGATCGCTGCAAAAAGAAAGATTCCTCAGCGAAATTCAGAATTTGATAAATCTACTTATAGTAATGATGCGTTTTCTAATGATATCAAATTCTGAATTTCGCTTCGGAATGACATACTTTGTTGCTTTTGCAACGGTCACTCTTTTAAGAATTATAATCCACAGGTCGAATCTATGCAATTCGACCTTTATTAGTTTATCGGTCAAAACAGATGTTCGTTTATGTGTTACTTTCCTTTTCGATCTCGTACAAGTTTTTCATATGACCGGTCGTATGTTTTCTCGGCTTCCTTGGAGAAAAAACATGCGGGAAATTGTCCCATATCCCGGTGATATGCAATACATTCACAGCACATGCCTTTTCTCGAGCATTGATAGGTGCAATTGCAGTTTTTTAAATTTTTCTCTTTGTTGTTGCAATCAGCCATCGATTTTTTCCTTTCGATTTGATGTTAATGACATCTATCATGATTTCATCTGCACATTATGACCGTTGCGAAAAGAGAGATTCCTCAGCGAAGTTCAGAATTTGACGAACTAAGATGCGTTAATGAAGCGTATTTCAACAATGTCAAATTCTGAACTTCGCTTCGGAATGACAACTTTTACTATTTTTGCAGCGGTCGCACATTAACATTTTACATCATGATTCATTTAGAAGGTTGTGACAATTTGTGTTTTGACAAAGTGGTGTATATCGGACCTGTGGATGTAAGTTCCGATTTGATTAATGCAAATTCCTCCACTATATAGTTTATGTCGTATGTCTTATCCTGGAAGTCGTCGACAAGACAGTTGGATGCTTTCATGGCTCTGTTTCTCATGCGCGCAAGTGTCAAATGACCTTTAAAGGGTTTGTTATCGTAGGGAACTGAATTGTTCCTTAAAATCGTTCGTACCGCTGATGCCAGATCCACCAATTTTTCCTCGCCCTTTATTGTTTTAATGAATATCACACCCGGGAAGGTTCCAATTTTTCCGAATTGCACGTGAAATTGCCTGAAATTTTCACAGAAAAGAGAAAAGGGATTTTTCAGCGGTTCAAGGATATCGGGAGAAATATCACCTATGAAAGCGAGGGTGAGATGATAGTTATCCGGTTTTACTATTTTGAGTTGTTCCGGTTTTGTGAAGATATCAATCGTTGAGTCAGCGATTTTGTTTCGAATATCGGTAGGGATTGATGTAGCTATAAAAGCCCTGATTTTATCTGAATCTGCCAAGTTTCGCATCTCCGTTTATAGAAAAATGTTGCTATGTCACCCACAATCGTGTTGAAGTTTAATCGTAACTAGAGCTTGATTATAACGCGATTGTGGGCGGCACCCTGTATTTTCCTATTTTTAAAAATATTTTTGGCGAATGCGGACAATTCCTATTTTTTCTGGTCATATGTTTAAAGCAATTTACTGCGAATCTTACCCGATAAAGCATCGATGCTCATAACAAGTACGAGTATGGTAATCATAAGCACGGACACGCGGTCGTATTGAAAATGTCCCATGTACTGACTGAGGATATAACCGATTCCACCGGCGCCGACAAGTCCAAGAACTACAGCGACCCTGATGTTAATCTCGAACCTGTAAAGGAAATAGGAGATGAAGTAGCTGGAGACCTGGGGAAAGATAGCCCATCGGATTGTTTCGATTCTCGATGCGCCAACGCTTTCGAGCGCCTCGACCTGACCGGGATCGACACCCTCAATTGCCTCGCTGAAAAGCTTTCCGAGCATCCCGATAGAGTGTATTGCCATAGCGAGCATACCGGGAAAAGGTCCCAATCCCACCCATGCGACGAATATAAGCGCGAATATAAGAGTGTCGATCGCTCGAACAGCGTTGAAAAAAAACCTTACAATGTGATAGATCCATGAGGGAGCGGTATTCCGTGCAGCGCAGAAACTCAATGGAAATGCGATAATCGCGGCAAGAGTTGTTCCTATTAACGCAAGCTGGATTGTGAGAATCGTTTCTACCAACACCAATTTGTAAATCGACCAATCGGGAGGGAACATGCCCGAAACGAAATCCATCATGTTCGGGAATCCATCTTTGAGTTTCAGGAAAGAAAACTCAACGGCATCGAATGACCAGTAATATATCGCGATGATTATTAATCCCGCAGTAGCAAGCAGAATTATTTTGACTCGCGACATTGGATTGGAAGGGATATCCGATGCTTTTAGCGGGTTGCTTGTCTCTTCGATGTTCATTTTTTTCAGAGCTCAAGAATTTTCTCAATCTCCGAAGCGATATTCGGAGAGAAGCCATAAAAGGTTTTTATTATGTTGCCGTCAATGTCAACAACGGTCAGAAACGGGATTCCAGCTGATGGGTATTTTCGAGCGATTTCGCGGGATGTGTCATGAATAATTTTGAAAGAGATATTTTTCTCTTTGACGAATTTCTTCACGTCGGGTAATTTGTTGGGATCGTCGATACTCGCTCCGATTATTTCAAGCTTGTCCGAATATTTCTCATATATTTTTTGAAGAATAGGCATCTCCATCTTGCACGGACCGCACCAGGTAGCCCAGATGTCCACCAGTACAGCTTTTTTCCCACTGTAATCGGAAAGAGAGATTCTCTCTCCATCAATCGTTGTAGCTGTGAAATCAGGAGCTTTTTTACGACTTAAATCTGTAGGTTTTCGATTGCCGCCTCGTGAGCCCGATGTTTCTTCGGGGCATCCGCAAACTATGAGGATGGTTGCGATTATTATGCTCAATAAAGCAAATGGTCTTGCGTATTTTTTAATCAATACAAACACCTCTCGAGAGAGATATGAACGCGGGATATTATAATCCGATTGGTTAAAAGCTGAAAGTCGTATTGGATGATCGTTAAAAATGGGGACAGTCCCCATTTTTATCTCAACTTGCTTTCAGATAGGAATTTATTTTTTCAATGAGAATAATGGGTAATATAGGCAGGATAAGAAACTCATCTGCTCCAGCTTCCTTTGAACTTTTTCCAAGGTCTCTTGGAGGATTTGAGGTAACGATGATTGTTGGGAAATTGGCTTTACCTGTTTTGTTTTTTACCTCTTTGATTATATCCAGGCCCGTAATATTTCCAAGGTCGTAGCCGCAAATCAGCATATCTATTTTTTCATTATTGCGAATGATTTCCAAAAGTCTCTTCGGGCTGTGAGCAAGGACAACAGAAAAGCCGCCATTTTCGATTATCGAAGTAAGTCCTCGAGTGGATTGGTCGTCTTCTGCGAGAAGTAATATTTTCTTCTTTTGTCCCTGCAACAGTTCAGTTTTTGATGAGCCTTTAAGGGCTGTCTCGCCAAGGCTGTCGCGAAGGTCATCGCCAACGAGTTGACGCCTGAATTCTGCCAGTTTTTCAATGGTGGGTGGATTATCTATCTGCTGGGAGATGTTATAGCTGAAATTACGTAATCTTGATACCAGATTCTCAGAAAGTTGCTGGCGGTTTTTATCGATGCTTGAATCGATCTCTTCTTTTTTGAAGCGCTCGAACTCGTTGTCGAAGCGTTTCTCATCGATTAACTTTACTACCTCCTGAAACTCCCTGCTTTTCATGCGTTTTTGGAAGTTTTCAAGACGTTCTCCAATTTCATTTTTTAAACTGACTGCTTGTTCATCGAACACGGTGGGAAGATTATCAGGGAGAGCTTGCAGGCGTCGTTTAAGACTTTCGAGATTTACCTGTATGATCGACTGCGTAAGCGCCTTGTCGAGTATTACATGAAGGCGGATGGGATCGACGATGGGATTCATGAGGAAATAATCGAAGATGGAATTCTCTCCGAGCATCTTCGCGGCTTCCATCACCTGATGTTTCTCGGCAAGAAGGATAATGGGACAATCGGGAATCTGCTCGTTTAATATTTCAATGAATGGTCGGTCATCGGATGCTTTAATTCCAATCTGCATCAATACAGCATTCGGAGGAAGTTTTCCAAGCTCTTTCTCGGCTTCTTTCCCGTCATGGAACTCGCGTACCATGAAATCCCTTCCTTGCAAAATACTCCTTAGCTTGGAAAGCTCGTCCCTATCGGGATGTATATTATAGACAATAGGCATGCATTCTCCGATGCCGATGTTTCATCGGTTCACTATATTAATATCAACTAAAAAAGGTTGGCGATAGCTTTAAATTTGTGTTTTCCTGCCAATGGGCATAAGCAGAAGCGGTAAATATTTTTCTCCCAGGACCTTCTGTACTTCATCATCCATGAAAGCTCCGACAGCAACTGTTCCCAATCCCAGAGTCTCTGCTTGAAGATAGATATTCTGGCTTACATATCCAACCTCCATGTGCACATATCGCTCTGTTCGGTCTTTGTATTTTTTCCTTGTTCGTTCATATTCAGCAGCGATTACCATTGTCATTGGAGCATTGATAATACACTTCTGGCTAAGTGCAGCAGCGCATAGAGCATCACGGAAGTTACCCGATTTAATTTTCAGAAGACGGTGAGGTTTGGTTTCATACCTGTAAATTCCGGGTTCGATACTATCGACATCTGTCACGACAATATATGTTTCGAGAGGATAGAGAGCACCAGCGGATGGCGCGGTTCGTCCGCCTTTTTCCGATGTTGTTCCCTGCGCTGCCCACAGAAGCTGAGATACTTGGGCAAGCGTAAGAGGTTGATCGGCATAATCCCGCACGGACCTTCGTTTCGCAAGGCATTCCTCAAGCGATAGTTCACCGATCAGTTTTGGTGCCGGGAGCGTGATGTATTCATCCTGCCGCTTTTCATCGCCGCAAACTGTTCCGGTTGCGCAGAATAAGAAGAGAAATAAGAAGGTGATGATAAGAAGAGGGAATTGGGATTTGGTGTTTTTCATTTTTTGTCTCCAATACCTCACCCCCTAACCCCCTCTCCGTGAACGGAGCGGGGGAGAAAGGCGAGCGGTTGTGTTTTGCCTACCTTCTCCAAGGTTTAATGGAGAAGGAGTAAGATGTCCTTATTATAATAAGAAAATCGATGGGTGAGCAATCCCGGCATCGCTGATTTGCATTGGTTCGGTTTTGGGTATTTGATTCGGACGCGATGCCGGATTACGTTATTGGCGGGTGAGCAATCCCGGCATCGCCGATTTGCATTGGTTCGGTTTTGGGTATTTGATTCGGATGCGATGCCGGGCTACATTTACAATGTGATACCGGGTTGCGTTGGGTTCAAGAAAAATATTAATACAGAAGACGGTTGTACCAGATTTCTTCGCGCATGGTTTCGTTTCGATTATCCTGCCAGAAGCAGAATATGTTAAGGTTCGAATCTTTCACCATCGATGGGATTTGCGCATCGCCTGATGTGTTAGCCGAGATGCGAACCGGGGTGCTCCATGTGCTCATTCCGGATTCCATGAACATGTGATAAATATTGGTTGGCGCATCGGGAGGAGTGTCGTCGAAGCAGATATCCCATGCCCCATCCTGATCGACATTTATCTGTGGCCATCCGCTGCCACTTTCGAACCATGTAATACGCTGCGGAGCTGACATGTTGCCATCGGATCCCTCACACATCCATACATCGAATGAACCCGATTTATCGCTGTGGAAAGCGGCGCGGCAAAGTCCGCTTTCGTCAACATCGAGCCGTACAGCATAGTTATAATTGGAACCAAGACTGTCCGATATTTCGATTGGGGTTTCAAAACTTGAACCGTAATCGGATGAATACGCGTAAAACGCGTTAGCTGAAGTGATATAGCCCCACGAGTTCTTTAAAGCATCCTGCCAGCATAGATGCACCTCGCCGTTCTTCGCGGTTACATCAACCTCTTCGGATTCGCGGTTTGAGTTGTTCACTTGAACCGGATTCGAGAAAGTGTCGCCATCATCGGTTGATTGCATGTAATAAATATCATAAGAACCATCCCTGTTTGAATGGAAAGCGACATGAAGTACATCGCCATCGGCATCCATTCTCGGCATTCTACTCTCACCGGCTGCCTCGGTTATTTTTCTTGGTGTGTCCCATGACTGACCGTTGTTATAGCTGCGGATATAATAAATCTCGCGGTTATTCTCAGAAGATGGGGTTGAATAATACATCACATGAATCGTGTCATTCTCGGTGACTTCGATATCCGGGAAGAATGACTTGTCGCTATTGGAGACGATAAGCTGTTCGGGGCTCCAGGTATCGCCTCGACTTGTTGAACGCCTGTAACCAATATCGAAATCGGTATCGGGGTCATTTTTATCCTCATCCCAGACAACATGCAGGTTGCCATCGTTATCGACAGCCGCCTGAGCACGCCACGTGTATGGAGTTTGGTTGAAAGTGAGCTGTTTCTCGGTAGCCCATGTTGGACGAATTTTTCTTGGATTGGCATTTATGGGGAATGTCCCGGTAACATTGTCTCCATCACTTACAATGATATCCTGAGCTGCGGCAATACCGAATCCGAATGTGCTTCCGATTTGTGCATCAGATGCAATATCCACAACAATGAAGATGCTTGCAGAACGAGTATTTGTCGCGGGGATAATAAGGTCCTCGAATAATACATGACCTGTGGCATCGAATTGATGAATACCGAAATTGAAATCAATTGGATCATCTTCCGGGTTGTTGTGTGGATTGCCAAGACGGTCGAAATCGCCATAAAACGACGGGTTCAAGTAACTTGAGATGCCGATTTGTGTTTCATAATTTTTCCCGTCGTATTCACCATTGCCATCAGCATCCAGATATATCTTGACTTCATCCTCGGTACCTTCGGGAGCGGTGCCGAGACGAGTCAATCGTATGGAATCGACTATAACGTAGTTCGATTGAGCCTCGAAATCAACCCTTAAGAGCGGGATATCAGCTGTATTGCGTGTAAGAGATGTTGAACCTATATCTTCCCCGCTTACATTCAGGTTCTCATTGACAAGTTTGTTTTTATAAACAGTTAATGTGCTGTCGAACTCCCATGGACCATTACCGTCAGCATCATCAGTATTAAATGATAATGCGATTTCAGTGCCGTCGGCGATTGAGCGGTCTATAAATAAAAAGAACGGGGTATCGAAATCCGTCCTCTCACCGCGTGTAAGGAGAGCCGCGTGAGATGAATTTTTGATGACATGAACGAGGGGATTAGTCACTTCAATGGTTGCAGTGACATCGGTAGCCGATGACAAACCCGCATTAAATACATTCAAGTAAAGCTCGACTCGTTCGCCGGGATTCACGAGTCGATCGCGGTTGCCATCAGTAGGTCCGTATTTGTCCTCATCTATTGTGAGTTTATTGAATTCGAGATTCGGTGTAAGACCCTGCGTGACAGCTCTGTATGCGTTAATTCGTCCTGTTCCAAGAAGCCCGCTATAACCCGGATTAAGGTCATATATATCATCAGCAGTATATTTTATCTGGTCGACAACTTCATCCTGAGTGTAGGCTGTCCATTTAGCTTTGACGAGTCCGACCAGACCGGTCACTTCAGGAGATGCCATTGATGTTCCTGATGCTTCGGCGTATGTGTTATCGAAATAAGTCGATGTGATTAAGACACCGGGCGCGCAGACATCCACTGTCAGACCATAATTTGAGAAGGATGCTCGTATGTCATTGGAATTGGTCGCGGCGACTGCCATAACATTGTTGTATGCCGATGGGTAAAACTGGTCGGCATCATAATCGGAATTTCCACAAGCCGCCACCATGATAACTCCCCTGTTGTAACACTCGGTGATTACGCTTTGTTCTTGTGTTGAATAAGCGTAGAATGCGCCAAAAGACATGTTTGCTGCTATAATTTTCACGCTTTGAGCGTTATTTTTCAGCCAGTTGAACGCACCCATGATTGAGACTTCATCAGCGCCTGAATCGCCATCGGTGGGGAAAATCCTCAATGGAATTAGTTTGGTATTCCATGTTACACCGGTGGATCCTGTACCATTGTTGCTTATGGCCGCTGCAATGCCTGCGCAGTGAGTACCATGACCTACGTTCTGGTCGGGATAACCATCGTAATTGTTATCCTGACCATCGCCGGGAGTCTCACCGCCATGACCATCGCCACCGGTTATGAAATCCTGCCCGTCGAGGACTTTAGCTTGGAGGTCCGGATGGTCTCTGTCTATGCCTGTATCGATAATCGCGATTACATGCTGGTCGCTGCCCTGAGTAACATCCCATGCGCTCGGACCCTCGATTTTCCTTAAATCCCACTTGTTATCCCAATATGTATCGTTTGGAGTTATATTGGCTTTATATATGAAATTCGGTTGAGCGTTTTCAACCGAGTCGAGACCTTTGAAATCCTGCATTTTTTCGAACATATTGACATCATCATCGAAACAGTAAACTCGATAGATGTTGGTGTCATATACCTCGGTCAGTACAGTGCATTCCATATCGAAAATCGTTCTTAATGCTGAATTGCGGTCGATATCGGGTTTGAAAGTGACCACGATTTCCCGCTCGACAACCTCAGCCTGCATTCCCTCAACAGGGTCACCATATTTGACTGTGCCTTCGTAATCCGGGTGTATGAATTCGAGATAAACAGGGTTGGATGCGACATTAATACGCCATCTCATTGCTGTTTCATCCTCGCCATTTATGCTCAGATAAAGCCATATTGATATTTCTTTTTCATCAGATGGCGCGACGAAATCGATCTGAGATTGTTCCGAGATGCCCTCGAGCTCTCCGACAAGCGATGCATCATCGGATTTCCATCTCCAATTTAGCGAACGGGTGAAAGAGGCTTTGAAGGTGTGATTGGTTGATGGTTTGACTTTATCGTAAAAATACCCGATTCCGAGAGCTGGTTCGGAGTCCAATGTGATGTCTAAAACTTTTGATAGAACCGGGTGTTGCGGAGTTCCGGAAGACGAGCTTGTATTTTTTAACGGTCCGCTGATGGGATTATCGCCTTTGGAACATCCCATAATCAGCATTATAAGAATAGCCAAAACATAAAAAGAGCATTCAAAGGGGAATCTTTTTGATTTCATTGATAACCTCATGACTTGGGATTGAAGCATGACAATACAACCCCCATTTCTCAACAATATTGTATCCATCTACTATTGAAATAGCAACTTATTATGTTGTAACTATCGCAGTTCCAAAGAAAGTAGTTGTTTTGTATTCAAAATTAAACGTACGGGCGGGTTTACAATTCGGGCGTGCGATTACAGACGTTTAACAAGAAATCTCGAGTAGGTGATTGCTTCAGTTTACGTAGAAACCCGCCCCTACACTCTCTATCAAATCCAAACGTACGGGCGGGTTTACAATTCGGGCGTGTGATTGCAGACGTTTAGCATGTTATTTCGTGCGTGGGGAAATCTTCAGTTTACGTAGAAACCCGCCCCTACCTTTTTGTATAAGCACTTGTAGCTCCCGTCCACGTTGAATTGTTGAATTTCGTTTTACCGAATATTGACTTTTTTCACTTTTCGTTTTTCCATGCGGCTCTTTTTTTCATCGATTTTCTCGATTTTCCAGTCGATCATCTCGCGAATACCCATGAGAATCTCTTTTCGAGCGCTCATGAAATGGTCTACGAATTCGGGCATCTCCATGTCTTTCTTATGGTGATCGAATTTGCAGAAAAGACGTCCTATCGGGCAACAGCAGCAACACTCATTTTCATCATGAGTCTCGCAGCATTCTTCCATCTTTTCTGTTTTTTTCTTAGGCATATGTCAACACCTCCGTAGAGTGATTTATTACTTCGTTTTACCTTTTTTCGATTTTATTGATTTATTAATGGAATCCTCCTCATGCTGCATCTCATCCGAACGCTTCTCGACATCTCGCGCTCTACCATCGAAATCGATTATCAGTGTCTCATCCTCCCATCGAGCGGACTTGAACTCGCGTTTCTGGAAAGACCTCGGGAGGAAAATATTCCGTTTAAAATTTCCGATACGCACAACGAGTTCTTCGTTCGACTGGAACAATTCAAGATTTTCTTTTTCAAGGAAAGGAAGATGCACGCTGAGGCTTAAAGTATCCTTTCCACCGTGCATTTCGATAGGACGTTCATTATAGAAAATATCCGATGGGTCCCTGTCGCCATAAAGCATTTCAGCAAGCCTAACGAGGAACTCAATGCCGAGCACCTCTTCCTCCATTAAAGGGATTTGGACAATTGGGATTGGGTCGAAATACTCTTTGATTTCATCAAGGTAATGCTCGTGTATTTTGCGCCATTTCGCGAAGAATTTGTCTTTCACCTGAGAGGGAAGCACCCTGTTAACGATTATCTGGTCAACGACCAAATCATACAAACAAAAATAGGTGTAAGCGCGTCGGGTTTCGCGAATGACCATTTTTTCAGGGTTGGTAACGACTCTGACCGATGTTCTCTCAGGGTCCACGAGTATCTCTTTCACGCCTTCTATTTGCTCGTAGAATCCTTTGAAGTTCTCAAAGACTTCATCCGATGGGAACGGGATATTGGTTACTCGATGGGCGATGGGTCGTATCAGATTCGCCATGCTTCGCTCAAGATTGAAAATGCGGTTCATGTACCACTGGAGAGCATCGGGCATGCCGAGGAATCTCAGGGTCTCACCGGTCGGCGCGCAGTCCATAATCATGACATCATACGCGCTTTCCTTGTCGAACTGGTTTATGTATAGAAGAGCCGAGAGTTCCTCCATACCCGGGATTATCGCAAGCTCCTCCGCCACAACCTTGTCGAGTCCCTGTGTAGCGAACAGCACCGATATGTACTGGCTGATATCTTTCCAGTAACGGTCTATTTCATAAACGATATTAACCTGCAATGCGTGAAGATTGTTTTCTATTTCGACGATTTGCCCTTTGGATGTATCGAATAGTTCCGGGTCGAGGTCGAAAGAATCAGAAAGCGAATGAGCGGCATCGGATGAAATAGCGATAGTTCTATAACCGCGTCTCGCAAGCGCAAGAGCTGTCGCGGCAGCCATTGATGTTTTCCCCGTTCCGCCCTTGCCTGTGAAAAGAATTACCCGCATCTATGAATCACCATAATCCCATTTCAAGTTAATACATGGATTCCATGACAGGGTGAATACATGGATTCACCCCTACAATTTTATCATTTCAAGACTGAGACGATTGAAAATCGTTTTTACTTTAACTATAATAGCATAACTATTACTTACCTTGACGATTTGCAATGTCATCAGGATCGGGAGGTTCCAAATGAAATACCCGCTTTCGATTATTACAACAGTTTTCATTATGATAGGATTATCGCTAACAGGATGCAGTTCACGTTTTGCAACTGTCACTTTGTGGAATTTAAGAATGAGATAGCCACACCAGCTGATGCGTAAATCGGGGCCATCAGGTTTATGTTGTATATGCAGTCAGTGTTGAGGAAAATCACAAAAAGGAGAAGTCCATAAATTACTCCGACCGATGCGACCCGGTAAAGCTCCCTGGGACAGTCTTTCATCCTGGCTACTTTGCGATGCAGATTTATGAAATGTATCATTAATCCGAAATTGATTAGAACCCCCACTAATCCGAATCTGAACATAATCTGAAGATAGCTCGATTCAAAAGGATTTTTGAATTCAAACTCCTCTTTGTAGTACGCCACAAAGCCGATCTGCCTCATAAAAGTTTTACCCGGACCGTAACCGAAAATGGGCGATGCTTTAATCATAGGCCAGGACTGTATCCATGGCGTGATTCGTCCGATGCTGGTCGGATCGAGAATTTCCTCGGGACGCGCTTTCAGTCCATATCTCGAGAGATTACTTGCGCTCTGATACACCTCACCCATCCTCTGTATCATATATGTCTCTCTTAGATAAGGCCATCCAATGGCTGTTATCGTGAAAATCACTAACAGTGTCACCCCGAATGCGATTAGCTTGTTAATCCTTCCTTTAAAGTAAACAAGTGGGAAAAGCAATATCATGATGGAGAAAATGATGAATACGCCCTTGCTGGCGGTCATGAAGAGTGCGACGAGTGCAAGCACGAACGCGATTAACGCTGATATTCTCTTAGTATAACCATCCGAAATAAAAGCGGCAATCATGTGAGCGAGAAGGAAGACCAGGAAAATGCCATAACTTCCGGATGAATATAGCGTGGAGAATATGCGTCTCGAATATGGTTTCATCAACTCGGTGAGATGCTGCTGTTCGGTCCAGTATGCGAAGAAGTTTTCGTTCAACCCGGGGATATACATGTACTGGATTATCCCGATGATAACAGTGCCGATACCGCCTCCTATCAATGGTGTGAGAAAATAACGCTTTACATCGGATGTAGTCCAATCCTGCTGAAAGAATACTATGAAAACGAGGAAGAGATAAAATGGGTCCTTGACAGCGAGAAAGTCGCGCGGATTTGGCGGCACGCCCTTGGCAGCGTATCCCCATACCATCGATGCGAGCACCGATGCAATCGCGAGTGTCATTATGAGATTCGCTCTGGATGTTTTCCATTTGAAGTCATTGGCCTTCAGGACATGAAAGATAGTGAATGACAGAAAAACGAGCGGTACACCGAATTCTATGAACAAGCCGATATCACCGAGTTTGAAAAATAGGTGAGGAAGATACATGTACATCAGGATAGATAACGCTGCAAGTCGCTTGGGATATACCATCCTGTAAGTCTCGTCTCTGGCTACAGGCATATGAAGATAATGCTGTATGAAAACTGCCAATACTCCGAGTATAGCTAATGCAACGCCCAGTTCCGGACGAGCTGCGACTGCTATCCCCAGGAGTAAACCTAAAATGACGATCCAGAGGAATGTTGTAGTTCTTATGTTATATGCGGCTTTTGACTCCAAGCGAGTTAAGCCTCTTTATGGATGATAGGATATCTACTAAAATAACAAATCACAACTTTTTACGATGAATTATACATTAAATCAAACTTAAAGGAACTCCATAGATTATTTTCGACCTTTTGGCGCGATTTTTCATTTGGAAATGGGATTGAGCCATTCTCTCAATTTTTAATGATATACAAGTCCTACCGGGATCGCGGACAGCCTGTCCGCAAGCTCTCTTTAAAGTCAGATGCGGACAAGCTGTCCGCGATCCCGGATAATACAAGTCTTTGCCTTCTTTTTTAACTTTGAGGAGAAATCCCCATTTTAGCAATGTTCGCATGCTATAATGGATTTCGATTTCTATATGGACATTATTCTCCAAAATGATTTTTTCAGTTATGTTCCTCAAAGGCAGACTAAGATACTGTCGTGGATGTTTATTTTCATCTCGATAGTTTTTTTATTATTTTCCATTTACATCGCATGTGTAAACAACAATCCGGGGTCTCCGGATTCGAAGAGCAATCTTGATATAGCAAGGAATATTCTCAGGGGAGAGGGATTCACGAGCCATATGGTAATCCAGCATTTCGTTAAACAATCGTTACCTAATCCGGAGGTCATACGGAATCCCGGTGTGCCATATCTTTTAGCAGGATTGTTTCGTATTTTTAGTATTAATCTCGCAATCCCAGTTATAATCAACGCCATTGTAATCCTGCTTTCGGCATGGATGCTTCGGTCAGCCGCCTCGTTATTAATTAACAGGATGTATGGCGATATCGCGGGTATCTTGATGCTCCTGTCATCGAACTATGAGTTGATATCGATTTTGAACAATAATTTCCTGGTACTTTGCACAATAATCCTGCTTTACCTCAGCGCTCTATTAATAAAAGGACGAATTAATTCTGTTTATTTCGTATTGCTAAGCAGTTTGCTGACAGCAATTGGATTTTACATTAAATATACATTTGTTTTGACATCGGTTCCGGTTGTCGTATATTTGCTCTTATTGTATAAATTAAATCAAGAGGACAAAAAGTTAAAGGTTATCTTTTCATTTTTGTTGTTTAGCATAATTACGTTAATATTATGTTCACCAATATTACTGCGTAATTACAGTCTATATGGGAATGTTCTATACACACCAATCACATCGTTAAGACTTGCTGAGCGGTATTCGGGTCCGGAATTAAATGCATGGCGATGGGTTCATTTCGGTGGTTCCGTTACACTAAAAGAGATGATGTCCATATACGGAAGAGGATCGATAATATTAAAAGAGTTGATAATATGGATAAAGATTGCGGTTAAAATAATACTGTTAAATGCGCCATTATTTGTTCTTTTAATAGCATCGCTTTTCATGAATAGAAGAAAAGGTGAATCAGTAATATTTGTCGTATTGTTGCTTTCCATGATTGAGCCCGTGTTCTCTGTACTGTATTGGAGGCAGGAATCAAGGTATTTGTGGTCGATATATCCATGTTTAATTCTTCTAACGGGGATGTTATTAGTTAATTTAAATATGAATCCCCCAAAGGGTAAATTATTAATTGCAAACATAGTGAGCGTGTTGCTGTTAGCAGGAATAATATATGGAGTTTTGGGATGTTTTAAAATTGTGACAGAATCTTTGGAATCAGCTGAATATAAGGTACCGGATTGGATAGAAGTTATAAAAAATGTTGAGCAAGGCTCGGTGATAATAACAAATGATCCATGGTCGGTAGCATGGTATTCGGGAAAATATGCGGTTATATATCCAATTGGTACGAGAGAGGACTTGATGAAAATAGTTGAGATATATAAACCGGATTATTATCTTAATACGGGAGAGGGTTTTCAAGGAGAAACTGCTCAATTTCTCAATGAGGAACTCGAATTAATAGCAAGCAGCGATAAAAAACTTCCGAAATGGGGTTTTTATAAAATAAAGGATTCTAAATATTTGAACGACGTTTGAAACGTGAATCGAAGAAGGAGCGGTCGAGCTTGATAATTGTCGGACGTCCGTGCGGGCAGTTCATATAACGCGCATCGGTTGCATGGCGAAGCAAAAACTCTATTTCCTCCGGTTTCAGTTTTGTTCCCGCTTTAATAGCGGATTTGCATGCAGCGGACATCTTAAATCGACGATTAAAGTCTGCAGGTGATGCTTTTTCCGTGCTCTCATCAAGAGTCTCTCTCAGTATATCGATGAGCATCCCGGCAGCGGATGCATCCTTCACAAAATGTGGAACCGCGCGAAGAATAAAAGCTCCACTTCCGAACGGTTCAACATCGAAACCCATCCGTGATATGAATTCTGAATTTTCCTCAAGAATGTATGCGAGATCCGGAGGCAGGCTGAAACTCTCGGGGAAGATCAGTTTCTGGCTCGGTACCATTCTTTCACCTGCGCTTTCAGCGTCATTCATCTCTTCGAATAAAATCCGTTCGTGCAGATTATGAAAATCGACAATAGCCAATTCACCGGAATCCTCGAAAATGAGATAAGTATTAAGGAACTCGACAACCTCACCACGTCTTAAAGGGATTGATACCGGCTGTCCCTTGAAAAGAACCTCTACAGGTTTTTGGAACTCTTCATCGGGGAAAATCGCTTCTTCGGGATTCTCCATCGTTATCGAATCTTGTTCGTTGGCGGTTCTTTTTATTTCAGGTTCATCAAGTGTAATGCCTGATTGCGGATGAGTCAGCGGTCGATGCATCCTTATCGCTTTTTCGCATACGGCTTTTACAACGCTGAAAATTTCACCGGGATTCGCGAATCTCACCTCACGTTTATTCGGATGCACATTGACATCCACATCGGATGGCGAAATCTCGATTTTCAGAATAGCGATAGGATAACGTGCTGGTTTCAACACATTCTCGAAAGCTTTTTCTATGGCGAGTGAAATGCTTCCGTCTTTAACAAGTCTACCGTTGACGAATATTGTTATATCCTTGCGTGATGAGCGGCTTAGAGATGGTGATGACACGAATCCGGAAATACTGATTCTTTCTGAACGGTAGTCGATGGGTAGCATATCCGATGCTATCCTCGAACCCCAGAGAGCGATAAGAGGGTCGTCGGGACCTCCTCCAAGCGAATGAAGCGCGCTTCTTCCGTTGTTAACGAGCTCAAACGATATCGATGGATACGCGAGTACATAACGGGAAACAACATCAGCGATTCGAGTGAACTCAGCTGTCGCGGATTTCAGGAATTTCCGTCTTGCAGGCGTGTTATAAAATAATCCTGTTGCTTCGACAGTAGTCCCAACCGGCGCTGAAACCGAGCTGATTGTGGTTTTGCCATCCTCGCTGAATAATTCCGTACCCTCGGTTTCATCCTGCGCTCTTGTTCGAATTCTGAGCCTTGTCACAGATGCGATTGAATAAAGCGCCTCGCCACGGAATCCAAGTGTGGAAATGGAATATAAATCCTCCTCGGAAATGATTTTGCTTGTTGAATGACGCTTCAGAAGTTTATACACATCGTTTCGTGAAATGCCTGAACCGTCATCGATTACAGTTATACCCTCGATACCTCCCGATTCGATTCTTATTTCAATTCGTTTTGCGCCGGCATCGAGAGAGTTTTCGATTAGTTCTTTCACTACGGAAACCGGACGTTCTATCACCTCACCTGCGGCGATTCGCTTGACAACATCTTCTGGCAAAACGTTTATTGGCATTGTTCAACCCGATTTTTTATTGCATCGAGCATGCCTTGGCAATTGGTAAGCATTATCCTATCGAGGAGTTTGTTGATTAATGGACCAATAAGAGGTAATCCCAGGTCGAAATCGATATCCAATGTCAAAAGCGTTTGTCCTTTGGGCATTTCAATAAATTCCCACTCGCCAAAATAATGTTTGTAATCGCCCTCGATGAGTTTGAACTCGCCTCTGAGCGCTTTGGGATCCCAGATTTCCTCCTCGACCCATCGCACCTTTTTCCTGATCGAGCCGACTTCAACTTTTCCCACCCATCGAACGCGAGCGATGCCTTTTTCAAGGTCGCGTTCGAGGATTTCGATTTCCTCGACATCGGGCATGAAGGCGGGATAATCCTCCACGTGTCGAGCCATCTCGAAAACTTTCTCGCGTGGAGCGTTCACCATCACTTGAGCTTGAATGAGACCCATAACATCACCTCGAAATGTTTGTTATGACAGATGGAATTATAGCAAGTTTTATGTGATGAGTTGCGCTATCTCCTAATTATTGAAAGTAACATCCTTGACTTTTTCAATTTGCTTAAAGTACTATTATGAAGCTAGTATCTGAACTTTTAAGATTCTTCTGAAATCATGAGATAATAGTAAAGGAGTACTTCACAATATAATCTTTGGCATGTTGGGATTGAGAATGGAAAAAGTCTTTTCATCGCTACCGGACTATGAAAATCCACCAGTTGCTGAAGTAGCACTGTCGGTACAGTTTGAACCTTTGAGAAGGTTTCGTACGCCTTATATTGGTCTATTGTGGGAAAAATATCAGAAACGGGAACTGAAATTCATTGAGGAGCAACCATCTATACCTCAGGTTTTTGAGCTATTTGGTGAGGAAAAATTAATCCCAAGAAGGGTTGAAATCTCATCTCTCCCACCTGTATCAAGATGTTTATTTCTGAATGAGAATAGAACAGAACTTGTCCAGGTTCAGAACGATCACTTTGTTCATAATTGGAGAAAAGGAGAAAAAACAGACACCGAATATCCTCGATATTCTTATATTCGAAGCGCATTTTTAGAGGATTTGGGAATTTTTCAAGAATTTTTAATGGACCACAAGATCGGTGAATTGCATATAAATCAATGCGAAATTGTATATGTAAATCCTATTCCAATTAATAAGGAAAGCATTGGTTTTGATGAGCTTCAAAATATTATAACAATATTTAGGGCTGATTATAGCGATTCTTTTTTACCTGAAATTGAAGGGATTAACATAAGTTTGAGTTATATAATTCGATACTTCAATGAAAAACCATTAGGTCGGTTGCATATTTCTGCACAATCAAAGACATTAAATAATGAAAAATTCATTATGTTAAATCTTATAGCTCGCGGACGACCATTGGATAACAGTATAGATGGAGTGTTAAGATTTTTGGATTTAGGACGTGAACATATTGTCAGAGGATTTACATCCATCACAACACCTAACATGCATAAAACATGGGGTAGAAAGGAATAATAATGCTTGATGCAATAGGTGTAAAAGAATTCATTACTGAGACAGGATCTAAAAGCGAATCCATTATTGACGCTTTGGCCGAGTATGGGGATTCATATTACTTCTGGTTGATTCATCCTGACTCAGAACCTCGCAGGTATGAAATAACAGGTGTTCCACCAGTAAAATGGTTCAAGGGCATTTTGGAGAAATTATCGAACTTTGATAATCTGAAAAATAATTGGGATGATGATGGCGCATTAGAAATTGATTTAGATGCTATTCTCGCCGCTATTAAATTGCTTGCTCAAATTGTGAAAGAAGAAACGCCAGAACCATATGTTTTCCCAACGGTCATTGGCGGGATCCAAATTGAATGGCATACCGAAAAAGCTGACTTGGAAATAGAGATAGAAAGCAATAGAAGAATAATAGTGATTTTTGAAAATGAAATTGGAGAACAGAAAGACTGGGAGCAAGATCTTTACTTTGACGATTTATCTACTTTAATTGAACATGTTGCAAAATTAGTTTAGAAAATCTATATAGTAACATAATATGCAATGTAATCATGAAGACGATATTTCCATTCTTGATTCCGATATTTTATGGCGACAAATAGGAACAAATCATTATGTCTTTGTTCCAAAGGAAAAACGTCGGAGGCTATCATCAAACGCTTTTCAAGCTAGCAAGGATGAAACAGGCTTTTCGGTATTACTAGAAAAAATAGTTAAACAGTCAAATCGACAAGCCAGAGATGTTGTGAATGATAAACGCCCATGGTTGGTTTCATTAGTTGTATTCGAAATTCGAAGCTTGGAATTTGGTGTTTATAGAGATCCCCTTGAAAATGAACAAGCACATGCGAACGTTTTTGATAAAAATAAAATGAGAGGTGGTAGTGAAAGCAAGAGGATGCGAGAGAGTATGGCTAAAATGGCCAAATGGGTAATTTCACCTCCTGAAGTTAAAGATGAAAAATCAAATAATTCTTAAAATTAAAATTTTATTCCCAGGAAATTTCCTGATTGCAGCAAGTAGCTTAAAGTATAGCCAAATCGCTTGCCGATAATTGTAAATGTGCTATATTGATTGTGAGACCTTTGAATTCGATTTTTCAGGAGTGGTTTATGTTTTGATATTTTCGAGCTGATTCTTTTTTAAATATCAGAACAGATACCATCCATTGATTTTGAGACCTATAAGGGGTCTCAATATTTTTTTTGCGAAATTCGGTAAATTATAGAGATGATGCTTGATGCTCAGGGAAGATTTAAAAAAATCTCTCGATTCGATGCTCAAAAGACATAAAGGTTTGAGCGTAAATCCATCGAGAAGCGCGATAATCAAGGAGATTGTACGCTACAAGGAAGCGATTGTCAGTGCGAATGGCGCGCTCGCAACGTGGACTCCGTGGGAATCGACCGGGCGAAGCCCCAAAGATACCTATTTGGTCAGAGATAACTGCACAGAGAAGAAAGTTGACTGGGATTCCCCGAATAACAATTCCATGGAGCCATCAACATTCGATATGCTCTGGGATGATGCGCTCGACACTCTTTCCAGAAAATCAAGGCTTTATATTACAGATAGGATTCTCGGCGCTGATGTCCGTGATGCTCTTCCGGTTCGCACAATCAGCGACCGCGCGCTCCCTTTGCTCTTCACGGACAATATGTTTCGTCCAATACCGAAAAATATCGAGAAAAGCAGTTTAAAGGATAATCCGTTTACGCTTGTAGTTTTACCGTATGACAGACTCGATCCGAAGAAATACAAGGGGCGATTGAGGCTGGTCAATCCTGGCGATAAGGAAAGCACATCGTGGATGGCAATCTCGATGGATATGAGTCGAAGGCTTGGAGTTGTTTATGGTTCCGCATATCTCGGAAGCGTCAAGAAACTCATGTTCACGGTGATGAACTATATAATGCCGGAAGTCGGGGTTCTCCCGATTCATTGCAGCGCGAATGAGGGCGAAAAAGGTGATTGCGCTCTGATGCTCGGACTTTCCGGAACCGGGAAAACATCGCTTTCAGCAGATCCAACGCGGAAACTTCTCGGTGATGATGAACACGGGTGGAGCGATTACGGAGTCTTTAATTTCGAATACGGATGTTATGCCAAGCTTATTAATCTGCGTCTGGAAAAGGAACCGGAAATCTGGGACGCGGTTTTGCACGAGGCACCGTATACGAGACATGGAGCGATTGTCGAGAACGCGATGATGTATCCCGATGGGAGGTTCGATCTCGATGACAAGCGTTTTACAGAAAACTCAAGGGCATCGTATCCTCTTTCGTTTCTCACGAATATAAAAAAGTCGTCGACATCGACACATCCGAAAACGATTATTTTCCTTGCCGCGGATGCTAATGGAGTTTTGCCACCAATCGCGAAGCTCACAACAAATCAGGCAATGTTATGGTTTCTAATGGGATATACGAGCAAGCTCGCGGGGACTGAAACTGGAATCATTGAACCGACTTCAACATTCTCCCGATTTTTTGGTCAACCGTTTATGCCTCTTCTACCGGGTGTATATACAGAGATGCTCGGTAAGAAGCTCGAGAAGCACAGGACGCAGGTTTATTTGATAAATACGGGATGGAGCGGCGGGGCATATGGCAAAGGCGAGAGAATTGATATCAGGCTGACCCGTCGGATGTTGCACGCGGCTCTCGATGGGGAACTCGAAAAAGGGCATTTTCGCGAGGATAAATTGTTTCATCTGCATATCCCCACGCATATAGAAGGAATCCCTGAAAAAATGCTGGACCCATCGAATACATGGGGAAATCCGGGAGAATTCGAGGATAGAGCTCGAAAGCTCGCTGAGGAATTCTGTGCTAAATATGATAAAGCTTTCAAGGGAAAAGGAATCTCCAAAGAAATTGAAGTAGAATGTCCGGGTAAATGAAAATATCAGAATTAGTTCCTGAAGCATTACATAATTTGGATTGAGGAGAGTAAATTTGAATTAATCAAGCATAATGGTATTATTAATATGCTTGGATTTATTTTTTAAGATAATTTTCATGGTGAATCAAGATGAAAACAACACTACTCTTTATCGCAATTGCTTTTACATTTATTATTTCCGCATCATGTTCGCGGAATGCTGCCCCGGTATTGCCGTCTGAAACGGGCATTCCGGTTAATTCAGAAATATCGGAAACATCAAATAACATTTACTACCCCAATGTTTTCGGAGCATGGGAAGTGAAGGTAAATACGAAGACTCTCACAGCTGAGATTATCCCCGCACGAAACTCGGCGGCAATCGGGGATACCTTCGATTCAGACCTGTCGCAGTTTCTCATGGTCAGTCCATGTAGCAACTGCCTACAGATAGGAGCTGTGAGAATCGGTGAAGATGAAGACATTCTGCTTGATATTTACATGCGTCATCCGTTCAAGAACATCGCGACTCGACCCGATTTGCATGGATTTGATGTACGGGCTATTTTCATGAGCGCGGCACAATGGAGCAGCACAGTACCTATCAGTTACATGAGGCTCGATGGCGATGAACCGGATATCACTCTCGATGCTTGGTTTCTGCTGAATGCCGATGGATTCACATCGCATTATGATGAACTTGTTATGGATGACAGATATTTCATACATAGCGTGGATTGCCCGACCAACTTGAATCCATATCTGCGATTTTTCGAAAGCTACACGACTGGAACTTTCGATCCTCAAGCACCATCCGGATACAATGTAATGCCGGTCGGTTCAGGGAATTACATGAGGACAGCGGTTTTTTATGGCGGTGATGGTACTGATCTTTTCTTTTATATTGTAGCCGATGTGGCATACGGGCAGTCCGCGGTTCTTGCTAATCGCACTTCACCTCAGTATTACCTTCCCGCATTTAACCGCACGGAGCCATGGCGAATGGAGTATTGGATTGAGAACAACAATTTATCGGTTACCGATGCGAATTCAACCGCTGATGTTGTCGTGCAGGTATTCGACTGGCAGCACAATGCAACGGTTGATCCTGCGTATCCCAATCCCGCGAATCCGTCAGGCGTGAAGGAATCGAGTAAGGTAACGCAGGTTATCCTGTCAATGCCGGATATGATGAACGATAACGTGGTTGCCACGGTTCCGGAATCCGGCGATGGCTCTCCACAGAACCCACTGCAATATAGACTACAAATTAAAAACGAAAAGCTGACCGATTGGAGAGAAAATTGGGGTGTTGTCGCGGTTCGGGATGAGCTTTATGGCGCGATGGCACCATCCGGACGCCTTCCCGTTCCGGCATCGCCTGCAGGATTCCCGTATGAAACACAGGACATTCTCGATTACTCGTACTATGGGGCAATCTTTGTTAACACACCGGATTATCCAATGAGCGACGATTTAGAATATAATAACGAAATTGATTTATATGAGGATACAACCTTCACATATGGTTATACGGAAATTACAGCCGATTTCTTCATGGACCCAAGCCATAGAAAATTCCAGTACAAATGGGATTACGATTACGATGGTGTGACGTTCGATATTGACGGAAGCGGAATGCCAAGCCCTCGATTTGAGGCACCAGTAGGTAAAACATTCGTGGGGCTGCGGATCAGGACAAATTCAGTGCCTCCGCGAGAATATATTTACACCATTCCCGTATATAGACCAGGCGAAGAATATGATATATCTTTGAGCGACGAAGGTACTCAAGCGGATATTACAAGTAGCCGAGGAAGCAATTCCATAGCTGTGCTTGGTGAAAAAGTCGTTGTCGCGTTCAGTTCGAACAAGACAGGCAACCGCGAGATATATGTTTCGATTTATGATCCCATAGCGCCGCTCACGTTATGTTCAAGAGTAACAACCACAATAGGCAGTTGTTATGATCCTGTATTAGCAATCATAGAGGAAGGCGCAAACGCGGGGATATATGTGGTCTTTACATGTAGAAATGGTGATGATAAGTATATAATGTCCAGTTTTGGCAATCCATACGCTGGCGGATTCCCGGCGGGGAATATTAAAACCATCACTTCAGTGTCAGGAATATCAACTACTGTGAATCAACCGTGCCTTGTTACTAACGGAACCGATTTAATTGTTTACTATCATAGGTTTAGAGCCATACCTACTCCAGCTGATGTGATTCGGGTTTCCAAATCGACCGATTTCGCTCAGACATGGTCATTACCAACCAGCGTGGATGGTACTTCTGATTCTCAGCTAAACCCATCCGCGATATATTTCTCGCGGGATCATCGTTACTATGTAGTTTGGGATGACGGGAGAGATTTAAGCACTCGCGGGAGGGATATATATATGACATACAGTCCCGATACAGACGGAATAACCTACAACACTCCTGAGAATCTTTCAACGGCGCCCGGCATCATTCACGAGGATGAGCCATCAATAGCCAGTTACAACAGTCGTATCGGCATTGCGTATCTGCAATACGCTCAAGGTCAAACAAACAAATCCTTGTATTTGATGGACATGCCTTCGAGCGGGCTTTATAAAAGTGTAATAAAAGTGGATGCTCCACCAGCGCTTGAAACTATCCTGTCACCATCACTTGGTATGGGAAACGAGAGCGTATTTACAATCTGTTATGGACACTATAACTATACTTCTGACGCCAACGAAATCAGACTGGTAGTTGTACGTCTATATATGGGATTTCCATATTACCCGTATTCTTTTCCGTCTGAAGACCTGGGTATTACATCGACTGATGGGATCAGTCCTTATCCTGCGGTAGTATCGAAATCGTCGGCTGGAATTTACGCGGTCGAATCTTTCATTGCGCACAGGAGTTTCCGCGATGGCGCGGATGATGATGCCCTTCCGTTCCCGGAGAAATTCGGATATGTGGATGTCAAGTCGATAGTCATACAAGGCTGGTATTGATTATTTAAGTTTCAAACTGAAAAGTCTGTAGGGACAGGAGCTGGATTAGCTCCTGTCCCCACTTTAAAAACATATCTCAAAGCTTTAAACTTAAATTGTTTCCTCTTTTCCATTCTCCAAGGAGACCATGATGCAATTGCGATTTTCGATATTGCTCATATTACTTTTTTTTCTCACAATCTGGAGCTACACATCCCTCGCTGATGAAGAGACCGATTATCCCGATTTGAAACCATTGCCATCCGATAAACGGGCAGATCTTGAAATCCCCGATGAGCTCTGGATTCGCGCGTGCGGACATGTCGGGTATGTAAACAAACCGCTCGGATATAGTGCGGATGAGATGTCGCATTTTCCATCGCATCCGTACAAGCTTCGGGTTGTTGAAAATTTATTCGGTGATGTCAAAGAGGTACCGCGATACAGCGGTTATCTCAGCGATACAATACTCGAAAACAGGGATAATCCGGCAGTAGTCGCGCTGCATTGTTTTAAAACCCTTGATGCGTACGCAGGACGGGATCTCCCAGCGCCAAAAGATGATGACTGGGGTGTTGACTGGATTCCGAAAGGGACATCACCAGCCAAAGCGCTTGAATATGTGCTCAAATCTGGTTCAAATGGGTATGATGAAAATCGCGAAATAAAAACCGATTTATCAGCATGGAAATCACTTCCTGAGAATATTCAGCGATTTGTAGTGAGAGCAATTGTTGCGTCGATTGTCGCGACGCCTTACATAAAGCGCTCTTTCGATGAGGATTTCCTTAAACAATATTTTAAAACATCTGATTTAACCTCGGTTTCCCGCAAGGATTTATATGAATTCGTCTCTTCACCATGGCGGGAGGATATCAAAGACGCTCCGAGAGATTCGTTCGATGCTCTATCGCATATCGATCTCAATTTTCTCGCGTACGGGACAATCCTTTATTTGACATATATCCATGATGCGCTCACAGAGCTTGGAGAATTGAAAAATCCTGATTTGAAAAATTTCCAGTCGTTTTCTTTTGAGACTGCGATTGGGAGAGTACTGATTGACGGTCAAGGAGATTTGGAAATCGCAGGTAATTACTCGCTAATTATTAATTTTAGTGGAAATAATAAATACATCAACTCGAAAATATCATCGAATCCATTTGTAAATCCTATTAACTCGATTATCGATTTCAATGGGAGTGACACATACGATGATAACAACGAGCCATCGACACTCGTCTGCGGTTTATTCGGACTGAGTACGATATTCGATCTTGCCGGCGATGATTCCTATTTATGCTCATCATCGGGTATCGCGTGCGGATGGTACGGTTCCGGTGTTGTCATTGATTATAACGGAAATGACAAATATTATACCAAAGCGGAGTGGGGTCAGGGAGCAGCTCATGCTGGTGCCGGAATACTCATAGACCATGCCGGAAATGATAAATATTACTACGGCTCGGAGGCGCAGGGACTCGGTGCGACTCTCGGTGTGGGGCTATTGATGGATATCGCCGGCAATGATGAATATCTTCTATCGGAGGAAATCAAGGCGAAACCATGGACAGATGAGCCGCCGGCATCTCTTTCGCAAGGATGCGGATTCGGACGTCGCGCGGATTTCACCGATGGTCACAGTCTCGCGGGTGGGATTGGAATTCTCATAGAAGGTAGCGGGAATGATCGCTATGAAGGTTACGGGCGATTCGCGCAGGGAACCGGCTATTGGTGGGGGCTCGGTCTTCTTGAGGATTACGCCGGTAACGATTTCTACCGCGGTTATTGGTACTCGCAGGGCGCGAGCGCTCATTTCGCAATCGGATGCATGGTCGATCTAAAGGGAAACGACACATACAACGATGACTGGACGGTTTCTCAGGTGCTCGGAAACGGTCGTGATGGCAGTATCGCTGTTTTCATCGATGGTGATGGCGATGATGATTACAAAGTCCCGAATCGTTCGGGTGGTGAGGGCGATTTGAACGGAATAGGATTGTTCTGGGATCGTCGAGGAAATGATAAATACACAGTTCAGTTTAAGGAAAAATTCGGCACGACTCCTGTTCTCGGTGCCGCTACTACTGAAAGCATGCAGTACCGGACTTTCCGAGATGCGATGCCATCAGTGGGATTGTTCCTCGATACCGGCGGAACTGATATTTATGATGGCTCCAAATATGTGGATGCTTATGATAAAACTCGTCCATTTCAGCCGCTTGATAATCGCGACTGGTGGAACAATATTGGTCCTGTCCTCTGGGGCTATGGATTGGATATCGAGTGGTATCAAAAATTGGGACATTCAGCGCTATACCCCTTTTCCTTAAATGATGCGGATTAGAAAAGGGATAGGTGTAATTTTTTAGATTTTTCAGACCTCTAGTGAAAACAATTAAAAAAATCTGAGTTTTAACCCTTGACGCAATGTTTTGCTTAAGTATAATTAAGAACAGATTAAGTTAATTAAATGGCTTCTACTAGAGGATGCTTTGGTTTTAGAAATTATATATTTAAGATAAATGATGTATAAAGAGTATGTTAAGGAGTTTGACAATATGAGATATCTGCGCTTATTAGCGTTCCTTATTTTAGGATGTCTTCTTTTTGTTGGGTCTGCATGCGGAAGCGGAGGAAATCATTCCCCGATTGCAATTGCTACAGCCTATCCTCAGCAAGGGAAAGCCCCGCTGTCTGTGCACTTCTCAAGTGCTGGTTCATATGACCCAGACACTGATGATTGGATTAGTGAGTTCAAATGGGATGTAAATGATAGTAACCATCCAAGTCTATATAGAGAACCTAATCCAACTCACACCTATATTTCTCCTGCAGATTACGCTGTAAAATTAACAGTTAAAGATACTCGTGGATTAACTTCTACTACTGAAGTCCCCATAAGAGTATATGATGATGCAGATTATCTTACTCCACCTGAGACTTTTATTGAATTTGGTTGTGAAGATTACTATCTTGGAAGTGGAAATTTCATTACTGTAACTTTCAATGTCCACGGAGAAGATAATCTGACCCCCTCAAATGAGCTTCAGTTTGAGTGGCGACGGTGGAAAGATGGTAATATCGAACAAGACTGGACGCTGGATGATAATTCTGTTATCTGGACTTTATCAGTCGGCATATACGATATTAATGTTAGGGCAATTGATGAACATGGCAACAAGGATTTGACTCATGCTCATTGTCCCAACTCTCATTTTCATGTTTACGGAATAGGTCAATCTCCTGATCTACCACCATTACCTCCTCCGCCTTTACCCGAGCCGCCGCCACTACCTGAACCACCGCCGCCACTACCTGAACCACCGCCACCGCCGCCGCCGCCACCACCGCCACCGCCGCCGCCGCCACCACCGCCACCGCCACCACCGCCACCACCGCCACCGTGACCGCCTCCAGAACTGCCGTCCTGACCTTAACCAGGCCCAATCGGCCACTTGATCATAGGTGTGATTCCACCTGAGGGTGTGCTGCATCTCGGACAGGCTTGATATCCGCTTCTATCAGAAAGTTGAGTCGGTCGATTATGCGCGTAAACATAAGGATTCAAGCTAATCGGATTGCTTTTATGCGGTGCTCGCAAATATGAGAACGGGTCGCGTTGGAGGAATCGTCCCAGCGCGGGCGAGTAGTGACGGATTCCCATTCTATAGAAGTAGCCTCGCTCGCCGGATTCGTGGAACGCCTTGTCTTCCAAAAATCCGCCGTGATACTGGATGTGGTTTTCGAGGTCGGATGGCTGGGTCATCGCAAGCGGTTCGCCATCAGCGGTTACAACATATCCGTTCGGAGTGCCCTAAACCTCGGAACCGACCTCTATGGGATTCACCTTTTCTCTCGCAGTAACCATCATGTCGTTGAAGTGAAGCATATCGGGATATTTCTCTATTACTTGACGTCGTATTTGCCGCTGCCGAGACCGAGAAGCTTAACCTCAACTATATCCGCTCCGTTCTCGAACAGGCATTCGGCAATCGGTTTCAACTTGACTTTGTTCTCGATCTGCTTGTTCTGGAAAAGTATCAGGTGGTAGGTCTGATAGAGCTTTTTGTTGCTGCGCATGCGGATGCCATATATTTTGGTCGCTGCTCTCGCGAATTTTTCAAGCTTGTCGCTGGGATAGTCATCGGTCAAGTATATTTTCATTGTGTTTTCGAAGATGGTCATCTTTTTGACTTTGGAAAGGTCGTCGCTGTACTCCGCCTGAAGTTCTTTTTGGGTTTCAGCGATGACAACATCCAGAACCGGATCCTTGGCGATGCAGGATGGTCCTGCAAGGATTGATGCGAGTACGAGCGCGATAAGAAAGAAAAAAAATTTTTTCATAGTGGCCTCCCGATGATGGAATCACTGCGATATTAGCAAAAATAGGGGGATTACGCAATATGAGGGTTTGCCATGAAAATAAAGGGGTCTGTCCCCTTTATTTTTCAAGTTACGAAACAATAGATTAAGCCTCGTGTCCATCAAATAATAAAATAAAGGGGACTGACCCCTTTATTTTCATGACCCTCTTTGCCTTTATAGGATGTATGTCTATCAGTTTTTTTGCATGGTACAATTTGGAGACAAAAGAAGATTTGAACACTCAGGATTCGAAATACAAGATCAGGCGACGTTTCTGCGGCAAATGCGGAGGCGAGAATCCGTATGATGCGCGATTCTGCAGGCAATGCGGTTTTTTCATGGGAGAGGAGGTTGAGGAGGTATCGAAGAAATCCGAGAAGCCGCTCGATCTCACTCCGCCGAAGCAAACTGAAATAATAGATGAGACGAAAAAAAAGTCGATAGCGAGTCGATGTCCGAGGTGCGGTCAGGATGTCGAGGGGCTTGAGCTGTGTCCCGTATGCGGTCTGATCGCTCCACTCGGCGATGAGACTCCCGATGATTTCATCGGCGATTTCATGGTCGGCGTGCCCGTGATGCTTTCGAAACCGGAAAAATTCGCGGAGATACTGCCGTATCACAGGGGACTTCGTTCATTAATTCAGCCGGTACTCTGGACAACGCTGTTTTTTATTATTTTCTATAATTTATCGTTTCTTTCGCGGTTACATACGAACTGGTTGCAATACCTGGTGGGAGACACCGATGCGCCTTTCCTGTGGATTAAGACGATACT
>Ga0315284_10000591_pt1 | contig 49568 bp, 40 predicted proteins | sample YL17G09_16_MG_FD_203696 | JGI IMG/M metagenome (GOLD analysis project Ga0315284, IMG submission 203696) | Sediment microbial communities from Yellowstone Lake, YNP, Wyoming, USA - YL17G09_16 | ecosystem: Environmental > Aquatic > Freshwater > Lake > Sediment | place: USA: Wyoming | collected...
ATGCCCAGGTGCAAACAGCCTTTGCCAGTGGAGCTACCTTGAGTGTAAAAATAACTGATACTGCTGGCAACTCAATAACCAGTACTGCAGCCAATCCTACAATTACCGTAGATTATGTTGTACCTACAATCCCTGCAAATCCTGGCGTCTCCTCCACTACTGCCAATGGTTACTATAATGCAAATTGGACTATTGCGGTAACTATTCCCTTTACTGAGGCAGTTTATGTAAATACCACATCAGGCATACCTTCTCTCTGGTTAGATACCGATCCCTCTGACAGACAAGCCGATTATGCCTCCGGCTCAGGAACTTGGACCTTAACCTTTAACTATATTGTGCAATCATTAGATACCTCTTCGGATTTGGATTATACAGGCACCAATGCCTTAGTTCTTAATGGGGGCACCATCAAGGATGCTGCAGGTAATGATGTTACCCGTACCTTACCCGCCCCGGCCGCCTCAGGTTCCTTGAGTTACAATAAGGCGATTGTCATTGACACCACCGCACCCTCAGCACCTATTTCTCCTTCTATCACTCCCTCAGGCTGGACTAATGCTACCTCTTTTAGCATTGACTGGACTAATCCCTCTGACACCAGCGGATTCTCTGGCGGCTCTACTGCCTATTACTATAAAATCGGCACTGCTCCCACTGCTGCTGGTCAAGGCACGGCTCTTAACAAAGGCTCAGCAACTACGCTCTCAGGCCTCAGCCAGGGAGCTAATACCATCTATATCTGGCTCAAAGATGCTGCGGGCAATGAAGGCTGGCAAAATAGAGCCACAGTGACTGCGAATTATGACACCACTGCACCCTCAGCACCTATTTCTCCTTCTATCACTCCCTCAGGCTGGACCAATTCTACCTCTTTTACCATTAACTGGACTAATCCCTCTGACGACAGCGGATTCTCTGGCGGCTCTACTGCCTATTATTGGTCAACTGCTATTCCCAATGCTACTGGTCAAGGCGCTACACTGAATAAAGGATCTGCCACCACCTTATCCGGCTTAAGCCAGGGAGCTAATACCATCTATATCTGGCTCAAAGATGCTGCGGGCAATGAAGGCTGGCAAAATAGAGCTACAGTGACTGCGAATTATGACACTGTTGCACCCACAATCCCTGCAACTCCCGTCGGCGTCTCCTCCACTACTGCCAATGGTTACTATAATGTACCTGACACCATCGCGGTAACTATTCCCTTTAGCGAGGCAGTTTATGTAGTAGGCACACCCGGGCTTACCTTGGAGACGGGTACCAATGATAGAACCGCCAGTTATTACTCTGGCTCAGCGACTTGGACCTTAACCTTTAACTATATTGTGCAAGCAACAGATACCTCTGCGGACTTGGATTATACAGGCACCAGTGCCTTAGCTTTAAATGGGGGCACGATAAAAGACGCAGCTGGTAATGATGTTAACCTTACCTTACCCCCTCCAGGCCCAGATAACCCGGGTTCCTTAAGTTACAACAAGGGCATTGTCATTGATACTACTGCGCCTCAGTTAGACTCCTACTGTGTTAGGGATGATGCTGGTCAGTGTGTGGGAACAACGCAGATACTATGCGGACAGAACATAAGGATAGTGGCGATATTCAATGAGGATATGGCTTCTAGCCCCGAATTGCAATGTGCTTATGAATCCGGCCAAGATAATCAAACATTGACGATGTCTGGGACCACTGGAGCTCAATGGTATAAAATATATTCTGTTCCTACGGGCCACGCAGGAGACAGACTCACCGTTACAGTAGGTGGATTAGATTTAGCAGGAAATGTTTTTACAGGTGGAGGGGTTAGTTCTTCACTTACGTTTTATGTTATTCCTACAGTAACCGCGGCCAATATCACTACGGCATTTGATCTTGATTCAGGCACAACAGGCACAGCTGGTATTGGAGATAGGATAAAGGTTACCTGGGATAACAGGCCCATTGGAGATAACAACCCACCTAGCGCTATCAATGCAGTAGTGGCAAATCTTAGTGAGTTTGGAGGTCCATCTGCGCAAACTATGTATGATGATGGCACGAATGGGGGGGATGTTACTACTGGTGATCGTATATGGACTTATATCTACACAATTACAGAAGGAACGCTAGAAGGTAGCACTCAGCGCGTCACCCTAAAAGTCACAGATACCCTCGGTAATTTTAATGAGAAAGAAGATGATACGAGTTTTACTGTGGATACTAAGCGCCCCACAATAACAAGTTTAGAAGATAACCATGACGACTTAATTGTCAGAGACGCAGATACAGTCCTCATCACTTCCGCCTTTAGTGAAGCGATGAGCGCTTCACCTACTATTTCTATTGATGTCTCCACAGGAACAGATGCGGATATAAACACAGCGATGAGCGGCTCAGGCACCAACTGGACTTACTCTTGGAATGTTCCTGCCGGGCATAGTAATGATAGTGCAGTAGTTACAGTAGCAGGTAATGATGTGGCGGGTAATGCCTATGCTGGCTCAACTTCCATTACCTATACCATTGATAATAACGCGCCCACCTTTAGCATAGGTTATTTTACTGATACTAACTGCACGGTTCCCTTTACCAATACCAAGATGAAGACAGGCACTTACTATATTAAGGTAACTGCCAATAAGGCATTAGCCAGTCCTCCTACCGTGAAGATATATGCAGAAGGAACGGCTAATGATGTGAGTGTTCCTCCTGGCACAACCATTTCACTCGGCGGAAATGATTACCGGTATAACAGGGTGATTGCCTATGATGCAGGGGCAATAGGGGAAACCGAAGAAGTAATTCAGGTAACCGGTACGGATTTGGCGGGGAATATAACTACTGATGCTGACGTAACTGGAGAAAAGTTTACCGATACAATTAGTCCCACTGTCAGTTTAGATGATGACCATCCGGACTTAATTGTCAGAGACGCAGATACAGTCCTAATTACTGCTGCCTTTAGTGAAGCCATGGCCAGTGCTCCTACGCTAAACATAGATGTCTCCAACAGCTCGGACGCGGATATCAGCTGGACAGCTATGTCTGGCTCAAGCACCACCTGGACTTACTCCTGGAATGTTCCTGCCGGGCATAGTAATGAGAGCGCAGTAGTTAGGGTAGCAGGTAATGATGTGGCCGGGAATGCCTACGATATTAACTACACTTCTATTACCTATACCATTGATAATAGCCCAATTAACTTTAGCTTAGGAGGTTATTATACTGATGCTAATTGCACTGCCTCTTTCACCGCTGAAAAAATGAAAGCAGGCACTTACTATATTAAGGTAAGTGCTAATAAAGCATTAGCCAGTCCTCCCACCGTGAATATAGATGCAGAAGGAACAGCTAATGATGTGAGTGTTCCTCCTGGCACAACCTGGACACTTTCGGGAAATGATTACGTATATAACAGGGTGATTGCCTATGATGCAGCTGCAATAGGGACGACCGCAGAAGTAATTCAGGTAACTGGTACTGATTTGGCGGGGAATACAACTACTAATGACGATGTAGAGGGAGAAAAGTTTACCGATACAGTTAGTCCTACCATATCCAGCTTAACCGATAACCATCCGGACTTAATCGTCAGAGACGCAGATACCGTCCTCATCACTGCCGTCTTTAATGAAGCGATGAGCGCTTCACCTACTATTACTATTGATGCACCGGATGGAGATGTGGATATAAACGGTGTTCCTATGACCCAAGGAGCAAATAATGCTATTTGGTCATACTCCTGGAGTGTTCCTGCCGGGCATGACGGTCCAGCTTTAGTTACCTTTGCTGGTACTGATATTCCGGGGAATGCCTATGCTGGCTCAAGTTCTATAACCTATGTCATTGATAATACTGCCCCAAGCTTTAGCATAGGTTATTTTACTGATATTAACTGCGCGGTTCCTTTTACCAATACCAAGATGAAAGAAGACACTTACTATATTAAGATAAGTTCCGAAGCATTAGCCAGTCCTCCTACCGTGAAGATAGACGCAGAAGGAACGGCTAATGATGTTACTGCTGGCTCAACCACGCAACTTTCTGAAAATGATTACAGGTATAACAGGGTGATTTCCTATGCTGCAGAGGCAGTAGGCACTACTGCAGAAGTAATTCAGGTAACTGGTACTGATGCGGCGGGGAATATAACTACTAATGCTGATGTAAGCGGAGAAAAGTTTACCGATACAGTTAGTCCTACCATATCCAGCTTAACCGATGACCATCCGGACTTAATCGTCAGAGACGCAGATACAGTCCTCATCACTGCCGTCTTTAATGAAACAATGAGCGCTTCACCTGCTATTTCTATTGATGCACTAGATGAAGATGCGGATATAAACACAGCGATGAGCGGCTCAGGCACCAACTGGACTTACTCCTGGAATGTTCCTGCCGGGCACGATGGGTCAGCAGTAGTTAGAGTAGCAGGTAATGATGTGGCAGGGAATGCCTATGATACTAACTCAACTTCCATTACCTATACCATTGATAATAGCGCGCCCACCTTTAGCATAGGTTACTATACTGATACTAACTGCACGGTTCCCTTTACCAATACTAAGATGAAGACAGGCACTTACTATATTAAGGTAAGTGCCAATAAGGCATTAGCCAGTCCTCCCACCGTGGATATAGATGCAGAAGGAACAGCTAATGATGTTCCTAATGGCTCAACCACTCTGCTTTCTGAAAGTGAGCACAGTTACAGGTATAACAGAGTGATTACCTATGATTCACAGGCAGTAGGCACTACTGCAGAAGTAATTCAGGTAACCGGTACTGATACTGTGGGGAATACCGCTACTAATGCTGATGTAAGCGGCGAAAAGTTTACCGATACAATTAGTCCCACCATATCCAGCTTAACCGATGACCATCCGGACTTAATTGTCAGAGACGCAAATACAGTCCTCATCACTGCCGCCTTTAGCGAAGCAATGAGCGCTTCGCCTGCTATTTCTATTGATGCACCAGAAGGAGATGTGGATATAAACACCGCGATGAGCGGCTCAGGCACCAACTGGACTTACTCCTGGAATGTTCCTGCCGGGCACGATGGGTCAGCAGTAGTTACAGTAGCAGGTAATGATGTGGCGGGTAATGCCTATGCTGGCTTAACTTCCATTACCTATACCATTGATAATAGCGCTCCTACCATTAGTACCCTCACCCATAACCACGCGGATTCTATTGTGCGGGATGACGATACGGTAATTATCACTGCCACCTTTAATGAAAATATGACCAATACTCCTACAATATCTATCAATGCACCCGGAACAGGTGCAGATATAAGCGCCAGTATGTCTGGTTCAGGCGCTACTTGGACCTACAGTTGGAATGTTCCTACCGGTTCCCAATTTGATGGCTCAGCCACTGCTACGCTTGCCGGAACAGATGTTGCCGGTAACAGTTATAATACTAGCTCAAATTCCCTGAGTTGGACCATTGATAATACTGCTCCTACCATTACTAACTTCACCCAAAATGACTCAGACTCTATTGTGAAAGACGCCGATACCGTGCTTATCACTGCCACCTTTAATGAAAATATGACCAATACTCCTACCATATCTATCAATGCACCCGGAACAGGTGCAGATATAAGCGCCAGTATGTCTGGTTCAGGCACTACTTGGACCTACGGTTGGGATGTTCCTACCGGTTCACAATATGACGGCTTAGCCACAGCTACGCTTGCCGGAACAGATGTTGCTGGTAACAGTTATAATACTAGCTCAAATTCCCTGAGTTGGACGATTGATAACACTGCTGCTACAGTATCTAATGTTTCTTCTTCTACTCTAGATGGCTCTTATAAGGTAGGCAATACCATTGCGGTTACAATTACCTTCTCTGAAGCAGTGAATGTAGATATCGCAGGAGGTAGACCCGGGCTTACCTTGGAGACGGGTACCGATGACAGAACCGCCGATTATTATGGTGGCTCAGGAACTGATACCTTAACTTTTAACTATACAGTGCAACCAGGAGATATCTCCTCGGACCTGGATTATAAAGCCATTAGCTCTTTAGCCTTAAATGGCGGTACCATCAAGGACGCTGCAGGTAATGGTGCCGACCTTGACTTACCTGGACCAGGGAATTCAGGGTCTTTAGGTGCGAATAAAAATATTATTATTGATACCAGGGCACCTATTATTTTTAATGTCTCTTCCACCAATGCCAATGACTACTATAATGAAGGCAATACCATTGCGGTAACCATTACCTTTAATGAGGCAGTTTATGTAGTAGGTACACCTACTTTAACCCTGAATACAACTCCTACGAATAGAACCGTTAATTATTACTCTGACTCAGGCACCAGCACCTTAACCTTTAACTATACAGTGCAACCAACAGATACCTCTTTAGATTTAGATTATGTGGCAAATAACTCTTTAGCCTTAAATGGTGGCACCATCAAGGATATTGCGGGTAATGATGCTCCCTGTGACTTACCCGAGCCGGGAACAGTCGGCTCCTTAGGCAGAAATAAGAATATCATTATTGATACCACTGCGCCTTCAATTGGAGCCAATACCATTATTGCTCCGGCTAGCGGGGCAATCTGGAATGGCACACGGACAACTAATAATATCACCTGGTCAACCACAGCAATTAGTGATGCTACCAGCGGTTTAGCCGCTAACCCCATCAGTCTTTATTATTCTACTAATAGTGGCTTAAACTGGACCGCAATTACCAATGCCGGTTCTCTTACTAACAGTGGCTCATTTACCTGGACGACCCTTCCCGGCCTAAGTATCAACAGTAACAATTGTAAGATAAAGCTGAGAGCCACTGATGTCGTCCAGAACTATGCCGAACAAGCCACTAGCTGGACCTTTGTGATAGACTCTACCCCACCCACCTTATCCACGGTCACCATTACCTCTAACAATGCCAATCCCAACTACGCCAAGGTAGGTGACATAGTTACCTTAATTATTGCCTCTGACGAAAACATCCAGACACCCACAGTCACCATTGCTGGAGACTCGGCAACCGCCTCTGGTGCAAACCAGACCTGGTCTGCCAGCTACACCATGACCGCTGGAGACAGCGAAGGCTCAGTCAGTTTTACCATTGCCTTCTCTGATATTGCGGGTAATGTCGGGACTGCGGTGACCACCACTACTGATACGAGTAGTGTGACCTTTGATAGGACAAACCCCTTAGTTGCCGTAACCATAGCTAATGGATATTATACTGCTTCTGATTGGTCTACCACTTCCACTATAAATGGCACTTTTACTGAGGCAGGAGGGTTATTGGCTACCACGGGATTACAGGTTTCCATAAAAAGAGTAGAGAGCTTGGATGGAAATACATACCATTATTGGAATGGGACAAATTGGGACTCGACTACTGAGCAGTGGAATAATGCCACTACGCAAACATCGCAAGGATCCAATATTTCTTGGACTTATTCTTTAAATAATACTAATTTAAGTAACGGTAGAGCCTATGAGGTTAGGGCAAAGGCAACCGATAACACAGGTAATCAAACTACTTCTGCTATAGACAGTTTTGTCTATACGCCTATACTAATAGTTACTCGAGCCAGTGGAAGCGGGAATGTCACTGCTGGCGATACAGTAGAGCTGACTGTCACTGCTACTGATTATCTGGGAACCACGGTTACGACTTACACTGGCAATAAATCTCTGATTTTCTCAGGGCCGAGAGCTTCACCTAATGGGACAATTCCTACAGTAGAGGGCGAAAATATTGGCACCGCTACCACACTAGGTTTTACCAGCGGTGTCTCTAATAGTTTAGCCGCCACCTTAGTACCTTATCTGGTGGAGTCGTTTTCATTAGATGTTCAAGATGCTAATTACTCTACGATAAATTCAACCGCTTCTACTGATTATGATTTAGACCTGACTGTTATTGCTGCAGCCTACAACTATTTTAAAGTAACAGGTACGGCCACAATGACTGCAGGTGGTAGCAATGAGTTAAGCATTACTGCCTATGATCCCTATGGCAATGTAGCCACTTCTTATGCCGGAGCAAAGAATTTAGTCTTCTCAGGACCAGGGGTTGCACCTGACGGAACCTCGGCACCCACCGTAGAAGGCGTAACTGTAGGTTCAAATACATCAGTAACCTTTACCAATGGGGTTTCAGCTTCCGGCGGTGCCACATTAATTGCCTATAAAGCTGAAACAACTACAGTAGATGTAAGGGATGGAACTAAAAATTCAACCGCTGATGCCAGTTTCGATTTAGACCTTACGGTTAATCCCGCTAGCGTCTCCACTATGAGCTTTACTACCCAACCTTCATCTACAGCCACTGCTGGCGTTGACTTTACCACTCAGCCGGTGATTACCTTATATGATGCTTATACTAATGTGTGCACTAATAATTCCACAAGACAAGTAACTTTATCTGCAGTTTTAGCCAGTGATAATGCTGTTGCCGGCAGCGGAACCTTAAACGGAACCCTTACTATAACTGCTGACTCAGGTGTGGTTGCCTACTCTGGTTTAGATTATACCAAGGCAGAAAATATAAACTTAAAGGCTACTTCTACAGGACTAACTACTATTTATAGTAATCAGATTGCCGTCAGTCCTAATACTGTCTCTACTATGAGCTTTACCACCCAACCTTCATCTACAGCCACTGCTGGCGTTGACTTTACCACTCAGCCGGTAATTACCTTATACGATGCTCATAGTAACATCTGCACGAATAATTCCACAACGCAAGTAACCTTATCTGCAGTTTTAGCCAGTGATACCAGCACTGCAGGAGGCGGAACCTTAAACGGAACCCTTACTATAACTGCTGCCTCAGGTGTGGTTACCTACTCTGGTTTAGATTATACCAAGGCAGAAAATATAAACTTAAAGGCTACTTCAGGCAGCCTTACTGCTATTTACAGTAATCAGATTGCGGTGAGTCCTGCAGCAACCTACAAATATATTCTGAATTCGCCAGCAGATATCACCGCTGGAACAAGAGCAGCCTACACGGTAAGTAGATATGACCAATACGATAATTTAGTTACATCTGGAGCAGAGTTTGTTTACCTTTACACTAATTCTACTGGAACAAATGCCGCGTTCAAGAGCTTAGCTACGGGTGGTAACAACATTATAAGTAGAACCATAAGTAGTGGCACAAGCAGTGTGAATTTCTGGTATTATGATGAGACGGCGGGAAACTGGACAATTACGGTTTCCGATGCATTAGGAGGAGTAGATGGCACAACCGGCATAGATGATGCTACGGATGCCTTAACCGTAAACCCCGCCACTACCTCTAAATTTAAAGTTACTGCGGGCGCTTCCGCAATGACTGCGGGTAGCTCTTTGACGATTACTGTTACCGCCTACGATGAGTTTAATAATCTAACTCCCGCCTATGGCGGTGCCAGTGGTGAGTTAAAGGGTATAACTTTCTCTGGAGCATATCCATCGCGTGACCCGGCTACTAATCCTACCTGTGCAGATGCCACTAATACGCCTAGAAACTTTGGCATAGAAACTATTTTGAATTTTGTCAATGGTGTGGCTACTTCAGTGATGAAGTTATACAAAGCCGAGACCGCAAACATAAAAGCTACGGTGGGAGCAATTACTACTGACGATACCGATGACTTAGATATTACCGTCTCAAGTGGCGATGCCTCAAGGCTTTCTTGGGGGACATTCTATGTTTCTGGTTCCAAGGTAGTAGCAAGTGCTCCTTGGAGTAGATTTACGGTTAATGTGGCTGATGCCTACGGTAACGTCTACGGTAACGTCGCAACCTCCTCGCTTGTAGTTACAATAATCCCCACCACTACCAATGGCACAGTTACAGCGGTATCAGGCACAAATACCGCTACTCCCAGCTCAGGCGTAGCCACTTTTACTACCTTTGCCGTTACCTGCTTACCATATCCTAATTCCGTAACCTTGACTGCCTCAGCGCCTGGTGGCTTAGCCAGTGCCGCTTCTGTTGCAGTAACAGTAGAGGAAAAGTTTAAGATTAAATATAATGTTAAAGACTCTTTTAGTTTAGGTGGGTTATCTAACGTTAAACTTACAGTTACAAGTAACGCAACTGGTGAAACGTTATACCAGGCTACTGAAACAAATATATTTGATGGTGATGACGACACAGGTTTTCCATTACCGTATGCAGCTGGCGGTTATTCATTTTTGTTTGAAAAAGAGGCTTACGTAAGCGACACCCAATCTAAGATTCCCACCAGTGCAGAGGATGGTATTGATTTGAGCTATGATAATACTATCACTTGGAATGAATATATGACCTCTGTAAATGAAGCCACGGCTGATTATCAGCTCAAGTCAGGATTTATCTATCTTGAACCGTCTTACGGATCAGACGGTGTTACTTTAAAGAGTAGTACTGACCAGTTGAACGTAAGGTTGTGGTTAGAGAGAAGAGGGGTTTTAATTACAGATACAGATCTCAATAAATTAGGTGATGCCAGTATCGATATCTACGATGACATAACAGGAACTTATACCACTGTTAGCCTAGGTGCAAATAGTAACGGGCTTTTCTCGATAGCAATACCTCATATAACTACTTCAGGAACAGGCAAAGTTTTGAGCCTGGTCGCCGGAAGGACTTATTATGCCAAATGTAATATACCTTGGGGTGGTACTTCCTCTTCAGCAAGTATGCGTAGAACTTATACCGCCGGCACAACCTTTACTATTACTGTCAGTGAATCATTAACTACGCTAAAGGCAGTAACCGATAGCATAAAAATAGTAAGCGATGCTATCCAGACGGCTACTACGCAGATTGCTAACCAGACCACCGCCATAAAAGAGGCAGTAAGGGGAGAGAACGAGGCAGTGGTAGATACCTTGACTACACGCGTAGGTAAGGTTTTGACTGCAACCGGCATTGAGTCTCTGCCCACTAAAATTGAAGCAGCAAGGCAAGAGATAAGCAATCAATTAATTACCGAAGTTGAGCCGCAGGTTCAATCCGGAATCTTAAATCGCGATACTCTAGTCAAGCAGGGAGATACAGTAACTATTCGCTATCGCACTGCTCCAAATTTACTACCAGAAATTACTATCTATGATCCAAAGAATATTCAGAGAATACCTGCGACAGTAATGAAAGAAATTAAGGATGCTGCAGGAAAAGGAACGGGTGTTTATGAGTACGCTGTGAAATTTGATTCTTCGTGGGGCGCAGGAGACTACACCGTACTTACCTCTGAATCTACGAAGGGCACACTGGATGCTCTTATTATGACTGCTTCAACTACAAAATTAGAAGATGTGGCCAGCCAAGTCTCCGCAGTCTTAGGCACTACCGCAGGTATGACAGATTTAGGTTCTACTATTAACACCTTAGATTCGCAGTTAAGCACAATTATTACCGCTATTACCTCTTTGCTTCAACCTGGTGGTGGAGTTAGCGAGGGCGTAGAGAAGAGCGTGGAGGAATCTTTAGGTCCGATTGTCGCCGCCTTAAAGAAGGTTGCCTCTGATATGAAGTCCATAGGTGGCACAGAAGGCTATAACTTAGATGATTTATATGAAATCTCCGATAAACACACCAAGGATATAAAATATATCTCTAATAAAACCTTGGAATTAAGAAAATTACTTGAAATCATCAGAAGCATTATGGAGAAGAAACTTGAAGAACCGGTAATTACGACCTGGTATGAATCAGGTTCGGTAATCTTACGTGTTTTAATCGTTAATCCTTCTAAGAGCTTAAGTCGCACTGTGCCGTTTAAATATTATCTACCCAAAGAGGTAAGAACCCCAGATATTATTGACAAAGGTGATTTGGAATTAGGTTATGATGCCCAACAAGGCCTGTATTATGTCTATAAAGACTTGGAGCTTAAGCCATCTGAGTCTAGAAGATTGTCTTTAGAGATTGAAGATATCTGGATTATCGATGAGAAAGAGATGAAATCCTTAGAAGAACAAGCTAAGAAGTTTTACATGATACTAAAGGACGGCCCCTATGCTGAGCGCGCAGAGTACCTTATGGTAAAGGTTAATAAAGACCTAAAGCATATCTTAGAACTTCAGACTACCACTGCTACAGTAAATCCGGAAGAGCACATCTCTATTTATCGTGAAAATATTAAGACTTTGGATTTAGTAAAAGATAATATTTTAGAATTAGATAGGCTCGCCAGCCGAGCACAACGAGTTTCGCCTGTTACTACCTTGCGGATGATTATTATGATTGCAGTCTTCTTGGCGGTATTGAGCCTGCTGTTCTTTGTGGTCTGGCAGACAAAATTAAAAGAGGTGGGAGCGCCTGGAACAGAAGAACCTTTGGAAAAAAAGGAAAAGATTATTGAGGCAGAGAACCGTCAGGCAAAAGAAGAAAAGAAGGTAGATATTGACGAGATAAAGAAACGCTTAGGCGAACCTGGTGAACCCAAAGTCTAAAACTCCACGTTCTTTTTACTGCAATTTTTCTTTCCGAAAAGGCTCAAGAATTTTTAAAAAATTCGCAGAGACGGGATGGCCGAGTTTAATTGCCCTATCGCAGTATTGGATAGCTAAGCTATAGTTTTTCTCATTCAAATATATAACCGCCAAATTATTATATGTGGCAGCATGCTTGGGGTTTATTTCTAATGCCTTCTGACAGTAAGCAATGGCCTCTTTATTTTTGCCAATATATGCGTACATAGCAGCGAGATTACTATAGAGATCGGCATTATTGGGATTTATTTTTATGGCTTTCTTATATGAGGCGATTGCCTCTTCAATATCGCCAGACTTACCGTATAGCTTATTAAGGTTATCGTGCGCCAGTCTATAATTTGGATCAATTTGCATCGCTTTTTTATATGAAGCTATGGCTTCTTCATACCTATTAATACCTAAGTATGCATTACCCAGGTTATTATATGCCTCAACAGCGCTGGGATTAAGCTCTATTGTTTTTTTATACATGGCTATGGCTTCTGCATATTTACCCATGCTAGAGTATGCATTACCTAGGTTATTATATGTATCAAAGGCAAGGGGATTAAGTTCTATTGCTTTTTTGTACATGGCTATAGCTTCTTCGTGCTTATTAATATCTTTATAGGCATTACCAAGGTTATTATAGGCTTTTGCACAAGCCGGGTCAGTTTCTATTGCTTTTTTATATAAGGCCATTGCCTCTTTGCCCTTACCAATCTGTTGGTATACATAGCCCAGGTTATTATATGCCTCAACAGCGCTGGGATTAAGTTCCATTGCTTTTTTGAACATGGCTATAGCTTCTTCGTGCTTATTAATATCTTTATAGGCATTACCAAGGTTATTAAAAATTTTTGCACTATCTGGCGCATATTTTAAAGTTCTCTCATAAAAAACTATGGGGTCTTTCCAGTAGTTATTCTGTCCTATGGTCAAATAAGAGTAAATTGCTAACAGGCATATTACCAAGACTAGAGAGAATGTCCGGAATTCTTTCCTCTGATAGAGCCAACTGAGGCCTTTTGCCAGAATCAGGAAGAATCCTATGGATGGTAGATACAACCAGTGCTCAGCCATATAGGCATTGATAGGGTAGAGGTTTGACTGTGGCAATAAGGTGATGATGAACCAAGAGAGGGAGAAAAAGACCAGTTTATGGGTGTTTTTTGTCTTAAAAGTATAAATCAATAAAGAAAATAATATTACCATACCTAATATTGCCTTGGGATCAGTAAGGTTGGATAATTTATTGCCGTATTCCATATGTAGATTAAAGGGTAGCAACATCAGTCTTACATAATTAGTGAGGGCAACAAAAAAGCCGGGTAGCCTCTGAAGCAGGGTAGTAAGAATAGCGGTAGTAGATTGCAGTATATTAGACGCTGAAGATTTGAACACCGCCATCCTTAATAAAATATAGATAAAGGCAATACTTACTAAAGATAAAAATTCTCTAATTTTTAGTTTCTCTTTAAAGGTATAGTGGTATAAGAGCAATAATATGGGTAGCATTAAACTGCTTTCTCGGGATAATAGCGCTAATATGTAACTTAATAATATTAAAATATATAATTCTGTCTTATTTGAATGCAACTGCTTTATATAGAAGATAAAAGTAAGCAACATAAAAAGAAAGGCCAGGGGGTCCGCTCTTCCTGATATATAACTCACCGCCTCAGTATGGATAGGATGGACGATAAATAAGGCGCTGGTAAGAAAAGAGAGTAATTTATCCTCAAAAAGAAGATTAATAAACCAATAGATAGCCAAGGCCACCAAGATATGCAGGATGATATTGGTGAGATGATAGCCTGCTACATCTAACTTCCATAGGGAGTAATCAAGCATATAGGTAAATATTTGGATTGGGCGGTAAAAACCAGTTTTTACGGCACTTCCTGCTCCCATATCTCCTGCAAAAATTTTTAATACATTAGACCAGCTTTTTATATAGATGTTATCCTTTATCAATAAATCATCATCCCAGATAAATTTGCCATGGAGTGAATTACTGTATATAACAAAACCTAATATTATGATTAAAATAATAGATACTACAATAAAACTCTTATCTAGGCTGTGGTTTGCTTCTTTACTAAAATCCATCGCTCACCTTTATTTCTAAAAATTTTATGTTATTTCCGGTAGGCCTTAAGAAGTTCTAAAAATCCAGCATCTACTTTATGACCCAGAGTAACAGCCCTATCGCAGTATTGAATAGCTAAGCTATAGTTTTTCTCATTCAAATATATAACCGCTAAATTATTATATGTGGCAGCATGGTTTGGGTTTATTTCTAATGCTTTCTGACAGGAGGTAATCGCCTCTTTATTTTTACCGATATATGCGTACATAGCAGCGAGATTACTATAGAGATCGGCATTATGGGGGTTTATTTTTATGGCTTTCTTATATGAATTTATCGCCTCTTCATATTCGCCCCTAGCACCATATAGATTACCAAGGTTGACATATGTGTTGGTGTTATTCGGAGATATTTTTATCGCTTTCTTATATGCATTTATCGCCTCTTCATGTTTACCCCTCACCCTATATGTATTAGCAAGATTACTATATGCATTTGCCTCATTCGGATTAATCTCAATTGCCTTCTTATACGATGAAATCGCCTCTTCAGATTTACCCAGCGTGGCATATATATTACCCAGGTTAGTATATGCCTCTGCGGCATAAGGATTCAGTGTAATCATCTTCTTAAGGGTAGAGATAGCCTCTTCATTCTTATTAGCTAATACGTAAGCTACTCCTAGGCTGTTATATATATATGCCTCATTGGGATTAATCTCAATTGCCTTCTTATACGCTGCAATCGCCTCTTCGTAATTGCCGATATTGTTATAGAGGTTACCGAGGTTAAGATAAGCAGTGGCATCGCTGGGGTTCAGTTCAATTGCTTTTTTATATGCGGCTATTGCTTCTTTGTCTCCCCCTGTATTTCTATATAAATTATTAAGATTATCATATGCAGCCATATCATTCGGATTAATCTCAATTGCCTTCTTATACGATGAAATCGCCTCTTCAGATTTACCCAGCGTGGCATATATATTACCCAGGTTAGTATATGCCTCTGCGGCATAAGGATTGAGTTCAATCATCTTCTTAAGGGTAGAGATAGCCTCTTCATTCTTATTAGCTAATACGTAAGCTACTCCTAGGCTGTTATATATATGTGCCTCATTGGGATTAATCTCAATTGCCTTCTTATACGCTGCAATCGCCTCTTCGTAATTGCCGATATTGTTATAGAGGTTACCGAGGTTATAGTAATCCTTCTTAAAACGCGGATCCATTTCTATGGCTTTATTATATAAAGCTATGGCTTCCTCGGTTCTACCGATTTTACTGTATGCCAGGCCAAGATTGGCAAACATCCTGGCGCTATTCGGAGCATATTTCAGGGTCCTTTCATAAAAAACTATGGGGTCTTGCCAATAGTCATTCTGCTTTATAGTCAAATACGAGTAAAAGATTAACAGGCACATTACAATAAATATAGAAAATCTTTGGAATTCTTTTCTCTGGTAAAGAGAACTTAAGGCTTTGGCCAAGATGAGAAAAAATCCTAGCGAAGGCAGATACAGCCAATGCTCCGCCATATAGGCGTTGATGGGATAGATATTGGAGACCGGTAGAAGCGTGATAAAGAACCAGAAGATGGAAAAAGAAATTAGTCTATTTTTATTACTTTTTCTTGCGGCATAGATTAAGGATAAGGCAAAGATAAGGAAACCGATGATTAATTTAGGATCTGTAGGGCGAACTAAGAGAAGTCCATATTCCATATGCAGATGGAATGGTAACAGCAAAATTCTGACATAATCAGTTATAGCCACAAAGAATTCCGATAATCGTTGGAATAAAGTAAGATGGAAAGGATATGGTACATTGGTCAGCAAAGATTTTAAAACCGTTAGCCTTAATAAAATATAAATAAAAGTAATACTTAAAATAGAAAAAAACTCCTTAAATTTAACCTTTTGCTTAAAACTAAAGTGGTAAAGCAAAAGTAATATTGGTAAAATTAAAGTATTTTCTCTGGCTAATAATGCTAATGTATAACTTGATAAGGTTAAAATATATAATTTTGTCTTGTGAAAATGCAGTTGCTCTATATAGAATATAAAAGCGAGCAGCATAAAAAGAAAGGCCAGGGGATCTGCGCGGCCTGATATATAACTCACCGCCTCCGTATGGATGGGATGGACGATAAATAAGGCACTGGCAAGAAAAGAGAGCAGTTTATCCTCAAAGACTAAATTGATAAACCAATAGATAGCCAAGGCCACCAAGATATGCAGGATAATATTGGTGAGATGATAACCGAGGACATCTAATTTCCATAGGGAGTAATCAATCATATAGGTAATCATCAAAAGCGGGCGGTAAAAACTATATTTTCCTTGGGCGCCTGCTCCTATATCTTCACTAAAAATATTTGTTAAGTGAGACCAGTTTTTTATATATATATTATATTTAACCAGGGCGTCGTCATCCCAGATAAATTTACCGTTGAGTGAATTGCTATATATAACAAGCCCTAATAATATGATTAAAATAAGAGATGTTACAATAAGATGCTTATTTAGAGTATGTTTTATTACCTTCATATATTCCATTATTTTTTATTCCCCCTTTAATTCCTCGGTCCCATCCCTGTGTTTTGACTGTATAAATTATTAAGTTTATCACGCGCAAGTATAAAGTTCGGGTCAATTTCTATAGCTTTCTTATATGAAGTGATGGCCTCTTCGTGCATATTAATACTAGAATATAATATACCAAGATTATAATACGCCAAAATAAAGTTCGGATCGATTTCTATGGCTTTATTATATGAAGCTATGGCTTCTTTATGCATATTAATACTAGAATATGCGTTACCAAGATGATTATAAGCAGTTACATTATCTGGATTAAGTCCTAGTGCCTTCTCAAATAAGATTATCGCCTCTTTGTTCTTGCCGATCTGTTGGTATGCATAGCCAAGGTTAATATATGCATAGGCATCGGCAGGGTCTATTTTTATGGCTTTATTAAATAAAGCTATACCTTGCTCTTTTCTACCCATATCGAAATATAAGATACCAAGGTTATTGAGCATGTTTGTGCTCTCTGGAGCATATTTCAAAGTTCTCTCATAGAAAACTATGGGGTCTTTCCAGTAGCCATTCTGCCTGACGGTCAAATAAGAGTAAATTGTTAACAGGCATATTACCAAGACTAGAGAGAATGTCCGGAATCCTTTCCTCTGATAGAGCCAACTGAGGCCTTTTGATAAGATCAGGAAGAATCCTATAGATGGTAGATACAACCAGTGCTCCGCCATATAGGCATTGATAGGGTAAAGATTGGAGGCCGGTAAGAGGGTGATAAAGAACCAGAAGATGGAAAAAGAAATTAGTCTATTTCTGTTCCTTTTTCTTGCGGCATAGATTAAGGATAAGACAAAGATGGCTATGCCCATCACGGCCTTTGGATCTCTAAGATAAAACAAGGGATTGCCATATTCCATATGGAGACCAAAAGGTAATAATAAAAGCCTTATATAATTAGTAATAGCCACAAAGAATCCCGGTAGCCTTTGGGATAAATTAGTAGAATATGATAACTGAGATATCAAGGCCTTCAACAGCGTGAGCCTCATTACGATATATATCAAGGTAACAATTAATATAGAGAAAAACTCCTTACCCTTAACTTTCTGCTCAAAGATATAGTGATAGAGCAAAAGTAATAGCGGTAAAATTAAAGTATTTTCTCTAGATAAGAGTGCAAATATATAACTGAATAACATTAAAATATATAATTTCATCTTTTGAGAATGCAACTGCTTTAGATATAATATAAAAGTAAGCAACATAAAAAGAGAAGCCAGAGGATCTGCTCGGCCAGATAGGTAGCTAACTGCTTCGGTATGGATGGGATGGACCACGAATAAGGCACTGGTAAAAAAAGCAAGCAACTTATCAGCAAAGAGCGTATCAACAAACCAATAGATACCTAAGGCAACCAATATATGCAATAAAATATTTGTCAGATGATAGCCTAACACATTTAACTTCCATAAAGAATAATCGATTAAATAGGTAATCATTTGCAGGGGTCGGTAAGAACCAGATTTTATGCCCGCACCTGCGCCTATATCTTTTATAAAAAAGTTTGGTATAAAAGATAAGTTTTTTAAGTAAGCACTTTCTTTTATTAACTTATCGTCATCCCAGATAAATTTTCCATTGAGCGAATTGCCATAAACAATAAAACCAAAAATTATAATTAAAGCAATAGAGATAAATACTCCTTTCTTTTTCACGATATTCTCCAAGATATACTTTTTATATTCTGGCTTCATAGATTTTATTTAATTTTAACATAATAAATAAGTTATGCAACGGTATTGTTTGCGGGGGTTTTTCTTTTGACAAAATTAGTCTAATGTGGTAAGATGTTGCAATAATAAAATTTTGATGGATGAGGGAAATTAAAGCTAAAAAAGGAGAGTAATAAAACATGCCGGCAATTAATGTGTTAGTGATAGATAGCGACAGGGCGGTGAGGGATTTGTTAAAAGATGAATTGGAATTAGTCGGTTATAAGGTCTCTATAGCTATAGATGTAGAGGAGGCTTTAAAGTTAGCCAATAAAACCCCTTTTGAGATTATTCTGACCGATCTAAAATTCCCCGGCGCAGACGGCATTGAATTAGCCAAGAAATTTAAACAGCTGCGTTCTGATACATCAGTTATTGCAATTGTGCCTTATTACTCTTTGAAGTTGGCAATGGAGGCGATGTCTAAGGGGGATGTTTTTGACTATGTAACCAAACCCTTTAATATAGAAGAGGTAAAGTTGGTTTTACGGCGCGTGACAGACAGACAGTATCTCCTGCGTCAAGCAGGTCAGAAGGAATTTTATCAGGAATTATCCATTTTAGATGGCCTTACCGGTATATATAACCGGCGTTATTTAGATGAGGTTTTACGACGGGAGATTGAACGCGCCAAGCGTTATAGCCAGGCAGTATCTTTATTGATGTTAGATATCGATGACTTTAAGCAATACAACGATACCCACGGCCATCAGGCAGGCGATGAAATCTTAAAAAAATTGGCTAATTTTTTGGTTGAAGTGGTGCGGGCAACCGATATGGTCTTTCGCTACGGTGGAGAGGAATTTGTGGTTTTACTTCCTCAGACCTTTAAACAGGGAGCAGTAGAGGTAGCCAAGCGTATGATTAATTTAGAAAGACAGAGTATTCCTGTTACCATTAGCATTGGTTTAGCATCCTATCCAGAAGATGCCACGGATAAGGATGATTTGATTGCCAAATCAGACGCTGCCCTGTATCAGGCAAAACAGTTAGGAAAAGACCGGATTTGCCTTTGGGGAGGTTAGCGCTATGTTTAAGGTTACAATTATGACGCCTAAAGAAGAATTGTATGTGGGGTTGGCTTTGAAGGTAGTCTTGCCTACGGAAGACGGGCAACTTTCCATATTAGATTTTCACCAACCCATATTTACGCGCTTAACCAGAGGTAATATATTCATTGATGACCGCTGGTTGTTTCCCATTAAAGACGGTATTGCCAAGATGTCGGGGTTTGAGTTGGTAGGGATTGTAGAGACATAATGCAGAATATGAAATCAATACTAAAACTAAGTAAGCACAATCAGAAGAAAGAAATAGAATTTGAATTAAAGTTTCTTACATCCCTTTCTACTAAAGAAAGATTTAAAATGATGTTTAAGAAATCCAAAGAAATGATTGACCTATTAGAGAAGAGTGGACACAGAAAGCCTTCTGAAATTATTAAAAGAACATAAAGTTGACTTTGTAATAATCGGGGCAACCGCATTTCCTGTGCACGGTTATGCGCGCGCAACTTTGGACATAGATATTTTTATAAGGCCAACACAAGAGAATGCTTTAAGAGCTTTAGCTGCTCTAAAAAAGTTTGGATATGATGTAAGCGATGTAGATAAAGAAGATTTACTCAAAAAGAAATTACTTATACGCCAGTATGCAGTAGAAACAGATATACATCCCTTTGTAACAGGTATAACTTTTGAAAGAGTTTGGAAAAATAAAGTGAAAGCAAGATTTGGCAATACCTTTGTTTATTTTGCTTCATTAGACGACATTATAAAGATGAAACGAGCTGCGGGTAGAGCTAAAGACCTTGAGGACATGAAATATTTAAAGAAACTTAACCCGAGGCAGAAATAATGAAGACTTTAACTGTAGTTTTGTTGATGCTGTTGAGCACATTAGGGCCGTCCTTGGTAATTGGCTATGTGGGTTACGGAGCAGTAAAGGCCTTAGGCAGAAACCCTTCTGCTGCGCCCAAGATATTTCTGTCGATGATGTTTGCCTTTATCTTTGCTGAGGCCATTGCCATTATTGCGTTGCTGGTGATATTCAATCTATTTAGATAAATCGTAATCCGTAATCAGTAATTAGTAATCAGTAATTTTAGATTGCTTAATAAATGTTAATCTGGCAGTTAATCCTCATTCAGGCAATTACCGCTTTGGGTATCTTTATTTTTCTTCGCCTGCTTTTCTCCCGCGATCTCTCCGCTGCTTTAAAAAGACTACAGGAACTTCAGCGCCAAAACATAGAAAAAGAAATTGCCTTAAATAAAGAGTTTGAACTTGCCAAGCAAGAAAGACAAGCGGAAATAGAAAAAGGCAGAGATGAAGCCAAGAAATTAAAGGACCTTGCCAGGCAAGAGGCAGAGAAAGCCAAGGAACAAGCCCTTCTTAAGGCAAAACAAGAAGCAGAAACACTCTTAGCGCATGCAGCACAGGAGAGAGAACTCTTAAAACACCAGCTCAGCCAACAGATAGAAGAAACCAGCGTAAACTTAGCCTTAGGCATGATTAGGGATATTTTTAGCCAGGAGGCAAGACAGGAGTTACAAAGGGAGCTGGTGGATGAGCTAATTACAGAGTTACGCAAGATAGAGAAAGAAAAACTTAAAGTAGAGACAAAAAAGGCTCTGGTCGTTAGTAGTTATCCGCTCTTAGATAACCAAAAGAACGCAGTCAGAACAATTCTTCAGGATACCTTAGGTTGTCCCATAGAATTAGAAGAAAAAACCGATACAGCCATTATCAGCGGGCTCATTATTAATTTAGGCGGCCTGATATTAGACGGCAGTCTGCAGAACAAATTGCGCAAAATAATACCCTCTATTAAAAAGTAAAATGGAACCCCGAGTTAAGATAGAGCCTTTTGATATAAAAGAAGCAGGTGTAATTAGAGAAATCAAAAAAGGGATTATAAAGATTTCTGGCCTGCCGCATTGCAGTTACGGTCAAGCGGTAGAGATAGAAGACAAGGCAAAAGGCATAGTCATCGGTTTTGATAGCCATCAGGCTTTAGCGCTTATATTACAGGATGAATCCACTATAGATGTGGGAGATGAGGTCTGGACCAAGCAGGAAATATTTGAGACTCCGACCTCAGAAGTATTTTTAGGATGCGTGATTAACTGTTTAGGTGAGGCTATCGACGGTAAAGGCAAGCTTAGTTCTCAGAAGAGCCGGCCCGTATTCCATGAGGCAGCAGGTATTATAGACAGAATTCCTATTACTGAGCCTCTATATACAGGAATCAAGATTATTGATACAACCCTGCCCATAGGCAAAGGCCAACGCGAGTTAATCATTGGCGACCGGGTAACCGGTAAGACCACCTTAGCTATCGATACCATTATTAATCAGCATGATAAAGATGTTATCTGTATTTATTGTTGGATCGGTGGTAGTTTCTCAGCTCTTTCAAGGGTTGTGCAGATATTACAGGAAAAAAACGCCTTACCTTATACTATTGTTATTGCTGCCCCGGCTTACAGTCCGGCGGCTCAACAATATCTTGCTCCCTATATTGCCGCAGCTATGGGTGAATATTTTATGTATCAGGGCCGTAATGCCCTGGTGGTCTTTGACGACCTCACCAAACATGCCTGGGTCTGGAGACAGCTTTCTTTACTCTTAGATAGACCGCCGGGAAGAGAGGCGTATCCGGGCGATATTTTCTATACCCATTCTCAACTTATGGAGAGGGCAGGTAGACTAAGCCCTGAATTGGGTTCAGGCTCAATGACTTTCTTACCCATTGTAGAGACACAACAAGGAGATGTCACCGGCTACATACCTTCCAATTTAATCTCCATGACCGATGGCCAGATATATTTAGCTACCAGCCTGTTTCACGCAGGATTTAAACCTGCGATTGATTTGGGTTTATCTGTCTCCCGTATCGGCACTAAAGTTCAATGTGATGCTATGAAAGAGGTAAGTGCCCAGCTGCGTTTAGAATATGCCCAATATAGAGAATTGCAGCGCTTAAGCCGGCTTAAGACCAGGACTGCTGCCACTGTAAGTGAACGATTGAGGAAAGGCGAGGTCTTAAGAGAATTATTCATACAACCGGCGCATGCACCGGTTCCTTGGCAGGAGCAGGCTATTATTTTTTATGCCTATCAGAGAAATATACTGGATATGATTCCTGCGGAGGGCTTGGAGGACTTTAAGGCCAAGGTCTACAGTTATCTTTTAAAGAATCAACCGGCATTAATAAAAGAACTTACCGACGAGAAATCACTGACCAAGAGAATAAAATCCCAGTTAGACATAAGTTTCGTGGAATTCTTAAAAGCGGAGAAGATAGTTTGAGGCTATATGCTCACTCTCAAGAAACTAAAAACAGATATGCAGTTTAACCGGGAACTCACCGGTTTGGTAGATGTCCTAAAAGGTATTGCCTCTGCCCAATTTCGTCATCTTCAAGCCAAGAGAGAATACTTTGTGCGCTTTAATCGTTGTCTGGAGAATTTCTATGCAGTCTTAGACTTGAGGCCGGCGGGAGGTCATCCTTTTCTGGCATCAGAACCATTTTTGCCAACCTCAGGGATTGTGATGATTACCTCTGATGAAGGTTTTTTAGGTGAGCTAAACACTCAGGTAATCAATATTGGTCTTAAGCTGCGCAGAGAAAAAGATACGCTGATTATTTTGGGAGAAAGAGGGGCGCATACTTTAGAGGAACTGGGGGAATCGTTTTTATATTTTCCCGGTATACCGGAGGATATAAGATATGAACAGGCTAAAGATTTACGGGATTATCTGATTCAGGGCTATCTTAATCAGAAATTTGGTAAGATTACCATGGTTTACCCTAAGTTTATCACTTTTGCTATTCAGGAAGTTAAGGCAGAGCAGTTGTTACCGTATCCCCGGGAAGCAGAGAGCGCTGGAGTTGAATTTCAATCCCAGACACTTATTGAACCCTCGGCCGTGCGCATAGTAGATTATTTAATCCGTCTTTGGATGGCGCAGAAGATTTATGATTTATTCTGGGAAAGTAAGCTCTCGGAATGGGCGGCGCGCGTCATCCATCTTGAAGAGAGTTCTCAGGTTCTTGCCGAATTAAATAAAAAATTACAGTTTTCTTATTTTCGCCTCCTACATCAAATAAGCGATAATAATATTAGGGAAATATTTGCCAGTAGGATTAGCGAAAAATTAGAGGAGTCCAAGATTAATGACTGGTAAAATCATCGCCGTTTACGGGCCAGTAGTTGATGTGCAATTTCCCTCGACGCAGTTAACCCGGCCCTCTCTACATGAGGTAATCCAGACCGAGACTTATGATAGCCGTAAGATTATCTTGGAGGTAGTAGAACATATGGGAGAGGATATCTGTCGCTGTATTGCTTTATCCTCTACTTTTGGGCTAAAAAGGAATGCAGATGCTAAGGCTCTGGGTTCATCGATACAGGTCCCTTGCGGAGAGGGTATTTATGGCCGGCTATTTAATGTTCTGGGTGAACCTATAGATAAGAAACCTCCTATTCAGACCGAGTCAAGACGGCCGATATGGCAAAATCAAACAAACTCTCAAGTAGAACTCAGGTCCGCAAAAGCATTAGAAATATTGGAGACCGGCATAAAGATGATTGATTTATTGTTCCCCATGGTTAAGGGCACAAAGACCGGGATTTTAGGCGGCGCGGCTTTAGGAAAGAGCCTCTTAACTTTGGAGATTATTCATAATATTGTCCGCAGACACCAGGGTCTTTGTGTATTTATCGGAGCAGGTGAAAGAATCAGAGAAGGTAATGAATTATATTATGAATTAGAAAAACAGGGTGTGTTAAATAAGACGGTTTTAGTCTTTGGCCAGATGAATGAATCTCCCGGAGTGCGTTTTGAAGTGGTTAAAACAGGAATTGCTTTGGCAGAATCTATCTTAGAGCAAGGCAACGACGTGCTTTTATTTATTGATAATGTTTTTAGATTTGCTCAGGCAGGAGCAGAGCTCTCTACGCTGTTGGGCAGAATCCCCTCTGAAACAGGCTATCAGCCAACTCTTGCCTCAGAGATGAGTGAATTTCAGGAGAGGATTCATCCCCGCGGCCTCGTCTCTATAACAGCAGTAGAAGCAGTCTATGTGCCGGCAGATGATTTAACTGACCCGGCAGTAGTAACTATTTTTAGTTTTTTAGATTCCATTATGGTTTTATCGCGTGATTATGTACAAAGGGGGCTTTATCCGGCTATTGACCCCCTGGTTTCATCCTGCTCTTATTTGGATATATCTGTGGTAGGCAAGAGACATATGGAGGTTGCCTCAGGAGTACTGAGTCTATTTAATAAATATGAAGAATTACGCCGTATTGTTTCCATTATCGGTATAGATGAACTTTCTAAACAAGAAAGAATACTTTACGAACGGGCGCAGAGAATGCAGAATTTTCTTACCCAGCCGTTTTTTACCGCAGAGATATATACGGGCAGAAAAGGCGTTTATGTGCCTTTGGATGAGACATTAAAAGGAGCAGAAAAGATATTAAAGGGTGAATTAGACAGCACGCCCTTAGAACAACTATATCTGACTGGCACAATCGAATAAAGTAAGGGGACGGTTCTTAACTCAATCGAGAACTGTCCCTCCAAAGGGGACACTTCTGCTTTGTCTTGAGAACCGTCCCTACTAAGGAGTGCTACTAAGGAGTGAGGAGTTAGATGGGCTCGAAGATGATCGGTGAGACGCTATTAGAGAAAAGCATTATCACCAATGAAGAGCTGGATAAGGCTGTCCAGGAACAGAAGAGGACAGGTGAATTTATCGGCACCTGTCTTATCCGCTTAGGTTATATCAGCGAAAAAGAATTATTGTCTGTGCTTTCTGAGCAGTTTGGTATTCCTTATCAAGACCTAAAAGAGGCCACTATCGACGATAATCTAATTACCATTATCCCGGCAAAGTATGTCTGGCATTATAAATTTATGCCCTTGGAATTAAAAGGTAATACCCTGACCATTGCTATATCCAATCCCTTAGATATCTGGCTGCTGGAGGATATAAAATTAAATCTTGGCTATGATGTGGAGTGCGTGCTTTCTTCCGAGCGCCAGATACGAGAGTTCTTAAGGAAATACTATGGCATAGGCGCAGAGACAGTGGAGAAGATTTTAGAAAAAGAAACCCTGAGGCCCAAATCGGAATTAGCCAAGGACATCGCTGCGGTTGAAGACATCAGCGCTTTAGCCCAAGATGCCTCGGTGATAAAATTAGTTAACCAGATACTGACGGAGGCGATTAAACTGCGCGCAACGGATATTCATATTGAGCCTTATCGCGATAGCATAAAACTTAGATACCGCATTGACGGAGTTCTTTATGATACGCCTATACCGCCGGACTTAAAATATCTGCATTCGGCAATAATCTCGCGTATAAAAATTATCTCTAACCTGGATGTGGTTGAACGCCGCCTGCCTCAGGATGGACGGGCAAAAGTAAAGGTATCAGAGCAGGAGGTAGACCTGCGTATATCTATTCTACCTTCGCTTTACGGAGAAAATGTAGTTATCAGAATTCTGCCTACGCAATTGCTTTTTAATTTAGAGGATTTAGGATTCGAGACTCCTGACATGGTGAAATTAGAGACCTTAATTAAAAAACCACACGGCATAATCTTCTTAACCGGTCCCACCGGCTCAGGAAAAACCACTACGCTTTATGCCTGTCTTTCCCGTATAAATTCTCCAGAGACAAAAATCATTACTATTGAAGATCCCATTGAATATGAATTGATGGGCGTTACCCAGATTCAGATGAATCCTAAGGTCGGCCTTACCTTTGCCAATGCGCTGCGCAGTATCTTAAGGCATGACCCGGATGTAATGATGGTGGGAGAGGTAAGGGATTTTGAGACGGCTGAACTGGCTATCCGCACTTCTCTTACCGGCCATCTGGTCTTTTCTACTTTACATACTAATGATGCCTCCAGCGCCATCACGCGGCTACTGGATATGGGAATCGAGCCTTTTTTGGTAGCCTCAAGCGTTGAGGCATTTATCGCCCAGCGCCTGGTAAGGGTTATCTGTAAGGAATGTAAGAAAGAAGAGGCCAGCAAAACAGTTGAGATTAAAGGCAAAAAAACAGAGATTAAGGTTTGCCGAGGCAGGGGCTGCGAGGCCTGTAAACACACCGGATTTAAAGGCAGGACCGCAATATATGAGATTCTTTTTGTGGATGATGTAATCCGGGAATTAATCTTAGCTAAGGTTTCTGCAGTGGATATAAAAAAGAAGGCTGTCTCATTAGGTATGAGCACATTAAGAGACCATGGGTGGGAAAAAGTTGCTAAAGGAATAACCACGCCCGAAGAAGTGATGCGGGTGGTGGCACTGGAGGGATAATGCCTAGTTATTTTTATCAGGCCAAAAGAGGGCCGGATAAGACGGAAAAAGGGATGATTGAGGCAGAAAACCAAGACCAGGCAATCAGCCGGTTAATCCAAGAAGGCCTGGTGCCTATAGAGGTGCAACTTAAGACCGATTCAACGGCCAAGGCAGTGCCTGAGCGCCGGTTTTGCATAGTAAGAAGAAAATTAGGCTTAAAGGAACTGAATATATTCACCCAGCAATTAAGGACCCTCACCAGGTCAAAAGTAGAATTACTTTCTTCTTTGAGGATATTACACGACCAGGCTGATAACCAATCTTTTAAAAAAATTATCCTGGATTTGCAAAATACTATTAAGGATGGTTCAACCTTTTCCGCTGCTTTAAGTAAATATCCCTATTTTTTCTCTTCGCTCTATGTAAATATCATCCGTTCCGGTGAGGCCTCAGGCAGACTTGATGAGGCATTAGGCCAGTTAGCGGATTTTTTGGAGAAAGAGCAGGACATTAAAACCAAAATTCGCTCGGCTTTGGCATATCCTGTTCTTATGATTATAGTGGGAGCGGCTACAATCTTTGTTTTATTTAGTTTTGTTATACCAAGACTGGTAGGAATGTTTGAGGATTTTCAGACTACCTTGCCTTTACCCACGCGCATATTACTTAAGATAAGCGCTGTCTTTAAACAGTTTTGGTTTTTAATTATAATTCTTTTTATCGCAGTTATATTTTTTTTTCGCAAAAAAAGCTCCAAAGAGAGTAGCGCAATTGATTGGCTTAAACTGAATCTGCCCGTCCTGAGTAATCTAAATAAGAAAACTGCGATTGCGCGTTTTAGCCGCACATTGGGGCTGCTGCTACACAGTGGCATACCGGTCTTTCAAGCCCTCCAGATTGCCATCCCCACATTAGAAAATAAGATTCTTATCCAAAAGTTAGAGTCGGTTCCCAAAGATGTAATGTCCGGCTCATCCTTATCGCAGAGCCTGAAAAAAATACCTTATTTTGAGCCTTTTCTTGTTCAGATGATTACTGTCGGAGAAGAAGGTGGAAGGTTAGAGGAAGTCTTAAATGAGGTGGCCGATAGCCTTACCCGTGAGACAGAGGCGATTACAAAGGTCATCACCTCTCTGATTGAGCCTTTGGTAATCTTATTTTTAGGCCTTATCTTAGGCGGCATTGTTATGGCAATGCTCCTTCCCATCTTTCAGATAAATATGCTGGTAAGATAATGAAAAAATATATTACGGTTTTAGAAATTACCGAGCAGTGGTTAAAATTAGTTATAGCCAAATCCTCCCTTAAAGGCCCTGAGATTGAAAATCTAATAATAAAACCCCTTGCTTCATTTACTCCCGATGTCTTGAGGCAAGAATTGAATAATACTTTAAAGGATTTAAAAATCACGCCTTATCCTTTAATCATCTGTTTTCCCCGCAATCAGGTAACGGTGAGAAATCTGCATCTGCCCTCGCGCGACCCAATAGAAATAGAAGGGATGGTCAATCTGAATCTGCCCAGGCAGGTGCCTTATCCGAAAGAAGAGATTATCAGCGGCTATGAGATTTTAGGGATTGATGAGACAGGATACACCAAGGTTATGTTAGCAATTACTCACCGCGAAACCTTGAGCCGGATATTCAATATATTGGATGCTGCCGGCCTTTTTCCGGAAAAAGTAGAATTGAGTTCCCAGGGAATATTTAGCTGGTTTATGTTTATGCAGAAATCAGGCGGTTTTAGTAATCCCGCAGGGCTTAATATATTATTAGATATTGATTATAATTTTACGGATTTTCTGGTTGTCTCTAAAGAGAACCTGCTCTTTAGCCGCACCATTCCGCACGGCTCAGACCAAATTTATGCCGACGCAGAATTAAGGCGTAACAAATTTATCTATGAGCTCAAACAGTCATTGCTTAATTTCCAGAGCGAAGAGACAGGTAAGAAACCCTCCAAGATATTTATCAGCGGGGCTATAGGAGGAATTACCGATTTAGATAAACTCATATCCGAGCAATTGGGTCTGGCAGTAGAAATATTGGAGAACACCAAGTTTCTACCCAAGAACAAAAAAGTATCTATCTCGGCTCTCTTAGGCCTGGCATTAGAATCACATAAAAAAAGGATAAATTTTATTCTGCCTGAGATACAGATAAGAAAGACGCTTAAGGAAAGAGTCCGCCAGTTGATTCTTTTAGGAAGCCTGCTGATTTATATAATTATAGTTATCTGTTTTATATTTTTGGGCAGGATGTATAACCGCCAGGCTAATTTGAGATTATTAAATGAGCAGATTCAGATATTGGGTCAGGATGTAAACAAGTTGGATGAAATGTCTAAGAAGATAAAGATAATAAAGGAGCGCATTAATACTCAGGGCACAACCATTAATTACCTTTATTATATTCATAAATTAACTGCGCCGGAGATTTGGTTTGAGACAATTAGTCTGGAGGAGTCAGGCAAGATTGTATTGCGCGGCCAGGCAGCTCAGATGTCCGATGTTTTTAAGTTTATTACTAAATTGGAAGAGTCAGGATATTTCAAAAATATAGAGACCAAATACACGACTAAAAAACGGGTTGCTGACAAAGATATAACCGAGTTTGAGATCAACTGCCCGATGTATAGAGGCAAGAAATGAAACTTGCAAGACGGGAAAGACTAATTTTATATTTTGCTCTGGCCTTATTCTCTATAATGCTTCTGGAGAGATTTATATTTAAGCCTTTATCCAATAGATTAACGCTGCTTGATAGAGAAATTGAAATCCAGAAGATGAAATTGCTTAAGGCAAGGGCAACGGCAGGAGGCAAGGAGCAGATCCTGAAAGATTACAATGATTTCGGCGTATATTTAAAATTAAAAGGCTCGGATGAAGAGGTGATGTCGGAGTTTCTTAAGGAAATAGAGAAACTCGCCAGAGAATCTTCTGTATCGCTTTCTGAGATAAAGCCACGCTCTACAGAAAACAAGGGAAATTTTAAGGAATATGCTGTGGAGGTCCACACAGAAGCGGCGATGTCTCAGATTTTTGATTTTCTTTATCGTTTAGATAATTCAGTCTTATTGCTTAGGGTGCAAAAGCTTTCTTTAAAGGTCAGAGATGAAACAAGTGATATCTTAAGGGTTACATTATTGATAACAGGAATTTCCCTAAATTAGATGGAGGCAGAAATGAAAAAAAGAGGTTTTACGCTCATAGAATTGATGCTGGTAGTAATTATTATCGGTATATTATCAGCGATGGTTATTCCGCGCTTGGTCGGTCGTTCAGAAGAGGCAAGGCGGTCTGTGGCTAAATCAGATATTGAGTCAACTCTTGCCTTAGCCCTGGACCTTTATGAGATGGATAACGGAACGTATCCTGCAACCCTCGATGCCTTAAGGACAAAACCCCAAGATGCAGCTTATTGGAAAGGGCCTTATATCAAGAAGAAACCGCTTGACCCTTGGGGTAAAAACTATATTTATAAATTTCCCGGCGAGCATAACCCCCCCGACACTTATGACCTTTCCTCCTTGGGTAAAGACGGCCAGGAAGGCGGCGGCGATGATGTGGTTAACTGGGAGTAGAAAAATGCTTCAGGCTTCAGGCTTCAGGCTTCAGGCTAAATCTCATACTAAGCATGCAGCATGTAGCATGCAGCCTGTAGCCTGCAGAGGTTTCACCTTTGTAGAGCTTATGATAACCATGGTGGTGGTAACAGTAGGTTTAGTTTTTATAATTCAAGGATTCATTATCGCCTCCAATGTATTAAACACCGCACAGAATTATCTTGCGGTGATTCCTTTTTTAGAAGCCAAGATGCAGGATATTGAGGCATCTGCCAGGATAAACAACGGCGTGGACAGGCACAGCGATGAGGGAGAATTTGCATTTTTGGCAAAGAATTTCAAATGGAACTTAGAAGTTGTCGGCGCAAAACAGGAAGAAGAACCGGATTTAAGTGAGGATTTGAATGAAGTAAGTCTTAAGGTTTCCTGGCAGGAAAGGAACTCTGCGAAGGATTTATCGGCTATGACTTATTTGAGGAACAAAAAGGAATAGAAAAATGCTTCAGGCTAAATCTTACACTAAGCATGCAGCGCAAGAGAGTTTCACCTTTGTAGAGTTGCTCATTGTGGTTGCTATTTTTTCGCTATTATCCCTGGCAGTTTATACCACCTTTTCTTCGGGTATACGTATTTGGAGAAGAATTCAGGATACCAGTATTTTACAAAGAAGAGTTTTTTTGGGATTAGAGAGAATTTCGCAGGACCTACGCCAGGCTTTAGATTTTTCTAAGATAGGTTTTAGCGGTAAGATTAATGAGGTGGGTTTTCCTTTTTTGTCAGCAGAAAATGAGATATTAAGGGTTAGTTATTTCTTAGAGGAAAAGACACTTTATCGTAAACAAGAAAGCTTTAAAGATATAATAGAAGAAAAAGAGAATCCTAAGATAAAAAGCATGCTTTCTGGCATAGATGATTTGAAATTTAGTTTTGCTTATCAGGAAGAAGGCAAGAAAGAATATATCTGGAAAGATACCTGGGATAAAGAAGAAGGCATACCCAAAATTATAAAGATGGAATTAAAGGCCAAGGATGCTAATTTTACCAAAACCGTCACCATACCCACATCGTAAAAGAGCAGCCATACTTTTTGTGGCTCTCTGGACATTGGTTGTTTTAAGTATTCTTGCCATAGGCATAGGAAGCCGCGTGGCTTCACAGATAAACTTAGCCAGGTATTTAGAAGAGAGGTTGATTTCTCTCTATTTAGCCAAGGCCGCAGTAAATAGGACGATTGTAGAATTAGAAAAAGACGAGACTCCCAATTATGATACGCTTTATGAATTAAGGAAAAAGCGAGAGAAAACATTAGGAAAGGGAAGTTTCAAGTTTAATCTTAGCGACGAAGAGAGCCTGATTAATATAAATACTGCCTCACAATCTACTATTGAGCAGCTGCCAGGATTAAATTCTGAGTTGGCAGAAGCAATTGTCAAATCCAGAAACCCTCCAAACCTTCCTTTTCTCTTGAAAGAAGAGTTATTATTGGTGGAAGGCATAACACCCGAGATATTTTTAGGATTTAAGGATTTAATTACCACCTATTCAGAGGGCAGAGTAAATATTAATACTGCTGGTGCGTCGGTATTTAGCGTTTTGGGGATGAGTGATGACCTTATCGAAATAATCTTAAATTATCGCAAAGGCAAAGACGGCGAGGAGGCAACCGAGGATGACGGAGAATTTAAGTCTGCTGCTACCATACTTGATCGTGACCTAAAAGACTTTACTATGTTGACGGGTCCGCAGGAGCGTCAGATGATTGAGCTCTTGACCAGTAATTTACTGGGTGTGGATGCAAAAAATCTAAGATTAAATATTGAGACCAAAGTTCTTGGTAAGCCTACAAAAAACTATAGCGTAATCTTAAAACGTCCGCAAGGTAAGATAAGATTCTGGCAGGAAAGATAAATAATGAAGAAACAGAAGGCCAAGGCAATCCCTAAACTCAATCAGTTCCTACAGAAACGCTCTACTATAATTATTCTCTTAGTGTTTGTCTGTATCATCGGACTTCCCTTAAGGATGCAAAATATCAGACTAAACGGTCTGATCAGCGACGATGCCTGGTGGCACTACCGGCAGATAAAAGAGGTAGTGGATTTTGGGCATCGCTTAAACCCCGATATTTATGAATTTACTACGCTTAATCGCCCGATGACTTACACGCCGTTATTTCATTATTTAGTTGCTTTTACTTATAAATTATTTAAAAGTATTATGCCGCTTGTGAAATTTATGCATTATTTTAACGTTCTGGAAGGTATGCTTTATATATTGCTTATCTATGGATTATCCTATGTAATTACTGATGACTCGCTCTCCTCTATTATTGGCGCTTTAGCTGCTGCAGTATCTTATGGCGTGATTATCCGTGCACGAGCCGGTGAACTGATGCCTTTTGTTCCGGGTGATTTATTTGCTTTCGCAGGTACTTTACTGTTGCTTATTTTTTTAAAAGATATAACGCATAAAAGAACTATTTTGCTTTGTTTGGTTTCTGGAATTTTATTTGGCTTAAGCCTATTATCTTGGAGCGGTGGAGTGCTTATTTATCTACCATTAGTTTTTTTTGTGTTCCTTGCTATTATATTAACTAAACCTAACTTAACCAAACTCAGTTTAGAACTATTTTTAGTCTGTTTTATTCCCTTGGTTCTTATCTCACTAAGTTGGTATCTGCCGCTTATCTTAAAATACGGATTAAATCCCCACACCAAAGAGATGGACTGGTTTATGAAAGGCTTTACTGTTTTACATCAGGTAAAGCCTCTAAGTTTTTATATCTTTACTTCAGGAGGTCTACCCATATTTTTCATCCCACTAGTTTTCTTCAATTCTCTCTTTAAAAAAAATGCTATAAATGTATTTTTTATTTGTTGGATAATTTTAGGGGTGGTAGCAACTTATACTGGCTGGCGAGGCTATGTAGCGGTTGTCCCGATTATCTCTGCCATAGCAATAAGTATAGGAATATCTCGTATAATCCGTTTTCTTTTTAAAGAGGATTCGCGATATCTGCCCTTAGCATTTATCCTGGTATTTTTATTGGTAGGGGTTAGCGGATATCGCATCTCTAGGTTAAGATTCGCGCCATTAGACCCTAAAAATGTCAATGAGGTACGCACTAATGAAAAGAGCATAAAGATGTTGGAGTTCTTACAAGATAAACATCCCAATGCAGTCACTATAGACCATATTAGCTGGATGAGTGAAGACGAAGCAGTAGGGTCTCTAAGAATGGTAGCAGGCCAATACTTGGAGTATCTGCCAGCCGGTAGTAGCGAAGCGCTCAAAGATACATCTAGAGTTTATCTATCTGATGAAGAAAATGCTTATAAGATTTGTCAGAAATATAATACGGATCTAGTTATCGTTAGGCAACAATTCTTACAACTTCCACAACTCAGCCTTTTATTTGCCCCTCGCGAAATAAATCCCGATGATTATCTAAAAATAACTAAAGAGGTTGAGGGTTCTGGTGAGATAACCATTAATTTTACCCCCAAAGGAACGCAGACTATACTTTTTCGGATGCTTAACCGTCAAAAACTTAATAGGTTTGAATTAGTCTATGCCGACCAAGATAAAAATACCTCCCTGCCTTTTGTCGTGGTATATAAAATAAATAAATAAATGCGGAAGGAGGGAGTTGAACCCTCATAGGCATAAGCCCACAGCGCCCTGAACGCTGCGTGTCTTCCATTCCACCACTTCCGCTTTTAATAATCCCAGTATAACTTAGGCTTATAACTCTGTCAAATACAAAAGAATTGCGGACTTCTGGTTTCGCTGTTATAATATAAGTGAGTGCACAATTTATGGAACGATAGTGTTCATAAATTGTATGCACGAACTTACCCCGCACCTTTTAAATATTTATGTTTTTATAACGTCATTTGAATACTAAAAAGGTGCGGGGTTAATTCACACAAACGACTTATGTCGAGTAAAAGAAATTAATACTCCACAAGTCGTGTGTTCATTAATGTTTTTAGAATCTTTTAAGATTACGGGGCTGGCCATCTGCCAGATATTTCTCTTGGGGATAATAGGATATTTTCTGGTTAAGAAAAATATCTTAGGAGCCGACGGGCTGAATTCCTTAAGCCGCCTGGTAATAGAGATTACCCTGCCGATAATGATATTTTGTCAGTTAATTAAAGGGTTTAGCTTTAGCTTATATCCGGATTGGTGGATTTTCCCGTTAATAAGTATCGCCATAACAGTTGCTGGTTTAGCAGTGGGGGCGGCGTTTAGCGGTTTTATCAAAGGCGTACAACATAAATTACAGTTTTTAAGCCTGATTACTTTCCAAAACTCAGGATATTTACCGTTGGTCTTGACAGCAGCATTATTGCCGAAAGAAAAGCAAGAGCCGATGTTTATCTATTTATTTTTGTTTCTTTTAGGATTTAACTTGGTGATGTGGTCATTTGGCGTATATATGTTGTCATTCCATCAAAATAAAAAATTTGAGTTAGCCAGTGTTTTTAGCCCGCCGGTAGTAGCGACGTTATTTAGCCTTTTATTTATATTTTTAGGGCTTAACAGGTTTATGCCGCAGTTAGTTTTAAAGCCCCTGGCAATGATAGGGGAATGCACCTTGCCGCTGGCAATGTTTGTGGTGGGCGGGAATCTTGCCGAAATACGCCTTAAGAATATTGATATAAAAGCTATATCGCTTTTGACTTTGGCAAAGTTAATTATATTGCCGGCTTTGGGCCTACTACTGGTTACAAAATTTAAACTTAACCCTTTACTTGGACTTTTGATTATTATGCAGTTGGTTATGCCGCCCGCTACTTCCTTATCATTAATCATCAGGCATTATAAAAAAGAAGACCTGCTGATAAGCCAAGGCATATTCTTCGGCCATATTGCCAGCATTCTCATCATACCCATATTTTTGAGTTTATATTTCATGCTGGTTGTGATACAATGAGTAAAATTGTAGCTACCAACCGCAAGGCCTACCGGGATTATACGGTTTTAGAGACTATGGAATGCGGTATAGAACTAAGGGGCAGCGAGGTAAAATCGATAAGGCAGGGCAGGGTAAATCTTGATGATAGTTTTGCCCGCCCCGAGAATAACGAAATTATATTATATAATACGCATATAAGCCCTTATGAGCAAGCCAGTTACTTAAATGTTGAGCCTGCAAGGCCGCGCAGGCTGCTCCTGCATAAAAATCAGATCAGAAAATTAATCGGCCAGGTTGCCCAGAGGGGTTTTACGCTTGTTCCTTTAAAAGTCTATTTTAGCGAACGGGGTTTTGTAAAATTAGAACTTGCTCTTTGTAAAGGTAAAAAACTTTATGACCAAAGAGAAACGCTCAGGCGCCGCGAGGCAGACCTAGAGATGCGCCGGGCTATAAAGAGCAGAAGAAAATAGTTATTAATTAAAGGTCCTTCGCCCCGCCTATGGCGGGGCGCAGGACCAAATTTTCTGAATTATTAAAACGAGGAAAAATTTGGGGGTGAAAGGGCTCGACTTAAGGATAGTCGGGTAAAAGTAGCATGTCGCGGAGGCAAGGTTGGCCGCGTCAAAAATCCTTGCAAAATATAAACGCAAACAGACAACTGTTTAGCACCAGCCCAATGCTCATGGGTATGCCTATGGGTATGGGGTTGGCTCCAGCCTTCGCTAACTAATTTAGCGAAGCCTCTATTCATCCTGCCTGTGGGATGAATAGAGCGGTTAACAGGCTGGCTCTGACTGAGTTTTGCCTTTGAGGTCAGGGCAAGAACTCTAAAAGGCTGCCTCTTATCTAATCCTGCCTAACGGAGTAGATAAGATTAAGCGTAAAAGATAGGCTAAACATGTAGCGACTTTTATCTGATTACTTAGGGACCGGGGTTCGAATCCCCGCACCTCCACCATGCTTTCCATTAATGGAAAGCATGGTGGATGCTAAATTAATGTAATTTAGCATCTCCGTTCGAAGATTCCCGCAAAAAGCGCGGGAATTAATTCGCACTTATAACTTAGCTTCACTAACATTTGCTAAGTTGTGTGCTCATTAAAAATTTTGGTGGATACTTGAACGAGCGTAATGCCGCGATAAGCGGCATAGCAAGTGAAAGTATCTGGATGTTGTTTTTCCGGCAAGCAAAAATAATGCAAAAGTCAAAATCATTTTTTTCTTACTTTTACCTTATCCTTTTACCTTTTACCTTTTACCTTTTTACTTTTATAGGCTGCGCGACGGTACCTACAAGAGAAGCCCTGCCTACTTACGACATAAACGGCATAACCTATTTACCCATGGTTTCTCTCTGCGATTTAAAAGGCATAAATTGGGAATACGATACTTTTACCCGCACCGTCACCTTGAACAAAGATGCGCATAAGATAAATTTAATGGTAGGAGATACGCTATTGCTTGTGGATGGTAAGGCGCAACATTTAAGGCATCCTGTAGATATTTATAAAGGTATAGTAGTCGTGCCTTATAAATTTAAAGAAGATATTTTTGAACCCTTATTTAAGGAATCTCTTAGGGCTTTGCCAGCAGCCCTGCCTGCATTAAGGATTAAAAAGGTGATTATCGATGCCGGACACGGCGGAACTGACCCCGGCGCCATAGGCAGGGGAGGCTTAAGAGAAAAAGATGTGACGTTGGATGTTGCCAAGAGATTAGTCAAGCTATTAAAGACAGCCGGGATAGAAGTGATATTAACACGCACTACGGATAGATTTGTTGCGCTTTCTGACAGGGTAAATATAGCCGAAAATTCCCATGCCGAACTCTTTATCAGTATCCACGCCAATGCTAATCGGGTAAGAAGCCTGAATGGTTTTGAGGTGTATTATGTATCTTCCAGGGTGGATGATTCCAAGCGTGCTTTGTCAGCGGCTAAAGAGGCAGCATTAGATTTTGACAATACCTGCCTTGCCGATGATTCTCTAAATTTAAAGGCAATACTCTGGGATATGATTTATACCTGCAGTAGGGCGGAGTCAATAGAATTAAGCCGATACATCTGTCAGGCTGCGCACAATAATTTAGAGGCTAAGATCTTAGGTATAAAAGATGCGCGTTTCTATGTTTTAAAAGGCACCCATCTACCGGCGGTGTTAATAGAGATAGGCTTTCTTTCCAATTATGATGAGGAACGAATACTGAAGAATATTTATTATCGCCAGAGGATAGCCGAAGCACTGGCGCAGGGTATAAAGAATTATGCAAGGGATTATACATTAATGGAGGCAAAACTAAGTGATTAAGTCAATAGGCGTGTTTGATTCCGGGGTCGGAGGACTTACGGTAGTAAAGGAGTTAATCCGTCAGCTGCCCGGCGAAGATATAATATATTTTGGCGACACCGCGCGCGTTCCTTACGGCACAAAATCCAAAGAAACGGTTATCCGTTTTTCCATCGAGAATATTTTATTTTTGCTTAAACAGGAAGTTAAGCTAATCTGTGTGGCCTGCAATACTGTATCCAGTGTGGCACTGCCCGTAATCAAACAATATTTTAAGGTGCCGATTGTAGGCGTGATTACTCCCGGAGTAAGGGAGGCGGTTTATGCCACAAAAAATAAACGTATCGGCGTTATCGGAACATCCAGCACCGTAAAAAGCCGCACCTATGAAAATGAAATAAAACAGCTTGACCATAAGGTATCGGTTATGGCTAAAGCCTGTCCTTTATTTGTGCCTTTTGTGGAAGAGGGATGGTTTTCAGGTAAGGTAGTTGCGCAGGTAGCCAAGACATATCTTAAACCATTAAGAGATGCCGGCGTAGATACGGTGATTTTAGGCTGTACACATTATCCTCTCTTAAAGGCTGTGATTAAAGAGGCATTGGGTAAGGATGTTATCTTAATTGATTCTGCCCAGCAGGTAGCTATTGAGGTTAAGGAGATTTTATCTGCCGAAGGATTGCTTAGCAAAGCGCGCCGCGGCAGGCACAGATTTTATGTCAGCGATAACCCTGAGGGTTTTAGCGCCCTGGCAAAAAGATTTTTAGGCCACGATGCCAGAGAAGTCAGTAAGGTGAATAATGTATAGTATAAAGGTAGAGGCAAGTTTTAGCTCCGCACATAATTTAAGAGGCTATAAAGGTAAATGCGAAGAATTACACGGGCATAATTGGAAGATAGAAGTAGTAGCCTCTAAAAGCAAATTGGACAAGACGGGAATGGTTTTGGATTTTAAGTTTATAAAAAATGCATTAAATAACATTTTGGATAAACTGGACCATAAGTATTTAAATAATTTGTCTTATTTTAAGAAAAGCAACCCAACTTCGGAAAATATCGCTAAATATATTTACGATAATTTAAAACTTAAGGTTCCTGTCTTAAGATCCGTGACGGTCTGTGAATCCGAGAACTCATCGGCTACTTATTCTGCATAATGAAAAGGGCGGTTGTTCTTTTGTCAGGAGGCCTGGATTCCGCCACGACTTTATATCTTGCTAAAAAACAAGGTTTTAAGTGTCATTGCCTGATCTTTGATTACGGCCAGCGCCACAGAAGAGAAATAGAATCAGCAAAAAAGATTGCCAAAGCAGCAAACTGTCCTACAAGGATTATAAAAATTAAACTTCCCTGGAAGGGCTCCAGTTTGCTAGATAAAAAAATAAAATTACCGATTACCGATTACCGATTACCGATTACCATCCCTTCAACCTATGTGCCTGGCCGCAATATCATTTTTTTAAGTTTTGCTCTTTCCTATGCTGAGGCAATCAAAGCAGGTGCCATATTTATAGGCGCACATAGCCAAGATTATTCAGGTTATCCTGATTGCCGTCCGGAATTTTATCGGGCATTTAGTAAAGTAATTGCTACAGGTACTAAGTTTGGCGTCCAGAAAAGAAAAATTCAGATTAAAACGCCTTTAATCCGCAAAACCAAAGCGCAGATTATACGTCTGGGAAAAAGCCTGGGCGTTCCTTTCGCTCTTACCTGGTCATGTTATCGGGGAGGAAAACGGCCTTGCGGAATTTGTGATAGTTGTTATTTCCGGGCAAAAGGATTCAGGGAAGCAGGTATTAGAGATGAAGGGTAGAATTACGGAAGTTTTTGACAGTGTTCAGGGAGAGGGTCTTTATGTGGGCGAGAAACAACTCTTTGTGCGTTTCTTTGGCTGCAACCTAAGATGCAGGTTTTGCGATACAAGAGCAAATCGCTTCATAGAGTATGAGCCGCAGGAGTTGCTTGAAGAGTTAAAGCTATATGAGGACGATTATCATTCCGTATCCTTTACAGGCGGAGAGCCGCTTTTACAGTCAGATTTCTTGAACGAGGTATTAAAGTTGACTTCACAACACGGCCATAAAAATTATCTGGAGACAAACGGAACCCTGGCAGGTGAATTAGAAAAAGTAATAGATTATTTGGATATCGTGGCTATGGATTTGAAATTACCCAGCTCCACAAAGATGGGTAAACTTTGGAGATTACATAGCAGATTCTTAAAGGTTGCTTCAAAAAAAGAGGTTTTTCTGAAAGCCATAATCTGTAAGTCTACAGAAGAAAAAGACCTGAGGGAGGCGTTAAATTTAATAAAAGAGATAAATAACTCTGCGGTTTTGATTCTGCAGCCTAATAGCTACGAGGATTATGGCAAGATGCAGCCAAAATTAGAAAACTTCAGGAATATCTGCATAAATAACAATGTAACTGCCTGCATTGTAGCGCAGGTGCATAAGATTGCAGGAGTAAGATGAAAACCAAAAAGTTAAAACCAAAAAGGCAAAAGGATTCCTCCTATGAGGGGCTGCAGGGAAATATAAGAGGCCTTAAAACACCCAAGATAGAGGTCTGGAAAAATCAGTATCAAGACAAATTGTATACAATAGTCTTAGAGATTCCCGAATTTACCTGCATCTGTCCTAAGACGGCCCTGCCGGATTTTGCGACCATAAAGATTGAATATATCCCCCATAAATATTGCATAGAACTGAAGTCCCTGAAATATTATATGAACTTTTACCGCTATATCGGCATATTTCACGAACACGCAGTAAATAGAATAATGGAGGATTTTGTGGCAGCCTGTCAGCCGCGCTGGGTTAAGATTACGGGTGATTTCAATCCGCGGGGAGGGATAACGACAGTTGTCATGAGAGAATATAAAAAATAAATATAAAGTAGGGACGGTTCTCTAGCCAAAGCAGAAGTGTCCCTTTCTAGGGGACACTTCTCGATTGAGTCCAGAACCGTCCCTAATAAAGGTTATGAGGGTTATAAAGGCAGAGAGGATAACTAAGTTAGTAAGTGATTTGTGCGGTCAGGCAAACATTGCTTTAAGAAAGGATGTTTTGCAGGCATTAAGATCTACTTATTTAAGAGAGAACAATAAAAGAGCAAAAGAAATATTAAGAGCAATTATCCGCAACGCGCTTATTGCCAGAAAAGAAAAATTAGCTATTTGTCAGGATACAGGGCTGCCCTGCGTATTCGTAGAATTAGGCCAGGATGTCAGAATAACAGGTGATTTAAAAAAAGCGATAAATGAGGGTGTTGAGCTGGGCTACAGAAGGAGTTTTTTAAGGGATTCAATTATAAAAGACCCGCTTTCCAGGACAAAGCCAGGCTATCAGCCAGCCGTAATACATATAGATATAGTTAAAGGCAAGAAAGTAAAATTGACTGTTTTACCTAAAGGTTTTGGTTGCGAAAACAAGACTCAACTTAAGATGTTTAATCCCACCGCCAAAATAGAGGAGATTAAAAAATTTATTGTTGATACGGTCAAGACTGCCGGAGCGGATGCCTGTCCGCCGTATATTGTAGGCGTGGGTATAGGCGGAACTGCGGATTATGCCTGTTTTTTGGCCAAGAAAGCATTGCTGAGGAAAGTCAAAAGTAAAAAGGCAAAAGGTAAAAGTTATATTTATAAATTAGAACAAGATTTATTAAAAGAGATTAATCGTCTAAACATCGGGCCCATGGGCTTGGGTGGAAAAACCACAGCCTTAGGTATAAATATTGAAACTTACCCTACCCATATCGCCGGCCTTCCCGTGGCGGTAAATATAAGTTGCCATGCCTTAAGAAGCGCAACCAAGATAATTTAAAATTTAAAATGCAAAATTCAAAATTAAATCTTAAAATTAAAAAATTGAGAGTTGGTAATAAGGTTCTCTTTAGCGGCACAATCTACACTGCCCGAGATCAGGCGCATAAGAGACTGGCGCAGGCAATTAAACAAGGTAGAAAATTACCCATAGACTTAAAGGGTAAGATTATTTATTATTGCGGCCCGACCAAGACGCCAAAAGGAAAAGTCATAGGTTCGGCTGGCCCAACAACATCATCCCGAATGGATGAATTCAGCCCCATTTTACTTAAGGCGGGTCTAAAAGGTATAATCGGCAAGGGCGCTCGTTCCCAAGAAGTAATTAGAGCCATAAAAAAATACAAGGCAGTTTATTTTTTGACTTACGCCGGCTGCGGCGCATTGTTGTCTAAATATGTTAAAAAGGCAAAACCAATTGCCTATAAAGAGTTAGGACCAGAGGCGATTTATAAATTAGAGGTAGAAAATTTTCCCTTAATTGTAGGAATAGATAGTTGGGGAAATGATATTTATAAGAGAGCGAGCACCAGCATAAAACAGATATAGCGAAGTCCTCCGTAGCCCATCAGAACTTTTTAGATTCAATTTAAAGGGCGAAGGAGGAGAAGGAGCATTTATGGTAAGAAGTGACGGTAGAGGATTAGACAAGATAAGAAAAGTAAAAATTACACGTGATTATATGCAGTTTGCCGAGGGGTCAGTATTAATAGAATTAGGCAATACACGCGTGGTCTGTACGGCATCGGTTGAAGAGTTTGTTCCGCCGTTTTTAAAAGGCTCGGGCACCGGCTGGGTGACTGCCGAATACGGGATGCTTCCGCGTTCCTGCAAAACACGCATCCAGCGCGGAAAAGATTCCGGCCGCACCTATGAGATACAGCGCCTGGTGGGCCGATCTTTGCGCGCAGTTACCGAGATGAGAAAACTGGGCGAGCGCACTATCTGGATTGACTGCGATGTCATACAGGCAGACGGAGGGACACGCACTGCCTCTATCACAGGAAGTTTTATTGCTTTAGCAGATGCCTTAAATAAATTAAAGAAGACCGGCCTTTTGGATAAGGTTCCTTTAAAAGATTTTGTGGCTGCTACCAGCGTGGGTATCCTGTCCGGTAATTTGTTGCTGGATTTAACCTATGAAGAGGATTCGCAGGCTGATGTAGATATGAATGTGGTGATGACCGGCAAAGGCGAATTTATTGAAATACAGGGCACGGCAGAGCGTAAGACCTTTGGCAAGGAGCAGGCAGATAAATTATTAACCTTGGCCAAAAAAGGAATTGAAGAGTTGGTTGATATCCAGAAAAATTTCCTTAAGGACCTTATAATTTAGGCGTATCAGGTTAACATTCTATGGAACTGGTGGTAGCAACCAAGAACAAAAAGAAATTAGCAGAAATAAAAGAACTCTTAAATGATTTGGATTTAAAGATTGCTTCGCTGGCAGATTATCCGCACTCCCCCCGCATAATCGAAAACGGCAGGACATTCAGGGAAAACGCCGTCAAAAAAGCAGTTAGAATTGCCCGCTTTAGCAAAAAATTGACTCTGGGCGAGGATTCAGGGCTTTGCGTGGATGCCTTGAGAGGCAGGCCCGGTATATACTCTTCCCGCTTTGCCGGAAAAGATAAAAGCGACCTGAAAAATAATTTAAAATTACTCAGACTTTTAGCGGATTTACCGCTTAAAAAAAGAAAGGCGCATTATATCTGCGCCGTGGCTTTGGCGGATAAAGACGGCCTGGTGGCAGTAGCGCAAGGAAGGTGTTGCGGTCTCATCGGATTCAAGTTAAAAGGACATTTTGGTTTTGGTTATGACCCCTTATTCGTTATCCCAAAATATAAAAAGACATTTGCGCAACTGGGCCCAAAGATAAAACACAAGATAAGTCATCGCTTCCGCGCCCTCGTAAAGGCAAAGAAGATAATTTTAGATTATCTTAAAAAAACAAGCAAGTAATCGTTTTTGACAAAAGATAGCTAAAATGCTATACTCAAAATGCTATACTCAGTGAAATATTACATTTAAAAATAGAGATGAAAGAGCAAAAATTGGATTTAAATAAGTTACTAGCAGAGAATGCATTATTAAATAATAGTACCAATGAGTATAAACGGTTTTGGGATTTACTCGTGGAAGCAGATACTGCCATGAGTTCTATTATAGATATAGATAAATTAATTGCTTTCGTAGTGAATAAATTAGCCGAGATTTTTAGGGCCAGCAGGGTTTCTTTTATGTTGCTGGATGAGGCCAGGGGTGAGTTATCCGTAAAGGCATCTCGAGGTCTAGACCCTGCAGCAAGTGAGGCGAAACTTAAGTTAGGTGAGGCCTTTGGCGGTTGGGTGGCTAAAGAAGGGGAATCCTTGTTAGTCAAGAATGTAGAGGTAGAGTATCCGGAATTATCCAAAGATAGATTATCACGCTACGCGAGCAAATCTTTTGTAATCGTGCCCATAAAAATTGAAGGCGAAGTTGTGGGTGTATTAAATCTTACGGATAAAAAAGAACAGGGCACCTTTACCGAAGAGGATTTAAAGATGCTTACTTTGATTGGCCGGCACCTGGCTTTACATATCGAAAATATCCGGTTATTAGAGAAGAATAAGAATCTGGTAACCCTAGATTCTTTAACCAATTTATTTAACCATCGCTATTTTCAGGAGCAACTGCTTGAGGAAATTTACCGCGCTGAACGTTACCGGCACCCTTTAGGCCTGATAATGTTGGATATCGATAATTTCAAGAATTATAATGAAACCAATGGTTATCCTGCCGGAGACAGCGCCTTAAGACAGGTGGCAGTGATACTAAAAGACAATACACGTAAGGCCGATATTACTTCAAGGTACGGCCCGGAAGAGTTTATGCTGATTCTGCCGGAGGTTAAACTAAAAGCCGCTATATTAGTAGCAGAAAAATTAAGGGAAAAGGTCTCCGACGCTGTTTTTGCCAGAGACAGGGCTTCATCTTTTGAAATCACCCGGCTTACTGTAAGCGTGGGAGTTGCGGCATACCGGGTGGGCATGAATAAGGAAGAATTAATTCAACACGCAGGGGCCGCATTATCAGAGGCAAAGCAGCAAGGTAAAAATAAGGTCTGTTTTTATAGGCAGGCCTGGAAATTGCGCCTTTAGGAAAGAGGTACCCCTTGCATTTTATAGATCAAGGGGGGGTACCGTTTTTCCGATAAGCAATAGATTGCAAAACGTGGCGTGGCTCTCCGCCACAAAGCGTTGGCGGATTCGCCACGTAACAAGGTACTGAGACATATTTTGTAAGACTTAGTACCGTTTTTCCGATAAGCAATAGATTGAAAAACGGGGCGTGGCTCAGTTTGGCTAGAGCGCTTGCTTTGGGAGCAAGAGGTCACAGGTTCAAATCCTGTCGCCCCGATTTAAATGAGCAGACAATTTACAGAGTGTAACGATGCAAATTGTAGGCAAAGCCGTCTGCGAATTTAATCCTTGCGAGTGTAACGAGCAAGGACTTACCATATTTTTTTGAAAGTCAGCAAATCGGTACTTTGCCAAAAGGCAAAGTACTTTTGATAACAATGCGCCTGTAGCTCAAATGGATAGAGCATCTGCCTTCTAAGCCGAGGGTTGGCCGTTCGATTCGGCCCAGGCGCGCTTAATTAATACTATGAAACTCTGGATAAAAATATTATTTATCAGTGTTGTTATCTTAGTGCTTATCTATAGCGCTGCCTATATATTTTTGATTTTCAAGGGCAAAGCCCTTATTATCAAACAACTCACAGATATAACCCACAAAAAGGTAAGCATAGGTTATTTTGACATTGCGCCGCCGCTTAGTATAGAAATGAAGAATCTTGATATTGAAGGCATGGCTAAAGTCGAAGCAATTTCTATTTCACCGAGTATCCTGGGTTTTATTACGGGTAATCTTGCTTTGAATAATATAAGGATTATAAAACCCCAGTTTACTTATGAGAAAACTTTGCCTAAAACAGCAGAATCGCCCACGGCTTCCGCCGGCAATGCTATTTCAGCGGCTCAGCCTCCTAAAATAGGCCGCCTCCGTATGATAATCAAGAAGATAAATATCAAGGACGGCAGGTTAGAACTTCTTGACCGCACAATAGGAGAGAACGGAATGAAGATAACAGTAAAGGATATTTATTTTGACCTGGACAATCTTTATTTATTGCCGCGGTCGGTAATCACCAACTTTGAATTAAAGGCAAAAGTTCCATGGCAGGACTCCGGAGAGGAAGGCAAGATTGAAGCAGAGGGCTGGCTTAATCTGTTTAAGAAGGATATGCAGGCAACCTTAAAAATAGAAGATATAGACGGCGTTGCTTTGTATCCGTATTATTCCAAATGGGTAGACTTGGAAAAGGCGCGCATCCAGAAAGCAAAACTTAATTTTAGCAGCGAAATACAAGGGCTTAATAATAATGTTACTGCCAACTGCCATCTGGAATTAACCGATATTGTGCGCAGGCCCCTGGAGACAGAGGAATCAGAACAGAAGGCTGCCAGGATTGCCGACGCAGTCATGGAGATTTTTAAGGCCTTAAACCAGGGTAAGATTGTTTTAAATTTTACCATTAAGACCAAGATGGACAGGCCTGAGTTTGGTATTGGCAATATCAAAATGGCATTTGAAGAAAAACTTTCCCAGGGCGCAAAAAGCAGCGGGATTAATATTGAAGATATTTTGGGGCTGCCGGTAAAACTTGTGCAAGGTACAGTCAAAGGCGCAACTGATTTATCCAAGGCAGTAATCGATGGCACAGTAGCAGTGGGCAGAGAAATCACCAAAGCCATTATAATAGATCCCTTTAAGAAAGAAAAAAAAGAATAATGGTGAGGCACTTCGCTTCGCTCGAGTGCCACCATTTCCGACATAAAAAAGCTTTAAATGGTGGGTATAGCTCAGTTGGATAGAGCGCCTGACTGTGGCTCAGGCGGTCGCGAGTTCGAATCTCGTTACCCACCCCAAATTATATTTTTGCTTTTCTGCGAAAATTTTGAAAACCGAAGTATAAGAAACTAATAAGGTTGAGTTGTATAACCTGAAGTTCGAACCCAGCCGCTTCAGAAAATCGCGCTGGGCTTCGAAATTTGCCTCCGCTGCGATGTAACTGGATTGGTGAGCAAGAGTTAGAAAGTTTTTGAAGCGTTCGTGCCAGTCCCCGTCAGGGTTACCCCCATCCAAATTATCGAACTTCTTATCAAATAGCTGGGCTTTTTCCCGCTTATATTCTTCTTCACTAATAACCGACCGGTGCAAAAAATATAACCGGTTTTTAACGTAGCCGACAGTAATATATAATTTTTGCACCGTGCGACTTTTACATGAGTTTTACTACTACTAACAAGGAATTGGTTCTAACTTAATAACCCTTGACTAATGGTGAGCATTACACTAAACTGAAGTAGTGCTAGGTTTAAATAATTAACTAAAAAGGAGGTAGTCATATGGCAAAAGTAAAATGTATTGCTAAAACAAAAGAAGGTAAGTCGTGTAAAAATTTTGCATCTGGAAAATCGAAGCGCTGTGCAAGCCATAAGAAAAAATAATCGGCTAAAGACCAAGTTAATGTTTATTCACCTTTTGATGATGGAGAAACATTAACTTTTTATCTTCCAAGCACTTACGCATTTTTGACCCCAAAAATAGTGGACAAATAGGACTCCTTCGGTGCGGCCTCAAGCGTAGTCGAAGGCCTTGCTCAGGATCGCGAGGGAATACCTCTCTAAAACCCAAATATTCTTGATATAGTAACAATATTGTATATATAATTAATCTAGTTGGATAAGAGAGTATTTCCTTAATGAAACCTGAGAGGCACCCCAACGAAACAAGACGTTTTATATAAACAAATGTAGATCAAAGAATTACAAAACAAATATTTAAACGCAGGAAACTGGATTTGTTTAGCAATATCTTGATAATTAAAGGATTACATAAAGCGTCTTATAATTCTGAGTCTGGCAATGATGTATTCGTGCAGCACAGCGCAGTCCAGGGTGAAGGATATAAATCTTTAGCAGAAGGACAGGAAGTCGAGTTTGAAATAACTCAAGGTCTTAAAGGCGAACAAGCTACTAACGCAGTCAAGTTATAACCTGAAAAAATAAGAAGAGGCCCGGTAGAATGTGCTGGGTTTTTCTTGTTTTCACTTCCCTCGAATCCCGGGCATTTTTTGTTTGTGTTTTAGAGATAGAGATTTATAATAATACTAGAGTTTTAAATAAGGCCTTTATTTTTTAATGCATAAAAGCGGTGAAATTAGACTAAGAAAGGAAGCATAATGAAAAGAAATTCTAAGCACGAAGATACTTCAGTTCCGCCGCAGGCTGAGCCGGATATAGCGGTTCTCATGGCTAAAATGCAACAGCAGCTGGTGATTCTTGAGAAGAAGATAGATAGCTTAATCAGCCAGTCTTCAGAAAGGCCTTTTAAAGGTGAACATTATTCCAAGCCTTTTCAGCGTTTTGATCACTTCCGCCGCCACGAAAAAAGAGATCAGGGCAATAGTTACAGGGAGAGAAGATTTACTCAAGCGATTTGCGCAGACTGCCATAAAGAATGCGAAGTTCCTTTTAAGCCCGCCGGAGACCGCCCGGTATATTGCAAGGATTGTTTTTCTAGGCGTAAACAGGGAGGCTCGTTTAAAGGAGAATACGATAAAGGGCCTGGCACAGAAGGAGATTTTACTCAAAGACAGTATTCTGATAAGAAGCAAAGCAGGAAGAACCAGGGACATGGCGGAAGGAAACTCGTTTCCCGCCGGCGAAAAGAACACGCTTAACTCGCCCGGTGCAAAAAATATAACCAAATAATAAGGTAAGAAGATGTAAATAACCCTATGTCCACCTAAAAGAGTTGGACATTTTACATTTATTTACCCGTCAAATAGTTACGCAATTTCAAGCCAAAAATGACCGGACAAAACGAACAAATTACGCGAGGAAATGACCTCTCTGAAGCGCTGAATTTCCTTGATAACCGCTATATTCAGCCTTATAATACATCCCTGTAAATATAGAGAGGTTTCCCCTCGGCTCATACGAGAGGGACCCCATATTATTATTTTATTATTGTTGACTAATAAAAAAATTATGGTATTATAATATCGTAGTAAAAAGATTAGAAGTCTTAGGCCGCAAGGATTAGGAAAGCTAACCTTGCGGTTTTTTTATCACTGTCATTGTTTGCCCCGTTAGAGGTTGTAGAATCTATCAGGTAAATGTGATGCAGATTTCTGACGGGTTTTTACTATAATCTTTTAAGAAAAGGAGGTAGCAAACAATGGTAAAAGGATCAGTAAAGTGGTTCAGCGATCAAAAAGGTTATGGATTTATCACACCTGAGAATGGTAAGGATGTGTTTGTCCATCATTCGTCTATTCAGGGTGAAGGATACAAGTCTTTAGCTGAAGGCCAGCAAGTCGAATTTGAAATCGAACAAGGCCCCAAAGGCGAACAGGCGACCAAAGTCGTCAAGTTATAACCTTAAAAACTAAAATAGGGCCCGGCATTATCAGTGCCGAGCCCTATTTTTTTTCACCTATCCGAAGGCCAAAGGATGCATACAGGCAAAATTAAAAAGTTGGTCAGTGAGAGAGGGTTTGAGTTTTATTAGCGATACTGACGGGCGGGACGGGGGCAGGTCAGGTAGGCTACTAAGGTATCGGAAACTTAGTTACGAGTTGTGAGTTTGTAAGGGCTAAAATAGGAGGAATTAAAATGAATAGCTGTATGAGATGCGGAGAGAAATTATCACATAATTATTTGGTAGCAATATTTACGATTATAAATGAAAAAAGAAAAAGA
>Ga0315284_10000592_pt1 | contig 49545 bp, 48 predicted proteins | sample YL17G09_16_MG_FD_203696 | JGI IMG/M metagenome (GOLD analysis project Ga0315284, IMG submission 203696) | Sediment microbial communities from Yellowstone Lake, YNP, Wyoming, USA - YL17G09_16 | ecosystem: Environmental > Aquatic > Freshwater > Lake > Sediment | place: USA: Wyoming | collected...
GAATAATCCAATACGCTTCTGCTACGGTAATAGGAAGATTAGTTGTTGAAATTCTAATCCAATATTGTGTAGTTCCATTTATATTAACTGTCGTCCATCCATTGACATCAGCAGTTTCCCAAGTTATATTTCCATCAGATATAAAATCACCAGTATTATCAATAGGAGTAAATTCAGTCCATGCTCCATTATAGTATTCAAATACTAATGCGTAATTAGACCCTCTTGTTTTAAATTCAAGTTTTATTCCATTAAATACTGAAGCATCTCCTATATATAGATAATCTTCGTCTGAATCCATTAGTTCAAATTCTGTACCACCCTGAAGTCCTGCTTCTGTTGTATTATCTATATAACCAGAACCGCTATCTCCATTATATAATTCTATTTTATCAAATGTAGTTGCTACGTCGCTTGCGGCTTCTCCTCTATTTACTAGACTTTTATTATTCATAAAAAGTTGGTTAAGGTCGCTATATGAATAATTAGAAGGTGAATACTTCCAAATAGAATAACCAGCCTTTGCGTACTGATGCGACCAATTAGAATAGGTTGCTATTGTATTTCCAATATCAGCGTCTCTATAAAATTTTCTACTTAAACTAGAATCACTAATAACTGTAGCAATCTCATTTTTATCAAATTGAGCGGAAGCTATTTTACCATCTAATTCTAAAATCATATCATTTAAAGCTTTTATCTTAGCTTCAAGTGTTAGATTAGTATTGATTCTATTTATACTCATTTAACTTTCTCCCTTGCTCAGCTCTCTTATATATCCTATTTGGTTATAGACTCAACAATAGCGTCATGAACATTAGTAGAAGTCCAGCCTACTTTGCTAAAACTAATATTTTCTGCACCATCGCTAGGAGCAGTATATGTAGAATCTTCATATGATATTTTAAATTCTTGATTATTAACAAAGAAATTTTCTTTATTAGCTGAAGAACTTGTCTGCGTAATAAAATAATCACCTTCGTAAGAAGAATTGCCTGCATTACGAATAGTTACATAAACACTTCCATTATACGAACACCACTTCCACGTTTCAGCAAAAATTTCAGAAGAAGATAATGATAACAAACCTACAACACTAGTTTTAGGAGTAATCAAGTCAACAATAGCTTGAGTAATTGGAATAGATGTAGTGCTTATTCTTATCCAGTACTTACTAGTTACTCCATTTACCGTACTTGTCGCCCAGCCTGTTACAGCAGTAGTAGACCACTGAATTAATCCATCAGATAAAAAATTATCTGTATTATCTGTAGGAACAAAAGGAATCCATGCAGAGCTGTTCCAAAACTCAAAAACTAAAGTATAATCAGAACCTCTTGTATCAAATTCAAAAGTAGCACCGTAAAACTGACTAGCATGACCAATATATAGATAATCACCGATTTCTTCCATAAGATTAGCGTTAGTGCCATCATCATCAGTAATTGATGAAGTAATAACGGTATAATCTGTGCCACTAATATCATGATAAACTTGAACACTATCAAAATCTACAAGAATTTCAGATGTAGCTGACCCCATATTAACGCATAGTTTATCTGTAAAAAATAATTCATTATTAGCGTTATAAGCATAATTATCAGGAGCTATTTTCCAAATAGAATATCCAGATTCGTTATGTACCCAAGTCCAGTCAGTATAATCACCTAACGTATTTCCTAAAAGTACATCTCTTAAAAAGGCACGATTGTCTAATGTAGTAGAAAAAAGGTCATCAATTTCTACTTTATCAAACTTTCCTTGAGCTAATAACCCGTTAAGCTCTAAAATCATATCATTCAAAGCTTGAATTTTAGCTTCAATAGTTAAGTTAGTATTAATACGTTCTATGGTCATGATGGAACCACCGTATTCTCAGGACGGGAAAACAACCCAATAGGTGGTTGGATATTAACTGGGTTATTTACACTTTGGTCTACTATAGTTCTTGTTCCTATATGTCCGCAAGGCAACTGTAAACTTCTTTTCATTATATCTATAGCGGTAGTGTCATCAACTTCCATTATCCCTCGGCTATTACACCCTACCATAGAACATAACTCTGTTATTATTTTCATACATACCTCCTTATTTTATAAATTAACCAAATGTTATTCCTATCCAATTATACGATATAAGCCCAACCCAAGTGTAAGCTGCAGCACCTTCAGTAGACCAAAGAACTCTGCAAGATGCATTTGGTCCAACTCTGAGAACTCCTGCTCCTCCCAGAACAGGATTATGAATGTCATCAGCAAAATTTTCATTATAAACATAGTAATCAGCTGGTCCATCACCTGCCCTACAAGATGCCCAAGTAACTATAAACATAGTATTCGGTGTATTCGGTGTAACAAAAAAAATGCTTGACCCTCTTACGGTCAAGTAGGATTTGCCAAAACTAAAAAAACCACTACCTCCAGTTGTTGATATTCCCATACGTCCTCCTTAAATTGTTCCAAATATATTCATCATATCTATTGCCATCATTTGTAATTCTAAATCTCTAACAGCTCGTAAATCAATTGTACCTTGATTAACTTCCATTCCCGTGTTACCTATAATCCATCCAGTAGTTCCTGGTACATAATTAGAACTTTGTATTGAATCAGCTATTAATTTATCAGCTGATTTATCCCATTTTATATAACTACCACTTGCCTCACTACCAAATACAACGTCACCAACATCAGTACCTCCTACTACAACTTTAAAGACTTCACCAGAGTTAGCATCATACGCAATTAACCCAATATTAGCATTAGGAAATATTTCTAATCTAGCTCCTGTAGCAGTTGTTGTATAAGCACCGCCTACATTATTAAGTTTATCAGAAGGATTATAGCCAGCTTCAAACGTAGTACTGCCACTAATATGTAATTTTTCAGCACTAATAAGCAGTTCTTCAGTAGAAGCATTAATAGTTGCTATAACTTCATTTCCAGGAATAGGCATAAAATTTAATTCATTTAGTGTAATAGTGCCTGCTGCTATTTGATTAGCAGTTATAGTATTGGCTGCGATTTGATTTGCTGTTACTGTACCTGTATATATTTTGGCTCCATCAATTAAAGTATCATTTGAAGTATGGTGCCATGCGTACGCTTTATTATAAGCAGTATATTCAGCAAAGCTAATATCAAGAAGGGAGGTTGGTTCACCAATAATATTTGTGTTCCAAGTAGCTCCAACCGTAGCTCCATCTTCCACTCCAGATAATTTGTTTCCTTCTGTGCTATTAATATCAGTAAGCGAAGAAGGTTTATCAGATAGATTAGCATATCCTGTACTACTAGATTGAAATTGCACCAATCCTTTTATGGTAAGAGTAACTCCATTCCATGCTATATAATTGTTGGCATCTCCTTTAAATTGAAAGTCGCCTGTATTATCAATGAAAACGTCCCACGCTGAACCACTATAATAACCTAAATAATCAGCACCTAAAAATAAACCTGCTCCAGCGGGAGTTCCTATATTAGAACCAGGTCGTACAGAACTAATTACATTACCATCGTCATCTAATCCACGAACGCCAATCAGCTGCCATATTGTACCATTAAATCTATAGAGTTTATCGCTATCATCTGTATCTATCCATAAGTCGCCTGCAGTTTGCCCTGTTGGTTGACCATCTTGTCTATAAACATTTATACCAGTAATTTCTCCTATAGACCGCCATCCTGCAGGAGTTTCGCTTGAATAAATATATAACGTATTACTATCATTAGTATCTATCCAAAAATCTCCATCATTCAATACATAACCGCTATCTGGCTCGTTATCTTGATAATATACCGCCATTCCTGACCCGCCAGTATCTCCTGTTAAAAACCAACTACCTCCTATACGAGTATACATTCTCTTATTATTATCAGTATCAATCCAAATATCTCCATCTTTTTCACCTATACCGCTTGGAGCGTCATCTTGATAATATGTTCTTGTAGCCGTTCCACCTGTAACAGTAATACTACCTTTAATTTGCAGTCCTCCAGTAGTATCATATTTCATATATTCATCGCTTGTTCCTATCGCTATACCATATAAGTCAGATGAATATCCTAAAAATCCATTAAGATTACCTAAACGTAAGTGATTTGTTAAAGTAGTCCAGGGAGCACCTTCATGAGTAACAACAGATAAATATGGTGCGTTACTTTCAGAAGAAGTCATATAAATACCCCCGTCTCCTGATGCCCCAAAATTAACTACAGAAGTTCCTTTTTTCCATGCAGGATTATCATTAGAATCATATTGAAAATCTTTATCTCTTGTTACAGTATACGTGGTACCAATGGCATCTGTAACTTCAAACCATTCATCATTCTCTCCATCTTTAATTCTTAACATATCTCCAATAGCAAAAGTATCATCACCACTGATTATTAGCTTAGAAGAATCCGAACTAGTCATATCTTGAGCAAGAACATCTCCACCCATCACTAATACGCTTCCACCAACTACAGAAATAGTATCTTTTTCAAATACCGATGTACTTATCTTGCCTCTAGCTCTAATATTCTGAAATTCGGCATTGCCATTATCAAGAATCTGAAATCCAGAACCAAGAGCACCAGAAGCAAAATTTCCAGACTGAATAGAATTAGGATTAATGACTATATTACCAATTCTCGCTCCACCAGTAGAAAACTTAGCTATTTCAATACCAGAATCATCATAGAAAAAAGTTCCATATCTATTAAACTTAGCCATGGTAGTTTCAGATACTGGATTGTTTAACTTAATAGAACTACTATCCATTATTAATGTACCAGCAGTATTAGTAATTTTTAAATTTTCAGAAAGAGTAAGATTGCCTATAATGCTGTCAGCTAATATATCTTTCATATTATTACGAAGAAGCTGTAAACTATCTTCCTCAAAATTACCCCGCCCATCTTGATATAAATTAATAGGAATTAGATTAACAATATAGGCATCCCAACTATCATCTTTATTATCTATAACTCTTACTGCCTTGTCTTTAGCAGGAACTATTACTTTAGCTAAAGGTAATTTACCACTATCTTGCTGAGTATCAATACGAACTGTATCTTTAAATAGATTCACGTAATAAACGTCTGATAACCCTTGAAACAAAGGAATTTCTATAGCTGTATTTTCTGCTAACGTATAAACAGCACCGCCTACTGTTCCAGACCCTGCAGAAACTGTAACATAAGTCGTGGCTGGATTTGTTGCCCTAACTTCTAATCCTTCTAAAATCCGTGGAGGTATTGCTGTTTGTAACATAAGTTGAGTTGCGTTCATTACTTCGCTAACACTAACATCTACTAAACTACTAGCATTCCCCATAGTCATGGGCATTAAGCCGCCACGTCCAGTTTGATTGTAGTATTTAGAAATACTCACATAAGGAACTCGATTTTCGATTTCCTTAACCACTTGAGTATATAGGTTTTTATATGTTACAGTCATTATTATTCTCCTTCACTAAGCCTCTACTTCTAATTCTCTTTCGTTTCTTCCTTACCTTCTGTTAACAATTCATCACATAAAGCTAACTGACCTATAACATAATTAATTTGAGCTTGAAGTTGTTGTCTAGCTGCTTCTAATTCTTTTTTCTTAGATAAGATTTTTTCTTTCATACTTCACTCCTTACGTTTTCAGATTTTTTTTGAGTTGTTAATTCTGTTGCAATAGCTTCAATTAATAGTTCATCGCCTATATGAATAGCTCCTCCAAATGTAAATAATTTACTAAGGGCTTTTTGTATTTTTTCTTTGTTATTAGAGTCAGTCATTATGATGTCTCCTACACTTTAATATGGATAATACGCTAAAACTACGTCATATGCACCTGTAGAATCTGTAATACTTTCAATAAAATATCTTCTATTTGTTTGATTAAAAGAATCAACTAATAATATTGTTTGCCCAACCTGTAAATAAGGAGCATACATTAATCTAACTTTCAATTTTTGATGATTCTTTACAAATTCTGCTTGATAAGCTCGTGCTATACGGTCAAGTCTTTCTTGAGTATATAAAATGTTGTTATCTATTCTGACTTCCTTAAAAAGTCTATCACCTAACTGAGATAATATATGGTCATCATCATAAATATCTGATTCAGTTGCTAATGTTTTTGCAGCTCTAGCTCCTGACGCATAACTATACGCTATACCGCTACATCCTGTAAATGATGTTCCTGTTTTACCCGTATATGTAAATGCATCCTCATGAACGTAATCAGTTAAATACGCAGTACCTGAGTTATCAAATCCATCTGTAGTATCAACATTAACCGTTGAAGCACCAATAGAAACTAAACTTTGAACAATACCTGAATAAATTAATTTCGATTCTGCTTTAATAACAATATCTTCATAAGCAGACATTTCCGTAAAAGCTACAGCCCATAGTCCATTTTTATATTCTATTTTCTTTAAATTTTCAATAATGAGTTTAAGATAACGAGCTTGAAAGTCTGATTCACCAAAATCTTCTTCTTCAAAAGAAATGTTGCCACCACCCTGTAACTCGAAACTAGATAACTTGTCACTAATAGGATAATAAAGAACATTATCAGTAGAATAATGTATTGTTAATCTCATATCAATATCAAATTTTCTAACATTATCAGGTTTATAAAATCCTGCTATCAAATCAATCGCTTGAATAGTTCTTAGTTGAGCTAAATCTAGCACTGCATAAGGATAACCTGTTGGTGGGTCGCTAAAAAATTCTGTTTGAACTTGAGTATCCCATCTGCCATCAATAATATTGGCGATACTTTCAACTGCAGTCATCATATAAATATATTCATAATCAGCATTCACTATAACTTTTGTTGGTTCTGGTATCATTGAAGCACTAATATAAAAAAGAACATTATCATAATCTATTTGAATCTTGTTATCTGCATAAAAGACGTAATAAGATGCTGTGGCGAGGTCTTCAACGGTAGTGTTTAGTTTACTACCAGGAACAACCCAAATTCCTCTTGAATAATCTACTCCATCACTATGAGCAGGTAAAGTATATGCAAGTGCTCCGTTGCTTTGATAAAGTGTAATAGGCTGTGCAGAATATACGCTCTGATGAGGCAATGTTACCTTATAATAATAATAAGTTTTAGTTTCATAGTGTGTTCTCTGCCAAAACAAGAAACCTGTTGTCCAGGTTCTTGTTTCAGTTTTAGTAGTTTTTTGTATTGTTACTGGTTGCATCATAATATAATGTGCCGTATTATCTACAGGAACATTATTTATATAAAGCGTAGGAACAAATGTGTCTGCAGTAATATATCCAGCATTACTAATAGATGTATTGAATTTATGTAACCCATTAGTAGTAGAGACATAATTTAAATTATCATTCGTAGCTAAAGCTTTATAATCGTCTCCAGATAAAACAAATTCAACACCTTCGTCAAACATAATATTAGTAGGGTATTTATTTTTACCGTACATAACAACTCTAGTATATAAATCCTCATCTTCTAAATAGTCTATTTGTTGAGAAAGTTGTAATTGATAATCTTCTGATATTCGTTGGGACATATATGAAGACCAAATCTTATCATCTCCAATAGTTCGGAGAATATAGTTTGGTGCGAGATATTGTTTTAATTCTTTTAATGCTTCATAACGGTTACTAGTTTTACGGGAAGTAAATTTAATAAAATTAAGTTCAACACCAGTAGCTTGAAGAGTTTTAAAAGCATAATTTGTTTCGGTTTTAACTACAGTATTAGCTGTAACACTTCCCATTGAAGAGCTATTTAAAATAATTCTACCTAATCGTTTGTCAAAATACTGAAAAGTTCCTCCATTACCAATGGTAAAATCGCTAGAAGTTAACTCATCTATAACATTATTATATCGTAAATACCAAACTTGATTTGGAGCACAAGTAACTTTATAACGAACTAATGCTCCTGCTATTGCACCATTAGTTCCCGCTGCAGCACCTAGTCCACTCACTCCATATAAATGCGTGGTATCTTTACTTGTCCAAGTAAACTCATCGCCATTTACAGAAGCAGTACCGCTAGATGGTAATCCTACTGTAGCAGCAACTGTTAAAGTAGTATTGGTTGTTGTAGTTGTATGAACTGCAGTAGAACCTGAAGCAATATAAAAACTGCCATTTACTCCAGTTAAAGTGTTACTTACTATATCTGTATAAGTAAAAATATGACCATTTACAACTACCTGCGCTACTTGTCCGCTATCTGGAGAAGTAAATCCTGTAGTACTCGTTAAATACATAATAGTATCTACATTAGGCTCAAAATCTGCACTTAAAGTGGTTGTAGCAGTAACATAAGGAGTAAAATTAGCCGTTATTTCATGTAAAATAGGAACTATACTAGTAGTATAATTTGGAGTAAGATAGTCAATCAAATCATTATATTCATCACGACCTTCTACATTTTCATATGTTTCAGTTAAATGATTATCTATAACATCTTGTCCAGATGCTTCGCCAAACATATACTGCCCATACCCATCTGGTAAAATTAACAAATTTTCTATAATATCTTCTATATATAATCCTTGAGTATAGTACCAATAACTTCTAGCCACTACATCATAATTATCTAAAGCATTAATAGGAGAACCAAATTTGACTTGTCCATTTTCGTATAAGACATCAAAACCATCATATTGTAAATCATCTGTTTGATGGTCTTTATCCCTAATCATTAAAACAGGAATTGGATGTTGAGCTATTTGATTATGAGCAAAATCAAATATTTGAGAGAACATAGTTGTTCCTACTTCTGTAAAATAATTAGGCTTCAAATACTCATTTATAACCTCTGCTTTAGGAGCTTCAGAAAAATAGTCTATATCTAAATCTTTTAATCTAGAAACATAATCTAAACAGGTAATACTCATAGTTCTACTAGTGGCAGACTTCATAATAGACCTTTGCTCTACTTGCCCATAGAACTTTTTAAACTCCATTGTATCACCAGTAAATTTTTCACTAAACTCAATAATATCGCCAACGTTAATTTCATTAGTTCCACCATTACCAAATTCTCCATCACTATTATCTAAAGTAAAGCTAGCAGAAGCAGCTCCTGCCTGAACGTCATATGATAAATTCCAGGTAATTACACTAGAAGTGTAGTCTACCGTATTGATTTTAAATATAAAAGCAGCTTTCACCCTTTTATGACTAATCATATTTTCTGCATATTGAGTCAAAATCTTGCCCATATTTTATTCTCCCTCAACTCTACGAAAAGTAGCAACTATATCAAAGGTATCTACTACGCCTACTAACCAAGATGTCTGAACATTAGAAAAATATCCATAATATTCTTCTGTTCCTAGATGAGTTACTATTTTGAGAAAAGCATTACTCTCTATATAACCCTTTATTTTTTCTTTTACTGTTCCATCATCCTCAAGCCAAGTAAAATTTATAGGTTGATATTTGAAAGCAACTTCTGGAATCAATAAAGCTGTTGAGCCATCAGCAAGCGAAACTTCTGCTTGCGTTGATGTTTCGCCAATATCCAAATTAGCATTAGCTCTAGGAATAGTGTCGGGAACTTCCCAACCACCACCTGAGCCTAGTACATAAATATTCCAAGTAGACATTTAATTAACCTCCCCTTATTATGCTAAACCTCTGCGTGCATGTAATGAAAATTGGTCTGATATATTTACTGATTCACTAAAATAAGCCGATTCAGGTAACATATAAGTCATAGTATCTTTTATAGCTAATAAATTACGATTAATAATATCTAAACGTTGATTAGTAATGTCAATTTTAGAAGCTACTTTAAATGTATCAGTTCTAGTTTGAACGTCTACTTTTTTATTACCACCAGAAAACGCACTTATCAAACTACCAACCAGTTGTAATGCCATTCCCGCTACACCACCCCATCCAGGCAACATACTAGCATAACCACCTACGGTTTGTAATATACCTCCAACACCACCAACAGTATTGCCTTTTTTAAAACTATCAATAGTATTCATAAGACCAACAGTTCCACCAATAGCACCGCCAATACCAGCACCTTTAAATCCTGCAAGATTTGACATCCCAGCACCAAAACCAGTAAAAGTAGGAGTCTTAGAACCAAGACCACCATAACCTGCGTTAAATAAACTACCAAGTTGCTTTCCTCCACCAAGCAAACTTAACATACCTAGCCCATTTCTCGTTCCTAATCCTGTAGCAGCACCTAAACCCATACCTCCAGCTGTCCAAGAAGAAGTACTTCTTAATAAACCTCCCCAAGATGCATTTTTTTCTCCTGTAAATTGATTTAATAAACCAGACATTATTCCTGGTTTTTTCTCAAGCCCGCCACCAGACATGTTTAAACTTGTAGCATTTATGGTTCCGTAATCTAAACCTTCAGATGCCGCTAATATGTTCTCTGCTAAGATTGAATCAGAACTAGAACGTATAAGAGGATTTGCGGTTCTTATTCTTTTTGCTGCTGTAAAACTTAATGCAGGACGTTTTATAGAAAAGTTATCACCAAAATCTTCTAAGTTGGTGGTTGCCTCTAATATGCTCTCAGCTAAATACGAGGTATTTGACATGATAGGGTCAAGAGGACGCTCGTTTACTATATTTAACGCTTCTCTCGGAGTTAATGTACGCTCAGCAAATATCGGTTGAAAAAGAGCTTTCTTTATAGCGCCACCAATTCCACCTTCATCACCATAAGTAGTACCAGTAGTTTTTCCTGATAATCCATCTATATGAGCTTGTTCAATTATTTTAGCACCTGCTATTATGCCATCTAAATGAGCTTGAGCAATAGGATTAGTCAACTTATTTGTAGTATCAAAGATAGCTTTAAGATTAGCACCAAAAACTGCGTCAGTTCCTGTAATATCAGTTAAAGCATCACCTAAAGTCTTAGCTAGATTGCTTTTAATACCACTCCCAAGACTTTCAGCAAACTTATCAGAAATTGTATCAAAGTCATCGCCCTCAAACATGTCAGTAAAAATATCTTTATAGGCACTTCTAACAAATTCACCAGTTTTAAGAATCTCAGCTTGTTGTTCCTTAATTACCTTTAAAGTATCTTGCTGAATTTTAAGTATATCACTTCTTAACTCCTTATGCGCTGCCGCAAATTTAATAAGTTTTTCTTCATTTGCAACAGTAAAATCACTGATAGTTAAACCTGTATTATAAACTTCATTAAGTTTATCGAGTTCTATCTGCAATTCCATTAAAGCAATCTTATCAGCACTAACATCAAATAATTTTATTTGCTCTAATTCAGCTTGTTTATAGACTTCATGTAAATCAGCTTTAAATGTTCTGAGTAATGAGTCTTCTGAGTCTTGTTCTGTTGGAGCATCAGATAAGTATTTGAGTCCGAAAAAAGCTGTCCTTTTAGCCGTCGCAGCATTTTGTTTTTCTTTTGTATCTAATTGAGCTAAATTAACAGTATCAAATATTTTTCTATATTTTTGAGCATCTCCTTCAAATCTAGTACCTTTAGTATCTTCCACTAAAACTTTATCTAATTTATACATCAAATCCATAATTTGTGACGTATATTCATCTTGCAGTTTTTTAGCTTCAGGTTCATCTTTTGGAGCTGCTTGCATGTATGCTTCGTCTAACGCAAACATCTTACTAGTTAAATCTTCTATACTTTTTACTATAGGGTCTTTATTTGCATTTCTTGCTTTTATATCTGCTAGAACTGCATTAACTACACTATCTTCTCCCTCTCCTTTATCATAAGCAACATTAGCTAACTCAACAAATGGAGCTAATTCATTAAAAGCATCATTACGGGCTTTTTTTCTCTCTGCGCTAGTCTTATCTTTATTAAGTTCGTCAGATGCTATAGCGGCACTATCAATAAAAGTTTGCCCTATCTTTCTCCCTTCTTTACCACCCGCACCCATTGTTAATCCGCCAGTACTACCAGGAAGTAAATTATCAATACCTTTTTTAAAATCTGCTAATCCTGATTTTATTTTACCCCAATTTTCCGCAATATTTTTTCCTTGGACAAGTTCAAAAACTGCACTTATCTTTTCAAATGCGTCAAAAAGAAAATTAAAACCTAATACCATATCCTTTACTAAGCCAAGAATAGCGTCTTTTATTAATCCACCTAACCCAAAAATTATACCTGGCAATTCTACAGATGCAGCACCTAAAAAATTACCAAGCCAAGTTAATACATCCCCAATTTTTACTACGCCTTTAGCAAGAAATAACGATACAGACGACAACATTTTATTGTATTTCTCCATCACACTATTAAACTCTTCTGTTGTTCTATCGTCTGGATTAAATTGATTTAAACTAGCTTGTACCATTTTTAATGCTGCATGCGCTAAAAGTGCTGACCTGGCTACCGTGCCTAATGTACTACCTACAGCTGCTAATGGAGTTACTCCTACTTGCTTCATAGCATCAGTACGATAAGCGCCAGCAGTAAATCCTATTTGTCTGGCTGCTATGGCTTCTGGAGTTAAAGGCTGAAATCCTTGTTGACCTTTTTGTGGTGGAACTCCGCCACTAACACCATATTTAGCTCGTGCGTCAGTTGCTAATTTAGTCGCAGTACTTTCTACTGTACCTAATTTTCTCCATTTATCTTCAGTAGTTCCTAAACTTGGTAAAGAGGAAGCAGCTAAAGTTAAACCTAGACCACCAGCAAAACCTGGAGCTGCTTTAGCAAATCCTTCTGCAGTAGTAGTTTCGCCAAAAAACTTTTTAGCTTTTTCTTCAGCCCGAAAATCATCTAAAGCTCCTTGAATATTCTTCAAAAATTGCTTAAAAGGAGTTTCCCATTGGTCTAACACGTCAGCCCAAATAGTAGTAAAACTATTTTTTATTTTAATGCCAATAGCAGGTATATTATCTTCTGCTAATATTTTCATTACTTCAGCAAAATCTTTAGATTTGGTTGTCACATCATCTAATGATTTCTTAAAAAACTCATAGTTAGTTAAAAGTAATGCAACCGCTCTGCCACCACGAATACCAAACGTAGACATAATTTTAGATAAACCATCTAATGATAATTTATTATCACCAAATTTAGCATATAATTTATCCATGAGCTCGATAAAATCAAGAGGTTTACTAGTATCTATTTCTATACCTATTTCAGACAATTTATCAGATTTATTAGCCACTTGAATAAAAGCATTAACTAAAGATGTACCTGCTTTACTACCTTTTAACATTCCTGTATTCAATACGCCTATCGTAGTAGTAAGTTCTTCAAAAGAAATATCAATTAAAGCGCCAGTAGAAGCTACATAACCCATTGCAGTTGCTAATTCATCTAATTCTACCTGTTGAACTGAATAAGTATACGCCATGACATCAGCTATTTTCTTAAACTGTTGTGCTTGAGTGGTAGCATCTTTCATCTTTCTACCAAAAACATTAATAGCACCCGCCATTAGTTTAGCTGTTAATTCAACATCACCAAAAGTACCAATAGCAACATTCATCACATGCTCTAAACCTACTAACTGTTGAGAAACGCTCAAACCAGCAGACCCTAACGCATAAACCGCTGATGCGGTATCTTTTAAACTAGCTTTAGATGTTGCAGCAAAATCTTTAATACGATTTTCCAATACTCCTAAAGATGCAGCACTACCTCTTGTAGCAGTAGCAACCCTAGACATTTCAGTTTGAAAAGTTAACCATTCTTTAGTAGCTGCACCAATAGCTCTAGGCAAAGCAAGTGTGGCTGCCCTCATAGCTGCCCAAGTAGGTATAATTACAGCAGCATGAACAGCAAGTTTTTGAAAATTAATACCTGTTTTGTTAAGCTCCTGGTTAAGTTTCTCCATGCCAGTAGCTTGACCACGTACTTCAATTATATTTATGTTTTTATTTGTAGCCATTATTAACCCCTAGATTTCAGTTTTGGTCTGCTAAATACTATATGCGTATTACTTGTTGTAGCTTTTTTACTTATAGGACTTTTTGATGAAGTACGATAAGCTTTCTTTCTTTCTTTGCTTTTTTCTTTCCCTGCTTTTTGCTTATAATAAACATAAGCTTCTTCATATATATCATCTTCCAGTACTATATCAGAAACTTCACCCATATAAATATCGCTATATAGACTTGAATAAAAAGTTAAATACTGTAAAAATGTTATTTGAAAATCAGTTAAATAATGCTCATTTTCAAATATACGTATGCCTGTTTCTTTGTATTGGTTATATAATAGTTGATATTTATTACTTTTAGCCATTTTTCGCATTACAGTATACACGCCAGCTAAAATATGAGAATGAAGCATAAAATACTCCTTTATTTGCTACGATTCATCATATCTTCTGTAACAACAATAGCTCCCAGTTTAGTTATTTTAGTAACTAATTCTGAATTAGTACAATTAAGAAAATCTTCAAATTTATTCCAGACTTTCACCCAGTTATCACCAACTTTTTTCTCTGAAATCATCCAAATCATATAACTATATACATCCATTAGAATTCTATTTTCAAGACTGAACTCTAATAGTTGTTGTTTTTGTTGATTTAGTTCTTGAATAGTATTACTAATCTGGATTATTTCTACTTTATACTTTTCTAATTCTACTTTACTTTTATTTTCTTTAATAGCCTGTCCTAATGTTAACATTAAAGACTTCTGTTGACTATCTAATTCTAAAAGTTGTTTCTCAACACCATCCAGGTCAATACCTTTATTTTTATAAAGCTTTTTTAGGTCTTTTTCTAAAATAGTATCAGGGTCTTTAAGTAATTCAATAAACTTCTTCATTCGATATTTATTAGCTGCTTGTTTCTCTGCAAAGGTACTCTTTCTAACTTTATAGAGAATAGTATCTAATTCAAACTCTAACTCATTATTATGAATAGCAGCTTCAGCTAAAGCTACATTTTCATTATCTGATAATATAGCCAACATTTCTTTAGCAGCTTCTTCATTTGTTTTAGATATAGCAAGGTGTTCTATTACATCTTCTTTTACTTCATTAATATTTGGTGAAGGCTCACCTGGAACCACTTCTTTAACTACTTCTGGTACTTTAATTTCTTCGTTCATCTTATCTCTCCTTATTGTTTTTCTTACTGATGTGTAAAAACCACTGCCTAATATTTAGGTAGTGGTATCTTCCGTTTTAAACTCCACGATACGTGTGCAAAGTAATCCATTAGAATGAGCTTCTAATAGTGCCTTTAACGACCTGTATTCTTCGTATATTAACTCTTTAACCTCTTTTTTAAGTGTTTCTTCATCCTTAAAGAGGTCTATTCTTTTAAGGATTTTACCTACAGTCGTCCGTGAACAACTGTCAATAACGCTATTTAAAAACTTTGTAGTTAGCTGTATTAAGTCCATATTTCCTACCTTTCCATATAATATTACTATCTTACGAGATTATTCTTATTTGGGCTAAATTCAAACGTGACTAATCTATTGCATCCTGCGTCTGAGAGGCTTTTCTTTCCTTTACGGGACTTTCCCCGTTAGAGTTACTAAGCCTCTCAAACACAGTATGTTATCTTATTTAAGCATCAAGAGTATTTTCATCTGAACTAATAGTACAACTATCACCTTCAAGCGTAACATTCCTTGTTTCATAATCATCAATAGCATCACCATCATCAATAGTAGTAGGTGAAAGATTATCCAGCCTATATCCCATCTTAAATGTAGCTTTAGTATTATCTTCGTATACCTTGATAATTATATTCATATCATCGCCATATTCTCTAACATTCAAAACTCCATAATTTTGACCAATCTTATCTCTCATAGCTTCATCAATACTCCAAGTTTCAACTATAGTACCTAAACTAACGCTCGTAGTAATATCACGTGCACCATATGCTACAACGTCTGTAGTACCAATTTCTTTAATATCCAATCTATCAAAATTAACTTCAAAAGAAATAGACTGTAACTTAGAAATCGTAGTAGATGTTCTCAAGAAAATATCGCACTCATCAGCTTTAATCGCACATAAATCACTAATATTTGATACAAATGGGTCTGTGCCTGAAATGTAATCATCAGCTGTATATACAAATTGAAATATGTCGCTACTTTCTACAGAATCATCGTCAATAGCTATTTCACCAGTACCACTGCTATACGTAAAATCCGTTCCCTCTATCATTTCTACATTAGAGGTATTAGAAGCACGATAACGATAAGCTCTTAAAAAATAAGTACCTGACGCATCAGGATTGTTATTAGCTCGAGGATAGTTAATGTAACTACCTGCTCCTAAAGTAAACGATTGATTAGTACCACCAATAGCAGTAAACTCTGCATAAATAACGTACTTATTGTTATTCTGAAAAATAATTTCATCTTCATTTACTAAATTAAAATTTCTTTCAATCAACGCATCTGGGTCGCCAATATTAAGTGAAAATGAACTCATCCTTAATTTAGGATACCACAAAGTACCTTTGAAGATACCAAGGTCATCAGTTAAGAAAACCGAAATATCCATCAAACTAACTTTATAGTCTGGAGCTATTACTGTATTATCTCCAGATGATACATTGGCTAAAGCTTGCCAAATATCCATTTCGCCATATTCTAACTGACGAAGCGTAACGGTATTAGATGGAATACCTGTTTTCCAACATACAGAATCTGTTGAGCCTAATTCTTTTACTTTAACACGATTTAAGGTAATTGAAGCCCTTAAATCTTGCGCCCTGTCAATCTGGATACCATCAATACCATTATAGACTGGGGTTAATCTTGGTTGAAACGAACTCGAATGAAACATAATTTCTCCTTTATCTGTTTAAAGTTATTACTTCATCTGTTTACGGGTAGATTATTCTCTCCTAAGAATAAAATACAGATGTCGTCTACATATAACTTCTTACTCTTTTAAAATACCAAAATTCCTTTGCATATACGCTAACATTCTTACATGAGCATAAGCTATATACTGAAAGCCTTTGATTGGTCTTCTTGGCACCATTATATTACCACCTGCCAAATAAACAAAGTTAGCTGTTCCTACACGACTTCCTCGTTTTGAATACTTAGATTTACCTTCTGGTGAATCAGACCAAAAACCATATATCGCACCACTTTCAATATACCCACCATAATTTATCATTGCCCAATAATCAGGCAAATCATCAGAATTACCTACTGTTATCGTAAAATTATCTTTCGTACTTCTGCTAAACCGAACACTATTTTCTAGAGCATCAGCTAATTCTCCTGTAGCTCCTGTACGTCTCGTCATAGCTCTAACTCTTTGTGCCATAAAAAGTCCTGCTCGTTCAGCTAATTCAGTACATTTTAGAGGTAATAAAATTCTCGCTTGACTTATCTGAACTTTAATATCTTTCATGAAAGCTTTTAAAGCTGGTAAAGCTGGACCACCTGATGGCGTTACAAACTTATAATTAACAACCATTATGCAACTCCTACTGTAACTCCTAATACTATATTCTGTCTATATCTATCTTTTACATCGCACATTTCGCCTAAATCTACTTTATCATTAGAATATATTGAATCTATTCTACATCTTCCTGCGGAAGTATAATTTAAACTTCTAACTGTTCCACTGCCCTTCTCTGCAGTATAATATGTCCAGCCAGGATTTAAAGTATTCATTATATAATCAGTTAAATCTATCCGCATAGCTTCAGATTTAGCAAACACTTCAATAATAAAGACATAAGTATCACGAAATTGAGTATTGCCTAATTCTTTTCTGGTATAAGTAGTGTTATCTAATGTAATACAAATAACTGGGTTCTCAACTTTATCACGTTCAGACCATGATTTAATTACAGTCACCCCAGTCCAGTCATTAGTGACACTATCTTCTATAAACTTTAACAGACTTAATTCGCAATTTCTGCTAACTGTATAATACGACATACATCTCCTTTAATCGTTTCTTACAAGTACGATTTTAGCCATTTTAAAGGCTCTTTCAGAAACTAAAGCACCTTTTGGGTTACTATCAGACCCTGCTGCGTTACCTACTGCTAAACACTTATAATCAATATCATTAATAACTATTTTATTAGCAGTTTTAAACCAACTTATATATTTAGCGTCACAAATAATCTCAACAGCACCTATATTAGCTAATCCATATTGTTTATAAATCAACTGCTGAGGTGTAACTGCGTGAATATAACCCCTAATAGTCTTAGGGTTTAAATTAACGCTCGTTAAATTGGATTCATAAGGGTCGTAGCCGTCTTCATCTATTTTTTTAGCAAAATAGATAGAGATTTTAGTAGCGGTATAATCCTTTAACATTAATGTCTCAAAATCTTGAATATGTAAATTTTTGTTTAACATATTTACGTCCCTTATGTAACGTCTTGAAATGAAATAGTTTGAGTAGACTTCGATATGTAATTGCCTACAGTAGCTGTAAATACCACTCTATAACAACCCGCTATATCATTATCAGTACTTTGATAGATATACTCAAATACGTTATCTGCTAATATGGTTGTAGCTGCATTGTTAATAACCATCGTGCCAGCAGAGTCGTAAATCGCAGCCGTCACCGTACCACCAGAAGGCAAATCATCTTCTAATATAGCAGTTAATTTCACTGCAGTTCCTAATACATAAGTCTCTACCATAATAACCCCTTATTTAATGTTTATAGATAATGGCAAATAAGACGTTGTCTTAATTCCAAGTTTTACATATTCTTGAGATTTAATCTTTATGGACAAATATTCTTCTGACTTTATAGTCATAGCCTGATAAAGCGACACTTTAATCATTAGAATATTTGCCATAATTAATTCTCTCCTAAACGTTATTTATCGCTAAGTCCCGCCCTAATAGCACCTAAACCAAGAAATACAAGAATAGTATTAATTAAGCCCAAAGATGCAGCAGGTATCATATCCATAGCAACCAGCCCATTAACAATAATACCTATAATCATTACTATATACGTTTTTTTACCTTTAAGAAAATTTAACATATTAATCCTCCTTTTTAATGTTTTGATGAATTGCCGCAATTAAATGCGTATTTAAATTGTTTATAATAGTTCCAGAATTAAGTAACATAACTGTTAAAGGTGCTTTTTCTGGTAAATGTTTCCATAATTCTTTATTAAATAATACTGTATGTTGTTCTATAAATGTTTCTTTTGTTATTTCCATTGCACTTGCCTCACGTTGGTATATTTTGGCTGAAAAGAAACATATCGTTAATATGATATTTTATAAATTAAATCCCATGCATAAAGATACCAATAGCAATAACAACAAGAATATTAACTATTACTAGTTTCATTGTGTTGTCAGCTGCTTTTTTAGCATCTTTAGCTAATTCTTCTAAACGGCTCATACGCTCCTCACAAACAGGATTAGGTACTTTTTCTTCTATTTTTTCATTTAAATCATCAAGAGTTTTTAACACGTGTTTGCCCCATTCTTTCCAGCCGTCATTTTTCGATTCGACCATGTAAAAACTCCTTTGCGGGCGGTATGGTAAGGGTGATAAACCAACAATCCTCGCTATATGTTGAACTATGTATCTGTCCAGGGTTAATATAAGCTACATCGCCTCTAAATAATTTTTTAAGAACTCCATCGAGGATTAAGTCCATTGAACCATCATAAATAGTAATTACTTCTTTACTAATATGAGTATGTGGTTGCATTATAGTTCCGCAAGAAATAAACCATTTATCTATAGCGCATAACTCATTATCAAATAAATGCCAAGATAAACAAGTACCTTTTTCCATTCTATACTTATTGAATCGAGGGTCTTCAAACCCTTCTGGAAAGGTAGGTAACTTATCTGTTAATTCATGTAATATACTTAATGGGTCTTTTTCCATATAATAACTCTCTACTATTTATTATGCATAAACTCATTTGCTGGTGGAATAGTTATAGTTAAATACCAACAATCTTCTAACATTTCTGCACTATGGAGTTGATTAGGCTGCGTACAAACTAAATCACCTTTTTTTAAGGTTGTTTGACCCCCATCTGAAGTAAAAATCATCGAACCTTCAAATACTATAATAACTTCTTTAATATTATTATGCACATGTTCAGGAAAATGAGACCCTGCTGAATTAAACCACTTATCGACACTGAGTATGCCATTGTTAAATATAAGCCACGATAAACACGTACCTTTATCTAAATGATACTTATTAAACAAAGGATGCACTTCTCCAGTAGGAAACGCTGGAAGCAAATCAGTTAATTCCTTTAACTTTTCTAAAGTTTCGACCATAATTTCCTCACATTAAGCTAAATTGTTAGACATTATTTGAACGTCAACACCATCTATTTTACCGTCATTATTTAAATCTATTCCCCCCACAGTAGTTTTGCCAACCACGACAGAAGCCTCTGTATCCACGTTGGCTTGGGAAAACGTTATGGCAATAATGCCATCTGCTCCTTTAGTAACCGTTGCTGAAACGGCAGTGCCTGTAGATGCTGAAAGTGGAGTAATAGTAATATTATAGGTACCATAATTTTGAGGAAGAGTAAATTCTACCGTAAGAACATCGCCATTAGCAATTGCTATTTGGTTATAACCATAAATGATTATTTTACCGTTAGTTATGTTCCAATCTATTTTCTTATTAACATCAGAACAAGTAACTGTTTTAATTGGTAATCCTGCTACTGAAAAAGCCAGCGTAGAAACATCAGTGTTATTAGCTAGTTTAAATTTAAGTGAACTCGTATTAGAAGTATTCATTGAAACTGTTGCCGCTGCAAATGCCGTTGATGCTGTTAACGCTAAAATACTTAATAGTACTATGATTACTTTTTTCATACTTTACTCCTTCATATTAAACTAAATTATTATTCACTATATTCTTCTGTCGGAACAGTTATTCTATCTGTAAGCGATGCATTTGGACTAGCCTCGAACCAATTACTATGCTGAAATCTAATTTCATCTAAATACCCATAAAGACCTGCATACACACCGCCCCAATAAGGCCAAGCATGCGTAAAACTTGCTCCAATTATAAGGTTCCCACCAGCAACAGTAGATGTAACTGAACTTTGTTCATAAGCAACTTGAGTTCCATTTATATACAAACCGTATTTATCAGCTTTTTTTACTAAAGTAATATGAGCCCATGCAGTTGATGTCCAATTGGTAGTTGATTGCACTAATAACGTTTCAACATCATTTTCTACTATCTTAAACTCTAAACGATTATTTGAAGCTCTTTCAATACTCCAGTAATTTTTAGAACTCTCTAGTCCTCCTGCTCTAGAAAGAAAAGGAACTTGCTTTCCTGAATTCTTCCAATAAGTACCATCATACATTTTAACCCAAAAATCAACAGTCCAGTCATCTTCATTACTTACAGTTACATCAAATGGTGTCTGATTAATTGTTGCATCAACAAAATATTTACTTACTCCCCAACTACCGAGTCCTGGTGCCCAGAAAATACCATAAGCGTCTCCCATTGCATCAGTAGACTTCATAGTTTCGCACTGACCATCTGGTACTATACCTCGATTACTTATAGTTTCCCACTGTTCAGCTTGAAGCAAAAGTCTAGTATTTGCATCTGCAGTTAATGCTTCTGTAGGAACAGAAAAGTATGCTGTTAAGTCTGCATTAAGAGTAACATTATAAACATTACTTTTAATAATTCTACAATCATCCATCAATCCACTAAAACAATTAGAATAGTCATCCCAGTTACCACCTATATATAAAAAAGGTTCACGAAAGTAGGTAGTTGAATCATCTTGTAAGTAGCCTACCTGTCTTCCATCCAAAAATATCCCATACTCATCATTAACTTTAACTAAACATATATGATGCCATAAGTTATCAGTTGCTGCTCTTGTTCCTCCACAAGAATTAAGAGAAGTAATAACTATCTCCTCGCCATAATTATCTAAGTCTTCAAGAATTATCTCAAAAAAGAATCCTTGGTCTTGCTCATATCCAAATCGCCATGCATCACCAGAACCATAATATTCAAACAAATAATCCCTTTGTTGTTGTTCACTAGGCTCTATTTTAATCCAAGCCTCAACAGTCCAACTACTAACAATATCTGCCTGTAAATCAAATGCGTGGTAACCAACTTGTAATTCTTCTCTTATCCATAGAGCAGTCTGCTGTGCCCAAAATTGAAAAGACGCTTCATTAAATTTCTTATCTACTGAGTTAGTTAAAAAATTACTACTTTTTGGATAAAAATGGTAAGCAGGTGTATGACCACTGTTATCAAAAGTATTAAAATGCCATAAAAAAGTAGTATCATCATCAATTCCAGGACGTGACACAGTTGTTGTAGTACCTGGTTTTGGAAATAAAACCAAGGTATTCATACCAAGATGTAAAGAATTTTCATTTAGTGCAAAAGTACCTGCTATTGAAAATACTGCTAAAAATATAACTGTAATTAATCTTTTCATATTGTATATTCTATTGAAAGATAATGTTAATTACCTGTATACGCCTTAATATAATCTTCTATTTTCTTCATATCTATGTCGCAGTTCTTTACAAAGCCGTCGTAATCCTCACCAACAATAGTAACCGTAACTTGCTTAACCACTGGCTCCATACCTTCAACTAATGTCGTTGTAACGATATCAACTTGTACTGTATCCTTTGATACTCGTACACTCTCAACAACTGATGTTGATTGTACTGATTTGCTTTCTGTCTTTGTTGCGAGAGTAATCTCTTTTGCTTGTAACGAATAACATAAAGCTAATAGACAAACTAGAATAATAAATATCTTCATACGTTTACTCCTTTATTGATATGTTCCTACTAAGTTTTCTGTTCCTTGACCATAATTATATAAAGCTCGTATTTCATCATCTGTTGGTATGTCGTTCATTACTATTACGTTATCTATTCTACCATCAAATTTATAACCACTACTACCATAATAAGCACCGATATAAAACGCCTGATTTCTAAAATCTATTAAATTGTTATAAGTAGATATCTGTTGCAAAGCACCATCTATATAAAACTTTGCCATAGGCATATTAAAGATTCCAAGATAATGATGCCAAGAAGAAAAATAAACAACCCCTAAATTTAATGAATAGCACACAGCACCAGAAAAAAAGAAACATCTTTTAGTTGAATTAGTCAAACCGCCCGACATCTTTCCATTTGAATTACTTAATGCACCGAATTGAAACAAACCCTTATCAGCCGCAATCGTATCACTACTAAACCAAAAACTAATAGCAGCTTTTGATGCGTTTCCAAGTGCATTACCGAGAGCATAATTAGTTTCTGAATGAGCATAATAAAGATTTTGTAAATCTATGGATTGTCCAGTTACTCCAGCATAAGTAAGTAGCGTAGTTGAACTACCAGTTAATGTTAAATTATACCCGCTTACACTATCAATTATAGTCTGGCGATTTATACCACCACTAGAAGCCCATGCAGCAGATGGTCTTGTAAAAGTAGTTGACCAAAGAGATTCTCCTTTTATTACTCTAAACTCATCGAGATACCCATTAAAATCAGCAGTAAAAGTAGTATTTGTACCCATCATAGGTCTATTAGCACCAATTATATAATTATTGGTATCGGCATAGTCACTGCCTTCTTGAGTACCATCAAGAAACATACGAGTAACGCCAGATGTTCTTGTAACAGCTAGATGATACCATTGACCCAAATTAGGTGTTGTTGTTCCTGTTATTCTACTTGCTCCATTCACCCATATATGAAACTTTGAATCGGCTGTTGTCCTATAAATCTGTAATGCTACTTGAGGTTCTGCTGTTCTAGCTTCATAAAAAACTGCTGATTGTGAAAATGCTTTAAACTTAATCCAAAAATCAATAGTAAAGTCAGCCGTATCAAATGTAAAATCAAGAGCTGTGCTAGTACCAATATTAATATAGTCGTCTACACCATCAAAATAGGCACTAGCAGTGCCAAAAACATAATCACCAGTTGTTAAATTTGTACTACCCCCAAGAGAAAAATGATTAGTGCCAGCAGCATCTACAAATGCTTGCGAACCATTAACACCATCGAAATGTAATACAAGAGATGGGTTTGCTGCAGACGTAGCCATATTATCATTCATCTTATACTGAGCTACTACCTTCGATGTCAAGTCATACGGCATACGAGAGGAGATGGTAATAGCATAGGCATTAACACTAAACAACAATACAAATGTTATCAATACTATTTTTCTTATCATTATGGCACCAATTCAACCATTGAACCTTTAGAGTAATCATTGGGATTATTCTGTATAGCTTTAGTTGTTATCCAATTATTTCCAATAGCAGCCAGCGAACTATATCCAAATGCCATAGAAATAGAACTGGCATCATTTAAAGCTCTTAACTCACCTACTTCGGTAAATGTTGGCGTTGCTGGCGGTGCAGACCACGCTGACCTACCATCATTGCATGCTCCATGATATACTAAAATATTATCCTTTGATGAAATAAATAATGGGTTGATAAGTGGGAATGTTGTTGCACCATAATTAGTCGATTCTGCATAAGTACCTAGATATGCAACATTTCTAAACGTCATTATAGTACCGATAAAATCTCTTGCTGCACTAATACCCCACTGATGTGTTGCAGCTTCAGAAGCAGAAGCAATTTTCCAATATGTGTATACTCGCAGTGCAACCGCAGTATTATTAACCGTATAACCAAGAGTCCAACCACTAGGTACTAAATTAACCAAATTTGCTGTGTTTTCTATGGTAAGCAAAGCAACCATAAAATCGCCATCAACAGTATTTGTCGGTGTTGCAATAGTGACTGATACGCCACTAGCAGTTATATCTGTTGCATATCCAACATATGATATAGTATTTCTATTAACCTGTATCTTCGCACCCCTATTCTCCGCACTCCATGCGCAGAAGATGAAAGGAAGTAATAATAGGAGAAGTAGTTTTTTCATTGTAGGTCTCATTAATATGGTTTCGTTGGTGGAGTAAAATTCTTATTCCAAACAGCTACTCCATTAACATAACGTACTTCATCTACCCATCCTTTAAATTGTGCTTGCGGTGTGCCTTGAGTACTTTTTCCAATATTTGGTGTCCCACTTCCACTTGTGACATAACTTAAAGCAGAGTCATTATACGTTCCTTGAAGTTGACCATTCACATACATTGACACACCATTAACACAACTTTTAACTATTGCCACATGATACCAAACAGAAGGAGATATAACTGTTGTACCAGTAATGTGCGTACCATTAAACCCATAGATAATTCTATTTGCGCTACTTATTTGTAAAAACGGGTACCCTGTACTACCATTGTATCTCATGTCCCATAATGTCTGAGTAACATTTGTCCATTGAGTACAAAACCACATATCTATAGTAAAATCTCTATAACCTGGAGCATATGCCCCACTATTATTATTAGAATCTATCGAATCACCAAAACCACCTGTAGTACCAGGAAAATAAATACTTGACGAACCAAACATATAACCGCTTGTCGTCAAATGCACAATCGCTGAATTTGCGTGCCAGTTATTAGTTGTTCCACTATTCGTAATAACTTGTGTATTAGGTGTTCCCTCGCCATGTAATATAGTATTTGCTAATATATTTCTTGGATTTCCATTAGTGTTTGTGTCAACACTAAATTTAGATGTTCCTGAACCACGAAATCCTATTTTAAAAGGATGACTACTACTTGTTGCAGCATAAGATGAAGTTGGTACAGAAAAATCACTGGTCCATGCTGCATACCCTTTTATCACACGTAACTCATCAAGATACCCACACAAATTATTAGCAGTACCATTCCAATATTTTCCTATAAGAGGTCTGTTCGTCCCAGCGACATAATTATTAGTATCAGTATAATTAGAACCCTCTTGATGTCCATTTATAAACATCCTTGTTACACCAGAAGCCCTAGTTACAGCAACATGATACCACTGTCCTGTAGTAGCAACTGTTGTTCCTTCTATTCTAACACCAGCATTAACATAATATCTAAAAACATTAGATGGATATACAAGATAAATACATGGTGAATAACCAGCATCTGCTGGTCTCCCCTCATATATAATTGGAGTAACTGTTATTGTTTTAAACTTTACCCAAAAATCAATAGTAAAATCACCTGTTCCAAATATAAACCCAGCTTGATTATTATAATAAAAATAATCGCCATTACCATCTAAATAACAACTTGTTGAACCAAATACTACTTCACTTGTTGTTAAACTTGTATTGCCTAAAACAGTACACGCTAACCAATTAAATGACGAATCATTAATTATCTGTGAATCTCCTTCGCCATCAAAATGTAATAATGCTGCTGCTGGCGGTTGTGAACCAGCTGGTGGTCTATGCGTAGCAGTCCAAGCACATAAAATTAACGGAAGTAAAAATAGTAAAAATATCTTACATTTAGATAGTATCATATTTGTTTTTAACGGCGGTTTTTAATTGTGCTACTGTTCGTTCAGCTAAACTAGCTTTATTTCTTAAAATATTTATTTCGTCAAGCACGACAAGTGCGAATGCTTTTAATAGTTTATTAAACTGTAGCTCAAAATCTGACCAATCATCTGAAACAAATAGAACATCATCAACGTATATATCACGACCAACCGCTTGCTTTATTTCAGATAAAGCAGTAATCTCATAACTCGCAACAACAACACCGTCTATTTTTTCTTCAATGAACATGATTACCTCCTTATTGTTAAATCACCCCACCAAGAACAAACTTTAGTATTATCTTCAATATCATTACCAAATATAACAACATTTCTTGATGGTCCTAATATTATATAAAAAGTTGTAGCAGCACGATGTTCTCCGAATACTCTTGGCCCTTGACCTACCTCTTTTGCAGCAACTCTTGAATCAACATTACCATCAGCGTCATATCCAGATATATAAAAAGATGCCTTAATAGCATTGACTGGAGCAAACGCACCAAATGAAACCGTTGTATCTTGAAATGCTCCATTTGGATTTGTATTATAACTTAATGAATATACTGCATAAAAAGCGTAATCTCCTCCATCTGCAATAAAGTTTGTAATAACTGGACCAGCCGAAGCATAAACAATCCCAATACATCTATCATCAACATAATAAAAACCATTGTAGGCATCACTCCATGTAGGCGCAGTTCTAGAAACAGTTAGGTCGAGAGAAGATGTTGTCGATTCAGAATAATCAATATAAACATAAGTAAACCCACCAACCGAAAGGTCAGTCGTAGCTAAAGTCTCCGTTAATATTGCTGTTTGAGTAATAAATTTATCTTTACAATGAGCCCATCCTGGCTTGACATTGACTGATAATGTTCCAGAATAAGATAGGTCAAGACCCTGTATAGCACCTGGATAACCACCAACTAATGTCCCCTCAACAATTAAATTTCTTCCATTCTTTAAGGTAACATTATCATTTGCAGTATCTTCATCCATCAAAGAACGAGTTGTCATACTTGCAGCGTTAACTACAGTTGCAAAAGATAATATTACTAAAACTAAAAGAATTATTTTTTTCATATTATCTCCTTATCCTAAAACCAACATATTGACAATTTAAAGTATTATCATCGTCATCTGCGCCCGCAATAACAATATCTCTTGATGGACCTAGAGTTATCCATTGAGATACACAGACTTGGTGATATCCCCAACATGATATTTGGGAGCCAGCTCCAGGTACACCATTCAAAGCAGATTCTTTATTAGTTGCATACACACTAAGTCCTGTTGCCGAATCCGCATTTCTTAACGAAATATAAATTGCAGTTGCATTAACAGGTAATACAGAAGATGTCGCATAATCATCTGGAGCTTGCCAAGCTGCATTGGGGTCCATATTTGTTGATAAATTTAAAACAACAATCCCGAATAGATAACTAACATCATTGTTCTGACCGTTTGAGAAAAATCTCATAAATGTTGAGGCACTATCACAAAACAATGCACCATAACATCTGTCATCACCGTTATACCATCCAAGATAAGCATCAGACCATGTCGGAGCGGTTGTGCTATCAATGAATACTATATTGCTATCAGTTGATGCTGAGTAATCAATGTAAAGATAAGTGATATTTAAATTGCTATAATTAGATATAGTATCAACAGTACTTGATAACATTTGAAAGAATTTATCTTTACAATGAACGCTCCCAGGACCAATAGTAATAGTTGTTGATGTCGATGCACTTAAAACAAATCCGTTAATATAACCAAGTTGTCCACCAAATATAGTTCCATAAGTATTTAATGATGAAGCTACTGATAGACTTCCTTGAAAATCAATGACATCGCTATCAAATTCTATAGCATTAGCGAAAAAAGTATTAACAACAGTTGCATCATTACTTACTGATAAATTACCAGTTACTTGAACACCATCATTAGTATCAACTGCATTCGCTATATCATCTGTACTATCTGTATCAAGATTAGGATATGTAGTCGTCATTACTACGTCTTGAGTTAATGTAGGCGATAAATGAGATACGCTTAATATGCCTGTTACACTACTATCGTTAGCTAAATCAATAGGTAATGCAACCGAACCTTCATTATCAATACCATCAGAGAAACCAGCAGGTATATTAGCAGTTATATTGTTCCAATCTATATTACTTATTCCTGCTCCATTACCATATAAAAAATCGCCTCGTATATTACCATCTACACTTAGGTTTCTACCTACTGTTACATCATTTGAAGTAGTTATATCACCATCTATACCAAGCCAACCTGTATTAACAATAGACTGAATCTTATCTACTTTTGCTACACCAGTTATAGTTAAGTTACCGTTGTTCGTTAAATCACCTGTAATAGTAGCACCGTAATTTAATTGAACTTCACCAGCTCGACCTGTTGAGTATTTCTTTATCGTGATTGCATTAATCAAACTACCACCAGAAGCATCATAGACTTGCATGTTTAGGTCTGCTGAGTCTAATTCATTTATCGAAAAGATGTCAGAAGAATCATCAAAATTATCAGAACAAAGATTTAATATTGCTGTTCCTGCTTCATTAGCATAAATAGCAGCAGTACCTAATATAATACCACCAACAGTAGTCCCCGCACCTATAACATCATTACCACCATCATATATACCCCCTAAAACAAACCTTCCTGCCTCGTTAATATAAAAAATATTATTCCCAACATCATCAAGTAAAGCTAAACCATCAGCATTTGTTGTTGCACTATCATATAAAGCTAACTCATAATCATCAACAACAGTAGTTCTATCTTTTAATTTTAGCAATCTTCCAGTTGTGGAATTACCAGCGGTTGTCTGAAGAAGAGTGATATTTGGTATTAACCTACCAGTAGAACTAACCGTTAATCCATTACCTATGGAAACATTACCAGATAACAAGACATCACCCAAATATGTCTTTCCTACTACTGTTAAATTATTACTGACACTCAACGAGCCACCTTTAATATCAACATCACCTGTAAAGTCATTAGCTCTTGAGCCATCAACTAAAGAATATTGAGTATGGTCGTCATCGGTTTTACCAGCAAGAGAGCCGTGGTCTATTGTTGGTTGAGATGCTGTTTGAATAGTTCCAAATACATTACTCGCTGTAATATTAGAAGACGTTGTTATATTGCCTTCAGTAGCGAAGTTACCATTTCCAACAAAATTATTATAACTGAAGTTATATTTAGCATAACCAGCTAGATTAGTAGAACCACCTTCAAAATCACCATGAACTAATTGAATAAAATCAAGAGAAAGATAATGAGTACTTACTCCTGTTTGAACATGATGCAAACGAAGTTTTACATTACCTAGATTATCTCCAGTTCCTATATGACTTGCGGGGTCTAACACAGGCACAGTAACAACTGTGTAACCATCCTGTCCTACTATATCCCAATAATCTTCCCACTCACTTTCAACCCAATCCCAAAGTTGGAATAAAACATGGTGAGAAGACGAACCTAAATAATACTCACGTATGATAAGTCTTGATATATCTGTTACTCCACTAAAGGTAACATTAACATCAAGCGGTGATGCTCCGCTTGCTTCACGAACAGTGTAGGGTGTGTCATCATAAGTCTGTAGTGAAGATAAGTCGCCCGCCGTAGTTGTTCCGTTTATTACTTGAACGCCAGATGGACTGATTTCAGTTGAACCGATATACTGCCATGTTCCATTACCATTTCCATCAGATACCATCACAAACCCATCTGCTGGATTAGTTGTCATCGCAAAGGAAGTTACTGTTAAATCATCTAAATCAGGTATTGGTAAATTTGATAATTCAGAACCATCGCCATATATTTTTTCAGCAACATATAAATTATTCGCTAATGAAACATCACTATCTGAACGAGTTATATCAAGAACAACATATGCACCATCTTCAGCCCAAATTGTATCTCCACCACCAGTGCCACCCCCAGTATTATCAACACCATCAGCGAAACCTGCAGGCATATTAATAGTAATCTCATCCCAATCAAGGCTCTTTGTAAGATTGTTTGGGAGATGTGCGTTGCTTAAAGTTCCAGTAACACTAGCATCGTCTGATAAATTAATAGGAAGACTAGCACCACCATCGCCCCCACCATCAACACCACCTATAGTATGAAAATCATTAGAACAAGCAGCTTGTACATCGGCGAGGGTTACGTCGTCGTCGGTAAGGTTGCCATTTATTCTAAAAGTTGTACTATCTAATACTATACCATAACCAGCAGTATAAGTAGTATTAGCGTCAGTACCATCAGCAAAATCTGCGGGAGTACCATTAAGGTCTGACCATTGAACTCCATATATTCTATCACCGCTGATGTTACCATCAACACTTAAGTTTCTTCCTATAGTAACATCATTTGAAGTTGTTACATCACCATCTAACGCTAAAATACCTGCGTCTGTTACAGACTCAAAATCATCTGCAAAAACGGTATCTGTTGATGTTAAATTCTGTACATACTGAGAATCAGAAGTTCTATTACTTTGACCAAGTTCATAAGCTCCATATCCAGTATTTATTGTTGCAAATGTAACAGCGTTGGTTGTTTTAACATTTTGGTCCATCCCATATAATTCATTTAATCCCAAACCTGTATTTAAAGCTAACGTTGATATATAACCCGTTGATGATAAATCAACTAAAGATGTTCTTCCCAACGCAGTTAAATTATTACTAATACTTAAAGAACCAACCATATTATCGTCGGCGTTATTAGTTAAGTAATCAGTATGAGCTTGAGTATTATTTTGAGAATGGTTATAAGCTGTATTAGCATAATCACCACGACCAGCTGTGCCAGATGTGGTACCTAGAGTAAGGTCATTAGAAACAAAGGTAATAGGAGATACAGTTGTACAAAATTTTAGAGTTGGGGTATTTGTATTTGAAGTATCTATCCAACCATCACCTGTAACGCAAGAAGTGGGAGCTACATCTCCTATAAAAATTTGAGTTTTTTTAGTAGACGCTTCTGATAACGAAGAAACACCCAATAACATGCCTAATAAAATTATAAAAGTAATTAGTTTCTTCATTAGTTATTTCCTATAATTAACCAATTGCTTCCATTAGATACTATATTTACATACATATATTGAGCTTCTAATAAATAAGTAAGTTGTCCATCTATAGTTTCTGAATCTTTTCCGTCAATTGTTATGACATCCATAGACGAATCTATCTTTTTAATACATAACATTTTCGTTGCAGTAGCAGCAGGTGGCAAGGTTAAAGTAAAACCACCTCCACTAGCAAAAACTACATTCTCATTTACAGTTAAAGTTGCTTCACCTGTACGTAAAGAATATGTAACAGCACCATCACCTGTATTAGTTCCACTCGTCGTATTAAGTACTGACAACTGAGCGTCAGTAACATATCGAGCGTTAAGACTATCGGCTATATCAGCAGTAGTGGCTGCCGAACCAGAAGTAACAAGACCTTTAGAATCATAAGTAATCTTAGTTTGTGTACTACCTACAATGGCAATATTTTCATCAACTTTACCATCTAAAACAAGCTGTAAATCTGTTTGATTAATAATACTACCAGTTATACCGCCCCAGACAGTAGGCACTCCACCTGCTGCCGCTTCTACTATTGCGTCATATACATTAGTAGCGGAAAAACCAGAAGCAAAAAAAGGAATAGCAGCTGCAGTTGCAGCTTTAAAACTACCGTCAGCATTTAGATAAGTACCAATAGAAGTATCTAAAATCTGAAAATTACTATCCCATTCGTCTTTCCAACCTACTTCTGCCAAAGAAGGATTGTACAGATTTAAGTTACCTGTATATGTACCTGTCATCAAGGCTCCTTAAATTATTGCGTAAATTCCAGATGAATTCTTCTTAAATATTCCTATCGTCTTACTTATCATATCAGAAGTAGACATTGGGTTTTTGATAGTTACTGCAAAATCAGGAGTCTTATACGACTTATTCTCAGGATTAATGATAATAGCAGCTACAGTAGCAATTAGATTACCTTCGGCTTTACTAGGAGTTGGATAAATAGAATCTCCATCGGTAATATCTATCTCGAAGTCAGCATATCTATTAACGCTAATTAAAGCTAGTGCATGTTTAATATAGCCTGTTAATTCATTATCCGAATAATTACTATAATAAGTATAATTTATCTCTACTACATCATCAACCAATAAACCACTAGTCACTGTGACTTTCTTTAAAGAGGCATCATAAGTATACGTTACTCCGCTAGTTTCATCATTTACCGATACAGCAGAAACTGCTTGAGCATTTGGCTCAGATAATGTAAAGACATAACTAGTTGTAAAACTACCTATGTCTACTCCATTTTTAATAGTATCGCCTAATACATTGCGTAATAAAGCTATAATTGTTGTTTTATTTTCTGCCATATATTGTCCTTTTAGTTACTAAGTTAAATTCTTTTGGTGGGGGAGACCGAAGCCTCCCCACGTTTAACTTTTAACTATATCACAAACTATTTCTTATGCACGGGTGAATTCAGAAACTGCGTACGGATTTGTGACAGCAGCAGTCATCTGTTCATAACCAGTAATAGAAACAGCAAGATACCTTGAACCACCAACAACTGATACAGGGTTCGGACTCGTGAAAATAATACGTTCAGGAGCAGGTGCATTCTCATACAACACTCCACCCAATTGTTTTACAGAATCAAGTTTCTTCCGAACGAACAGAAGAGGTTTACCTAATTCAGTGTCAACAGCAACGAGATACGCCTTCGTTACCCCAAGAATATCCGTTCCAACCACACCACCCGAATTGTCCAGGTCAACGCTAAACTGAGCCGCTCCACCTGCTAAAGAAATACGAGTTTTTTCAACGTTCAGGTCAGCAAAAGCTTGACTAACCGATTGATACTTGTTATCATTCCAGTTCCAAAGCTTGATATCCTTATCGCACTGTGCACCAACAACTAGTTTGAAAGTATCGCCATAATCTTGTACATCTTCAATCATCGTAATCAAATGCGGGAAACTAAAACGAGTAAAACCAGAACCGAGCGTATTTTGATTACCAACGCCAGAAGCAGCAGCTGCCAGCAATGTAATAATCTTGTACGTTTCATAAGAATTCATCGCACGATTAATCGTAGCGTTCTTACGAGCAAAAATTGATTCTTTGCGATTCAAGTAATCCGTTAGTTTAATGTAATACTCAGGCGATGCAACGTCCGTAAAAGACAGCAAAGACGGAGTATCAGAGGCTACATTTTCTTGTGTTACCGCACCATTTGATGTGATAATATAAATCTTGTCCGTGGCAACCAAAGCATCAAAATAATACGTATAATCTTCTGGCTCAGCAGTATCAACTTCGCAAAGTTGAGTTACGAGCGTCGGGTAAGGCTTCCTTGGGTCTTTCGGCTCACCGATAATCTTAGCAAGTTCCAGTCCATCAATATTCTTCATAATTTTTCTCCTAAATAAATTTTGTTTTAAATAATGTTTACTTCACTAAGAGGTCAAATTACACGCCGTAGGCTTGTTTTAAAACTCTTTTTTGTACTTCTTTTAACTCATCATCAGCAGCTTTATCTTTGCTACCCTTAGTTAAATCAGTCTTAGCTTGTTCATCAACAACTGGTTCAACCTTTGGCGCTTTAGCAGCCAAAGCTTTAAGTTCAGCATTTTCTTTCTTCAATAGAGCCATCTCGTATTTGACTTCATCAAGTATGTCAGCATCTTCCATACCCGCTGCAAAATCACCGAGGGTTTCTTTCCTACTAGCCAATTTGGCTTGTCTAATTTCTGCATCTCTGCGGTCTAACTCAGCTTGCGCTAAATCTTTCGCTTTCGTAATCTCTGCAACTTGTGCCTTAATAGAAGCAAGTTCAGTGTCTTTATCAGCAATAGTTTTTTCCGTTGCTACTTTTGCAGTTTCCTGCGCAGTAGTAAGCTCTTGAATCTGCGTCTTCAAAGCCGCAACTTCTTTAACTATTTCTTTATAAAGCTCAACTTGTTCGTCAGTCGTAGCTTGTTCATATTTTTCGATAATATCCTTCATATTTAACTCCTTCGCTTTATTTAAAATACGTAGTTGTACCGCCTTAGATGATATACCCAGTTTGGTAAAAGTATCCTTGACATTGTCTTCTTCAAGACGTGCTAAGGCAATTCTAACATGGGTAGCGTCATGTAAGGGAAACATACGTACTTTCCTGCGTTTTCCGCTATTAATATTTTTTATTTTTTTAATTACAGCAAAATCACTATCAATTAATTTAGTTCTTTCTTGTATAGATAGATGAGCAATCTCAGGTAATTGAATAGACTTATAGTCCATTTCTTTCTGAACAAAAGCTTCTAGTTCATCAAAATTACCATCAAATTTCTGAAAACTATCCATAAAAGATTGAGAAATCTCTTCATCTTCTTCATCCTCTTCATCCTTTACTGGTTTGCCTTGTTTAATAACCTCAGACGAAGGCGTTAAGTTTACACTTACCTTAGTCCCGCTAGGTTGATACGTAACAATCACAGTATTGGTTGTAAAATCTATTGCAGACACCTCTCTCCAACATTCTTCTTCGCCTTCATGCCAAGGCACTTCTTGTAACGCTCTTAGTATCATATCAAATTCATATTCACAATAATTTGCTTTATCTAAGATTTTAGGATGCTTTTCTACAATCGCTTCAGTTACTTTAGCTTTTAATTCTTCTAATGTTCCTTCATACCAAACAGGAACTTCTTTTAGTTTATTAACAAGTGATAAAGAGTGCTGAGCTTGTTGAAAAGTATCTATTGGATAGTGTCCATTTTTATCCTTAACTTTAATATTCTTAGCATTAAAAACATAAGCAGACGTTTCAAATATGTGCTTAGTTGGTTCAACCATTACTTTAGCAAATTCTAAAACTCGATTATTTTTTGCTAATTCAAGTACGCCCGCTCCAGGAAACGCTGGTTCAGAAGCAATTAGTAACGCACCACCAGCAAATTCAATATTAATCAAATCATAGTCGCCATCTTCTCGTTGAGAATGGTCGCCCCATGCTTCAAAACTAATCCCTAGCTTTCCTTCTTTCATGCATTGCTTTATAATATCGTAATCTTCAGGAAAGTTACCCTTAAAGAATATACCATAACATACTATTTCATTACCTTCTAGAGCAGCATCCAAATGATAGCCCACCACTCTCTTTCTTAGATGGTCAAAATCAATCGCTTTACCTCTTAAAGTACCTAAAGCTCTGATAACTTCATCTTCTGGCAAAGAACAACCATTAAGATTAGTTCTATCAATATAAGCATAAGTTCCTTTAAAGACCGCCAAATCGTTACATGGTAATTGTACACCAAATTTTGCAGCTATTCTTTCCAACTCTCCGTCTTTTGAGCCTGCTTCCAGAATCTCATAACGAGTATTTTTGGACATATCTGCAAGCCATTTTTCAGCTACATGCAATTGTTTCATTTTATTACTCCTCTAAATCAAATAGTGATGTTATTATTCTTCTTAAATCTCGTTTACCTATTACTTGTTCGGATAATTTAGTAAAAACCTTTTTTATGCCATCTGCATCTAAATTCATATCTACACAGATACTTTTTATCCCTGTCAAATCTATATTGGTAGCAGAGATAATTTTCTTAGTGCCTTGAACTTTAGTTTCAATTTCTATACTATCTAAAACTTTACCAATAAAAGATTGCATTTCAGTAACTGAAGAGCTTTTAGTACCATAGAGCTTTTTAAAAAGTTCTATAGTACTTTTTTTAAGACCCTTTATATCTAAAATGCTTTCTATATCAACTGACGTAGTACCATCTGCAGCCAACGTCATTTCATTTATTTTTTTAATAATACCAACTAAAATAAATGTTTCAATCATCTCTTTACTAACTATACCAAAAACATCATATAAATCTTGAATTATAAAAGCTTTCGCTCCAATAATGTCATATTCTAACCAGAAAGGAATACGAGTAATAGGTTTTTCATAGTAAGTAGTATCACCACCACTTCCTCCAGGGAATGGAATTACTTCTACTATCCCACCCCAGGGCATGACTCCCCATTGTCCGTCACCCCATCCAGTCATATTACCAACCTTGTCTTACTCTAAGAACCATGTTTATATAATTAGTTACAGTAATACGGCAAATTTTAACAAACCTAGAAACTACTGCAATTATAGACCCAGTACCAATTTGTAAAATTCCACAATTGCTACGATTTTCTACATGACCAAATAAACCTAATGAAGTACGAGTATCTAAATCACTCATTGCAATATAACCGAGAAACTAGTAACTCGGTTATTAGCATCAAAGTTACCAGTAACTGCATATTTAGCTGTTATACCAGTTAATTTATTATGAATAGAAGCATTAGCCGCACTATTATAACAATAAATCATAGAAGATATTTTGTTGCCATTAGAATCTCTAATAATATCATCTTCAACATGATTTTCTAAAGTCATACCTAAAATTCTTTGTAAAGCTAACCCAGTACTGCCTAATGCGCTATGGTCTAAAATAGGTTCATTCCAAACAGCGTCTGCTATATCTTCTGGACTAGTTCCTGCACTAATATTATCCAAAGCTTCTCCTACGCTACCTGTAGAAGTATGTTGAGCGATAGGCACGTCCCAAACTTCATCTGGATGATGGGCATGAGTCGGTAATATAACATATCCTGTAGTAGTATCAGGAATATGAATCCAATTTTCTTTCACTGTTGCAACTTTAGTCGTTCCATTATAAGTAGTAATAATTCCTATTTGGTCTGCGCCAGCACCTGAACGAATAAAAACAGTTTGCCATTTATAAGAATTATTATCATCTGAAGCATGTGCATTAAGAGTTATTGTATTTATTGTTCCACCTTGAGCAAGTCCTTCATTAACATGTTCTCTGCCTGGATTAGGAACTATAACAAATTCGCTTGTAGTATCTGGTAATATTTTCCAATCTCTGTCTACTGTTGCTATTTTTGAAGTACCATTATATTGGAATATTAACCTTGATTGTCCTGCACCCGTTCCTGTTACTATAACTATTTGAGATGGGTCATAAGCTCCGTTAAGCGCACTAGCACCTGTATCTAATTGAATTTGATTTGTTCCTATTCCTGAACCTTGCGCATAATTATTACGAATAATACCTATAGTTTCAGCAATAAGAGCTTTATTTAAAAGACCCTCATCATTTACTATAACACCACTACCTGTATTGTCTTCTAATAACCCAACACCAGAAACTATTATTGTTCCTGCTGTAATAGTAGAATCTAAAATTATTTTACCGCTAAGAATACCTATTCCTATTTCTTCAGATGCAGAAGACAAATTTTTAATAGTTATTCTCCCGCTATAATTAGGCATGGCTAAATCTTGCCCGCTACCGCCCATATCTATAATAGGACAACTGTCTTGGTCTATTGTATAGCAATTAGAAATAACAGCTTTTTCATCACCATCAAGATATATTGTACCATATAAACCAGAATTTCTAATCTGTCCATTCACATAGGATATATCACCAACGCTGCATTCTTCTATCTGAGTACCACCATCGAGTATGCCTGTTAAAACACAATTTAATATAAAAACATCAACACAATTTGTAGCATTACTTATATAAATAGAAGTAGACGTTCTGGACTTTCCTATTAATGTAAATCCTTGTATATCACTACCACCGTCTATAGTCATACTAGTATTTATAAATAATTTATCAAAACCCCGCAGATTAGCTATATAGAGAGCATCAGCTAGATTATTTACAGGATATGCCACTGTCCCATAAGGATAACCAACCCCAGAATAACTACTGTTTATATCAAGACTGACTCCTCCATTAAAGCTAGCATATTCAAGTTCTCTTGTCTGAATTAATCCTGCTGAATTAGAGGCACGAACAGATACTTGATTAAGATTTAATCTATCGGCTATATTGCTATTTGCTCCAACGAGATTAACTGCATATGCTCCATCTTCAAAAGTAATAGTGTAAGGAGTAAGAATCTCAACTACCCTTGCTAATTGCACACCAGAAATTGTCACAGTTGTATTATGATTATGTGTCTTTTGAAATGTAATTCCTTCTCCATCTTCCCAATTTTTTAATTCCAAACGAAAATTATTAATATTCAATTCTCGTATTTCAATAGGGGTAACTTGAACTTGAAGTAAATCTGCTTTAGGAATCGTAATAACAAAAGTAGATGGATTAACAGAAATTGCCATTACGTTCCTCCACGATATGCTTTTATTTGTAAGTTAACAACTAAATTTCGTAAATCTTCTATACTTTGATTTGTTTGTCTTAGTTGTCCTTCTAACAAATCAATCTTTGCTTGCGAATCTCTAACTATTCGTCTTGTTTCGTTTCCATGGTCAACAGCTGCACGAACATTCCTTGTAGTAGTCTCTTCAAATATCTGTCTAAACTCTTTTTCTCCGCTTTCCATGCTTACTCATCTCTTACTAATTGAACTGTTAAAGAAAGTCCAGCACCAGTATCTATTTCACCACTAAGTGCACCTTGTTGATAATAAGGATTAGTTGTTGATTTTCTAGCCCATCCTATTACGTCTTGATTACTAGACCAAGTTCTTATATCTTCTATATATCCATTTGTATCTGTTGTTCCACTAATAACAGCAAAAGTCGCTTTTATACTAGCACCACTAGCAGTCGCCGCTGTAATCGAAGCCGCAGTTGTATAAGTATAAGTAGAAGAACTACCATATGTTATAGAAAAAACACCATTATAAACATCGTCATTTGTTACGCCTGTTATAATTATCTTATCACCTGTTATTAATCCATGACTAGAGTGAGTAACTGTAGCCGTCGTTCCTGTTCCAGCTATGGTAACGGCGGTTTCAAAAGGTTTATTAGTCCCATCAGTTACCCATAATAAAACAATGGCAGTTACAATTGCATTACCAGTATTTAAATCTTTTACTGTAACACCTGTAGTAACTTGACCTGAAACTACAGAAACAGAACCACTACCTGTCTTATATACGCTAGGAGTAGCATATCCTGTACCTACATTTATTGTTAATGTTTGTCCTGAAGCTACTGAAACTTTTATTGCTTCGTTACCACTACTACCATCACTTGTTGCATAATTAGTTAAATAATTATTCCAGTTCATCGAAGTCGAAGCGGCAATCGTTCCTAAATCAATAGCATGATTGCCACCATCACTAACAAAAGTACAATCAGTAAATAAACTCAACGCAGTTGCAGAAACTGATACAGTACTTGTGCTATTCGTAATTAAACAACCATTAAACGACGCACTTCCTGCAGTAATTAAAGCGCAACGTCTAAAGGTAGTATCATCTATTGTGCTACTGGACTGAAAAATAAATGTATTCATATCTGTAAAAGTACATCCAGATATATTTACATCTGCATTATTAATTACTTCAACATCTCCTTTTGATGCCGTAGTGGAAGGAGATAAACAAATAAAATTTATACTAGTCCAATCAACTCTGGAACTCGCATTACTAATCTCTATTTTATTAAAGGCAGCATAAACTTTTCTTGTATCTTGAATAAATATATTTTTATTAGAAGTTCTAAAATCAACTACTGGATTAATTGAGCCACCTGTATCTGCAGTTGTTGTTTCACTACTTCCTGTATTCGCATAAGAAAATGTTGTTGTACTTCCAACAACCGTAATAACCGCAGTAGCATTATACCCTGTACCACCGACTCCTGTAATAACAACAGTATCACCTACTCGTAATCCATGAGCAGTAGATGTTGTTAGAGTTGCAACGTTAGCGGCACTTCTAGCTCTATTAGATGTAGTTTTTACTACATCTCCTAAAACCATAAGTCCCTTCCAAAGATAACCTCCATCAGTTACTTGAATAAGACCCCATCGAGCAGTTGTCGCATCGTTAAGAGCTGCAAAACCAGCAAAAGTAGCATAACCAGTACCAGAATCACCACCAGTAAAACGAGCTTCTGCTCTACCGTATCTAATTATATCGGTAACGTGGGGTTGTCCTTTAGCGACCGCGGCAGTCTGTCTTCCTCCAGAGCCGACTCCATAAATATTGGTCATACCCGTAGGTGGAGTACCGCCTGTATATTCTCCCGTGGGTGAAGGGTCAATAGGATTATTTACCCACTTAGCATAAGGAAATGGAGGAGTATCTTTTCCACCGACTGCCCATGCTTTCCAGTTAGCTAAACTACTTCCTATAACAGCAAGTCTTAAACCACCATTAGCATAAGTTTCTAGTGCAGTAGCAACACCATGACCATGCCAAACAAGAAATACTTGCCCTGTACTTAAAGTAACAGGGGAAGCCATTACACGACCTTGCGAAAATAATTGAGCTCCAGAAATATTGGTTTGCTGAGAAACAGTATTCGTTCCCTGTAAAGCTGACTCCGTGTCCGCTTCATCTGGTGCAGTTGCGTCAGACATACCCGTAAGTTCTCCCCAGGCAGTCGTATCGGAATCCGCTATCCAATCTATTAAATCATGCGTATATGTTGGTCCAGCCATTTATTTCCTCATCCATTATATAGAGAGCGGGGGGGTTAACTCCCCCGCTCTTATATCTATGTTTGTTAAACGTCTGAAGTTCTGATAGCCGTAATAGTTTGCGGAGAACTTGTTTGTGACCAAGCGGAAATAAATTGCTTAATACCAAAACCGTCACCTGCCGTACCACCATCACGAACAATAACAACCAACTGTCTTACACCAGATTGAACTGAAGTAAATGTTGCCGTAGTTGCATTAGCTAATTTATCTATATATGCAATATAGACATCATTACCAGTATTTGCTCCAACAACGTTAAAATCTTCATTTCCATCATTGTAATCACCGCCAGAAATATTAAAAGTTTTAGTACCACCAACCCAGCTCGAATAATAGAGTCGTCTTTCAAATCCATTATTATCTTTCACTCTAATCCAACCTATTGAAGGCGTATCTGCAGGAATCGCTTCCTGAACAACAACCGCAGTTATATTTGCAGTTGACAATGCAGTATCTAAAGACAATTGGTCTTTAGTAATCGCAGGGTCGCCATTAGTATCATAGCTCGAACCATTCCAAGGAGCTACCAATACTCTATCTTCACCTGAAGTCAATCCACCTACTGTGTTTTCAACATTATTCGGTGGTGTTATCACGACATCCGCAAGACTTGTAACTTTATCAGTAGCTGCTAAATCTGCTTTTTCAATACCAAAACCGTAAGCACCGATAATAGCTGAACCTGTTGATTGTCCGCAGAACGGTTTACTAATTGTTCTTGAAGTAACAGTTACATTAACTACACACGTTGCTGTTGAAGTTGCTCCTGTTATTGTTAGCCCATCTGTAGGTGCTATTCCAGTCAATATCTGAATCCACATAGTTGTTGCAGCACTAACACTATCAATAGCTAACATCATACCAGTTCCAGTATTCCAACTAATAGGTTCACACGCAAAGAAATCAGTAGCACTTGGAGTATCAACTACTATCTGATGCGTTATTCCTCTATATAGTTCTCCACTTAAACCAAATATTCTTTGAGTTGAGCTATCCCTAGTCAACCATTTCATTCTTTCATAAAACTGATTTATACTGTAAGTGTTTTTATCCCATTCTGAATAATAATACTCATTGGTTGTATTATTATCTACATCTATAGCACGATAGCCATAACCTACATTATAAACAGCTTCTCCACCAGATGTAGCTGCATCCAAACCAGGAGTTATAGTTAGTGCATTTGTTACTATATTGGTTATCCTATACTCGCTGGTTCCTGTAGCTCCAATTGTTATAAATTCTCCAATAGCCAATGCCGCTCCAGATGCAACATTTAATGTAACTGCATCTTTTGCATTAACACCACTCACTGTTGTTCCACTATCTGTCTTTACATTATCTATAGTATTCCAACTAGCTACAGTTGCTGCAGCAGTAGTGTTGTTCAAATCTGATGAATCTGTTAACGCTAAAACGTTATTACCTCTTGAAGTTCCGTTAATATTAAACTCAGCATAGGTATTACCAAATCTACGACAAGTTCCAAGCAACCTACGACCATCAATATCACCACCAGAACCAATATAATCATGTACCAATATCATAAACCTATGAGATATACCTGCCGTTGCGTTTGCATTTAAACCTTGTCCTATTTGATACACATCAGCTGAATCCCAATCATTTTCTACTCCACCTGCTAAAACTGCTGTTACTGTATTTGATGTGTTAGCTGTAATAAGACCATTACTACCGTCTGTAACGTTATATACTGTATAACCTATCCATTGCCCAATAGTCCAAGTTGGACCCGTTGCTGTTAAAACAGACGCATCAGCTGAACCAGTATGGGTTCCTGCAACATTGCGATTCCACCAGTCATCAGTTAAAACTGCGCCATTTCTAAGAATCTGAATCTGAACGCTGCCATTACCAAAGTTTACGATACCATCCCAAATCATCTGGTCTACGCCCGCAGTTCCTTGTATAATAGAACCATCATATAAATGCTCTGCTTCTGTAGCGGTAATATTATAACCATTAATCAACGTTATAATGTTATCGGTTGAACGTCTGGATGGGTCGGTATTTGTAATATCAAGTTCATCATCACCTGTTGCTACCGCATTATCTGCTAATCCTTGCAACCATCTGTGAAATTCAATCACGGTTGCATAAGATGGAGCAGTGCCACCATGGTCATTACCAATATATCGAATATTTTTTGTTGCCCTTGTTACTTCCCAATCTCCAGCTACTATTGACATAATAAAACTCCTTTTACTTTTTATTTTTTAAAATACGTTTATAGAATTATTTTTTACTTATACAGCTCTGTAGCTTTTATCTTAAAACTCACTTTTAAACCTTTTTTTACTGTTAACGAAGGAGACCATTTAATTTTTAATTCTCCTTTCCCTTTCACCCCTAAATCTGAAGGAATTTTTAATATTTCAATTTCTGAATGTTCTAATTCTAATTTTATATCAATAACTTCATCAGCAGCATCGTTGTATAAATAAAAAGTATATTCTTTACTTTTGCCCGCTTCAACTATACCTAAATCTATAGTTTCTTCTATAATGTTTTCTTGTTTATCTAGGAGTTTCATTTATAACCTCCTCAGAATCTTTAATGAGAGCATCTAAAACTTTCTCTTGTTTACTTGCTAATTCAAGTTTTTTAATTTCTAATAGTTGCGCTAATGTAAATTCTTTAAAAGTTTCAGCAACTTCTACTTTATTCTTTAATATCCATTTACCTTGTTCAGTACATTTATAAACATTTTTAAGACCATTCCATGCGGTCTTTGCTGATAAACTTTCATCCATATTATCTATATTATCATTATATATGCTTCTCCAAATAGTTTGTCCACGCTGAGGAAGTACTTTAACATCTTCAGGTAATGCTTCATTAGTAGCAAAAATAGATTGATTATAATTTTTAGCTTCTGGACCTTGCTTATCAGGAGTAATTTCTTTTTCATCTTTATCAACATCAGGAACTGCTTCTCCTTCAGGGTCATTAGGATGTTGTTCCATATTTTGAATAACTGGAGGATAAAAAATCTCATTATCATCGTTTTTCTCCTCTTGAAGCCGTCTATCACGTTCTTCATTATACCCTGTCTCTCCAACAACCTCAACGAATGTTTGTTTAGACAAGACTCCCCTGTCGTATAAAGAGCGAAGCATGACTTTATAATCATCTGTCATAAAAGCTTTAACAGGCGTATGTCTAACATCAAGAGTTTTTTTAGAGGAAAAGTATTTCGGGTGGGCACTTTTATTTTCTGTAATGATAGTTAAGATAACACTTTTCATTAATTCGGCGAAGTCTTGAACTCCAGAATTCAATTCACCAATAAAAGGTTTAGGATTTAACTGTCCTTCACGTTTACTAGAAGACGATGATTCTACAATATCTATTAACCCTAATCCTGATAAAATTCTACGTTCTATAGGAACAAATAAGGCGGGCTTTAGTATTCTTTCATAATCAGGAATTAAATGTTCTATGTCTGTATCAAAATTAGTAATATAAGACGGCGTTCCTTTTTCTTTATTTCTTTCTTCTGCTAACTGACTAAACTGCTGCTTAACCGCCTTTAAATCTTCATCACTATAAATAAATTCACTACGATTTTCTTTAGCAAGTGCTTCAGTACCTTTTTTAACTACGAGTAAATACTCTAGGGCTTTAGCTACTACGGTCTCACCCTTTTTTATTAGGTTCTGCATTAATAAAACATTTTTATATAATCCTCTTTGTATAAGAAAAGGAATGGGGTAATCTACTCCCCAAGAGCAATAAGGCTTTTGAACAAATATTTTTTCATTTTTTCCCGCAGGTAATGCGATGACTTTTTTCTCTTTATGATTAGTAATTAACCCATAGTTTTGGTCGCCAAGGGTAACCACTTCAGGATTACTAGAAACTTCAATATCTTCACCATCAAGAAACCACATTTTAGTCGGTAAGGACATACCGTCAATAGTTTCCCAAGCAGTCCTTAACACTAATAAAGATGAGCCTTTCCATCTTTCTCTATAATACTCTTTAGAGAGTGCTTCTATACCTACAGGAATTTTTCCTAATAAGCTACCATTGATATCAGCTAGCCAGTCATTTAAAATAGTATATAAAGGCTGATTATCAACTTCGATAGAAAAACGCACATTAGCAGATGAAGAAATACCAAAATCTAATAAAGTAGATACAATACCTGATTCATCATTTCCTAATAATTTTTTAACAGCTAAAACTTGGCTCCTATAATCTGTCGGGATGGTCACCACTGAGCCTTCTAAAAGTGACATCAGTTCGTATAACCAATTTAAATTTGACGGCTTTGCCATATTCTAATCCTTTTATTGTTTATTGTGAAATTATTAGCATCCAACTTTTGAGAAATTTTTTCTTTTAATCAAATTTGACTCATTGAATGACACATTCCACTGCGTTAATGCCCAAACCTTAAAGGCATCAAATAAATGGTTTTGAGGGGAAACGCACTCATAAACAGTGCGATTACTTAAAGTTAATGAAATAACCGAATTAATCTGCGTATCAAATTTAAAATCTTGAGGTATAACCATTAATTGGTCATATAAGAGTGTTTTAAAGTGTTTAACCGACCACTCAGACATAAATTCTTCACTAACTTCAAGCTTTCCATTAATCATTGCTATCTTGCCGTCAGCGTCTTTTTTATAACCTACTGCTATCTTTTTTGAACCATCATAAAAAAATAAAGGCTGAGAAGTAAAATCTTCTTCTAATCGTCTATAGATACTTCTACCTGTGCCATCGCCACAATCTATACCAGTAGCTTCCGCACCCAATAATATCATAAGATATTTAAATATATGATACTGTTGTTTATCCGTTAAATTATATAAGGTGATGTTATATGCGTAATTATATTTATCATTAATTTTAAAAGTTATAACAATTTCAGTAGGAGCGGTTTCACCTATATCAGCTCCGATTATACATAATGAAGCGTTTTTAGGTCTTTCTACTATTAGAATCTGCTTAAAGCTTTTAAAATTATCTTTATTCAGTTCAAAATTCTTTATCGTTTTATTCTCGTTATAATTAGCTCGAACCCTATCCATATCAAATACGGATATACCATCTTCACATATCTCGCCTTTAACAAAGGTTCTATAGGCTACTGTCTTTGACCCACCGTACCGTCTTTCCTGTTTTAACCTCTCTAGGTCATCCCACATAGGAGAAATATACTGAGGAAAATTACAAACCCACGGCTTTCTTTTATAATCGTCATAAATTTTTCCCGCAGGAGAATGACGAGTAAAATCAGTCATACCTGCAAAGCGGTCTATACAGCCTAATTCAGAACTAGCGTCTACTATCTTTTCTTCAACTTCACTCGTTGTTTTACTATATTCATCAGCCCAGAGCTTTTTCGTGTGGTGACCAAAAAAATTAGAACCTGCTGTTTTTGATGAGATATTCATATTAACGCTTTGAATCTCAAAACCGTTTTTAGCAGTAATAACGTAATTTGGACTTCTTTTAGTCTGAACTTCAAATATTTGCAGAAAAGGATGATTTTCTGCGGCAGGTATAACTCTTTCTAAAATCTGTAATATATGTAAAGCATCATAGCTAGAATATAAACAATGCCAATTATCTAAATGAATAAGAGATTCTAACATGTCTATAATTAAACTAATTAAAGACTTACCAAATCTCCTAGCTCCAAAATTATAAAGAGTACCAGCTCCTTCTAATAACTTAAAATTTTCTTTTGCACTTAACGTAGGATTTTTATCATCAATAAGATACTCATATGACAACATAGCTAATTGTCCTAATCTTACATGACCAAAAAGAGTATCTGAGTATAATTGGAGATTGTCATAATCATAAAAAAGTGATTCAGCCATGGCAACGGGGTCACATAATGTTTCCATGAATTCCAGCTCTTCTTCACTTATACGCTGTAATAATGCGATAATCCACCTACCTTTTATCTTATTTTGATATAAAATATAGGGTGGGTGATAGAGGGTATCACCCACCACTATGATATTAAGTATGAGGAACTCATACTAAAACTAGCTCCGAAGAGCACCAACTATTTTTTTTGTCTAGTGACTAGTTGGATTTGAAGGTTTTATATAAAGGCTTCCTATAAAGCTCTTAATTATCTTAAATGAACAATCTTCTTTTTAATCTGATATGTACCACCAGCATTATCTTTTACTATCGAATTAGTTAATGTAAAAACTGATGGTAGCAAAGGAATATCATCAGGAGTATTACAAGTAGTATACGTAGAATAACCAATAAAATTATCATTTCCCAAAGTAGACATCTTCTGATACCCACCATAATAAGGCGTATTCCAGGTAATATGATATGGCTGATACCATGGAGAAGGCAGTGTAGTTTCACGAATAGTTTCTGTATGAGTATCTTTAATGATGATAATCAACGAAACTTGTTTCGCTAATGGGTCTTTATCTTGTCGTTCTTGTATTCTTTCTAGCTTTCCTGTCTTTAAATCCTCAATATCTAATTTAAGGATTTTTAGCTTCTCATCTATTTCATCCCTTTGTTCCTTCAAAGTTTCAATCTCTTGTAACGTCCTTTTTACAATCTCTTTTACTTCATTAACTTTTGCATCTTGTTCATCTTGTTTCGCTTTTTTGATTTCTTTTTCTGCTAAATTAAAGGCAGTTTTAACATCATCATGTGTCATAGTCTTTCTCCTTTTTCTCTGTTTGATTTTATTATGAGCTAAAATCAAGCTCTTTATAAAGGTTAATCCTTTATATTCTTTTTATTTGTTTTCCCTGTACCATAAGAGCCATCTTCTGTAACGTGGCAATCATGACATAATATTTTAACATTTTTTACATCCCATAACTTAGGACATAATCTAGCTTGAGCTACACTAGTAATTTTATATTTAGCAAGTATATCATCAAAACTCTCAATATGGTGCATATCAAATTGAGTAATAATATTGCCTTTAGGTGAAGCTTCTCCAATAGCTGCTTTACAATTCTCGCATCTATTCTTTGCTCTCATTAAAGCAAAACTACGTTGATTTCTGTAAAGGTCGGTATTTTGTATCTGTCTCTTATAACGAATAGAAGAACCAAATGCATTATTAGTACCTAAAGCTTTATGTCGTAAAGGTACTGGTCCACCCATACCCCTAGCCATTACTCGTTTCCTCACTAGCGTTTACTTCTGTGTTGGAATCTGAATCAATGCCTGATTCAGTATCATCCATCTTCACATTAGCTTTCGCCTCTGCTTCTTTAAGCTTTATATCTAACTCTTTTAGCTTTTTGTTGTCGTATTTACGAAATTCTTTTCTATATTCTGGGTCAGTCATCCATAGCGTTTCTATTAACCAATCAATATAGTCTGGTGAAGAGTTTAATACTAAAGCTATGTCTTCTTTTGTAAGCTTTTCAGTAATATAGAGCCTCATTAAATGCTTATTCGCTAAAAATCTATCTTTAAAAAATGGATGCTGTTCTGCTATCCATTTGTCCATTCTAATCTTTAAAAGAGTCATTTTCCCGCAATGCGGACATACTAAAGTACGAGACCCTTGATTCTCTGACCTCCATACCTTAAACTTCTCTTTAAGCTCCTGAAGACTTTTATACCCGTCATTAAGAACATCTTCTCTTTCTTTCCCTATCAGACCCAACCGCTCTTTATTAATAGCAAGTTCTTTAAGATTCTTATGAATGGAATCAACTAAGTTCAAGGGAATCGCATTAGCCCCTTGTGCTGTTAATTCATTCATTACATCTTGAAGTCTCTTTTGAAGCACTTCTAGGTATATAACAGATTTAAGATTATTCTTATCTGATATAGTCTTAGGTACAAATTCTTCTAAGTAACGCTTTAGTAACTCTTTAGCTAATTTAGACTCTTCTGGGTCTGAAAAAAGCTTATGTACTTCTAAATCCTTTAAAACAAATCTTTGCTTTATTTTATGCGTAAGGGTTTTATCATCAAGAGAATCCCCAGAATCTTTTAAATTCTGCATCCTCTTCTTTTCTCCCCGTATTAATTTTTCTACTTTTACTGCTTCTAATTGTTCTGGAGTAAGCGCAACAATAGGTTTCCCTTTTTTATTGAACTCAATTCCCTCAGTATCCTTAAAAGTCATACATTTCCTCTTTGTTTAAAGTATCTTACAATCTGTACGCACCCTCTTCATATACTATTATATGAATACCCCCTTAAAGTAAATAGCTGAGCCCAATTCAAACGGTGATTTTGAACTACTAAAAATAGTCATTTTCAATATAAGTATAGTAAAACAAGTTTGATTGCTGTATTGATTGAGGCATTTTTTCCACTGGTGGAAAGAAATGGAGTGGTGTTGATGAGTATGGGTGAGATGCTGAGGCTTTTCCTGAATGGCTTGTGAGTAACTGTTACTCAAAATAAGGGGGGTGTTAATCTGAACTATTTATATTATAAAGGGGGAGAGTGAAATTGATGGGTGCAGGTGCAGTAGAGTATAAAATGAGCAGTGCACCTGCAGTTACATATAGTCGGGGGATAAAACTTTT
>Ga0315284_10000593_pt1 | contig 49527 bp, 43 predicted proteins | sample YL17G09_16_MG_FD_203696 | JGI IMG/M metagenome (GOLD analysis project Ga0315284, IMG submission 203696) | Sediment microbial communities from Yellowstone Lake, YNP, Wyoming, USA - YL17G09_16 | ecosystem: Environmental > Aquatic > Freshwater > Lake > Sediment | place: USA: Wyoming | collected...
GGTGCCGCAGCGTCTCGGCCATCGCGTTGATGGCTGAGGAGTCTTTCCAGTTAAACCCGGCTATCCCGCACACTACTTACTGCTCCTGCCGACCATTTCAGCGTAAATCTGCGTCAGTGTTTTGCTCTCAAGACCCGTTTTCATCATATATCGTAAAATCAACGTCAGCCGATTCAGATACATTTTCTGACCAAGCTTTGTTCTTACAAAAGGCGTTTTGCCCGGTATGACCTCCATAGAATGAAACATCAGGTTCAGCACCGGCTTGGCATATTTTCCGACAAATTCGGCGACGAGCATCTTCATCTCAAAGGCCGTCATAAGCGTCGGCCGCAGCCACCGGTAATAAATCCACCTGTTGGGCAGGAACAAAAATCTCTTTCCCGAAATCGTTATCGGCACCTCAAGTATGCCCGACTCGCCCGCTGAGTAATAATCGTCCGCGGAAATAAAATACGGCTGTTTCGGCGCCCGCGAATGGTCCGGCCCACCCTGATTTTGCCAGCTTATCCCCGGCGTCACCGAGCTGTCAACCTTGTAGCCCAGCTTCGATAGCGCCTTTATCGTGCCTATGTCCGCCCCGTATCGTGCCGCCCTGTATGAAACCGGCCTGGCACCGAGCTTGTTTTCAATCAGTTCGGTCAGGTTCCTTATCTTCTCTGATTCGACCTGGGCATCATACGCGCAGCACGGGAACTCGTCGCTGGCGGTGCCCGCGCTATCCTCGTGTTTTTTCTGCGGCTCAATGTATTCGCTGTGAAGGTGCGCCCCAATCTCCGCTCCGCGTTTTATCTCATCCATCAGCGCCCGGCAGCATCGGTCGTTTTCCACAACCTCAGGCGACACAAAATAGACGGGCCTGATGCCGAACCTGTCCCAGATGGGCCGAAGAATGCAGGGAATGCCGAAAGTTACGGATTCAAAAGTCAGCGGCTGCGACCGCCTCCAGCGGACGTCGCAGTCCGGCTCAGTATCTATCGTTATGCAGATAATTCCTGCCATTCTACTTTCACTGACTATGTCTTTTTACCGAGAACACGATGATAAAGTTTTATATATCCTTCCGCCACTCTGTCCCAGCCGAAATTTTCCGCCTGCCGCCTGGCCGCAGCACACATCGTGTTATATCGCTGTTTGTTTTCGGCCAGATTGCTTATGGCCTCGGCGAGCGCCGCGGGGCCTGCGTCTTCAACAACAATGCCGTTGTCGGTTATCAGCTCATCCACGCCCTCGCACCGAGTCGTTATAATCGGCAGCCCCGACGCCATCGCCTCTAACATAGCGTTGCTCATTCCTTCCTGCATACTGGCGCTGACAAATATGTTGTTTTGCCGGTAAACGTCGGGCATCTTCTCAGATTCTATTCGGCCCGTCAGGTCGATAACGTCGGTCAGTTTTTTTTGCTCGACCAGATTTTTTAATTGCTCCAACAATCCTCCGCCGCCCGAGGTTGTCAAACGCACGTCTCTGCCTTTTTTGCTCAGTATCTCAACGGCCTCGATGAGTATCTCGACCCTTTTTGTTACCGACAGCCGACCGACCGTCAGGAGTTTCAATTCGCCTGGTAAATTCCTGGCTGTCGCCGGATAAAACCGATTCAAATCAACGCCGTTGGGGATGATATCTATGTTCACCGACGGGAAAAATCTCAGTGCCCTGTTTCTCAATCCCTCGCTGCACGCCACCAGTGCAGCCGCGTTTTTCCATATTCGTTTCAACAGTGGCCCCAACAGTTTGTATTCGAACTGCAGCCGGGCGTGCTCGCCCGGAACATCAGAGCCGCGAAGGGAAATGATATACGGCAGTCGCCCTGCTGTCCTGTAACACAGCCAACCCGTCGGCAGCCCGAAAAATGCGTGAACAAGGTCATACCGGTTTTCTTTCAGCAGCCGCCGATAAGGCGGTGTGGCCCTGGCAACCCATTCCACAACCTCAATCTTGCGCCAGTAATGCAGGTTCTTTTTATGCACGCCAACGGTGTGAATGGTGACGTTGTCCGACAGTTTTTCCACTGAAAACCCAGGCGTCGGCGCAGAGGCGAGCACGTCCACCGACAGGTCTTTTCGCCCGGCATACTGCCTGAGTATGGCCAGGTGGGCCTGTCCTGCTCCGCCGCCTATCGGCGGAAACTCATAATTCAGCATCAGAACCTTCATTTTGTCGCCGATTTACCGCCCTTGGTTTTCTCAAGCACTACCGTCATAAACATACCCAGCCAGTTGTCAGCCGGCGAGAGCAAATATTCCACGGCCCTGACTGCCGGATATAGGAATCCGGGGACCAATTGCCGCAACGTGAGCCCTCCGCTGAGCAGATAGCGCAGCGGCGTATGGTTGCACAGCGAGACAATCTTCAGGCGAGGATATTCCCGCTCAAAGACTTTCCCGTCGCGGACAAAAATCATCCAGGGCATCGCGCCGTTGGCCTCGGAAAGCGGGCCTGCCTTGTCGAGTCCCCAGTTGCCCTGCGTGTCAAAGCGTTCATGATGGAAATTCTTATAAATGAACGCCGCCCAGGGCGTATTGGCCGGCTCAATCATAACGATTCTGCCGCCCGGCTTCAGGCACCTGTCCGCCTCGCCGAAAAATCGCCTCGGTTCAGCAATATGGTGCAGCACGTCGAACATAAAAAAGGCGTCAACGCTCGAATCCTCAAACGGCATATCCGTCGCCGAAAAAACCTTGTCGACGCCGGGGACATTGAGAATATCGGAAGTAATGACGTTCGGGATTATCTCTTTGATGAATCCGCCGCCGCTGCCAAGCTCCACAAGGACCTTGTTTTCCGGCTGACCCACCGCCTCGCTGAATCGTCTGTAAAAATCCGCATAGAGCTTCCTCATGAACGGTTTGCTTCGCAGAATCTTCCCGTGCAAAAGCGTCGTTGCGGGGTCATCGAGGTCTTCGACGTCCCTGATTTCAGGCAGCTTGAGCCAATCTAAAATCGCCATTTTTTCCCGGCAGAATAGAAAAGCAGAAACATTTTACCTGTTACGGACTTTGTTTGGCGGCAGGCCAGAGGCCTGGCTGATAACAAAACCTTACCTTGTGCCGGCCCGGGGCCAGCCGCACGGACTTGAACGTGCCAAACAAAAGTTCAATCTGCGTCGGCTGGTCATCAACCCACGCCTTCCAGCCAGGGGCCCAGTTGTCAATGAAACTCAGGTAACCGGCCACAGGCGCATCAATCTCCCACTGCATTTCGTCCCCGTCGTATGAAACAAGCCGGCCGGTTTGTCTGTAACGCATCGAATCCTGCAGGAACGACTCGATGCTCGGATGCTCAATCGACTCCGCGAAAAATATCTTCGTCCCATCTACGCCCCCCAGCAGAATTTTCCTCGCCGGCGCCTCATTGACCGTCCTTTTCAGAAAACTTACATAGCGGGCGAAGTACCAGTTCTCCACAACGCCTATGTTGAAAACCGGCGTTAGAGAAATCGTGTTTGTAACGTCCACCCGTGCATATTCGAAGGACGTCTCATTCAGCTTGGCCGCATCCAGCAAAAATCTGTCTGGGGCCTCCTTCGACTGGTACGCCCATGTTTTTGCTCCTGTATGTCGCATCTCAACTGCTGCAACCAAAACCATCAAGACGGTCGCGGCCGTCAGCCACCGGCGGCCGACGCGAACTCGTGCACCGACAATCATAATTACCAAAACTACGACGAACGCAACCGCGCCATAGACAATAAACCAAACCTCATTCGCTACTATGCCGACGTTCTTCAGCGTCCACATCTCGTCCCGAATATCCCCTAAATGCAGGTAAAGCTGGGCGCCGAGCACTGCCGCGTAAACGGTCACAACAGCGACCATCTCCGCAGCCCCCCGGCGCAGCCCGCTGACCGCAATGTCTCTGTTGCAAACCACCCGGGTAAAATGTGAGTACGCTATCGACAACAGCCATGCCAATATCGGCACAAGGATTATATTCAGCCGGCCCCAGACGCGCAAGCTTGAAAAACCGGGCATATAATTCCAAAGCAAAACGAAAAGATACGAATACCGCCCGTAAGTGATGTAGCTGATTAACCCGACCCAGATGACAAAAAATAGTTTCACCCATAAACTTCCGGTGTCCGCCGGTATTGACCCCGGCCTCTCAGTGTCTTTGCCGCCGGTCGCGCCTCGCCGGCCAAATAGATAAACTGCGATTATCAATAGCGCCGTGATGCTGAAGAAATACCACCCTTCCGTCGAGGATGCCGGCGGATAGACAAGAGAGCCGACGGTGTCCTCAAAATTAAAGATATGGTGTGTCGAATACTGGAAGTCCTTGCCCGCGCGGTCGATTGTCTGCGACATAAGTTGCCTGATGCCCGCCAGATAAGGCGCGCATAAAAGCGAAGCCGTCAGTCCCGCCAACACCAGCGTCGTTGCGGCCCGCTTCAACGAGACCGCCCGTTCTCCGAATAACCCTGCCCGCAGCGGCTTAACCAGAAAAGCGAGCAGGTATGGCAGGACCAGAAAAACAGAGTAATACACGTAGTACGGATAGCCAGCGGTGCACAGAAATACGCTGAACAAAACGAGCAAAGCGCCAGCTTTTACCGCCTCTTTCATCGAGCCGCTGAACATTATTCGAGTCAGCGCGTACAGCACCCAGGGATACCAGGCGGCCGTGTGAACGGCGTTGGGAAATCGGACGATTTCAGTAACCTTGTAGCTGACGGACATTACCAGCACTGCAAAAAGAACAGCCCTGATGTTTTTGTTAATCAGCTTCAGCCACATAAAAAGGCCCAAGGCAAATATCGAGATGCCGAGGACCGTGAAAAGCTGGTGGTCAAGGGGGCTGTAGCCGCCGAATATCTTATACCAAGCCACAAGAAATGCGTTGAGGGGATAGAACGCCTGGGCAAATGGATTTGTGTAAAACGGGAAACCTGCTGCTTCGGAGGGTGACCATAGCGGGAAACGAAACTCCGCAAGATTTGCCAGCAGATAGAGCTTGTACCTGTAATAAAGCGCAATGAAGTCGTTGCTGATGGCGGTGTATTGGCCGTTCAGTGGGAAGATATGGTTAAACAGATACAGGACGGGCCAGCAAAAGACGGCCAGGGCCAGGAGAAATCCGCCAGCGCGTAAACGAGGGTTAAAAGTCGATGCCTTATCATTTGCTTGCCGGTGTGCTTGGCTGGTTTTTATCTTGTCCCGTTTCATTCTTTTCCAGTTCCCGCTGAGCTGGAGTTGTCGAGTTTTTGCTTTCTTGCGTTAAATGCGTCATCCAGCAGATGTTCAAGGGTCGGCAGCGGTTTTGCTATAACGGCGACTTGATAAGAAAACAAGCTCTTTGAGACGGCTATCAGGGCACGATTGAGCGACAGCAGGAATCTTGCCAACGGGCCGTCGCCGATTGCCAGCGGGAACGGGGCGGGCAGGCCGAACTTACCGACGACCTCGTAACCTGCCAGCTCAAGGGTCCTGTGCAGAGATGAGAATGTGAACAATCTTGTGTGGTCCATATCGAGAATACCCCTGCGGCCATAATGGAAGCCGGCGAACAACAAGCTGATGCGCATCGGGACAAACGCAATGTTGCCTGTCGTGATAATCACGGTTGGTGCATCCCGGCAGAAGCGGCGCCTGATGACCCCAAACAACCGCTCAGGCGATTTTAAGTGCTCAATTATATCCAGGACCAGGATGTAATTGACCCTGCCGAAATCATCGGCGAAGTCGTATTTTTCGACGTCTGTCTCGATACATTTGAAGGAATTTTTTCGCGTTTGAGGTTGTATCTGCAGGTCGATTGAAACGGTCTTTGCATTTTTCTCCGCGAGTTTGGCCGCCATAAACCCGGGTCCGCAGCCGATGTCGAGCACGGTTGCGCCGGCGGCAACCTCGTCGAAGGCAAACTGATGCGAACTGCGGTATCCGAATTTTTCCTTATAGCGGTAGTTTGTGGCCGGCTCGTAATCGAACCTGGGATGATAGTAAATCCCCAGCCGCATCACGCGTGACAGTATCGACGAGCGCACAACCCGCATCGCATATTGAAGGCCGTGTGCTCCGGCAATCTCGCTGCCGTAGAAGGTCGGCACCGTAACCTCAGTAATGCGCTTGCCCGTATCCAGGAATTGAATGATGATGTCTGTGTCGAAGTCAAAATCGTTCGAATTGTGCTCGAATGGAATCGACGCAATCGCACTTATACTGTAAGCGCGATACCCGCTGTGAAACTCCGACAGGTGAGACCCCAGTATCCGATTCTGCACAAAACTCAGCGCCTGATTGCCAATCCATTTATACAGCGGCATCCCGTCTTTCAGCGCCGCCAATCTGTGAATCATTCGAGAACCGAAAACTGCATCCGCTTTATTTTCGAGTATCGGGCCAATCATCTCCGGCAGGCACTGCGGCGCATATCTGTTGTCCCCGTGCAGCAGAACAACCGCGTCGAAACCATGCTCGATTGCATACCGAAATCCTATCTTCTGATTTGCCCCGTAACCATGGCTTTTGGGGTTATACAAGACCGTGACTTTCAGTTGCGGCCTGTTGCTGGCATAACCTGAGGCGGCGTAAAAGGTCTGGTCTGAAGAGTGATTGTCAATAATCAGAACCTCGGTATAGAAGTCCCTGTTTTCCAGCGAATCTCTTGGAATTAGGTCGAGAACGGCCTCGATAGATTTTTCAGCGTTGTAGCAAACGACGAATATAAGCACCTTTTTCATTGTTTGCGCGCGGCTGGGCTGCCGAGCGTTGTCTGTGTTGATTTCGGTCATAATGGCAGCCCTATTTGGTTTTTCTCAGCCACTTGATTTTCTTGAATGCTATCCGGCTCATTTTAAGCAAAAGCCACCCGTGCCTGAATCTGCTGATGTTGGTTTCGCCGTAGGTTCTTGCCCGATACCCCATGGGCGCCTCAATCATCTTGAGGTTCTGCCTGACGGCCCCGAATATGAAACTGAAGCATGGGCGGTTAATTGCCGCAAGCTCGTCATTTTTCCCTTGTGAATCGCCTTTATGCCGAACGGCAAATTTAAGAACCACGTCGCGTGTCTTTCCATCTGATGGATATGCCGCGCGCTATTTACGAACTCACCCATGATTTAAAATATCTTTTTGCAAATGAAAGGAAAAAGATTACTTCCTGCAGGGACCTTACCTTAAAAAGAGCTTTGAGCATCTTGCGGGGATTTAGATAAAAACTCTTAATCACCTGCTCCCTTAAAGTCATAACGTCCTGAGGTGACAGGTACGGGGTCTTGAGTACTGAGAAGTTTTGTTCATACATAGACCAGTCGGTCGATGTAATCCAGCCGGATTTCTTCGCCATTTCATAAAGGTCGGAACCCGGGAATGGAACGGAGCAGTACACCTGGATGTAATCCGGGTCCACTTTTTTCAATAGTTTCATTGTGCTTAAAATATCGTCCCTTGTTTCGCCGGGATAACCGACAATCACGTGGCCCGTTACTTCTATCCCCACCTTTTTTGTAAGCGCGACGGCCTTTTCTATATCTTCAATTTTTATATTTTTCTTCATCAGGTCCAAAACCCGCTGCGTCCCGGTCTCGATGCCATACCCAATCATCCAGCAACCCGCCTTTTTCATAACCCTGAGAAGCTCTTCATCGACTATGTCTACCCTCGCATTGCAGACCCATCTGACGCCGGGGACCTCGCGTTCAAGGCCTTGTGAGATATTGCACATTTGCTGTCTGTCAAAAACCGCGTTTTCCGACCAGAACAGAAAGTCCCGAATGTTATACTTTTCTTTTACATATTTCATCTCGGCAACAATTTTCTGCCAGGACCTGAACCGGGGCTTCTTGCCGTAAAAAGCTCCTGCCGCACAAAACGTGCACGGATAGGGACATGCTCTTCCCGTTAAAACAAGCAGAAAAGGCCTGTTCGTTATAGGCAGTCTATACCCGTTTATATTGACAAGGTCCCACGCGGGATAGGGCAGTTCATCCAGATTTTCAATAAAAGGCCTTTTTTCGTTGTAAATTATTTTGTTGTCGGCCCTGTAAATCAATCCCTTTACCGTGTTGATCGGCAGATTGTCTCTTATGGCTATGGCCAAATCTCTCACGGTATATTCGGGCTCTCCGGCGGCTATGAATTCCACGTTGGGACTTCCTCTGAACGTTTCCTCCGGCAGGGCCGACGGGTGAATGCCAAAAAAAACCGTCTTTATGTCTTTGCCTGTTTTCTTTGCGATATCAGCGACTTTCAAATCGCTGTCGATAGAAGGAGTGGATGTGTTAACGACGAGCAGTTTTGGCTGGAAGGATTTAATTTCTTCTTCGAGCTGCTCGAAACTTACCTCGTCATTGGAGCAATCCTTTAAGCTTACCTTAAAGCCATTTTCCCTTAAAACCGCTGCGATAAGAGCCAGTGTGAGCGGCGCCCAGCTTGTGCCCCAGGCCTCCTGCCGCTGCATACAACGGCCTTCTCTCACTATTTTAACCCCGCCAACCGCAGGGGCGTTTAGAACAAGGACGTTCATTCCGGTCAACCCCACAGAAGATACTTGAGCCAGCTATAAATGTAGCGGAACCATACCTTGCTTAGCTTTATGGTCGAATTCCCGTATTTTCTTGCGTATTCATGAGAAGGCACTTCAGACATTCGATAACCTTTTCTGAGCGTCTTTATAATCATTTCCTGCTCTATCGTCGTTATGTTCTCTTTTAAATCCAGCAACAGGGCAACGTCCCTCCTGATTGCTCTGAATCCATTCTGACTGTCTGTGAGTCTTACCCCGAATCTGTAATTAATGCCTAAGGTTATTATGTCGCATCCTATCATCCTCATAAACTTGCTCAGGTCTCCATGTAATTCATCTGAACCGCCTCTTCCTCTTGAACCAGTAACGTGGTCTGCTTTTCCCTCAATGATGGGCTGCACTAATTTAGGAATTTCATCGGGGTCGTGGGAGCCGTCGGAATCAATGAAAACAATAATATCCTTGAGGGCTTTTGAAATGCCGACGCGGAGGCCGTCTCCTTTTCCTTTTTTATTATCCGAATATACCCTGACGTGCATTGACTCTGCTATTTCTCTTGTTCTGTCCGTTGAGTGCCCGTCAATAACAACAACGTCATCAGAATATTTCTGGCATTTTGTAATAATGTCCGCAATGTTCTCCTCCTCATTTTTGCAGGGTATTACTATTGTAATCTCGTCCTTAAGCATGATTCAGATTAACCTTTTCACATTGATAAGGGCCTTTTTAGAACAAAAAATCCATCATACGGCATCAAAACGCTTAAGTCAAGTTTTACTGTGGCGTATCACACTGTTACGTCCCGATCTTAATCGCTTTCGCAGCATCACAGGTAAAAAACAGATTAGTTTTCCGCCTTCGGCAGTTGCTCATCGCCCTCACCCTTAAGGCGAAAGACGTTTACAAACCCCCTCTCCGAGCCGATTTGCCTGACAAACTCATAGCATCCGATGCTGCGAGGCTTGTCCAGGAACGCGATATTCTTATTCAGCCCGACCTGTTGATAAGCAGTATGCTCGCCGTGGCTGTATCCTTCCCTGGTTGCCCAGACAACATACGTCACGCCCTGCTGGCGCAGTTTGGCGGCAAGCTCTTCGGGACTTTCCGCCTTGGGGAAGTTCATAACGTTGGCCGCATTTTTGCCTGCAAACAGTCGCGTGGGGCCTTCCATATAGACAACCAGTTTTTCATCCGGCCTGGCATTTTTCGCAAACCACTCGCCGAGCTGTTTGAACTCAATCTCCCGTTTTCCGTCGCCCAGAAGCTGCGCCAGTGTAAACTGATTTGATGCAATCGCCAGACACAGCACCGAAGCCACACACAGATGCCTTGGAATGCCGCGGAATCGCCCAACCAGCAACCGCCCCGCGATAATCACCGCTGCCGCGAACATTGTTACATACGGCATCGAAGCAGACGTTGGACTTATGGCCGCTGCCTGACGGAAGTATGGGATAAGACTTACAGACCATGCGCCCGCTGCTATAATCACGACCATTTGTAGTAAAACAGCTATCGGCGAGGGCATCCGGGTCTTCCGGGCCAAAAGTCCGCCTGCGCTTTGCAGCCCGAACCACGCTACGAGCAGTGCAATCCAGAATATGGTCGAGTGAAATCGTGTCAGGGGATATGGGTAATGAGCGTGCAGCACAAAATACGGCACGAAAAACAAAAGCACTATCAGCATTTCCCAGCGTCGTTTAAGAATAGCGAATATACAGCCCAGCAGAAAGCCGAGAACAACGACGGTTTTGCCGAGCTTCAGGAGCATCTCCGTAAAGTCCGCGCCTGCGCCGGGATAAGGCATAAGCAGCGGCTGGAACGCCACCTGCCACAGTAACCGCAGATGAAGCAGCAGGCCGGTCCTGTTACCGACCGGCTCGACGAAGCCCTTGGTGTATTCTTTCGAAAAGAGCACGTTGAAATAATGAGATGTCCCCGACCGCCACGTAACCACCGTAAGGGTCAGCCATATCATCAGCGGAACTAACGCCAGCGCCGAACAGGCAATCGCTTTAATTACGTCACGCCGGTCTTTTCTGTGGATAATATCCGCAACAAGTGCCGCCAGAATCAGCGAGGCCCCTTCGTACCTCACCATTGTTGTTACCGATGCGCTAAGGTAGGCCCAGCGAGACCGGCGGAAAATCAGATAGACCGTCAAAAGAATGAAAAACAGGAACGGCGTCTCTATTATCGGTTCGGTCAATGAATAAATCGTCCAGGGTGTGATTGCCGCAATTATGGCAAACCAGACGGCGGACCGGCCCAGTATCCTTTTGCCGACCAGCCACAGCAGGACTACGGTGAAAGGATGCAAAATTGCGTTTAGCAGCCACCCTGCTGTCAAATCCGGCGTCGGTCCCCAGGATACGTAGCAAAGCAGGTTCTGCAGCAGCCCCACAACCGGCGCGAGCTTGAAAGTTGTCGGCATCCGCAGGGACAACAATTCTTTGCCCACCCGGAAAAAATCCGGAAAGTCCGAAATTGGAACAGCGGTGTGCCCGAAGTAAAGGACCGAATGGTACACGCCGAGGGCGAACAGCACAAAACCAGTCACAAGCTCAAGGCGTTTTTCGGCCCGCGCCGCGCCTTCGGTCTGCACCGGCTCTTCCATGCCGGGCGGCTTACCATCGGGCCCATGTTTGGCCGGGATGGAAATAAACTTTCTATCCTTCCTTTTGCTCACGAAACCGCCTCTGCAATACTTTGGCGATAACTATTTTGTTCGGGTATGGTTATTACTTGTCGGCGGCGGTTTTGAGCTTAAAAAGCACGTGGTCGCCGAACATCTTAACTATATCGTAATTCTCTCTTACGAGTTTTCTGAATTTGCCCATAACCTCAAACCTTTTTGCCTCGTCTTCGCCAAACCGTTTTTGCAGCATAGCTCCCCATTGCCTCTCGAACTCGGCTACCATCTGCGGGTCGGAGGGCAGGAACTGTGGTTGGCCCTGGCTGGAATAGCTCGCGATAGGCCACAGCTCGAGCTGGGGCCTGTCGAGAGGCAGGTGCCGTTTTCGGCTGTCGACTATGTATTTTGGCATCTCTTTGTCAAAGGCGGTAAGCAGTCCGTCGACCGTCTGGGCAAGCTGCTCGGGAGGTTTTGTGTGCATCTCGCTTTCAAAGGCAATCGGAGAGCTGCTGAACCTCTGCGCCGAAAGATATATGCCCGGCACCCAGCCCCAGACATACATCTTGTCTGTCGGCTGTGTGTGACCGCGTACATATTCTCCCGCCGCCTCCCATGACCCCCGCCAGCCCTGCGTTTTGCGATTTGAAATCTCGACCCATCGTTGGATGTAGCCGTTTCGCTTTTCAGGGTATTTACTTCCTGAATACGCGCTTCTCGGCAGGCCGAAGAATATATGCCAGGACATAATCACCATCAGGATAAATCCGGCAATGCCGGTAACAACCCATTTGGTTTTGAATACGTCTTTTGCGAGCTTGTCGCGATAGATGGCTATTAGATACCCGCCAGTCATCGCGCCCGAGGCCGTCAGCGGAAGATAATACTGCTCGTATGAGGCCGGGCTTACCCACACAAACGCCATATCAAGCGCCCACCATACGCCAAGCAGGAGGACGAAGCGGTCATAATCCGGTTTGGCAGGCCCACCTTCGGTGAGGCCTCGCCCACTGGCGGGCATATCCGAAGCCCTGTGCCGCAGACCGGGAATCATTTTGCAGATTCTTACGGCTATTGAGCCCGCAGCCAGCGAGACCGGCAGGCATAGCGCAAGGTAAAATCGCAGCGTCCTCGGCCACTGTTCCGAAAATGGAATCACCTCTCTGATTGCTGAGACGTAGGTGCTCGCCTGCGGTGCTGCCTGGGGTTTGGGTATGAGGCCTGCAATAGTCCCCCATACAAACGAATACGGCAAAGACATCTGCACTTTCCAGCCGATTATCCAGATATATAAGGGCGCCATTGCCGCCACCGCCCCCGATAGCAACAACACAATATCAATACCCGTTTGCTTCCACGTCCTGTGCCGGAATATCGGCTGGACAATTACGAACAGACCTATTGCCCCAATGACGGAGGCGCCCGTCTCCTTGAAAAGTGGCGCCCACGCGGCAATCGCGCCTGCCAGCAGACTGCACCACCATTTTCCACCCAATTGCCGCAGCACAAACAAACTCACCGCTGTAACCATACACGCGATGGCATACTGCTCCTTGACGTTGCCGAACTTGGCGATAAAAGGCGATGAAGTATAAATCACGGCGACGGTTACCCCAACAGCCGCGGGCAATTTGCCGAACAGTTTCCTCATCGCTACAAACATCAAAACAAAGGCGCCCGCCTGCATAATCGACTGAATCAGCTTTGGGCCGAACTCACTGAACCCAAACAGCCGGACCCCCAGAATGTTGACCAGCAGGGTTCCCAATGCGGCGCTCGGCATTTCATCAATCCCGATTCTCGCGCCATCGAGGATGTGTTTGGCGGAGTAAACATTGGCGGCGCTGTCAAAAGGGTCCGGATAGTTGAGCTCAAAATACCGCCCCATTAAAAACGGAATTCCAGCCAGAATCACAATCAGAATCGTTAAGAACGGAGAACTGGGGGCGGAGAATTTGGAATTTAGAGTCTTTTTGCTTTTCTTCATTCTACATTATCCATTCTCAATTCATTCGAGAATTTCCCGAATCACGTATGTCGGCCTGTTCTGCGACTCGTGATACGTCCGAACCAGCAGCTCCGCAAGCAGGCCCATCAGGATGAACTGTATCGTTGACATAATCAGCACCGCTGTCAAAGTCAGCAGAGGATTTCTGTTCATCGCAAGCCCCTGGGCCGAGATGAACTTCTGATACAGGACTATCAGTCCTGTGACAGTCGCCCCCAGGGCGCAGGCAAGTCCAAGCCCTCCAAAGATGTAAATGGGTTTGGTCGAAAATGAACCGAGGAACTTGACCGTAATCAGGTCGAGTATCACCTTCCACGTTCGCCCCAGTCCATATTTGGCAACCCCCGCGGTCCTGGGCCTGTGGTTGACCACCATCTCGCATATATGCGCGCCTGACCAGCTCGCCAGCACCGGGATAAACCTGTGCATCTCACCATATAGTCTTGTCTCTGCCAGGACCTCTCGCCGGTATGCTTTCAGTGTGCAGCCGAAATCGTGCAGATTTACCCCTGTTATTTTCGAGATAAGCCAGTTGGCCGTCATCGACGGTATCAGCCGGGTGATGGCGTTGTCGTGCCTTTTCTTTCGCCAGCCGCTGACCACGTCATATCCCTCGTGCAACCTTTTTACCATACCGGGTATATCCGCCGGGTCATTCTGCAGGTCGGCGTCGATGGCAACGATTATCTCGCCACGTGCGTGGGCAAAGCCCGCGGACAGTGCCGCCGTCTGCCCGAAGTTTTTCCGAAACTGGATAACCTTGACCCTGTCGTCGGCCTTGTGCAGCTCGGCCAATATCCCGAAGCTGCCGTCCGTGGAGCCGTCATCCACGAAAATCATCTCGTAGTTGTGCCCGCTGCCCAGTGATTGTGTTAGCTGGTTATACAACGGCCTTATGTTGTCCTGCTCGTTCAACAACGGCACTACTACGGATACATCAGTCAATTGTCCGCTCATAATCCACTCCGATCCGGCTTCGCTGCGCTTCGCCGAGATTATCTCGGCGTAGCCGATGGCGAAGCCCGAACAAATTCATTTCGTAACTGTATATTATGTTAACAGTTAAGGAATCGGCTGTAAAGCAACGCCAGGACAGTTGAGGCCCGGTATAGCGGCTTTTCTTGCTTTACGAATACCCTTGGGTCCCAAAAAACCTGTTATACCCTGCGTTGCGGCGAAACCGCGGGTCGAACCGGAGCGACGGCGGAATCTCGGGTAAAAAAACGGCCGTTGCAGCCGCCGAAAATCACTTGCGAAGCGGCCGGTTCTTTGGTATTCTAAAAGTTCTGAGCAACTTAAATTGGTCGAGTTGTAATTGGCTTTATGGTTTTAGACCGGGAGATACAAAAATGAAGTCTGGACGATTGATTTTAAGTGTTGGTATTATTGGTTGTGCATTGTTTTTGCAGGGTTGGTTTGCTGCACAGACGCTCGGCGAAGAGCCGTCTGCTTCCACGCCGGCGACTGGGCCCGCCGCGGCGAACCAGCAGACGCCGGCCCAGCCTCCGGCGACCCCGGAACCCAATGGGCCACCCCCGAAAATAGTCTTCGAAAAGACCACCCACGACTTCGGAAATATCTCGCCCGGGTCAATCAATGCCTGCGAGTTTAATTTCCAGAATAAAGGCGCCGGCACACTCGTAATAAGTGATATCAGCAAGGTCTGCGGCTGCACCGTCACTACGCTCGACAAAAAATATTACGCCCCCGAAGAGAAAGGAACTATCAAGGTGCAGTTCTCAGCCGACAACGGCATTGGCGTCAGAGCCAAACAAATGTATGTGTTCTCAAACGATAAAGATAACCCGAGGGTTGAGTTGACCATAAGGGCCGCGATTACCAAAAAGGTCGTCTGTGAGCCGGCACAATTGGACTATAAACTCAAAGGCGACAATGCCGGTGTCGCCGAGATTACTATCCAAAGCGTCGACAACCAGCCGTTTGCAATCACCGGGTTCAGCTCCACCTCCGACGCCGTCACCGCGAAATTCGACCCCAACCAGCAGGCCTCCAAGTTTGTCCTTCAGACCAAAATCGACCCCCAAAAAATGGGCGCCAGCAGCAATGGCCGGATAGAAATCGCCGTTACCTATCCGGGGGTTTCCTCGCTTACCGTTTCTTTCAGCGTCCTGACAAGGTTCCGCGCCGACCCGCCTGCCATTAATGTCCTCAACGCCGAGCCGGGAAAAGTCGTCCAGAAGGAACTGTGGGTCCTCAATAATTATGACGAAGATTTCGAAATCACCTCGGCCGCCTCAAAGGAAGGTATTATTAAGGTTCTCAGCAAGGAAAAAGTCGGCAATCGCTATAAATTCAACCTCGAGATAACAGCCCCTCCGACCAAGAACGCCGTAAGGATGTTCACAGACACGCTCTCGGTAAGCACAAAAGACGGCGAAAAAGTTGATATCGCCTGCCGCGGGTTCTACCAGCGAAAATAAAGGTGTCACCAGCAAACTTAACTTTTGCCGGCAATGACGGGAAAAATGGCTTGTATCTGCCTGCTGGCGGCGGGAACCGTGCTCTCGGTTGGCCTGCCGCAAATGCCTGCCCAATCCGCTGGGAGCGGACCCTCATCCGGGCAGTCCGCCTTTGGCGAGACCCCTCGGCTCGAAGGCCGCGAGGCCTGCGGCTCGCCTACAGGCGGGTCCGTCACCATTTTCTTCACGGGCAACGAGCTGGGCGCGATGCAGCCCTGTGGCTGCTCCGGCGGATAACTTAAGCGGCTTGTGAGTTGCGAGAACTTTTCGTAAAATCTTCAGTTATGAAAATAGCCAACCAAATCGTTATGGTCGTGACAGGTTTGGTCCTTATCGTCGCAGCCGTGCTGAAAATCCATCAACTGCTGACTGAACCGATTATTAGCGAAGGTTTCTGGGAGTCCTGGGAATTCTTTTTAATTCAGATACCATTGGAACTTGGGCTGGGAATATGGCTTGTCTGCGGACTGTTCAGGAAGCCGGCTTGGCTGATCGCGGTGCTGGCTTTCGGATTGTTTATAGCGATAACGCTGCAAAAAGGGCTCATCGGGGCAGAATCCTGCGGCTGTTTTGGAAGGGTTAAGGTCAATCCGTGGATAACCCTTTCGGCGATTGATATACCGCTTTTTCTTGGCCTGGTGATTTTCCGGCCGAAGGGCCTGAAGCTCCTGCCGCCGCCGTGGCCCCATAAGGGGCACTTCTTTGGCGTTGCTATACCGGCATTTATCGTTATTGGCGTTATCATGCCAGTTCTGATATTCAATAAGCCACCCGATAAGACAGACAAGTACGAGGTGGTAAGGCCCAAAGAATGGATTAGAAATGGGCCTATAGGCGAAAAGCAGGTTGGCGAGGAGTGGTCGATGCTCAAGTACATCGATATTGCCGATTCCCTACGGTCGAATATTGTCATCGTAGTGTTTTATAGTACCGGATGTGATGCCTGTCATGATGCCATTCCACTATACGACCGGATGTGCCGCGATATGGCCGGCAACGAGGACTCGATACGGTTCGCATTTATTGAGATTCCTCCATACGCTTCAGAGAAAGATAGTATTGTTCCCGTCGATACGCCATGTCTGCGAGGCAGGCTCGATTCGAGCAAGGACTGGTATATTCAAACCCCTTTGGTAGTGGTGATACAGGATAGTTTGGTGGTCAAATCTTGGGAAAGCGAAACGCCGCAGCTCGATGAGATACTGGACGCAGTATTTGCGGAGAGTAAATAGTTTTCGTTTAGGGAAGCTATTTGCACATGAGCTAACAAGCATTATCTTTGGAATGTCTGAACCTGTTGAGCCGATATTAGATTGCGACGATTGCCCCGCACCCGAACACAGTGCCGGATATGCGGGCAACGAGAAGCAATACTTTGAAAAAATCATCCACTGGAGAGAACCGGTTTCGGCCGTCAAGGTCAAAGAGCCAAATCGTAACCCGTAACCCGGCCCATACGCAACGAGGCACGGTGCGGGGAACCAGTTTCGCTTCGGAATGTCAAATAACTTGAGCAAGTCCCGCACCTATTTTGGAATATTGGTGCTGGACGGGCTGTGGCTTATGAAAATCCTTGCCGGGTATCCTGGCAAGCTGTGGCTTTACGAGCCAAAATAGGTGCGGGATGATTAGGACATTGCGGATAACGAGCATCATAGCGGCGATACTGGCAACGGTCTTGCTTGTTCTTCCGGCGGTTTATGGGGTACGCAGCGACCCCAAAATCGAAGAGCTTCTCAAGGCGCCAGACGCCCTCGACAGTTTCACCGCTTCAAAGGGTCAGGGGCCGGCCAAGGACGAAGGTCAGGTCTCGCCCCTGGTAAAACAAGCGGTGGATTTTGCCCGCTACCTGAATCCGCCGCCGCCTCCTCCTTCGCTGCTTCCTCCTCCAGTTGTTGCCGCCGCCTCTGAACCGGCCCCGACCGCGCCAGTCTCAGTAAAGTTCGATCTGGTTGGAACCAGCTACTACGCCTCCCATCCCGAACTGTCGCTTGCGCTGATAGATGAGCCGGGAAAAGGGCTTCACTGGGTCAGGCAGGGCGAATCCATATCTCATTTGACCATAGAGAAGGTGAGCGACGGCTCAATCACCGTTCGTGACGGCCAAAGTACCTCTGAAATGGCCGTCAAGGTCGACGAGCAGTGGCGAAATCTGGTCAAGGGGGCCGCACCTGAAGCTAAGCCCCAGGCGCCTGCCGTGGCGCCGACAGGAAGACCTCCATCGACTCGGGGGCCTGATGTTGCGGCGCTGCGCCGAGGGCGCATCGGCCCGCCTGCCGCGGCGCGCCCACGAGGAATCGGGGCCGAGGCGAACGCCCCAGGTAAAATCGGGGCTAAAAGCGATGCTATACAACCGGCAAGCCCCTCCTCGACGGTCAGTCCACCCGGCACACCGGCGGCAAAATCAGGGACAGCACTTGTCACTCAAACACAGCCGGTCCCCGAACCAGCCCCTGATAAAATCAGGGAAATGCCGGGGGAAGAAAATGCTGCGGCGAATGCCCCGCCTCCTCCACCGCCGACTCAAAAAGACCTGGTGCACCAGCGGCTTATGGACGAGGTCAAGGCCTCGAGGATTACCCCCGACGAGGCGGTGCGAATGGAACAACTGGCCGAGACGCTCGAACAACTCGAAGAGATTCAAAAGCAGAAATCCGCCCAGCCACAGGGGGACGCCAACTCGCCCGAATCCAATGCGCCCCCTGATGCCAATCAGACTTAAGCCACCCGGACTTCGATGATTCGCTCGTCTTGGCGAAAAACCGCCGTTTTACAGGACTATCAGTATTAGGGTTACGGGGAACTTCTCGGCTGATTCTTTGTCTTATTTAGTGTGGACGTTTTGTCCGCCTCGGCTCGCTTCGCCGCGAGGCGGGCGAGACGGGTGTTTGCATCACCCAGTGCTGGATGGGGTGATGGGCGACGAGTGATGAGAAAGACGGCAGTGAACCGCGTGGGGTTCACTGCCATAAACCCTGTGTGGTTTATGGAGTGTGCTATGGCCTTAAAACTGAGACTCGCCTGCCGGACCGGCAGGTTCACCTTATTCGCAGTTTTAATCCTCTGTGGCTGTGCCAGTGTGCTGGCTGCAGAACCTGCATCTGAACGATACAGGGTCTTTCTGCTCAGACATATCTCGGCACGGCAGGGCATCCAATTTCTGGCCGACGTAAACGTCACAACTGTCTCCCAGCTCAACGACGCCAATACGCTGCTGGTTACCGCCCAGCAGGAGGTCCTTGTCAGGGCGGCAAGCCTGCTGACCCTGGTTGATTCGCGTGAAAAGTATGCTGTGAAGGTCCTGATGCCCGCCTCCGAGGCAAACCTGATGCCCGCCTCGGACGCAATAGCAGCCGAAATCGGGGATATATCCATAGGGACCTTTTTTAGTCTGCCGGGCGGCACCGGCCATAGGGCAATTATAGATACCCACAATGGCGTGCTTGTTGCTGTAGCCCCCGTCTCGGTAATGGGAAAAATAGTTGCCATTGCCACGCGGGTCCGCACCACGTCGCAACCCATCGCGGTGGAAAACGGTGTGACGGGCCCGCCGCGGAGCGGCGAGGTCTCGCCAGAGGCGGGCAAGGAAGGTATTCTTCTCCGGGCCGCAGAACCGAACCGCGAGGAGGCGGCGACCGCTCAGCCGGCCGTCGGGTCCGCCGGAGCAAATTTGGCTGCGTCCGTCCTCCGTGCCGATAAAGTCGAGACTGCGGAGGATGGAAAGGCCGAACCCAATAAACTGTTCAACGAACTTATCGAATCTCTTGCCGAGGCGGAAAAGCCCCGCCCATCGCTGGGCGGGGTGACTGAACAGGCCAGGGAGCTGACCCAGGCCGAGTCGGGTCCGCCGGAAGCGAGACCAACCGAGGTTGCAGACTCGTCCGTTCTCCGCCCCTCAGGGGCTGAGGATGGGAATGCCGCCAGGTTCGTGCCGACAGAAGTCGACGCGAACGCACAGCCGCCGGAGACGAAAGACGAAAAACGAGTGACAAAAGATGAGAAAGCACGCCGCTCCTACGAGCCGGAGCCGGTAGCCGATGCCAACGAAACGCTCGAACTGACCCTGCCTGAAAAGCTCGATATCATCCAGTTGCTTGACCTCGTTGGCAAATACCTCAACCTCAATTACGTTTACACTCCCCAGACGGTTGCCGGAAAAGAGGTCAACCTCAAGGTTCAGGGGCCGATTAAGGTAAGGGAGTTATATCCACTCGTTGAATCGATACTGAAGTTCACCGGTCTTGCGATGACGCGTAAAGGCAATCTGGTAACCATCGTTCCCCTCACAGAAGCTCTGGACATAGACCCTGCCTTGATAGGAGCCGAGAAGGGCCAGGTACAGGCAGGCGACGTGGTGGTAACTCGGATTTTCCAGCTTAGCTATATCGACACCGCCAGCGCCAGGGCTCTGATTGATGGAATGAGGGTTGGAGCCGTGACAGAGTTACCGGCGGCAGGGACTATCATTGTTACCGGCTATGCCTATCGGATGAGCCGGGTGGAAGAGCTTTTGGGAATCATTGATAAGCCGGGCAGGCCCAAGCAGTTCAAGTTCCGGCAGTTAAAATACACTATGGCCCAAACGCTTGCGCCGAAGGTCAAGCAGCTTGTCGAACAGATGGGCGACATTTCGATTGCCATTGCCAAGCCCCAGACCCCGGTGCAGCAACCGGCAAGACGACCGGGGCCTCCTCGTCAGCCGACTCAGGGCCAACCCCAGCCGGTCTCGACGCCCGAGTCTGCAAAGTCGTCGATATATTTAGACGCCGACGAAAGAACCAATCGTATCCTGATGATAGGCCACGAGGTTGAGCTTGCCATCGTTGATGACCTGATTGACGCCCTCGATGTCGAGCAGCAGGACCTTCGCTCGCTGCGGATGTATGAAATCCAGCACGTTGACGCCAAGGAAGTAAGAGGAAAGCTGGAGGAACTGGGCGTAATCGGGGCCAGCCGGTCAACGCCGGGCAGGATTACAGGCGCCAGGGCTGCTGCCCCCGGCGCGCCGGCGCAGCCGGGTGGTGCGCCATCGCCGACTCCTGCCGCCGCTCCGTCCGCCGGCGGTCAAGCGGAACTGCCAACCGAGGCGATGCAGGTGGTGGTCATCGAGTCGACCAACTCCCTTCTGGTCAATGCCTCACCTGAACAGCACGCCCTGATCGCAACCATCATCGCCTACGTAGACAGCGAAACACTCCAGCAGGCCATACCATACGTCGTCTATCCGCTGGAAAATCAGAAACCTACCGACCTTGCTGAGGTCCTGAACAAACTGATTCAGGAGACCATCAGGGATGATAAGGGCAAAATCCAGCAGGTCATTAAGCGACAGGAGGATGATATTGTCATTGTCCCGGATGAAAACACCTTCTCTCTGATAGTTTTCGCGAGCAAAAAGAATCAGGAATGGATATCGAACCTGGTAAAATCGCTGGACAAAAGACGCCCGCAGGTGCTTATAGATGTTACACTGGTGGAAGTGACCAAGGGCGACGCTTTTGATTATCAACTGAACCTGCTTTCAAGCATTCCGGATTTGACCAACACGTCGGGTTTGACAAAAGCTATTCTCGGAACAGACCCCAACGGCACTAATAAAGTTTCGACTCTACAAAGCAGCGGCCGGAATCAATTCGCAGATTTCCAGGCCAACAGCGGTTCCGGAGTCGGTTTTTACGGCGACAAAAGCATCAACGCCCTGCTGACCGCTGTGCAAACGAAGAGTTACGGCAGGGTTATGGCAAAGCCGAAGATTTTAGTCAACGACAATGAAACGGGCAAGATAGTAGCGAAGGATACGACGTATGTGACGAAGACATCATCAGGATATGCAAGTAGTACAGGTACCACGACGACACCGGTCTTTACAACCTCGACTGACTACATGGGATACGATGCCGGGATTACGCTCGACATTAAGCCCCACATCAGTGAAGGGGATCTGCTCCGGTTAGAGATTGCTCTGAACCGGTCTGATTTCGGGACAATCACGGGAACGAAGCCGCCTGATACTACCAGCAGTGATATTACCACGGTGGTTACGGTTCCCGACGGCAGCACGATTATTCTGGGCGGCATGGTCAAGCTCAACCAAGGCAAGGGCGGCACGAAGGTGCCTTTGCTCGGCGACCTTCCGCTGATTGGAGCGGCATTCAGGACCGTCAGCGACAAAGACATACAGAAGAAGCTTTATATTTTTGTCAGGGCGGAGATTATCAGGCCGGGAAGCCAGACCCTGGCAAAGAGTGATTTGGAAAGGATATCCGACAAAAACAGGAATACTTTCGAGAAGGATGAGCGAGAATTCCAGGACTACAACGACATGCCGGGCACAAAACCCACGCCGATGAGCCCGCTGCGAGTGCTCGATGCAGAATAGACGCCCGCCGGCCCGCCTCGACGAGCTCAGCGAGGCGGGTGTTTTCGCGGCCTGATTAAAATGGTATCCTTGAAAGTTAGATGAAAGAACTGCTCATACAAACCGCCAAACAGACCGGCATTCTCGATGCCGACAAGCTGGCTAAATTTCTGGAAGAAACCGGCACCGCTCAGCGCATAGATGAGACCCTGCTTGCCTGCCCCTATTTTACCGAGGAGCAGGTGCTGCGTCTTTTTGCCGCGGCGCTGGGCAGTGAATTTTTCTCTGAGATACCCGCGAAATTAGTGCCGCCCGAATTTATCCATTCCGTGCCCGCCACCTACGCCCAGCACCATTCGCTGGTCGGGCTGAAGAATGACGCTAACAACGGCGAATTGACGGTGGTTGTCTCAAGGCCGCTCGATATTACTGCCTTAGACAACGTTTCCAAGATGACGGGACTGCCCGTTCGCGTGGCCGTCGCCACTCGCGCCGTCATTACCGCCGCCATTGACCTGGCATACGAACAGCGAACCACCGTTATTGAGGAGGTTGCCGAGGAGCTCGATAGCCAGAACCTCGACCAGCTTGTGGATGAGGCGGCCGGTTCAGACGACCTTTTGGACGTGGTCAATCGTCCGCCTGTAATCCGGCTCGTCAACGATATGCTCTTCCGTGCGCTTCAGTTGAGGGCCAGCGATATTCACGTCCATCCCTACGAAGCCAAGCTTCAGATTCGTTACCGCGTTGACGGCATTCTTTATGACACGCTGAGCTTGAACCGCAACGTGCTGCCGCTGATTGTCTCGCGTATCAAGGTGATGGCCGGTATGGACATTGCCGAGCGCCGGATGCCGCAGGACGGTCGCTGCAGCGTGCGTCTTGGCCAGCGAGAAGTCGACCTTCGCATCAGCACCGTCCCCACCAGCTTCGGCGAACGCTGCGTCCTGCGTCTTTTGGATAAAAGCTCAGGCATCCTTACGCTCAACCAGCTCGGTCTTTGGGAAGATGACCTTAAAAGATTCGACACGCTGCTGAACCGCACGCACGGCATTATCTTTGTAACCGGCCCCACCGGCAGCGGCAAAAGCACCACGCTCTACGCCTGCCTCAACCGCATCAACTCCGCGGAAAAAAACGTGATGACTATCGAGGACCCCATCGAATATCAGCTCGAAGGCATAAGCCAGATGCAGGTCGCCAGCAAAAAGGGTGTTACCTTCGTCAACGCGCTGCGGCACGTCCTGCGGCAGGACCCCGATGTGATAATGGTCGGGGAGGTCCGCGATACCGAGACCGCGCGAATGGCGATACAGTCCTCGCTGACCGGCCATTTGGTTTTCAGCACCCTGCACACCAACGACTCAGCCGGCGCAATCAGCAGATTGCTCGACCTCGGGGTGGAACCCTATTTAGTCAGCTCCTCGTTGATTGCCATAATGGCGCAGCGGCTGGTCCGAAAGGTCTGCCCCGACTGCAAAAAAGAATATAAGCCGACGCCTCACGAGTTGAGAGAGCTGGGTCTGGGAGACGTGCCGCTGAAGACGGAGTCGGAATTTTATATCGGGGCTGGCTGCGACAAGTGTTTCCAGACCGGTTATCGCGGCAGAACCGGTGTTTATGAGCTGATGCTCATCGGTAATGAGATTCAAGACCTCATCTATCAAAGAACTACTGCGGGAGCGATAAAGAAGGTCGCGCTCGACTCAGGACTGCAAACCCTCAGGATGGACGGCGCTCGAAAGGTCCTCGCGGGAATCACAACCATCCCGGAGGTCCTCAGAGTTACGCAGGCCGACGTTATGTAGGGATTTCGCCTATGCCCAGATACACCTATACAGCGATAGCAGCCGACGGCAAAAAGGCCAAAGGCACCATCACTGCCGAAAGCCCTTACGCCGCCCGAAAGCAACTCCGCGTGCGCAGCATTCATCCGACCTCCATAGCCGAGATTACCGCCGCCGGCGAAGGCAAATCCGCCCTCGCTTCCGTCTTTGGCAGGACGAGCAAAAAGCAGATAATCGACTTCACCAGGCAAATGGCCACACTGCTCAAGTCGGGCATAAAGCTGACCGAGGCGCTGACTGTGCTGACGATGCAGGCGCCCGATTCAAGATTCAAAAGCGCCCTTACCGACATCCGCGACCGCGTGGTCACCGGCGAGTCGCTGACTGACGCGATGAAGGACTACAGCGACTATTTCGACATAATTTATGTCAGTATGGTCCGCGTCGGCGAGGTTACCGGCTCGCTCGGCACCGTTTTCGATACAATTGCCGGTTTTATGGGCAAACGCCAGAGGGTGGAGTCAAAGATAATTACGGCTATGGTGTATCCGGCAATTCTGATGTTGGCCGCAGTCGTCGTCGTCCTCATCCTCACTACTTTCGTCATACCCAAAATCGGCGCCCAGCTTGTCGCCGCCAGGCAGCAACTGCCCTGGATTACCAAGCAGTTAATGAATGTAAGCTACATTATGACAAGCTGGTGGGTGCTGCTGGTTATCGTGGCAATAGTCGGGCTTATCTGGGGATTCAGGCGGTTTTTCAAGACGCATCGCGGGGCGCTGATGCGGGACAGATTCCTGCTGTGGCTGCCGCTGTTCGGTCCGCTTATAAAGCAACGAGTCGTGGCACGCTTTGCCTCAACGCTGTCGACGCTTCTGGGCTCCGGGCTGAGTATGGCTGAGTCGCTGCGGGTCGTTGCCGAGGTTACGGGAAACACGCTGATGAAGCACGCCGTCGAGCAGGCGAGAGAGAGGATTCTTGCCGGCGCCGACATTGCCACGCCGCTGCGCGACAGCGGCGTCATCGACCCGTCGATAGCCCATATGGTAACCGTCGGCGAAAAAAGCGGCGAGCTCGAAACTATGCTTAAAAATATCAGCGACGGTCTCGAAGAGTCCACCGACGTCGTTATAGAACGGCTCAGCGCCGCAGTCGAGCCGGTCGTCATCGTTATTATCGCGGTAGTCGTCGGCATCATCGCGCTGGCCATAATGCTGCCGATTTTGAAAATTTCCCAAATGGCTATGTAAGGAAATCTGGAGGTAGTTATGAACACAACTATACGCTACACGCAATCCGCCGTAGGCGAGACCTCGCCAACAGGCGGGTACGCCAAGCGCCGGGCATTCACTATGATCGAGATGATGGCTGTAATTGTGATTATCGGCATCTTAGCCGGCATCGTCGCCGTCAGCGTCGTGGGTAAAATCGATAAGTCCCGCGTCATCGCCACCAAGGCCAGCTTGAAGATGCTTCACAACGCCGTCATCCAGTTCAAGCTCGACACGAGCCGATACCCCAGCGAAGACGCAGGTCTGCTTGAACTTATCGAACAGCCAACCGACGTAACCGGCTGGAACCCCGGCGGATACCTTGAAACAACGAAAATACCCAAGGACGCCTGGGGGAACGATTTTTTCTACCAGATGTATCCTGAAAGCGGCAAACCATTCGTCCTTATCAGCTACGGCGCCGACGGCGAAGAAGGCGGTGAGGGCTATGATGCCGACCTTTACAGCACAGACGCCGAATAAACGGACTTTTATGAACAATTCTCGATACTCGATACCGGATACTCGTGACCCGTGGCTTGTGACTTGTGGCCCCATTTGGGGCGACGAGCGACGAGCGACCCGCTTCGCCCGCGAAGCGAGGCGAGGTTTTACGCTGGCAGAGTCGATGGTTGTAATTGTAATCATCTCACTGCTGGTGGCGCTCGCCGCCACGAACCTCAAAGGCGTCATTATCAGAAATTCCTTCAAATCCAGAGCCCAGGGTCTTGTTTCTGCTATCGAAGCCGCTTCAACCTCCGCTGCCCAGTCCGACAAAAGATACGAGGTAATAATTGACGTTTCCCAGCAAAGCTATCTCCTTCGCGAAATAACTTCACCTGACCTGGCCGAGGTCCTCGAAGAAGAAATCATCACCCAGGAGGACTTCGGCAACAACTGCAGGGTCGCCTACGTCCTGTTTGACGACGGTGCGTTCACGAACGAAGACAGGGCCAAGTTTCGTGCAAGCCGAACGGGCTGGCAGTTCGGCGGCATAATCGTGCTGCTCGACGAGGACGAGCAGCCCTGGTCAATCGTCATCGACCGGCTCAGCAACATTGTTCGCCTGCAGTACGGCGAAGCGCAAATCGTCTGGCCGAGGAGCAAAGATGAGCTGCCGTTCTAAACCACAGATTACACGGAAATACCATCGAGTATCGAGAGCGGCCTTTACACTCATTGAAAGTATGGTCGCCGTCGCCCTGCTTGTTTTCATCGGCGCAAGCGTCTGGATGGTGGTGGAACGCTGTATGATTTCCGCCGCCGATTCCATGCAGCGTATGCGTGCCTTCGAAATCGCGCGCGAAAATATGGAAAAGCTCCTCGGGGCCAGCTCTGTGCAGGAGATGACCGAATACGGTATAAACGAAAAATTCACGGACATCCGCTGGCAGACTGCGGTCGAGAGCTTCTACGAACCGATTGGCTCTCGTATGTGGATTCGCGCAGTCTGCTCCGCTGAATATACCGACTCGGCCGGTGAAACCCGCAACGTCGAGCTTGCCCATTGGCTTACTGACCTGACCGATGAGCAGGTCCAGCAGTTGGCGCAATACGACGAATCGCAGAAACAATCGCTCGCCCAGTATATCGTCGAAACCGAAGACCTGGCGGCCCAATACGCGGGCGTCAAGGTCGAAACCGTCCGGCAGTGGGTCCAAAGCGGCATGCCAACCCTTGACGGCGCTTTCCTTAAACCCTGGCTCGACCTCTATCTGGCAGCCAACGGCAGCCCCACTGAACAGCAAAAGCAGGAATTGATATCCCGCTATCCCGAGCTGGCTATGCCCAAGCAGCCGGAACCTGCTTCGGATGGCTCCACTGCCCCGCAGAGCGATTTGCCGACAACACCCGGCACAGGTGAAGTGCCGCCACCCCCGCCGTCAAAGTGATATGAACGATATGTACGATAAAAAATGTATATCGTGTGCCTTCACGCTCGCTGAGACGCTCGCAGCCCTGACCGTCGGCTCGATGGTGCTAATCGTGGTGCTGGCTTTCTACAACCGGGCGCAAACCGGTGCAGCCAGCGTCATAAATAAGCTGGAAAACAATCGCCTGCCTCGCGAAGTCCTTCAGCGAATTGCCGAAGACCTCGACCGTATCGTTGGCTCCGGGCAAGGGACTCAAATCGATATCGTAAATAAATTTCAGGAGGGTTACCCCGTTGCAAAGCTGGAGATTCTCAGGGTCGTTAACGACGCCAAAGACCAGCCCCAGACGCTCGAAAAAATAGTCTGGCAAAGCAGCATCGAGCCCGACAGCGGCCTGCTCGCTCTATACCGCAGCCACTCCGGAATCGCCCTCGAAGATAACCTGTTGGACGCGCAAAAAGAGCCCTGGCAGCGAGAGCTATTTGTTCCGATTTGCACCGGTCTTACCTTTTTCAGAATCGAAGTTCCTCAGGGTGAAACTCCGCTCGACAAATGGTCGGGCGAGAATCTTCCCGCGGCGGTTACGGTAACGCTGTCGTTCGCCCAGCCGTATAAGACGGCGGACGGCACCCTCGATGTTCCCGAGGAGGACAAATTGGTTCGCACTATCGCTATCGACAGGACGCGCAAGCCGGCATTTACCATTCCGCCGCCGCCCGACGCCAACCAGCCGCCCGAGGATAACCAGCCGGCTGATGCCAACCAGCCGGCACAATCTCAGCCCAGCAGGATGGGGCAACCAAACCAACAACCACAGGGGCAACTTTATGCGCAGCCACCTCCTCCGCCGCCGAGATAACCAGCCGGTCGCAGAAGCCGAGCTGTTTACCCTCCGCAGCGCCCAAGATGAAATCGGGGCTTCGGTGGATGGGTCAACCAGCCCCAGAGGGGTCGTGCTTCTGGTAACGCTGGTAGTGTTGCTTGTGCTTGCGACTCTGGGCTACAACCTGACCAGCCGCGTCGCCGCTCAACGCCACCGGGATAACTACATCATCGATTACACCAATGCCTGCTACGCCCGTGACTCGGCGCTCAAATACGCGCTGGCCACCCTGCAGGACCTGAAAAGCATTGAGCTTGTTTCTCGTCCCAATGAGCCGGATTTTTCCGACCTTTTCGCCCTCAGCGAGCCGGATTATCGCCGCTTAATCGAGCAATGGGCCGCAGAGCTTGCCCGCCAGACGCAAGGCGAGCAGCCCGAACTGCCCAGCGATGCCGACGACCAGCTAAATTCCGGGACGCAGAATCTTGAAGGATTTGACAAAGACGGGAATACCGAATACTCGCTCGATATCAATGGGGCCAACGACGTAAACAATGCGTATGTCGAACCTAACGTCCTTGACCGTGTCAAGATACGCGGGCCTTATGGGCCGCCCTGGCCTTTCGTTACCGACCCGGTTGAATTTCAAATCGGCTCGGCAACCGTGAAAATCAAAATCGAAGACGAAAACGCCAAATATCCCGTCGGCTGGGCTGTGCTCGATGATGCAAAGGTTCAGCGAGCAGCCGAGGCCGGTCTTGAAACTTTCTGCGAATGGATGGGATTCGATTCGACCCGGATTGATTTACTAAAAGGACAGCTAAAGGAGGTCGGCTCAATAAAATCCTTCAAGGTTGTTTTCGAGCAGACGACGCAAAGAGTACCCGTAACAACCGGCAACACCCGTTCTCAACGGCCCGGCACAAGACAGCGGCGGACCACCACATATAAGACCATAACCGTTCCGCCCACCGAACAATTGACAAAACAGGCAAGGGATTTTTCCAAACTCTTCCACAGCTCTCTCATCGACACGGAAATGCTTGCCGCCCCCACCATCGAGGGCAGAGAAGAGTCGGCACTCAAGTATATGAGCTTGTGGGGCACAACCCAGGTCAATATCAACTCTGCGCCCAGACAGGTGCTGGAGGCCGCCTTCGCTTTTGGCGGCGACGCCGACAAGATTGCGGCCGAAATCATAAAACAAAGAAGAGAAAAACCCTTCACCGATATTGAAGAACTGAAGAAGCAGCTCTTAAGCTTCTCCAGCGGGATAGAAAAATGCAAACCCTACATTACTACGGTCAGCAGCGTGTTTGCAATCCGCGTTACTGCCGCGAGCGGCGTGGCAAAAGCGTCGGCTGTTATAGTTGTGCTCAAAGAGGGCGACAAAATCGAGCGAATCGCCATAGTCAGCGGATAACTCTTGCCGACATAAATGAGGTGCTGAAAAAAATGGATCTTGTGGCACGGCCAGGCCCGTCCCGAGCGAAGTCGAGGGGATGGCCGTGCCACAAAACAACAGATTAGGAGCTTGCTGAAAGTGCAACCGACCAGCTTTCTGGGAATGTATCTGGCCAAAGACCACGCTACGGCCGTCTGCCTCGCCGTCGAGGGCCGCGACATAAACCTCGCCGGCTGCTTCAGCGTCTCGTTCGAACAGCCGGAACAATCGGACATCCAAACGCTCGTCCATCGCATCGCGGCCGCCTGTGCCGAAAGACAGCTCAAGTTCGCTGAAACGGCGGTCGCTCTGGATTGCGCGATGTTTATGCAGCACAGCGTCCACAGCGAGTTTACCGACGGCAAAAAAATCACCCAGACAGTCCGCTTTGATACGGAAGAGGCCCTCGGTACCGACGCGATGGACGTCGCAATTGCCTTCAAAGTAGACTCTGCCGACCAGGCCGGCTCAAATCTCAGCGTCTTCACCGCCCCAAAGCAGTTGCTCTCCGAACTGCTCACGGCCCTGCAGGCCAATAATCTCGACCCCGTCAGCGTTGAGCCGGATGTTAACTGTCTGGCGAGGTTCGTCTGCCGGAACGTCTCTTTGCCCGCCGAGGCACGCCCATTGTTTGCCTTGCTCTCCCGGCGAAACGGCTATTTTATTACGCCTGTCTCTTCGCCCTGGCAGGCCATATCGCCTACGCCGCCTGCCGCGATGCGAACCTTCCTGCTGAGCGCACAAAACAGAAACGAGCTTCTTGCAAGGCAGGTTTCTATGACCACCGCCTTGCACCAGACCGCCGGGCCTGTTAACCGCCTTGAAATTTTCGATGCCGCCGATTCTGTAAACTGCGACGATATCGCCAGGAAGCTTGCCGTTCAAACCGAGCGCATCGACATAATCCAGTCAGCGAGATTGCCCGCCGAAAAACTGTCTGATTGCCCCGACCCGGTCGAATTCGCAATTGCTTACGGCGCAGCGTTCGCTTACCTCGACCTGCCCCAGAATACAAACTGGCGCAGCGATTTTATGCCCTATCAGGGCAGGAAACTTCGCCTGCAAAAGACCCTGAAGCTGTTTAGCGCCGCTGCCGTTATCTTTATGCTCGCTGTCGGAACCTTCGGTCTGATGCAGGCCCTGCAGGTCAACAAGTACCGCGTCCGGTTGCGCGAAAAATTTACCAAGGAGTACTCGGCGGTTATGCTCGGCCAGCCGGCGCCGGACAAATCAAAAGAGGCCGTCAGGCGCCTCGGTACCGCCCTGCGACGCATCAAGGACGCCCAAAAGGGGTCGCTATCCCTCACGGGCGAGGAAGTCGTCGCCGGGAAACTTGCCCTGGTGCTTCAGGCCTTCAATAAGTGCGCGGAGGATACCCAGCTTAATGTCGAGTCCGTCGCCATAACCGACAAATCCATCGCCATATCCGGCGAAACCTCTGGTCCCGACAGCACCCTGAAGGTCTTTGAATCTCTCAAACAGACCGGTTTGAACGTTCTTCAGCAGCGCATCAGCTCCGAAAGCGGGCGCAGCACCTTCAGTGTAACCGTTGAACCCGGCTCGTCTCGGCAAAAGCGCGAGCCGGAGCCGGGAAAATAATCCGAGGACAGCGTATGAAAAACATGTATAAAAATCCGATGTTCTATTACATACTTATCCCCGTTATCGCCGCCCTTTGGCCGGCCGTTATCTGGGGGCTTTACCTGCCAGGCAGCCGCGCAAACTTCAGCGACGATAAAGACCAGTACCAGAAGGCACAGCAGCTCATTGACGAACTGCTCGTTGTTGACCCTGAACGCCTGAATTTCACCAAGGAAAAAGGCGCATCGGTTGAGTTTGATTACGCCACCGCCGTCCAGCAAACCGCCGAATTCTGCGCCATCCCCGCTGGCAACTACAAGCTGTCGTCCGGCACAATCATCACCTCCCAGGGCCAGAAAAGCCAGTCCGCCAACGTTATACTCAAGGACGTTGACATAACAAAGGCCGCCAGGTTCCTGTCCACAATTCAGCTCCGCTGGTCGGGTCTTCAGGCCACCAAGATATCTTTAAGAAGGCAAAAGGGCCCGCCGGATGTCTGGGATGTTGACCTTACATTCAAATATTACTATTGATGACCCCCCGCACGCTGTTTCGCAAATAACAATTGCTGCAAAAAACAACCGGGGCCTGCCTTTTAAGGGGCAGGCCCCGGTTAAATGCCAACTAATTGCCTTATTCCTTACGGCTCAAATTACTTTTTTCTGCGGATCAGGGCCAAACCACCCAGACCGAGCAGAGCCATTGTTGCCGGCTCAGGAGTATAGAACCTCGCGTTGTCAAGATAGTAACTTCCGCCAGGTGAGTAATTCCAATAGCACTCCTGAAGTATGATCTTGAACTCGGTGCTGTCCCAAGCGATTAAATCCTTGAGTGCTGCGTAGTCCCATGTAAGCGTCATCGTTAGGTCGCCTTCTTGATGACCGCCCCATTGTGACGCATTACCCCAAATTCCCTTTGAACCCATGTTCCACCAGTTTTCGGCGGTCACTTCCGTTTTTACATCTCCCGGGTTGATGAGCAATGCGATCGTGGGGTTATTGCCCCACCACTGTCCTCTGTCCGTCCACTCATCGGCATAACGCGTTACGTCAATTGAGAAGACATAGTTGTCTTCCATCGCAGTAATGGCATCTATTGTTCCTAGATCAACGTAAGCCATCTCGTTCCACCAGCTCTCCGGAGTCTGCACGCGGAGACTGTAGTCGCCTTCCGTTTTTCCACGTGTGGTACCGGTGGTCATCGTTCCCTGACCGCCATTGGACGTATAGACTGCCCAGCCATCCAAGCCGATTTCCCAACTGCTTATCAGAGCGTCCTCGGCAAAAGCGAGTGAGCCCAGACCCAGCACTAAGACACAACAAAGTGAAACTAAATTTCTACACATAATCTACTCCTCCTTCTTCGATTCTTAATCATTCTCTTCATTCTCTATTGGCAACAAGCCAAAAAGTCGCGTCATTCTCAACAAACACAATCTCCATTCACATATTGCGCCTGTCTCGAACAACATCAAACAAGCACTGACTTGACTTTCACCTTTTATAACCCTGTGCCTGCTTAACGCAAACTAACGCAACTGCTTCTCTTGTTTTTTGGCTTAACCCTCCTCTCACGAGGGAGCCAACTTCTACACACTCTTGTGACTACTCTTGACAATGCCAAGTCTACCAGATTCCCCCACTCGTGTCAAGAAAAAACATTATCGGATGCAAAAAAAACTGCGAATCACCTTAGATTCTCTAACTATGGCTAAGACAGGCACTTATATACGTGATATGGATATGGAACTTTCTTGTTTCCGCCCGCTATGTCCGTAAATCACACATTTTTTCATCTGGTCCGGCTACGTCGCTCCCGGCCTTTGTCGGAATCTCCATTGCCCTTCGTCGAGACGAGTGTTATCTTTATACGCAGTTAAAGACGTTGCTTGTTTAAGAGGTTTCCCGGTATGGTTGAAAGATATGACTGCATAATAGTCGGCGCAGGCCCGGCAGGCCTTGCGGCGGCGCTTTATACCGCCAGGGACCGGTTCAGGACGCTGATACTCGAAAAGTTTATGCCCGGCGGACAAATCAACAATACCGACAGAATCGAAAACTACCCCGGCTTCGAACGCATAAGCGGCATCGAGCTTATCGAAAAAATGCAAAAGCAGGTTCTGGCCTTCGGCGGCGAAATCAAAACGGGGGCCGAAGTAACCGCATTGCGAAAACTCACCAACGGCGACGTCGAAATCGCCTGCGATAACGACAAATACATAGCGAGCGCGGTGATACTCACGCCCGGCAGCGACTATCGCAAACTCGGCGTCCCGGGCGAAGACCGCTTCCGAAACGCCGGCGCGGGCGTCAGCTACTGCGGCACCTGCGACGCGCCTTTCTTCAAAGGTAAATCCGTCGTCGCAGTCGGAGGCGGCAACACCGCTCTCGAAGAAACCCTCCACCTGTGCAAATTCGCCGCAAAGGTAACGCTGCTTCACCGCAGGGATGAATTCCGGGCAACAAAAGTTCTCCAGGAGGAATTGCTCGCAAAAACCAGAGAGCCGAACTCCAACCTGATGATAAAGTACAGCACAATAGCTACCGCTATCGAGGGTAAAGGCAGAGTTGAATCCGTCCGGCTCAAGAACGTTAAAACCGGCAAAGAAGAGGATTATCCCTGTGACGGCGTTTTCATTTTCGTCGGAATGGTACCCAGCACCGGCTTTCTGAAGAGCTTTGTCGAGATGACCGATGCCGGCTTCATCAAATGCGACTGCGCGTATCTGCGGACAAGCACTCCCGGCGTGTTTGTGGCCGGCGACTGCAGGGTCGGCGCAGCTATGCAGCTTGCCACCGCCGTCGGCGACGGCGTCAACGCCGCGATGATGCTGAAGAACTACTTCCGCGACCCCGACTGGTGGAACAAGCCCTTAACTGATGCACTTTGAACGATGATATCAGGAATGTAGAGTTTAGAATTGCGAGTTGTAATTCTGAGTTCTCAATTCTAAATTCACAGCAGTTCGTCTATGGCCGCCGCAAGGTCTTTTTTGCTGGTCAGGCCCACCCATTTCTTCTGGACCTGGCCGTCCTTGAACAGAATGAGCGTGGGTATCGCGCTTATCCCGAACTCCATAGCGCTGTCACGGGCCTCGTCGGTATTGAGCTTGCCTATTTTGGCCTTGCCGGCGTAGTCCTTTGCGACCTCCTCGATAATCGGCACCATCATTTTGCACGGGCCGCACCACGGCGCCCAGAAGTCAACCAGAACGGGCACATCCGATTTGTGGATAACGTCGTCGAAATCTGCGTCGGTCAGCTCAATCACATTGCCAGCCATTTCTTATCCCTTTCTTCCTCCTCCGCTAAAGCTGCGGAGGATAGTCCCGCGAAGCTTCAGCGAAGCAGGATTTAAACTCGGCTTAAGATATATGCGATTCTATAGGGCAATCCCCGTGCTGTCAAACGCTAATTGTGTTTTTCTATTCGCCGGTCTGGTTGCCCAACGGTTCCAGGTTTTCAGCCGGTTGCTTCGCTTTGCCCCGCGATGGCCCTTCGGCCTTGCTCAGGGCAGGCAGCTCCACAATTGATATTGGCGGCTGCGGGCATGGCTCCGCCGGCAATTCTAAAATCGGTATCGGTGGCTGCTGTCCCTGTTCCTTATCCGACTGCTGACTTGAGGTCTGTGTCGCCTCGACTGTGAGCATCGCCTTGCGCACCGCCTCTTCCGCCGGCACTTCAGTCAGCGAGCGCAGGTGAATCTGGCCGGCATCCTTTGGCTGCTCCGCCCATATCAACTGCTCTCTTATCAGCTCCAAAATGGCCAGGAATAGTCCCACCAGCGTCAGCCGATTGCCGCGGTTCTCGAAAATACGCCCAAAATTCATCGGCCCTTCCGTCTGCAGCCGGTGCAAAATCTCTATTTGATACAAGTCAATCGGTGTATCATCCGTGATGTGACTCATATCAAATTTTGCCCCCGTTGCCTCCATAATTGCGTCGAAGGCCCCTAACAGGTCCCAGATGCTTATCTGGTCAAGGTCCACCGTCGGCTCGGCGGCGGGTTTCAACTGCTCGATAACCGTATCGGGCCTGGCAAACCGCTCGCCCTGCTCGTCAGCCGCGGCGGCAAGCAGATTGGCGGCGTCCTTGAACCGCTTATATTCGAGCAGTTGCCGGATAAGCTGGGCACGCGGGTCCGCCAGGTCTTCTGCCCCAAGCTCCTCGCCCGGGGCGCTGGGCAGCAGCATCGCCGACTTTATCTGCATCAATGTCGCCGCCATTACCAGAAAATCTCCGGCCACGTCTATATCGAGCTGCTTAAGTATCTCAATATAACGGATGTACTGGTCCGTTATTTTGGCTATCGGGATGTCGTAAATATCCACTTCTTCCTTGCGGACGAGGTGCAAAAGCAGGTCCAAAGGCCCCGCGAAGATTTCAAGATTTACGCGGTAGTCAGCCACCTATTGCTCCTCCTCTTGCGGGTCATAGATATCATCTGCCTCATCCGACTCATCCATTACTTCAAATTCCTCCGGCTCGTGTCCCTGTTGCTGCTCATCGAGTATCTCTTTTGCCTTTACCGCGTCGCTTTCCAGAACCTGCAACTTTGCCGTCATCGGAAGGGTCGTAGGCAGCCAAATGCTGGTCGCGTTCTGGCCCACAACTATGGCCGGTATCTTAAAATCCTCCAGGACCTGCCGGGCCAGTTCCGCCTCAATCGAATCCATATATTCGGCAATGGTAACGAGCTTATCTTCCATAGCGCTGTCCAAGTCCAACCGCTTTTCGCGCCTGTTCAAGTGTCACGTCCGCGACGGCTCTCGCTCGTTGAGCGCCTTTGGCCAAAAGCTCTCTGACATAATCGGGATTATTCTCAAGCTCGGTTCGTTTTTGTCGATATGGCCTGAAGTATTCAACGATAAGCTCCACCAGGCGTTTTTTTGCCTCACCGTAACCCATTGGGCCTTTACGATATCTTTCTTCCCAATGTTTGATTTCTTCCGCCGATGCGAACAGTTTCAAAAGCGCAAAGACGTTGCACTTGTCCGGATTTTTTGGCGCTTCAACCGGCGTCGAATCGGTAACAATCTTCATCACCTTGTTTTTAATGCTCTTTTCCGGCTCAAACATCTCAATGGTGTTGCCGTAGCTCTTGCTCATTTTGCGTCCGTCGATGCCCGGCACCACCGCCACCGATTCGATAATGTGGTCCTTGGGCAGGACAAAAATCTCGCCGTATGTATTATTGAAATAACCGGCGATGTCCCGTGTTATCTCGATGTGCTGCTTCTGGTCGGCGCCCACCGGCACCACGTCGCTTTTATATATGAGGATGTCCGCCGCCTGCAAAACGGGATACGCAAAAAGCCCGTGGCTGGGGCTTAATCCCTGAGCAACCTTGTCCTTGTAGCTGGTGCACCGCTGCAAAAGCCCCATTGGCGTCACACACGACAACAGCCACGTCAGTTCCGTAACCTCCGGCACGTCCGACTGCCGCCAGAAGACTGTTTTGTCCGTATCCAGCCCCAGCGCTATGTAGTCCATTGCAACATTAAGCGTAAATTCAGCGATGTCTTTCGGTGATTGACTGCTGGTGAGGGCGTGATAATCGGCGATGAAGAAAAAGCAGTCGTTGCCCTGCTGCATCTGGATATGCTGGCGCATTGCCCCGAAGTAGTTGCCTATGTGCAGCCGGCCCGACGGCTGAATGCCCGAAAGAACTCGCAAAGTTACTCTCCTAAACTGATTGGCGACCCCCGTTGCTTCGCTTTTGCGAAGCAAAACGGCGGGAGTTCAGACCTCCGCCAGCGTATCGACCCGCCTCCTAAAAGTCAAGTTTTTACCCCACGAAGGAATTACCCAGTAATCTGTTACCCTAAAACAACGTTTGACAGTTCGGGTCTGCCCATTTACAATTCCTGACCGACAAAGGAAAGCGGTACTATGGCAGACGCGATTAAGGAAAATACAGGAAAACCCACGCGGAAGCGTCTCGAGACGGTTTCGTCAACGAAAGACGAAGGACGTAGGACGATGGACGCGGGCGCCTTGACCAGCCGGATGATGCCTGAGTCGCTTGCCGCCGAGGCCGCAGTCATCGGCTCAATGATTATCGACCCCGCCTGCATAGGCCAGGTCGTCGAAATGCTCAACCGCGACAGCTTCTACCGGATTGAGCACCAGCTTATATATGACGCCGTTATTGCCCTTTATGAGAAAAACAGGGGCGAGGGCATCGACGGCGTCCTGCTGCGAGACGAGCTTGAACGACGCAAACAACTGGAACAGGCGGGCGGCGTCGAATACTTAGGCAAGGTTCTCAACTCAGTCCCCAGCTCCGCCAACGTCGCCTATTACGCCGGCATCGTAAAAGACAAGCAGTTGCTTCGCGAGCTTATACAGAGCGCTACCGAAATACTAAACGACGCCTACGACCCCACCGGCGAATCAATCCAGAAACTTGATGAAGCGGAACAACGCATCTTTGCAATCACCGACAAGCGCACCTCAGGCCAGGCCTTTGCGATTAAAGACCTCGTTACCCGCGCATACGAGCTTATCGAAAAACGCGACGGAAAACACGTTACGGGCTTAGCAACCGGCTTCGTTACCTTAGACCAGCTCACCTGCGGCCTGCAAAATGGCGAAATGATTGTCATCGCCGGCAGGCCCAGTATGGGAAAAACGGCGCTTGCGCTCAACATCGCTGAAAACCTCGGTGTCATCGAGAAGACGCCCGTCGGCATTTTCTCCCTTGAAATGGGCCAGCAGCAGTTGGCCGAAAGGTTCCTGTGCAGCGTCAGCCAGGTCGAAAGCCAGCTCGTTCGAAAAGGTATGCTATCAACCGACCATCATCGTCGGTTGATAGACGCCTGCGGCATTCTATCGGCCGCACCCATATATATCGACGATACATCGACGCTGACGCCTTTGGAATTGCGGGCAAAGGCGAGGCGATTAAAAAGCCAGCACGCCATCCGCTGCGTCATTATCGACTACCTCCAGTTGATGCATCTCGGCACCAGCCGCGTCGAATCACGTCAGCAGGAAATTACAACGATATCTCGCTACCTCAAGGCCCTTGCACGCGAGCTGAATATACCCGTTGTCGTGCTTAGTCAGTTGAACCGGTCCCCCGAGGGGCGCGAGGACCACCTTCCCAGGATGAGCGACCTGCGGGAAAGCGGCAGTATCGAGCAGGACGCCGATGTAGTTATGCTGCTGCACCGCGAGGATTATTATCATGGTGGAGAAAAAGATTACGAGCCGAACAGGGCCGCCAAGCTGATAATCGCCAAGCAGCGCAACGGCCCCACGGGGACCGTTGACCTTACGTTCATGGATAAGTTCACGCGTTTTGGAAACGCATCGTTTGCCGACGAGCCATCCACGGCTCTGTAGCAGACGGGGTCGGAAGAAACGCCGTTTTGAACAGAGGACAGATGACAGAAAACAGAGGACAGAAGGTAGAGGACAGAGGGCAGAAATTCTCCGTCATCTGTCATTCATTATCTGTCCTCTGCTTTGCAGTTCTTGTCTTGGTGTGTGGACAGCCGGCTCGCGCTGCTGACGCAAACGATTCTAATCAAACAATCGCTGCTATCCACATTGAGGGCAGCGTCAGCGTCAAGGAACCTGAAATCCTCGCAAAGGTGCGCAGCCGCCAGGGCGACGTATTCAACGCCGGCGTCGCAACCGAAGATACAAAGCGAATAGCCGAGCTTAAAAGCGTCGGATACTGCTATTACAATACCAAACCAGCCGACGGGAATATCGAGCTGACCTTCGTTGTTGTCGAAAAAAACATCGTCAGGTCGATTGATTTCGTCGGCAACAAGGCGTTCGGCCACAAAAAGCTGCTGGAGAAACTCGGCTTCAAGGTTGGTGACTACCTTGACCCGGTCCTGGCTCAGACCTACGCGACCACCATCGCCGAGTTCTACCGCAAAAACGGCTTCCCTTATGTCGAGATCTCGCTCGATACCGGGAAATTATCCGTCGGCAAGCTGGTTTATACCGTCAAGGAAGGCCCCCGCGTGAAAATTGACGCGGTCAACTTCAGCGGCAATTCAGCCCTTAAAACAGGCGAGCTGAAAAAAACAATCAAGACCAGAACCCGCAGCTGGGTTTTCTTCTCGAAATACTACCAGGAAGAAGAGTTTGCCGAAGATGTCTCCAAGCTCCAGAAGGTATACCAGAAAAAGGGGTTCCTCAACGCCAAAATCGAGGCCCAGCGTCAATTCAACGCCGACAAAACCAAGCTCCGCGTCATTTTTGCCGTCGAGGAAGGCATCGCCTATTCGGTCGAGGACGTCGTTTTTACGGGCAACCGGCAGTACGATAACCAGAAACTTTACGAGCAGTTGACGCTCCGGAACGGCCAGACTTACAACGAGCAAAAGGCCGAATCCGATACAAAGTGCCTTGTTAAACTCTACAAGGAAAACGGTTTTATAAACGCCGAGGTCGGACGAGGCATCAAGTTTGTTTCCGACAAGACCGTCGCCGTCGAATATACGGTGAAAGAAGGCGAGCAATTTCGCATAGGCCAGGTAATAATCACCGGCAACGAGCAGACGAGAGACAAGGTCGTTCGACGGATACTCGACGAGTATGATTTTCAGCCGGGCAAATGGTACAACGCCGATATCGCCCGCGGCGACGGCAAGGGCAACCTTGAAAGAAACCTCCAGCAAATGCTGCTCACCGAGCGTGACGGTGCAACTATTACGCCGACCTCCGCTGCGGTGGGCCAAAAAGACGCACTGGTCAGCATCATCGAGGGCAAAACCGGTATGGTTATGCTCGGCGCCGGCGTGTCCAGCGACAGCGGTGTTATGGGCCAGCTTACCTTCGAGCAGAGAAATTTCGACATCACCGACACGCCCCGCAGCTTCGCCGATTTTATCACCGGTAACGCCTTCAAAGGGGCGGGACAAACCCTGCGGATTTCCCTGCAGCCGGGCACTGAATTTAGCCAGTATTCCGTCACCTTTACCGAGCCATACCTCAATGACAAACCCACCTCGCTCGAGGTGTCCGGCTCAAGCTGGGAAAGATGGCGAGAATCATACGATGAAGGCAGAACCAAGGGCTTTGTCGGCTTCGAAAAACGCTATCGGGACAAATGGCGACAAGGCATAGGATTCCGCGGCGAAGACGTAAAGGTCAAGAATGTTGACGACGACGCGCCAATCGAAATAAAGGACGTCAAGGGCGACAATTTTCTCACCGGTGTCCGGCTGTGGGTGGGCAGAGACCTCACTGACAGCAGGTTCAGTCCAACAACAGGCCACAGCTTCGACGTTGGTTATGAACAGGTTACAGGCGACCACACCTTCGGCATCGCAAACGTGACCTACAGAAGGTATTTCACCCTTAGTGAGGATTTGGCTGAGCGCAAAACCGTCCTGGCCACCAAACTATCGGCCGCTACCACCGTAAGTGACGCCCCGCCCTTTGAAAAGTTCTACGCCGGCGGCACAGGCACCTACGGCATCCGTGGCTTCCAGTACCGAGGCATCAGTACCAGAGGCCTCCAGACAAACGTCGCAAACCCGGAGCGAAAAGACCCCGTCGGCAGCGACTGGATATTTCTCGCAAACGCCGAGACAGCCGTTCCTCTCATTGGAGACAACTTTTCGATGTTGTTCTTCATTGACAGCGGCGCCATCGATACCGGCGGCTACCGCGTCGGCGCGGGCGCCGGCATTCAGATATTGATACCGCAGTGGTTCGGGCCGGTCCCTATGCGGTTTGAGCTCGCGGCGCCTCTGATGAAAGGCGATGGCGACAAAACCCAGACTTTCAGCTTCTCCGTCGGAACGTTGTTCTAAACAAGCCCGTTTCACCGCAGCTACGCAGCGAATCCAATCCTAAAAGGTATTTGCTAAATCTCTAATCGACCGTAGAATATCCGCTGTTTGGTTAGGTTCTATTCACTGGCACATCGGCCCGATGTGCCGATTATTGAGAAAGGATGGATTATGAAGCTAAGACCGATTGTTCTTGTGGGGCTGACGACATTATTGTTTGTTCTTTTTGCGGCTCTTGAGCTCGGAAAGGCCGCCTCGTCCCCCGAAACTAAATGTCTCAAAATCGGTGTCGTCAGCGTTCGCAAAATATTCCAGGATTGCAAACGCAACGTCAAGTATCGCCAGGAAATGATCGCCGAACGCGACAAAATGGAAGCCGAGCTTGAGAAGCTCTCCAAGGAAATCGACCTCGACAAGGCCGGTCTCAAAACGCTGAAGGCCGGCAGCCAGGATTACTTGTCGGCGGTAAAAGAAGTTCTCGAAAAACAGGGCCGGCTGCAGGCACAACAGGAATACTTCAAACGCCAGATGGATATGCGAGAGCAGGCCGTAATTGAGCAGCTATTCAAAGACGTCGTCCAGGCCACCGCACAGATTGCCAAAGACAAGGGCCTCGATTTAGTGTTCGAGAAAAGCGAGCCGGACCTGCCTGCTTCTAACTCCAACGAGCTTACCCTGACAATCAGCACGTACAAAGTTTTGTACAGCGCCGGCTGCGAGGATATCACCGACGCCGTTCTGGCAAAGGTAGATGCGATGGGAAAACCGTGACACGAGTCATGAGCGACAAGGGACGACGATGGAATTAACGGTCAAAGAGTTGGCTAAACAACTCAAAGCCGACCTGATCGGCGATGGCTCCGGTCTTATTCGCTCAGTTGGGCCGGTCGCCTCTGCCGATCAGACCACCTTGACCTTCCTGGCCAACGACAAACATCTGGCTGAGCTGAAAAAATCTCGCGCGGGAGCCGTAATAATCGCCAAAGCTGTCGATGGATTGTCACAACCGCAACTGGTGGTCGGCAACGTCAATGCAGCCCTTATTGAGGCACTGAAGATTTTCGCCCCAAAGCTCAAACCACCTGCGCCCGGCGTTGATCCGACCGCCAAACTCGGTCAGCGCGTGAAGATTGGCAAAGGTGCTTCCGTAGGCGCGTCCGTGGTCGTTGACGACGGCGTTGAGATTGGCGACGACACGATTATTGCCGCCGGCTGCAAAATCGGTGAGAACACCAGAATCGGCCTCGCCAGCCGGCTTGATTGCAACGTCGTCGTCTATCATAACTGCATCATTGGAAATAACGTCGTAATTCAGGCCAACTCCACAATCGGTTCCACCGGCTTCGGATACGCTTTCATTGACGGCGCACATCGGCTCATCCCACACAACGGTATCGTTGTCATCGAGGACTTTGTCGAAATAGCCGCCAATTGCTGCGTCGACAGGGCAAAATTCGGCGAAACCAGAATCGGCGCAGGCACAAAAATTGATAACCTCGTTCATATAGCCCATAACGTTATCATCGGCAAATGTTGTCTGATAGCAGGACAGGTCGGCATATCAGGCAGTTGCAAGCTCGGCGACGGCGTTGTGCTGGGGGGACAAGTGGGTCTGGCCGACAATATCGAACTGGGCGACGGAGTTATGGTCGCTGGCCAGAGCGGCGTTATGGCCAACATCCAGGCCGGCAAACGGATGCTCGGGTCGCCTGCGGTTGAAATAAAACAAGCGTTCCGCACATTCGCCGCCACGCTACGACTCCCCAAACTCATTGAGCAGTTAAGACAGTTGTCCGGAAGGGTAGATAAACTTGAAGCTGCAAAAGACAATAGCAAGCCCGACGGCGATTAGCGGCAAGGGCCTGTTCGGCGGCAAGGACGCAAAAGTCGTCTTTCGCCCTTCGCCCGTCGATACCGGCGTGGTCTTCGTCCGCACCGATATATCCGAACCCGTCCGCATCAGGGCCATTGCCCCCAACGTCGCCGAACGAACTCGCCGAACTACCCTGAGAAAAGGCCCCGTTAGCATCGAAACCGTCGAACATTGTCTGGCGGCCGTCAACGCACTCGAAATAGACAATCTCGTTATCGAAGTCGACGGTCCCGAGCTGCCCGCCCCGGATTGCTCCAGCGGCGAGTATTTCAGAGCCCTCAATCTGGCCGGCCAAGTCGAACAACAGTCCCCCCGACACGAATTCACAATCGAAGAGCCTGTCATCGTTACCGCAGGCGACGCATCAATCTATGCGCTGCCTTACGCCGACGACGCGCTCAATATTACATACGACCTCGACTACGCCGGGCACACAGGAATCGGCAGGCAAATCTTCAGTTGCCGGCTCACTCCCGACTGCTTCGAAAAACACCTTGCTCGCGCCAGAACCTTTCTGCTTGAAGTCGAGGCCAGGCAATTCCAGGCACACGGAATGGGCACGCACCTGACGCCCAGGGACATCCTTGTTATTGATTCCGACGGCCCCATCAAAAACTCTTACAGGTTCCCCGACGAATGCGTCAGGCATAAAATCGTCGACCTCATAGGCGACATCACGCTTATCGGCAGGGCCGTCAAAGGCAGAATCGTCTCCTATAAAAGCGGCCACTCTCTCAACCAGCAGCTCGCCCACAAACTCTACGAAGCCGCCGAACGGCAGGAACGCACCGCCAAATTCGGCACCGACGCCCTGCTCGATATCCGCCAAATCACCAAAATTCTTCCTCATCGCTACCCGTTCCTGCTGGTCGATAAGGTAATCGAGCTGGAAAGCGACACTTTCATAAAGGGTATCAAAAACGTGACCTTCAATGAGCACTTCTTCCAGGGACACTTCCCCGGCACACCCATTATGCCGGGCGTCCTGATTGTCGAGGCGATGGCGCAGTTGGCAGGTCTGTTGTTCGCTCGCCAGCTCGAGCACACAGGTAAATTGGCCGTGATTCTCAGTATGGACGGGGTCAAGCTTCGCAAGGCCGTCGTTCCCGGTGACCAGCTCGTTCTTACCGCCGAGGCCGGCAAGAGCCATACGAGAACCGCTCAGTGCAAATGCAAAGCGACGGTTGCCGGCGCAGTCGTCGCTGAATGTGAGCTCAAATTTATGCTCGTTGACCACGATAAGTTATAAAATGTTAATGGCAGAAATTATTATTCTATTAGAGCTGCAAAATGAAACAGATACATGCTGCCGCGGTTGTTGAAGCTGGAGTAAAGTTACAGGACGGCGTCGTAATCGGGCCTAATTGCTTCGTCGGCTGCGGCACCGTCATCGGCGAAGGAACCGTCCTCGAAGCCAACGTCGTCATTGATAAAAACGTCCGCATCGGAAAACATAATCATCTCTTCCCCGGTTGCGTGATTGGCGGCGAGCCGCAGATTCTCAATCTTAAGCCGAACGCAAAACTCGGCGGCCTGGTAATCGGCGACAACAACGTCATCCGCGAACAAGTTACCATTCACCCAAGTATGCACCACGACGCATCTACAAAAATCGGCAGCAATAATCTCATTATGATTGGCGCTCACGTCGGCCATGACTGCGTCCTCGAGGACCAAATCGTCATCAGCAATTATTCTCAGTTAAGCGGCCACTGCAAAATCGAAACGGGCGTCTGGCTCTCAGGTGTCGTCCTGCTCCATCAGTTTGTTACCATTGGCAGGTGGTGCTACGCCGCGGGACTGGCTGGAATCAACAGGGACATTCCACCCTTCCTGATTGTCAGCGGCCATTACCCTCCCGAAATACGCGGCGTCAACAAGCGAGGCCTCGTTCGTGCGGGGCTGAGTGTCCAGCAGCAAAAGGCAATCTACGAGACCTATAAGCGTCTGTATCGTGATGACAAGACGCCGCTGCTGCAAAAGGCCAAGGAAATGGCAAAAGAAAAAGGCCTTGACGTAAACGTCCGCGATATGGTCAAAGCGATTGTCAGAAGCAGTGAGCATCGCTTCGGCAGGTATCTCGAAAAATTCAGGGACTGATACACCTATGGATAAGCTTCGCACTGCTGTCGTTGGCGCAGGAAAAATGGGCGAAATCCACGCCCGCGTCTATTCCGAACTGCCGCAGAGCAACCTTGTCGCCCTGGTCGATATCGACCTCGACAAGGCAAAACGCTTGGCCAAAAAATACCATTGCGAGGCAATCCGAGACGTCGCCGAACTTGTCGGCAAAGTCGATGCGGTTACCATAGCCGCCCCCACCAGCGAGCACTTTGCCCTGGCAAAACCGCTCATAGAAGCCGGTATTCCAGTCCTTATTGAAAAACCCCTCGCTTCCGACGTCGGCCAGGCAAAAGCCATCGTCGAACTCGCTAAGCAAACCGGCTGTCTCGTCGCCGTCGGTCATTCCGAACGCTGTAACCCCGTCGTTCAGGCAATCAAACGTCTCCAAATCGAGCCGAAGTTTATTGAGGCAGCGCGAATCAGCCCATATCCTTTCCGCTCAACCGATATCAGCGTCGTTCTCGATGTTATGATTCACGATATCGATATTATCCTGTCGCTGGCCGCCAGCAAGGTCAAAAAGGTCGACGCCGTCGGCATAGGCGTAATCGACCCCAATACCGAGGATATCTGCAACGCCAGAATCACCTTCGAGAACGGCTGCATAGCAAATGTTACTGCGTCACGCCTCGCCCTCAAAACCGAACGCAAAGTCAGGGTCTTCAGCCGGCAGGCCTACATCAGCGTCGATTACCTCAAAAAAACCGGCGTTGTTGTCAAGGCCGCTCCAAACGTAGATGTCGTCGAAAAAATAAGACAGTTCAAAAAGGCCGGCACCTTCGCCCTTCTCACGCAAAACTGGCAGGACCTGCTCCACGTCGAAAAGCTCGACGTCAACGACGCCGAGCCGCTTCGTCTTGAACAGCAGGCCTTTCTCCACGCCGTCGCCGACAGGTCTCTTCGCCCCGAGGTCAGCGCCGAAGAAGGTCTTGCCGCAATGGAATGCGCTGATATGATTATGGAATCTATGCGAGAGCATAAGTGGGAATAGCCGTTGACTATTTGCTATTGATTATTTATTAAGTTATTCACGGGTGTTGTATGAAGCTGGATAAGAGATTGAGTGAATGGCTGCTGGTTGTGGCGACGGCGATGCTTTTTGCGTCCGGCTGCCCGGTGGACAAGAAAAACGTTGCGGGGCTGAAAATGGTAAAACTTGAGACCACAAAAGGTGCAATTGTAATAGAGGTAAACGAGACGGCTGCGCCTGTAACAAGCGCCAATTTCCTGCGATACGTCTCGGAGGGCTTCTACGATGGAACCATATTCCACAGGGTCATCCCCGGCTTTATGATTCAGACAGGCGGCTTCACGGCCGATATGCAGCAAAAAGCCACCCACGAGCAAATCGTCAACGAGGCCCAAAACGGTCTCAAAAACCAGCGAGGCACGGTTGCTATGGCCAGAACCAATGACCCAAACAGCGCCAGCAGCCAGTTCTTCATCAATCTTGTCAACAACGATTATCTTAACTACGCCGGCCCGCGAAATCCCGGCTACACAGTCTTCGGCAAAGTTGTTGAGGGTATGGATGTCGCCGATAACATCGCACAGGTCAAGACCGTGAACAAAGATATGCACCAAAACGTCCCCATCGAGCCGGTCATAATAAAATCCGCAAAAGTTGTATCGGGCAAATAGCTATATTCGCAGCTTTGCCTTGCTGACTAACTGGTGCGCCAGCCGACTCGGCTCAGGCAATCGATACCTTGTCGTGCATTCGAGAACAATTCTTATCGCGTCCTCCAGCGTGCATTTGTGCCCTACCGATACAAACACCGGCTTTACATTCGTCCGCGTCCGCAAAACCGCGCCAATCACCTCATCGCCATCGACCAACGGGCTGGAGTTACTTTTGCGCCGACCCGGCTCATCAAAATTGCCAATCAATCGGCTCTTCGCACAGCCGATCGTCGGCCTGTCCACAAGCACCCCTATATGCGAAGCAATTCCGAACCGCCGCGGATGCGCAATACCCTGCCCATCCACGAGGAAGACATCCGGCTTGGCTTTTAGTCTCTCTATAGCGTCGATGCACGCCGGCGCCTCTCGAAATGACAATAAACCCGGTATGTATGGGAAAGTGACCTTGCGTGTCGCTATTGCCGTCTCGATAACTGTAAAACTCGGCAGCTCTATCACCACAACCGCCGCAACTATTCTCCGCCCGTCCTTGCTGAATGCACAATCCAGCCCTGCAATGACTTTTGGTGGTTTGTTCATCGGAGTAAATAGCACACGTTTTGCCAGCCGACGCTGTATTTCTATTGCCTCTTTGCAGGATAAATCCCACTTATGAAGTGTTCTCGCCTTCATACCAAATCCGGCAGGGTGAAGAATTGTTTCGTCGTGGCCGTAACTTGCTCGGCAAACTTGACCAACTCCATCCCTTTTAAATCCGCTATAAATCTCGCAGTATGCACCAATAACGCCGGCTCATTTACTTTCTGCTTCCTCATCGGCTCAGGCGACATATACGGGCTATCCGTCTCAATCATTAGTCGCTCAATAGGCACAAGTTTTGCGACTTCTCTGGTTTTCTCGGCATTTCTGAATGTTACAACGCCCGTTAATGAAATATACCAGCTCTTTTCCAAAACAACCTTTGCCTGCTCTACTGAGCCGGAGAAACAATGAAAGACCACCTTCTTTACGTCGTTGCTTTCCAGTATTTTCAGTGTGTCGTCGAATGCCTCTCTCGAATGAATTATTACAGGCAATTTCAATTCTGCCGCGATTTCCAGATGTCTTTCAAAACAATCCCGCTGTTGCTCTTGCGTTGAGAAGTTGTAATGAAAATCCAGCCCCGTTTCCCCGATTGCGACTACCTTTTTGTTTTTGGCAAGTTGTTTCAATTCGCCAAGCGTTTTGTCATCTGCCGTGCGTGCCTCGTGCGGATGAATTGCCACAGCCGCAAACATATTCTTGAATCTCTCTGCTAATTCCACCGCCTTGGAGCTGTCCTGCAAATCCGTCCCCACCGTTATCCAGCCCGTAATCCCTGCCTCTCGGCTTCGTTGGATGACGGCGGCAGTGTCGCCGAATCGCTCAAAACCCTTCTCCGTAGCCGTAGCGAAGCTACCGCTATCGCGAAGGACGAACGTCAAATGACAGTGCGTATCTATAAGGTTCATAAGCGTTATTTTACGAAGGCGTTTTTGTAGTGGCGGATTTCGGCAGGACCTCGTTTGCCAAGTGTGACTGTAACAACATCGAACCGGTATGGCCGATTCTCAATATCGTGGGCTGAAAGAAAATATCGTGCGGTTTTGGTCATCCTATCCATTTTCGGCTTCGTGATGACTGATTCCGTTGGTGCAAATTCCTCATCGGTTCTGGTCTTGACCTCGACAAATACAATCGACCGGTCGCTATCCACCATTATAAGGTCGATTTCCCCCGCCTTGCTGGCATAATTGCGAGTAAGTGTCTTAAGCCCTTTTTTCCTGAGGAATTTCTCGCACCGCCGCTCCCCCCACTTTCCGAGCAGCTTGATGTCTGCAAGCAGCTTGCTTCTCTTGAATATCAACCCAAACAATTTCGGGTGTATCCCACTACTAACTTGCTACGGTATGTTCCGAGTGCTCATGGGCCAGCTTGGTTGATTTGCCCGTCCGTTCGCGGAGATAGTACAGCTTGGCTCTTCTCGTCTTGCCGCTTCGGGTCGCCTTGATATCGACGATGTTTGGGGAATGCAGTACGAATATTCTTTCGACGCCTTCGCCTGCCACAATTCTGCGAACCGTGAATGTCGTATTGATGCCCCGGCCTTTGCGGGCAATTACCGTCCCCGAAAATACGCCAATGCGCTCCTTGTCCCCTTCCTTTATCCGGCAGGAAACGTCCACCATGTCCCCGATTTCAAAATGCGGTATATCCTTCTTCAGGCACTTGCTTTCTACCTTGTCAAGCAACTCTGTCTTCACTTTCTAACTCCTGATACTTATTAAACTTGTGACAAAACCAACCCGGATGGGTTTCCCGCGGGATATTCAGACCCGCCCTGAAAAACAGGCATTATAACCGTTTTCCTCGTGATAACAAGCGTTTTTTAGGCCTGATTTCTCAGTTTTCTGTAGTTTTTCAGCGACGTTTCGGCGGCCTCTAATGGCGGATATGCCTCGGATTCCTCTTCGATGATGTACCATTGCGTCCCGCCGGTCGATTCACAAATCGCAAAAACGTCCTTCCACTTGACGCCCCCTTCGCCGATAAGCGCCTTGTTGTTGGTCGCTGAGTATTCTTTCAGGTGAATCGTTAAAGAACGCCCCGGATACTTTTTCAAAATAGCAACGGGGTCAGCCCCTCCCTGCATCGCGTTACCCGTGTCGATTTGCATAGTCACTTCTTTGGAGGTGTTGCCGAAAAGAATGTCCCAGGGCGTCTCGCCTTCAATGGGCATAAAATCCCCCTGGTGGGCGTGATAGCCGATGTGCACGCCTTGCGTCCTTGCCTTGTCCGCAAACTCATTGAAAACCTTGGCCTTTGCCAGCCATTCCGCTTTGGTCTTAAGTTTCTGCCTGTCCAGCCAGGGCACAATGATGTATTTGTTGCCGATTGTCCGGTTGAATTCCATTGTTTTTGCGAAGGTTTCATCTGAAAGCAAATCAATCGCCGTATGTGAGCCGCAGCACATCAGGCCATTGTCATCGAGCATTTTGCGGACTTCCTCTGCCTTTCGGTCATAATAGCCGGCAAACTCCACGCCCTTGTAACCCATCTTCGCAACTTTTGCTATCGTCCCCGGAAAATCCTTCGCGCACTCAGTTCGCACCGTCCACAGTTGCAGCCCCACCGGGATATCTCGTTTTGCCGTTTTCATTTGTCCCCCTTCTTTGCTGGTTGTTTGCAGGGCGCACCCTCCAACAAAAACTGCCAGTCCCGATTTCAGAATCACCCGCCTTGATAAATTTTGTCCGTTCATTTTTTCACCTCATTTAACTTTGTTTTTCAGAAGGGCCTCCTGCCCGACGTTTGTTTACACAACTTCCGCGATTTTACGCTGTTAGCTCCTGCGAATCAAATCTAAATCTGCTTTGTAGAAAA
>Ga0315284_10000595_pt1 | contig 49416 bp, 58 predicted proteins | sample YL17G09_16_MG_FD_203696 | JGI IMG/M metagenome (GOLD analysis project Ga0315284, IMG submission 203696) | Sediment microbial communities from Yellowstone Lake, YNP, Wyoming, USA - YL17G09_16 | ecosystem: Environmental > Aquatic > Freshwater > Lake > Sediment | place: USA: Wyoming | collected...
ATAATAGATGCTTTTAAATCAGCAAGAAATATTCAAGATTCAGATGATATATCAATTACGCATGATTGGGTTAGTGCAGAACAATACTACAACCAAACTTATAACCAAAACAAATAACCTATGAACATAGAAAAAATATACGAAAAATACCATGGTCTTTGTGCTTATTGTGGACAAAGAATTACAATAAATGATATGCAAGTTGATCAAATGATGCCCGAATCAATGGAATATGATAATCTTATGCCTTGTTGTAATACATGTAAAGATTATAAAGGGAATGATAATATAGAAGAATTTAGAGAAAAATTAAAAGGTTTTCACAAATTAGTAATTTCTTGTAATCAAGGAATTGCTGTGAATTATGGAATGTTTAAAATTCATCCATTTGTTGGTAAATTCCTTTTTGAAAGATATTAAAAATAAATAATTTATGCCGACAAGTTACCCGTTATACAAAGATTCTGTAAGGAATTGGCTTTTGAATCATGTGCCATTAGATGCTAAAATATTAGATGTTGGAGCTGGATGTGGTACTTATAGTGATTTATTGAGTGGGTATGGTTATAAAATGGATGCAGTAGAAATATGGAAACCATACATAGATAAATACGAATTAAATAAAAAGTATGGTGTAGTTTATAATAAAAACATACTCGGCATGCCTGCTGCTTTTTACAAAAAATATGATTTTTTTATTTTAGGTGATGTCTTAGAACATTTATCTGAAATGGAAGGACAATGGCTTATAACTTTTTTAGAAATGTCTAAAAAGAAGTTTCTTGTTGCAATACCATACCAAATGGAGCAAGAAGAATATGAAGGTAACAAATATGAAACCCATTTACAGCCTGATTTAACGCCAGATATAATGAAGCAAAGGTACCCTGATTTAGAGCTTCTATATGGTAATAATTTTTATGGCTATTACATAAACAAAAAAATAAAACATGAAAAAGCTTTTGTACTTTATGCTGATGAGTCTTACCTTGATCTTGTGGATGCTTGTTGTCGTTCCATTAGAAATCATTCTAGCCTTCCTATATACGTTTATATGCTTAATTCTAAAGTTAAAGTAAATGTAAAAAACACACAAACCATTGAATGGCAATGTGATGTAATACATTTAAAGAAAAGAAAAGAATATATTAACAGAGAGGACAAACAAATATATAAACTACTTATTGAGAGGCCTAAGATAGTAGCACACGCTTTAGAGCATTATGCTGAAACAGTTTCATACATTGATACAGACAGCATAGCTACTGATAAAATAGATAACATTTTTGATTATTTTGATGGTGGATCTAGCTATCCTTATTTCACAGAAGGCATTTATGAATATCTTATAGTTAATGGGCGTGGTGGAGCTGAAAGTAGGGAAGATTTAAGTGGGACATTGGAAGCACCGGCTTGTGAATTATTCAGTATTAATCAACAAAATCGTGGGATGTATAAACAAACTGGTTATTTTGTAGCAGGGCAGAATTGTTTTGATTGGTTAGCTGAATGGGCTTGGATGTGTCAACACCCATCTATTATGAGAAACAATGCATGGTATGCACCTTTCAATGAGGAAACAATAGCTAATTGCCTTCTTTGGAAATACAATCAACAAAAAGGATTGCCATATTGTTATATTAATGGATTACATAAAAATTTAGAATATAAAAACCATGAATATTTTATTAAAGATTGGCAAAAGGTTCCATTAGAACAAAACCATTTATTCTATCATGGAGAAAAAGATATTAATAAACTAAATCAATTTAATGAAAATATTATTTCTAGCACCCCATCTTAGTACCGGAGGCGCACCACAATTCTTACTTAAAAGAATTGAAAGTCTTAAAGAATATACTGATAATGAATATTATGTAGTTGAATATCAATGCCATAGCTTGGATTTTGTGGTTCAACGTAATGCTATAAAAAGTTTACTAGGAGAAAACTTTACTACTTTGTATGAGGATAAAATGGAGTTATTTAAAGTAATTGAGCAGTGGCAACCAGACATCATTCATATAGACGAACCATCAGAAAGATTGGATAGACAAATGATAGCTAAACTTTATGATCCTAATAGAAAATATAGGATAGTAGAAACAATACATGACGTTGCTTTTAATCCTGATGAAGAAAAATTATTTCATCCTGATTTGTACGCTTTTTGTACGCCATATCATGAACAAATATTTGCTGATATGGAATCTAAATTTGTAACTATAACATATCCTATAGAAAAGAAAGATAGTTTTAGGATGCCAAATACTAAAATTGTTTTAAATGTTGGATTATGGACTCAAGGCAAAAATCAGAAAGAAGGTATTGAAATAGCTAAAAAATATCCTGATTTTACATTTTATTTTATTGGGAATCAAGCAGGCAATTTCAGGAACTATTGGGAGCCTTTAATGAAAGATTTACCACCTAATGTAAAAGTATTAGGCGAAAGAGAGGATGTAGGGGCATGGATGGAAACAGCAAATATATTTATGTTTAATTCTACTTGGGAATGTAATCCATTAGTTTTAAGAGAAGCTATTGGATATGGAATACCTATTGTAGCTAGGAACCTTCCTCAATATTGTGATATGTATCATAAATATATAAATCCAATAGATAGGGATTTAAATTTAGTTATTAAAGAAACATATGAAATACCAACAGGTGAAAGTAGTTTAAAATTTGCCTACAATCATAAACAAGCATATGAAAAAATATTAAAATTGCCAATACAAAAACAATCTGTAAAGATTACGCAACATTTCGTGGACAATCCCTTTTTAGAAATTAAGGGAATTTCAGATAGCAACTTTAAAGTTCAATTTTTGGATGAAAAAGGTAGTATTGCTTACGAAAACACAATAAAATCAAACTCTTGGGTACGCTTAAACCGGCAATATTTTACCGCATGGACAGCTAAAGTTTGGCAGGATGGGCATCTGATTTACAAAAACACCCTAAATCTGACCAATAAGAGGGTTTTTATAGTATTGGATAGTAAATCCCTAGGAGATACAATTGCATGGGCAGGATATGCCTTAAAGTTCCAAGAAAAGCATAATTGCCATGTGATAATGTCTAGTTTTTGGAATAAAATACTGGACTACCCGGAATTGGAGTTAGTTGAGCCTGGTGCCACTGTTAATTGTTATGCCTTATATAGGATTGGATGGAAGTGGGATGAGAATAAAGAACCTGTGAGATGCAATACAATACCACTTCAACAGGCTGCTACTAATATACTTGGCTTAGATTATAAGCCATTAAGACCTAGAATAAATCATTCTAATGAATTTGGCATACCTAGTGAAAAATATATTGCAATTGCCACAAATTCAACAATGGAATGTAAGTTTTGGACTAGAGAAGGATGGCAAAAAGTTATAAACTACTTTTATGGATTAGGATATGATGTTTACAATGTATCAAAAGAGGATAATCCATTTGAGAATTGCACCAAAATAAAAGATACTTCCATAAGAAGTACGATGGATGTAATTAGAGGAGCCAAACTATTTATAGGTTTATCTAGTGGTTTATCTTGGTTGGCATGGGCTTTAAATCAAAAAGTAGTCATGATTTCCAATTTTACCGAAACAGACCATGAATTTGATTGCTACCGAGTAACTAAGCCTGATGTATGTAATGGATGCTGGAATGATCCTAATATTAAATTAGATCCATATTGGGATTGGTGTCCAAGAAATAAAGACTTTGAATGTCAAAGGTCAATAACAGCAGATATGGTAATAGAGGAGATAAAAAAAGCTAGTATTTAACTAGCTTTAATTTCTTCCTGTTGAAATGTTTTTTCATTTTTGGCTTCTAATTCAAATGCAATATTTTGAATATACCCAATAATTGGACTACCATCTTTAGTCAATAAGTTATTATTTGCATAATTAATAATCCATTCTACTTGTTGAGAATTTAAAGATGGCACATCTAAAGTTTTAACTGTTTGTTTCATTTTTTTTATTTTATGTATTTTTCATTATTCATTTCTTCTTCTAGCATAATTTTTAAATCATCATTTCTATAATCAGATCCATATATATTATCTAACCAAATTGACAAAATATCATCTGTTACGTTATCATAATCTATAAAATTATCTTCTAATGGAGTGGGAAGTGCTACTGCATCATGTATATATACAGAATATTCATCTTTTTTTTCTTCATCTAATACAATCTTTGCTTCTCTTTTCCAATGTATTAATGAAATTACTCTATCTAAATCATTTGTAGAGTAATCAAATTTTCTATTTATTATCCATTTATATTGTATCATATTAATTATTTATTTCGTTTAATCTATCTTCTAATAATTGAACCTTCCTAAGAATAGGAATAATTAATTTTTTATAATTTACCCCTGCTAATTTCTTTGTTCCATTTTCTAATATATCATAGAAACAAAATTCAGAATTTACTTTTTCTACTTCTTCTGCAATTAATCCGTATTCTAATTCATCATAGGTTTCTTCCAAGAAATTATTATCTTTATCTTTTTTACGATAATTAAATGAAACAGGATTTAGCAAAGATAAATAATTTACATCTTCTATTTTATTTATATTATTTTTTGATTCTCTAATAGAAGATATATACCCTATCATTCCATCATTTTTAATATACAAATCTCTTGTGGTACCACTTATAAGATTACCATAAACATTTGGAGCATATATTTGACCATTAAAGAAATTATTATCAGATGCTCCTGCCTGATAAATACCCCATCTATTTGTAATAGTTGTACTTGACCATTCATTAAGATTATTAATTAAAAGACCATAATAATTATCAAATGTAACAGGATTAGCAAATGCTGCATTTGAATTATAAACTCCTTGTATAAATAAACCTGCTCCATGAGTTACGCTACAAGTTGCTGCTGCTGCTGTTTGTTGTAATATTTGTTGAGCCGCTATTGCTCTAATACCTGTACCTGCTTGGGTTACAGTAATAACAGAACTAGGATTTGTAAATTGTAATCTATTAACTCCTATAATACCTGCATAAGTAACAGAAGAAGGAATAGTTAGATTACCTGCAAAAATTGGTATGTTACTTATATTTGCACCTGCAAATGTGGTTCCATTTGCGTGTGTTGAATTAGCAGGAATTGTAATTTGATTATATGCTAATATTCCATTATTGCCATCAAATTTCTTTGCGTTATAATATGTAAGACCACCTACTTGAAAAGTTGTTCCTGTAAAATTATCTCCATCTGTATATACACCTGCCCCATCTACTCTCATCCTCATTGTTTCAATATATGAAGTAGAGCCTGTACGCATTCCCCATACAACCTTAGGACTATATGAATTGTTTACAGATACGCTTCCCATATATGCATACCCTGTAATATCTTGTGAATTTCTTGCACCTAATTGTAGATACGATGCTCCACTATTATTAGCTAAATAATTCTGTATAGACATAGCAGGAGTATCAGGCAATAGAGGAGTAAATGCTGTTGCACTACTTTCTACATAATCACTTGCATCAGAGAATCTTAATTCAAGTTTAAAGTCAGGACTTACTGCATTACCAAATCCAATCCTTCCTGTTTCTCTAATAATAAAACTTACATCTCCTGTTGGTTGCTTTGTTTCAAATAAGGGATCTAACCCATTACCCAAAATAAAAGTTGTAGCCTCTCTAATATTATCAGCCTTTAGAGCATTAATAGCTATTCCTCTTTTACTAGCATTAGCTGCAAAAATATCCATTATATTATAACCATTAACTTGAGTTATAATATTATTGTAAATTCCATTTGTATTAAATCTTATAACTGAATTATCTACATCTGTTATAGTTGAAATTTTACCAATCCAATTTCCATTAAATCCTTCACTACTTGCACTAATTGTACCATTTACATCTAGCTTGTAGGTAGGATTACTTTCATTAATACCAAAGTTTCCGTTACTAGCTAATATTCTAGCTCTCTCCGTATCAGCCGTTCCTAATATTAAATTCCCACCGTTTCTAGTACCTATTGCAAAGTTAGTAGCATAGTTACTAAAGAACAAAGCTAAACCTGCTCTTGATATACCAAAGTCACTACCTGTTGCAGCCGTTGAATATTGTCTAAAATAAGAAGTAGCCGTTGAACTATTATTTCTAACTGCTATCTCCGAATAGTCAGTAGTGCTATTTGTTTGTAGTAAAAATGAAGCGGCTGCGGCTGCATTGTAAACATGTAATTGTGCTAAACGAGTAGTTGGATTACCTATTGCTAAATAGTTATTTGTAGTGTCCCAAAAAAGATTTGAATTACCTGTAATTGTTGATGAACTATCAAAATATGCTACATATCCGGCTGTTCCACTTACTGACACTGACGTACCACTTGTTCCGCTTGTACCACTAGTACCACTAGCTCCTGTTAATCCTGAAGTCCCTGACGTACCACTTGTAGCAGACGTACCTGAAGTACCTGAAGTTCCGCTTGTGCCTGCGCTTCCTGAAGTGCCACTAGAACCAGATGTCCCTGTGGTTCCGCTTGTACCATTTGTACCGTCTAAACCAGAAGTTCCGCTTGTACCAGAAGTACCTGCGCTTCCAGTTCCACCGCTAGTTCCTGATGTACCTGTAACACCACTAGTTCCTGATGTGCCATTTGTACCATCTATACCACTAGTTCCTGAAGATCCTGCTGAACCAGACGATCCACTTACGCCACTTGTACCAGAACTACCGCTTGTGCCAGTAGTACCTGAAGAACCTGAAGTCCCTGTGCTACCACTTGTGCCACTAGTACCACCTGTTCCGTCTGTAGCTGAAGTACCGCTAGTACCGCTTGTGCCACTAGTACCTGTGGTTCCAGATGTCCCAGATGTAGCAGATGTACCGCTAGATCCACTTACACCACTGCTTCCACTTGTTCCTGTGCTACCACTTGTTCCGCTTGTTCCACCAACACCAGAAGTTCCTGAAGAACCACTAGTTCCTGAAGGAGCATTAAATGTAGTTTGAGCATATGAATAATAAGAAGCTCCTTCTGTATAGAATATAATATTGTGCGATTGATTGCTTGCATTAATAGCAATAACTTTTACATAAAGCCTATCTGTTGCATTTAATGATTGTGCTGCTATAAATGTATCAGCATATACTTGTTGAATTAAAGCACCATCTAAAATTACTGATACAACATTAGTTGTACCTAATAATGTAGATACTCCTCCAATTGTATATTTCCAAAGCTCATAATAAATATCAAAATTTGCATTATTATTATTTGCTAAAAAATGTCCTGTAAAACTCCAGTTACCAGAAGGAAATTGTGTTACCCCTGGCACTCCTGAATCTGTTGAAAATGTAGTCAATGTAGCAGTTGCAGTACTTGCAACAGTTGTTGTTAAACTTTGTTGTGCAGCTCCTGATGGAGTTGGACTTAATTGTTTATATGTTGGGCTACCTATTGCAGATGATGTATTGATAGACAAATTCATATAATAAATCTGACCACCAGCTACACCGTTTATACCTGAAGTACCTGTTGTACCGCTAGTACCACTAGTACCTGCTGTTCCGCTTGTACCTGTGGTGCCAGAGCTTCCACTAGTACCACTAGTTCCTGTTGAACCAGAAGTCCCAGAGCTACCAGAAGTAGCTGAAGTACCAGACGTTCCGCTAGTACCACCTGTACCATCCGTACCAGATGTCCCTGAAGTACCACTAGTCCCAGATGTTCCTGAAGTTCCTGTAGTCCCACTTGTACCGGATGAACCTGAAGTCCCTGTTGTGCCGCTTGTACCTGAAGTACCGCTTGTACCTCCTGTACCATCTGTCGCAGAAGTTCCAGAAGTTCCGCTTGTCCCACTTGTACCATCACTACCACTTGTGCCACTAGTACCTGAAGTTCCTGACGTACCTGAAGTTCCACCTGTTCCATTTGTCGCACTTGTACCACTAGTTCCTGTAGTACCGCTTGTACCACTGCTGCCGCTAGTTCCTGAAGAACCAGAAGTTCCAGTCGTACCACTAGTACCAGAAGTTGCTGATGTACCGCTTGTTCCTGAAGTTCCACCCGTACCATCTGTAGCAGAGCTACCACTTGTGCCACTAGTACCTGAAGTACTTGAGCTACCGGAACTACCAGAGCTACCAGAACTACCTGCTGTTGCAGAAGTCCCAGAGGTTCCAGATGTACCTGTAGTGCCTGACGTACCAGAGGTTCCTCTAGTCCCACTAGTTCCAGAAGTACCAGCAGAACCAGATGTTCCTATTGTCCCACTAGTATCTGCCGCCACTATTCCGTTTACGGCAACAAGAACACCATTCTCATTTCTAAGCTTTAAATCTCCGCTGATTAAATTCTGAATTGCCAATTTAAAAATATTTTATTGTTGAACTACTACTCTCACAAATTCACTTGCATAAAATGCAACAGTACTTGCAACAGTTAACGAACCTGATGTTGAATCCCAAACAACTTGATTGCCTGTTGGGGTTCCTGCTGTCAATATTGTTCCAATGTTATTACCTTGTCTAAATGCGTTTATACAACGCTTACCAATCGCATCTGGGAAATATATCGTTAAAGAATTTAATGTAGCATTATTTGTATATTCAAATACACTAAAGTTTCCACCACCACCAGGTATTACACCACCACCACCAGTTCCATTTCCTAAAATTTGTATTGCCACTTGTACCTTTGCGCCACATAAAGCATATACATAATTTGCTACACCAACTAAAGGAACAGGATATTGACCTATGCCATTAACTAAATTTTGAGAAATACCATATTGCAATGCAATTCTTTCCATGTAAAGCTGTTGAGCCTTACGAGGATCAATGCTTCCATTAAAAAAAACATTTTGCTTTGGAATATCATCATTCCATAAGTATTGAGAAATTTTCGCTATTGATACTGTTTCTTGAGGTGTCATTTTAGAAGAATAAAGCTTGGTTAGTAGATATATATGTTGCTCTGTTTAATGCAGCTTGTGCTGAATAAATATCAGATGCAAATGTAATCGCTTGATTTGCGCTATCAAGTTCAACTCTTAGAACTAATTTTGTTTGATACCAATTGGTACTTGCACTAAGATTTGAATTTGCTACTTGACTTTCAGTAAGTCCATAGTAAAATGTTTCATTGTATGCAGTAAATGCATATGAAATAGTTTTTGATGTAACCACTGCATTTGCAGCTGTTAACCATTGTACCGTAATACTTAATGCACTATCTTGTGATAATACATTTAAGCTAATACTAGTATTTGCTAAAGGCCATTCAATATAAGTAGTAAGAGTACCAGCAGGTACTAACATAGTACCATTAGCTTGCAATAGATATATTCTACGCTTTGTAATAGTAACATCGGAGCCTGTTGAAGTATCTGTTAAAGTTATAACAGATGGCGTGCCGCTAAACTGACTTGCCGTAAAATTTGGGGTAAGAGGCATTTTGCTAAAATTTTACCCAAATATAAGAAAAATATAGCTATATTAGGAGAAAATTATCTTCTTCTTCTCCTTCTTGACCTTCTTTCGCTTCTTGTTGCTAAACCCTGCTCTTCCAAAGCATCTCTTACATCATCAGCGGCATCATCAGCGGCTTCTTCTTTCACTCCGAATAGCTTTTCTTTAGCTACCTTGGTTGCCTCTGTTTTTAGCCTTGTAAGTATTTTTGCCACCTCATCCTTAGTAGCTACCCCAGCGCCTTCTCCTTCCATCTTTCTTTGAACCATTTTTCCATTTTCTGATACAGGGAATCCGTTTTCATGAATTTTGGTAATAAATTCACTCAATATAGCATCTCTTGTTTTTACAAAATTATCAAACTCTTCTTTCGTAACTGGCCTTCCGGCTTCGTTATAGTTAAATAATGTATTTTTATCCATATCCGAAGAGTAAACATTATTTGATATTAAAGATTTTAAATCTCTTTGGTCGTATTGCTTTTCATTTTGAACCTTAAGCCCATAGAAAGTAGGTATTGCATATAAAAATGCTTCTGCTCCAGAGTTTTTATATTGAGTTCTAAAATCTTTTACAAATAAAGGTTCAAGTAAATCACTAGCTATATTCTCTTTTATATTATAAGGCTTACCCGTAAAAGACGTACTTAATGCAATATCTGTTACTATACCGGTTAGCGGGTTAGCTTTACCTCTAAAAAATTTATAAGCTTCTTCCCCCACTTTTGCCTTTTCAGCCTTGCCATCAGCTTTTATTTTTTGAGCTGGCCCTATATATCCTCCAGTTAAACTACTAGCAGTAGAGTGACCAATCATTGTTAAGAATCTAATCACAGAACTGTAAGGCCCAAATAAATTAATACTCCAACCTGTTTTTGTATTTTTTACTTGGCCAAATGTTACACTTTGTGGATTATAATCAGCCTCAATATCATCATCCATAGAAAAAGCTGCCATTAACAAAATAGTTGTAGATATACTTCTTACAAGAGAACTTAAAGCCCTTACCCTTCCTTCTGGATTCATATTGCTATAATATCCCATAGGCCTACCTTGTGCATCTCTTTTACCATATAATTTATTAGAAGCCAAATCACTTAAACCCAACTTATTTATTGTTGTGGCAAGCAATTTAGGAGACCATAAAACTGCGCCTAAAGCCGGTTCGGCTGATTTATACATAATCTTACCCCTACCTGTCGCATTATTAACGCGGCTAGCCAAGTCTTTATAATCCTGCAAACTGTTTTCTATGGTTTTACCTTTAGACATTAGCTCTTCTGCTCCATTAATAAACATTGAAACTCTAATTTCATTACTAAATCCTGAGAACAATCTTTCAAACGGAGCTGTCGTGTATTTTGAAGGCTGTATGCCCATATACTTTCTCTCTAAAAGATTTTTAGCACCCATTGATTCTTCTCTCAATGTTGTCTTAAGCCCTTTTGGATCTAATATATCAAGACCTGATTTTTCAATCATGTTCCAAAGTGGCTTGTTTTCATGTATCTCTACCAATCTTCTTCTAAATACAGCTTCACTCCTTGCAGCTAACCATTGAAATTTTAATGCATTTAAAGCTGGTTTATTTTTACTTATTTTTACTGTTGGCAAAAATTTACCTTTTTCTTTTCTAATAATAAGTCCCCAATTCTCTACATCAAACATGGCTGTATAACTTTGCACCCCTACGGCAGAGTTATCATAGCCTGCTTTTAAAGCCATTACGGTATTTTTTGCCTCTTTACCAATTTGCTTAGTTTTGCCCCATGTACCTTCTTTTTCAATTCTATCTTTATCAGCGGCATCAAGAAAATCATGCTTTAAATGATCTAATTTATCAATGCTATTTAAATACTTCTTATATAAATCAGGGTATTTTTTTGGAATTTCCGGATTTTGCATAAAAGTTTCAGGCTTTGCTTCCTGTATAAATTCTTTATTTTGAATTTTTCTTTCTAATTCAGCAGCCTTAGTTTCGTTCTTCTTAATTAATGACTTTAATTTTGCTTCATCATAAACGCCAGATTCTCTTCTTAATTGCTTTAATTCTTTTTCTAATTCAAGAATTTTTCTACTCTTGGCTATCTGTTCCTTTTCTTTTGCCTGTGGTTTTTTACCTTCTTTCAAATCTAAAATATCAGAAGCTAACTTAGCCTCTCTTTTTAAATTATATGCCTCAGCTTTTGCCTCATTAATAGTCTTAGTAGTATCTTTATATTTACCTGCAATTGAATCAATTACATCTCTTTCAGTTAATCCTTTTATCTCATCTTTTAATAAGCTATGAATTTCTTTTACTACTTGGTCTAATTTATTAATACCCTCCTCTGCATATAACTTTACAAGCTTTGCAATGTCAGGAGATATTTTAACCAAATCCACAACAGGCCTTAATGGAATAGCTTCTGAATATAAATTTTTTCTTGACTCTTTTAATTTCGCTCTAATATCATCAATTACGGTTTCTCTTTCTTTTTTGTAATCTCTTTTAACGCTTTTTGTTTTTTGAGCCTCTTTTTGTACTTGTTGAAATTCCTTTTCAGCTATTAACTGATTATTCAATTCTTGTAACCTATCTCTTTCTGCATTTGACTTGTCAAGTTCTTTTTTAATGTTCTCATAATTCTCTACAACCTTTTTCATTTGAACATCAGTCAATTCTTCAACGCCATTCGCATCTCTCATTACAGTTACAAAATCACTTAATGTTTGTAATTGCTCTGTGGGAGCGGCAGCAGTTCCTTGCAATGCCCTAAAATCTCTACCCATAGTTGAGCCAGATTTTAGTTTAGCATCGGTAAATCTAGCTAACTCTTTTTGAACTTCCTTGTTATACGGATCTTTTTGTAATCTAGTATCTAAGTCAGAGGCATACATTTTCAATATTTCCGACTCAACAGCGCTTGTACCCCTTCCTTGCTCCATTCTGCCCACCAAAGAGTTTAAATCATAACCTTTCTCTAACTCACTTGTTGCTTGTTGTCTAATTTGCTCATCAGTAATTACTTCATTCTTATATACAGGAAGGCCTGATTCGGCTCTTCTTTCCATATTATCAGCCTTGGTAATACCTCTTAAGGCTTCTTCATACTCTTGATTTTTCTCGGCAGCTTCAACCCTTTGCTGGCTTGATCGTACTCTTTCACTGTCTGAGGCGAAATCTTTCCCTGGTTTAGTAGCGCGTGGAACTTCTTCCTTTGCGCCTCGCTCTTGTAAGGCATCTTGTACTGGTTTGAATTTTGATAAATCCTGTTCTAATAAATAATCTTTAAGCTCCGCCTCGGTGAACTCTTTAAATTCTCCGGGCTTAATTTCAAAAAGGTATTTGCAAGGGTTGTTTCTAGCCATTATACATCTGATATATGTTGGTCAAATTCCAATAATTCTTTTGTTGTTTCTGCTATTTTATATTTAGCCAATAAGTCACCATAATGACCAACTGCTTTACGTTGAATTTCAACAAATTGTAATAAATATTGAGCAACTGCCACATCTTCATCTTCTGCTTTTTTATAGAAATCTTTATATTGCTTATATACATCTAATTCAATATTATAACCTACTTCTAAAGCGTCACCAATATCTGTTACTTTATCGTCAACAGCATCAATTTTAGGTAATTCAGCACAATCGCCCATGTCATTCATGAACTCTACGTGCATCTGATAATGCGTTAATTCTTCAGCACTTTCTGCTAAAAAATACTTTTGACTACCAAAATAACCTAATCTTTGCAATTGGTTAGCTAGGCTCTTCCATAAATTGGATTGATACAATTCTATATAGACTGCATCTTGCATGCCCTTTTTCATGCTTGAGCTTAATAAGGATTTTAATCCGTTGGACATATTTTTTCTATTTTAAGTTCTTTTAGTAATTCCTCAAATTTACTATTAATTATTTGTCTTTTTTCAATATTTGTCAAGTCTTTGTATGCTTCCTCTAACTTTTTGCTTGGCTCTTTGGCGGGTTCTGGCTTATTAACCTTGCTAATATTGCTTTCTTTTGTAAATCCGTCAGTTTTTTTGTACTCTGCCCAGTAGGCATCTTCAAGTTGCTTTGCTGTTTCATAATCTTGTTTTATAATTTCTAATTGATCTTTATTTGCTTTTCCTAATTTATTGTCTATCACCTTATTAGCTAATTCTGAATTTAAATCTAATCCAGTTAATTTATTAAACTTATCTGCTGCTTGTAATGCAACATCTGACTCTTTAAATTCTAATGCGCCCTTATCACCTTTTGAATATTTTTCAATATAATCTACAATATCTTGAGGCTCAATATTTAATCCTTCATATTTATCAGATATTGATTTAGCTAATACATCAATTGGAGTACCTCTTTCTTCGCTAAATATTTTAAGATACATTGACTTCTCAATCTTATTTGGATCGCCTAAATTCTTATAGCTTGATGTCTTAATTCTACCTAATCCATATTCTGCAATAGCTTGAAATTTAGCATTGCTTTCTTTAGGTAATAAATCTTCGCTAGCGTATATTTCAGCTATTTCTATTGGGTTACTTGATTCTTCTACTACATATTTAGCTGCATCTCTACTATTTGTTATTTCAGAAGGGACTTCAGGAGCTTTATCGCCTTTTGAATAATCAAAATTTTCAGCATACTCTTCTATTGATTTTCTACTAGCCCTGCCTGATAATGCTTCTCCTTTCTTGTCCTTAACAGTTAGTTTGCCATTTTCAAGTTCCACAGTATGACCTTGAGAGCTTTTAAATCTATCTGCTACTTCTTCAGTTGGTTTAACTTCCGCTTTTGTTTCAATTGGCTTAAGTTCTGCCTTATTTGAATCTAAATATTTTTGAACTCTTCTTACACCTTCTTGTATATATTTACTACCTTCTAATCTTTTGCCTCCTAAAACATTATTTTCAGCATAAAAATTATCAACTGCTTTTTTTATACCTTCTGCTGTAGATGCATTATTTTCTGGTATTACTAAATCAAATCTTGAACCCCCTTCTCTACCAAATGCATCACGATTTTTAAAATGGACTGTAATCTTTTTATCTCCATTTTCTAATATTTTATTTTCCGTAATTAAAGATCCTGTATTTTCTAATTCAGCTTTTTGTTCATTATTCAAACCAACTTGTTCGGTTACAACCGATCTAGCATCTTCTAGCCTTTTTACATCTTTTTTCTCAATTCCTTGTGCATGTTCAATTACATATCCATTATCTCCAGTACCATAAGCTGTAAATACTACTTCTTTAGATGGTTTTTCGGCTCCTACTTTTACTTCAGTAGGCTTAACTTCCATCTTTTGTTCATTTGGTTTTATTATTTCAATTTTTTTAACTTCCTCTTTTGGTTCAATTGGTTTAACTTCTGATATCTCAACTCTAGTATTTTTCTTAAACTCTCCAAAAGGTCTTGTTTCTGTACCATTTATTCTATTTTTAATATAATTATTAATTGTAATATCATCATTCCCAAAATTAAAAACATGGCCATTAGCATTTAACATCATCTTAATTTCATCTGCGGTTAAACCTTTTTTTATACCACTTGATATTGTTCTTTCAATACTATTATTTTGGTAAATCGCATCTTCCCCTGTTAACAATTGATTATCGCCTTGTTCTACAAACTTTTTTACAATTAATCCTGGTGAGGGGTATTCTTTGTTCCTTTTATTAATATCAATTTCTCCTTCAGTTGGTTTAACGCCTTCTTGAACAGGTTCGGTAACTGGCTTTTCGGGTGTTACGGGAGTTACAGTTTCCTCAGCCAAAACTGGAGCTTTGCCAACTTCCGATCTTTCTTTTAAGGGATATCCGGCATTATCTTTTTCGTTTGCCAATACATCATCTCCATTGTAAATGTTATCAATTTCTTTATTTATTTCAGCTTTTTCTTTTTCAATTTCAATTTTTCTAGCATTTACTTTTGTGAGCTTTCCTTCCTGGTCTAATTTATCCAATTTCTCAAGCTTGCCGGCAATAGCATCTCTTGCATCTGCATTTGTTACATTTGAAGGAACGCTAGCTTCTGCTTCTCTATATTTTTGTATATTGTTTAATATATCATTTGTTTTTCCTGGCTCAATTATGCCATTTTGCTCAGCCTGATTATAAACATCAGCAATAACTTCATCTGGGAAATTACTAACAACTGCCTTCGCTTTTGCAGTTAATGACTTTGAAGGGCTTTCTTTTGTATTTGCTAGTAAGGTAAACGCATACGGCACTGCTGATTTAATAACTCCTAATCCAGACATAGTGGCTAGGAATTTAGCCGTCTCAACACCTGTATTAAGTCCTTCTTTTATGATTTCAGATTGAGTTTCTCCGGAACCATATTTCATACCAACTTCTCCTTTACCTATTTGACCTGCGATTGACGTTCCAACCATTTGAGGAGCATGCTTCATTGTATTCTTACCATTAGCCAAAAGATTGTCAACAAAACCTTTTGAAGAAGATTCCAAAGATTTACTAAAATTTCCAAATGGTAAACCAAATATAAGACCTTCTGCGCCGCCTATTGATTTTGAATAATTAGCTGCCTCGGTAGCCTTACTTGCGGCTGTTAGCTTTTGTTCTTCAGTAGGATTTTCAACTCCTTGTAAATTTCCATAATAAACTTTGTCCCATGTGGGAGAGTATGAGCTATTTGCCATATCACTCATGAAACCTAAAGTATTACCTACATTACTTAAACCCCCGGCAGTTGATAAAGCAGTAGTTCCTAATGTAGCAGCTTCAACAGCTCCTGCGCCTGATGCAAGCCCTATACTATATACTACTGGCTTCTCAAGCATGTTTATTAATTGACCACCAAATCCTCCTAAATTTCCAAAAAAACCAGCAGGCCTCTCCGGTATAGAATCATCATCTTGAGCTAAATATTGCTGAACTTCTTTGTGTTTTATTTTTTCTTTAAGAGATAATCCTTCAAAATAAGCATCTTCGTATTTCTGTTCATTACCCTTATTGTAAGTGCTTAAAAGTGAACTGAATGGATTGTAATTTGGAGTAGCTAAAACATCTTTTCCAGTAGCAGGATCTTCGGAAATAATTAACTCTCCAGAATTAACTTTTTTCTTATAATCATCAACCATCCCTTGTATTTTTTCTCTACTATAAGAAACACCTTGTTTGCTATTTTTATTAACTGTTTTCTCAACAGCTCTAAATGAAGCATCTTCAACTAATTTATTCCAATTATCCTTTCTATTAGCTAAAGCAGCTTCCCTTGTATTAGTAGGTACTACTAAGTTTGGCGCTAATATTTGATTCTTATCAGAAAAAACTTGTTGTGTTACTTTAGCATCAACTGGTTTGCCAATATTTTTGCCACTTTTTATAAACGTGAGTAAATTTTGTAAGGCAGGATCTGAAGAAGCTAAAACTTTTTTTTTTAATCCCGTTTCATCTGTTACTGTTATTGTTGAAGCCGCAGGAAAATATTTACCATAAAAATCATTATCCTTAAGTGTTGTCAATTTGTTTGTAACCATAAATGAGTGTATCTCCTTAGCCTTTTCAGGTGTAGAGTACTTCTGAACAAAATCCTTTTCGCTTAAGGTTGTTAATTTATTAGCCTTCATGAATTTATATACAGGATTCTCCGGATCAATAGTTTGCACAACATTTTGCGTTGGCACATCTACCACCGGAACTTCTTGTACTATATTTTGCTGTATATCTTCTGGCATCTTTATATATTTAATTAATTTTAGTCAAATTTACCATTAGCTGGCAATCCTGTAAATTTACCTCCGCCTCTACCAAATTTAGGCTGCTGACCTTTTTTCGGTTCTCCATTCCATTTTAATTGATAGTTTATTATATTTTCCCTATTTAACTTACCAACTTGAGGGTGTTGCATTTGAACGGGTTCGCCGTTTTTAAAAGTCACAACTACATCTTTTGGATCTGCTCCTATTATATCAAACAACAAACCTGATATATTATTTTTTGAAACAGCAACCTCACCGCTCCAAGGATTACCATTAACATCCAATGCAACACCATCTTTTATTTTACCTCCAGAGAAAGTTATATCTTCAATAGCATCAAGTTCATTTCCTTGTATTTCAGCTGGCTGAAGGTTCAATGACGCTCTTCTATTGGCATTTGCTTCCGATTGCTTATGTCTTTTATCTATTTGAGCTTGCTCTAATTTAAATTTAGTTAGCCAAGGCATTTCTGGCTGACTGGTAGAAACTTCTCCCGTAGGCTTCTTAGCCAAAGCATACCCGGCAACAAATTGCTGAGTAGGGTCTAAATTCAAACCAGGTACATTGTCTCCAATATTTGGTTTAACTTCTTTTTGAGTTGCAGGATCAATATATTTAAATGCTTCGCCAAATGCATTATTTGCAAAACTATATATTTGAGGCTGCTTCATTAAATCATTAAAATGTCTTGCAGCTCCAGGTTTTGTTGTAAAATCATTTAAAGCGCTTGTAGTAGCTGCCATTTTAATTTCAGGTGTTAAATAAGATTCTTTTGCATATACAACTTCACCGCTAGGCAATATTTCTTTAACTTTATCACTTCTTGTCGGCAAAGTAATCCCAGCCCACACATTTTTCATCAAATTAGAATCGTCATATTTTTCATCAAATTTCAATTCCCAAGGATTAACTTTTTTAAACCTAGGGTCTCTAATTGAAAGTCTTGAAGCTTCTATTGATGGCAATAAACCATCATGTATAGTTTGCCCTTTTTGTGTTGCATTGTATATATTCTGATTTACAATCTTATCATCTGCGCCTTGCACTTTTGATTGCTCAATTATACCTTGAGCTTCTTTTAAAAGTCCAAGATAATTTGATTGCCATTGTGAACCATATTTGGCTGGATTTAATATTTGTTGAGTATTTTTTAAATTATACTGTTTTGCTTCATTTAATTTTCCTAAAAACGCATCTTGATCTACAGATCTCATACCGGCAGGATTTAAAGACTTCTCGTAATCCATTAAATACCTTTGTAAAACTTCTCTTTTAGCTGTTTCTTTTTGCTCTAACTGAATAGCTAAAGCAGCTGGCTTAGATGATATATCTAAAACTACACCTCCTCCGTAAGGGTTAAAGCCTAATAATCCTGTAGATGCCATTTAATTAATATTTTATTTATTTTAACCTATTACTCCTAAACCTTTTGGTTTTGCTGAATAAGCCGATGTAACATTACTCAAACCGCTTGACGCAGTCTGTAACCCTGCATTAAATCTACTATTAGCAGCTTGAGCAGCCATTTGCTTTAACTGCAATTGACGATTATATGGTGTCATTTGATTAATATCAAAAGCTTTATAATCTTCTGCCGTTTTCGCCTGAGTTGCTTGTCCGTATTGTCCAAATCTTGCGTTTCTCTGCGCCTCTGCATTTGCGCCTAAGTTTTGCATCCCACTCATTTGCGCTTCGGCTAATCTTGATGCACCACCAATTCCACCTCTTCTATCTTGCATAGCTCCCAATCCTTGAGCTGTTGCTCTTTGTATATTTTTAGCACCTATCTGATATTGTTGAGATTGATATGGGTTTTCATTATACCTATTTGCCGCTTGTTGGTAATAATCATTAATAGACTTATTGGGTGTATATAATGGACTTTGTTTAGAAAACTCATTTAATTCTCTTTCACGCTTTTTTCTTCCACTAAATAGAGACTGCACACCGCCAATTAGTGCTTGCGCTCCACCTGCTAAAGCGGCTATTGTCATAGGTTCCATAATTATCTATTATTTAATGGTGAATTAATATATTTAGTCGTTGCACTGTTCAAATATACGAAAGAATTTGCACTTAATTTCTCAAATTTTATTACTATATAGCCACCCTTTAAGCTATCCCCTTCTACAAGACCACCTGGGCTAGTTGAATCCCTTAAAAAAGAAGCCTGATACTCGGATTCTAATGTCACAAAATCGGTACTTAAAAGTTCACTTTGCTGCTTTGTTGACACACTATCCATTTGAGTATATATCACAGGACAAGCCCAAACTTCACTTCCCGTTTCCATTATAGAAATCCAAGTTTTCTTGTCTAAAGAGCTTGAATTAAATACAGTGGTTATTGAAGCGCTAGTCTGTGTCCCATAAAAATTACAATAAGGAGTAGTTCCATGTTGCCAAATACCACCATTTTTGAATGTAAATAAAGTTGTATTTATTTCACCCATAAATTCAGGATGATATGAATAAAAAGACTCAAAAGAGTTAGCATTTTCATCAAATGAAATTGTAACTGGGTCTTGATGATATGATAAAACATGTGGCATTAAGCTGTAATTGGAATAGTTATTGAATTGGTACAATTACTATCAGATGTCACAACAACTTCTGTTGCAGAGCCATTTACAGCCACCGTCACACCGGCTAACAATTCAGACTTAGTTGCGGTACTTGGCGCTACGGCACCAATATCTGCTGTAAGGTTAAAATTCGGCCCTAAATCAGCCCCTAGGCCAGCGCTTAATGTTACTAATACGTTCATTTTTTATATTTTATAATTTAACAAAAATCTACAAATGTTATAATTGCATTTTCAGGTTGATCTACTGTAACTGTGCCTATCTGTACGCAAGTTGTATTATCAGTATTACCTTGCTGCACATATCCGTTTACTAATTCGTTATCACAATTCAAGCCTTCCCAAAGAATTGTCGTTGTCCCTATATTTTCAATAGAGTATATAGCACTATCGCAAGCTGATACCACAGCAGTTCCGCCATTAAAATCGCACAAAAATGTACCCAAATTTACAATTATGTAATTAGTACATGTACCAACCGAAGTGGCTCTTACATTAGTGGCGGCATTATTAATAACCAATGACTTACCTGCTAATAACTCAATTTTAGTTGCCGTATTAGGACTAACAACACCGACATTAGCCGTAAGTGTAAAATTCGGCCCTAAATCAGCCCCTAGACCAGCGTTTAATGTTAATATTACGTTCATTATTCAATTATTTAATTTAATATTTATATCTTTTACGGAACATATTCAACTAATGTTCCACCATTATATCCACAAGTCCCTTGATTCAAAATTAAAGACCCACCATTAAAATTACAAGCATCTATTACTGTAGCCGTTCCACCATCAAAAGTACAAAAATATGGTAATAAAACCGCAGTTCCGCCGTTAAAAGTACAAATAGGAGTATATCTATTAATTTCCTCCATAGCGATTATATACTTATTTGTATTTGCATCAAATACACCATAAATACATGGATCTCCGGTATATACCCCATCAGAAATGCCATTATTCAACTCTTTTCTATAAGCTGCTGTTTCAGCAATAAAAAAAGCATTTGTTTTATATAAAATACTTATAGGAGTAATACCATCTTGACTCAATCTACAAACCACACCGCGATAATTATCTACAAAATAATCAGAAAAGTTATTCCATGCAAGACTTGTTGAGGCATCTCCAATGCCATAATCACCAGCGTAATACTGAATCTTATTTATTAAGGTATCTGTATTTGCTTGTAATGGATTATTGGCACTATCTTTAACTATTTGTGTCAAAATAGGCACATTACCTACTTTGAATTTCTGATAAACTTTTAAATACCTCTCTCTAACATGCAGTCTCATTACATCTCCAAAACTTCTATCGTATTCATCAAAATTTTCATATTGAAAATTATTAATTTTATTGATATTTGTATTAACTTGATACGCACCCCCAAATCTAATTAATGTAGGGAAATATGTTTGTTTTGCATTTTCATCAACAATAGAAGCTCTGCCATTGCTATTTGTAATCAAATTATAATTGTCACTAAAAGATGATTCAATTATTCTTATTGTTTTATTTTTTAAAATTTGCAAATTTAAAACAAATGGATTTATAGTAAATGTCGCACCTGCTAAAGCATTTGTTGAATAAGAGGCTATCCAAACCTTAGCCAAAGGATCTACAGAAATAACATTATCCAAATAAAATGTAGTTTGAACTTGCGATTGAACTATTTGAGTTGGGAATAAGTAAATTTCATAAGATGATGAAGGAGTAATTACAATTGCTCTAAAATTAAAATTAGTATTATTGTTTGCTTGTGATTGAAATACAGAATATTCAGCTTTTAATTTTAAAACTAAAGCTTGACTTGTCAATAGATTATTAAAGAAAAAATCTGTATCTAAATACGTTGGATAATTCGCTGGTAAATTGCTATTAAAAGCCTGTGTTTGCACCTTATAGCTACTATTTAAAATAGGAGAAGTTGGTAAAACTGTGATACCTAATAAAGAATCTATATCTTGGCTAGATCCACCTGCTGAAAAAGAAAAATTATCGCCATATGGAACTTTTCTGTATCTAAAAAATAAATCTCCGTTTGTCATACTTACAATCGCTGGGACACTTTCCGGAGAAGAGGCTGATTGAGTTTGTTCTAAACCTATATGATACGCTGAAGATGTACCAGGATTACCGATGCCAAAACACTTTCCAGATTCATAGAAAAACCTTTGAGTTACAGAAGCGCTAGAAGAAAAATTATACAAAAATATTTCATAATGTAAAAAATTTTCATCACCATTAAATTTAAAATTTGGGTCTGTAGTGGCAACTATTGGGTATAAAATTTTAATAAAATTTCCTACTTTTTTAGTTCCATCTTCTAATATAATTGATGATTCTGCTCCAAGAATCTCAAAGTCATATTGAATATTAAATATAATTTGTGCATTATTTGCATTAAATCTTGATAAAAATTTAACTCTATCACCAGCCGTAAAATTATATGAAACAACGCCTTGTGTTGAAGAAATTTGATTATTATAATCCTCAATATTACTTATATCTAAATATGCAAATCTTTGAACAGTGGTATCTTGACTAGTGCTTGCATACGCGCCCCTACTTATCCAAAATAATCTTTTATTATAAGTGATATTATTAGACCTTAAAACTTGATAATACGTAGCCTCTAATGGTGGCCTATTTTTTATTTCAACATATGGTTGACAAAATCTATTTGTATTAGAAGCAGGTGTATTAACAGATGCGTCCATATCTGTTTGCGCCCCGATTGTTCTACCTAGTGAATCAAAATACTGTAGTGCATATTGATAACCAGAGTCCCATGAATTTGCAAAGCTAGTATTAAACGAATTGTTATAATCTCCTGAATATTGGTTAATTTTAGTTCCGCTTGATTGTAATAAAAACCCATCAGGATATGTCATTGTGAGTACATTATTTACAACTGTACCAGTCCATCCTGCGTCAACAGATATTAAACTACTTTTTATATAATTTAACAAATTGCCTATATATTGAAACCCAAATGTGCTAGTATATGTTGCGCCTATACTTACGCCCGATAAATCAACAATATTTATAAAAAAATCAAAAGCTGCATTATTCAATGATTCAACTATACCGGTAGAGCCGTTATCTCCTGTTCCATATAAATATATCTTTAATTCTGTTCCAATTGACCCACTATCTATTGCATTGCATGTAGCAAAAAACAATGTACCATTTACATCATAAACATACCCAATGGCATTTGTGTTAACCTTAGATACTAAGTTCATGTCTGTTTTATTATAACTTTCTGTAATTCCAGAGTATAATAAAACATTTCCATTAGCTAATTCTGCGGCATTTGCTTTTTGAGGAACAAAGTCTTGTAGCTGAGTACTTTCCAATAAATCTATTTGAACATAAATACCATTATTATAAAAGTTATATGTGTAAATAGAATTATCTAATATGCCAATTTTATTTTTACTAAAAGACTGGATTAGGAACCAATCGCTAGTAACACCATTTGTTGTTTCTCTAAATGAAATTTCAATATCCCTAACTTCTGGCCCTCCGCTATTTACTGATACAGATATTCTTGAATTATAGGTAAAATTATTATTTGTAAAATTTAAACTATCTTGCTGAGGTAAAGGCACAATACTTTTTGAACTCCATACAGATTTTTCATTATTTAAAAAAACATATCTATATGAAAATTGGAAAAGTTTGTTTCTTAAATTATTAACTTTAACGGTTGTATCATTTTCATAAACAACTTTTGGTGGCATAACAGGTGGCGCTTTAGCAACTAAAATATATTCTAGTTTCCATGAAGTCCCATGTTCTTCTGTTACGTTTATATTCTTAGGTGGATTATATCCATCATTAAAAAACAATATATCTCCCTCATCGTCTCTATAAAATATGTTAACAGATAAAACCTTATATGAAGGATTAAAATTTAAAATATCAATACCATCGCTATCTGTTTTACTTTCTAAAACCTTAACGATTTCTTGGTCATTTAAATCATAATAAACAATAGTATTATAACCATCACTGTTCCAAATAAAGTAATATGCTCTATTTCTAATTTTATCTGGATAAAAACCAATAACTTTACTAGTCCCACTTGGTAAATTATAATTAATTAAAGTATTACCCAAAATATTGGACACAACCAAATCTTGCCCTTTACCTTGTGCATCTTTTGTTACATTCAAGGCATCAATATAGTCGTTATTACTAATTCTATAAGTAGCATCGTCTAAATTAAGCCTTCCACTAAAAGGGTTGTTTACTATCATTTTTTATGCCTTAACAGTCATTCTTTGTGTGTCTAAATTTTGCTCATATGCTTGCATTAAATATAGTGGTTTAAATTGAGCATTAGCTAATCTTCTTTGATTGTAAAATTCTTGCTTCCTGTCTCTTTTATCACCTAAATTTCCTTTTCTTGTAGTTGGCATATTTATAATATCTCTCCATGCTAACCATGAAAGCATTGCTTCTCTAAATTGAATAGGAACGGAAAATGTTTCTTCTGGATTACCACTTGATAAATACTCTATCATTAAATAAGAGTAATAAAAATATTGATTAAGTAACACTACACCATTTGAATCATCAATATTAAATTGACCTACAAACGGAGAGCCACTAGGTAATCCATAAATATTATTAAAACCATACCCATCCCAATAATTAAACCACACCGGCAAGTCTGATTGATACCATGCTGCCAATGTATTATCTTGCGTTAATTCTAATCTATTAGGCTGTTGATCACCATAAAATGTCATTTTAGAGTTAAATTTCAATGGAATAATCTCACCTACTGAATTTAAAACACCAATCTTTGTATAACTGATATAGTCATTTGGTAATTGGGCTGTAAAATTAGTGGTATCAACTGCTACCTTAACCGTTCTTATTTTATAGAAAAAGTCAAGTCCTAACTTTTCCATACCTCTAACAGCTATATTATATAACTTAGCGTATTTATGTACGGATTGCTCACTTTCATCAATATAATCATTGATTATTGAATCTAGTGTTATGTAATTTCTAACTTGAGACATTTTTAATTATTTGATAAGTAAGCTAATATATCGTTATGTCGGATTAAGAAGTGAATTTCATTATTAACTATGATAGGCTCCCCTGCTCCTTTTATGTGAAAAATAACATCATCCTTCTTGGCTTCTATTTTAATTTTAGCCGTACCGTTACCAACCGAAACTACTTTTGCTTTACAATTTCTTTCTCTAAATCCTTCAGGCAAAAATAACCCACCTTCAGTTATTTCTTCAGGTGCAAATGGTTTTACTAAAACAAAATCTCTAATTGGTTTCATATATGTTTCTTAATTTTAATTATCTACACCATCATTACTTTGGTCTATAGGTCTTGATTTCTCAAAAGCTAATTGACCCTTTATATATTCAACTACCATTGGCATATAGTCATCTGGCACTATTAATGTTGAGTTTAAATCAGTTGAGTCACCCCCGCTAATTAATCTTAATGTTGCCTTGTAACTTGTCAAAGGTATTGAGCTTTTTACATAAATATTTTTTCCTTCAATCCAATATAATATTTTATTTTGAATTGGTCTTAATTGTTCAATATAAGCAACCTGATTCATGCTTAATGGGATTGCTGTTTGAGAAGTTTTTTTATCTCCTACGAACTGTAACATAGCCACACCTTCGTTTCTTCCTAGAGCATATGGTATAATTGGTAAATCAATACTATATGTAACAGTATCTACCGATTCTGCATTAATATCTATATTTGTAAATGTTGTATAAAAAGAGTTATTTACATAAGCCACGCCATCCATTTGGATATTATCTGTGTAATTCTTTTTTACAACCAAACCGATAGCATCGTTAAGCCATTGATTAACTAAATTATAAGTAATATTTGAGTCATCGGATGGTTGTCCGTTATATATTTGTCGCAATATTCTTTCTATAAGCGCATATCTAGTCATTATTGTCCTGTTTGAGTTATTTGATTAGCATACTGCTCTACCATTCCGTCTTGTAAATTTAAGCCAATTAATTTTAATGCCCTAGCTATTATTTCTAATAAATCTACATTATCCCAAACAGGCTGAATACTTGTACCAGAACTATAAACAGGTCTGCCGCTAACAGTGGTATAAGCCCATACTATTTCAGGTGCATCTTTTACATAAGTTAAAATTGCACTGCCAAGTGTTACAGGATAAAATTGGAATCCAGTAGGTTCTAATAGGTAAATAGGATTAGTTGCAATTGGATCAACTTGGCTATTATAATAAGAATATAGAGCATCTTGTTGCACATATCTAACTCTATTAAAGGCTGCTGTTATTATCGTATCAGTTTGCACATAATCAGCAGGATAGGCTGCTTCGCCAGACCCATTAATAGTCAATGTAGCTTGTGTAATTAATGGAGATAATCTTTGTCTAATATTTTCATTTTGGCTATAAGTAATTCTAGCTTGTGGCCTTCCGTATTGATATTGCTGAAACTCACCCAATAAATAATCTTGATACGAAACCTGCGCTTGATTTATAGTCAGATTAAATTCAGCTGGAGTCAAATAACCATTTTGGGCTTTATTAACCGCAAATTGGCAAATACGATACATATCATTAACATTCATTGGAATAAGTTATACAACAAATATACGAAAAAGATACAAAAAAGCCCCGTAATTTTTAGGCTACAGGGCTTCTTTTATTTAGAGAAGGAAGAACTACACTAATTTCTTTAATTGTTCTAAAAATGCCTTACTTTCATCTTGAGGGAACATTGCAAATTCAACTAAATAATTTTGTGGTTTTTTGTCAGATGGTATCTTACAAATATAACCTCCATTATTTGACCAATAAGCTGAACCTCTTTTTGTAGTAGTGTCAATTTTATTATCAATTAAAGCTCTTTTAACTATAAATGCTATTTCAACTTCCTTAGAACCAGCACTTTGCATAAACTTATTAGGTTGAGCTTCAGCGTAAAGTTCATAGTCATTTCTTAATGCATCCATAGATTTAGGCATCCCTAATTCATCCGTAAATGTAATTCCCAAGAAATTGCAGTGCTTACGCATTTCTTCCTCGCTTGCCAATGAAGCATATTTAATTGCTTCAACCTTAGCAACTCTTTTAGCTCTTTCAAGCTCTGCTGTTCTTTGTGGATTCCATTGAAAGAATGTAATTTTTCTAGTACCTTTTTTGTTAGGATTGTCTAAATTAGCGTTACATAGATTTAAAAACTCAAGAGCTTCTACGTCATAATCAGCTATTCTTAATACTCTTCTATCAAAAATTAAGCTTCTTCTGTTTTGTTCAACGAATGATTTTTCAAGTCCTTTTTGATCTTCTACCCAAATACTTGGATAACCTCTCAAAAGCCTTATTCTTTCCATTCTTCCTTTCTTTTCGTTCCAAACATCGTCAATACCTTCCATATGGTATCTGCCATTTTTCTTAGTATCTGATAATTTGAAAATCTTGAAAGTTGTTGCTGTATTAGATGATAAGGATTCCTGCATAGCTTGCGCAGCCTCATCATTTTGTCTTTGTACTTTTACTTCACCTTGTTGCGAAAAGTTAGCATCTGCTAACCCTATTGCCTTTAACTTTGCCATAAATGGTTTTTTAAATGTTAAAATAGGTAGAGGCAATCAATAAAGTTGCCCCTACCATAATTATAAGTCCTAAATAACTAATTAGTTACCTTGAACGATGATGAACTGGTTTGCTGCACAAACACGAGTACCACGATAAGTGATCATCCCGATTTGATTAGTCATTGTACCATCTGTTGGATTAGGAGATCCACCACCATATTGCCATACACGAATACCGTTACCAACAGTACCACCTATAGGAGGTTGTTGATACATAATAGTGATATTCTTGTAAACTTGAGCGGTTTTAGCATCCTTAGTTTCACCCATTGGATAGATTAAACCGAAATTACGGAAGTAATCAACATTTGGAGTTAAACCAGTTGTAACCTCAGTGTTAAATTGAGAATACTTCTTAACAGATAATAAATATCCATCAATAAAGATTTCTTGGAAACCATAAGAAACAGAAGCCTCTTTTGACTTCTCTCCTTGTCCATAAACGAAGGCACCAGCTGGGTAAGCAGAAAAAATACCATCAGAGAAATCTTGTCTTTGGAAGATGTCAGTTAACCATGCAGATTGTTTAGCACAACCATTAACGTCCATGATACGAGTGATTTCATGTAATTTAGCGATGTCTAATGTACCTGGAGTGTAACCAATTGTTTCACCGTCAGCAACTACTTTAGGGATAATACCTACAGAACCTTGAGAGTTAGAATCAATTGCAGTGTTATTTTGTAAATTACCGCGCATTAATTTTGCTTCTACGTTATTTTTAAAACGAACAAGAGTCTTATACATACCTTTATAAGTAAACGCAGTTACGCCATTTTGTGCCATATCTGGAGATACAGGGAACTCATAGTATGTTTCAGCCATTTGCGCTAAGTCAGTGTTAGACCAACCATCACGAATTTCTGTTACATAGTTATCATATCTTTCGTCTAATTGGATTAAAGGATTGATTGCTTGAGAAGCTTCACCAGCATCTGCATCACCACCGAATAATAGAACTTCACCAGCTAATAATGAACCAGATCCAGCTGATTGGAAACCTTGAGAAGTTTGCTTAGGTGCAACCTCAAAAGTAAAAGCGTAAGGAGTTGTATCGTCAATAGACACAATAACACCCTCAATGTTTGAAGATGCAACACGCAAAGTTTCATTAACTCTTAAAGGAGTTTGAGTACCACTGTTGTAGTATGCTTCTGCTCCTAAAGTTAATGTAACAGTAGCACCAGTAGCAGCAGCAACTGTACTATCGTTTGTAACAGCCGGCATTAATTTACCGCGGTTTTCAAACCAAAAGTAGTTTAAGTTTTTAACTTCTTCCATACCGCTATGAGCAGCTAGCCAAAAAGTGAAATCTTCATTGCCATACTTTTGAGTGTATTGCTTGTAATACTGTGGTGTTAATAATTGTAGGTCAACCATAAGTTGCCTATTCTGGGTTTGCAACGAGATTGAACCTGGCTGCAAAATATTTGAGGTAGGTATTCCTGCCATGATATTTGTTTTTTGTTTTTAACGCCTCCCCCAAAGGCAATATCAAGTTACGAACTAAAAGCCCATTCAGCCATTCTTAGCCTTTCAGCTTCAATACCGCTTAGGTCTGGTTTCGCTCCTTGAGGAGTTGGTGTTTGGTTGATGTTTATATTCCCGTTCTTTTTCAAGTGAGCCAACAATCTTTGAGATGCTGCTTCATTTGCTATTTTAGAGAAAATTTTATCACGATTTTCTAACAGATATTTATCTGCCATTATTTGTTGAACATTTGGCCTTCCGTCATTGTTAAACCATCTGCCCTCAAAATAAGTATCGGTGTCAAAATCCTCTAACTGATTCTTCATTGCCAATCTTTCTTCTTCAGCGACATTAAATGTAATCGGTATTTCAACATCCTCGTCTTTTACCGAAACATTAAATCCATTGAAGGATTGAAAATCAGAGTTCAGTGTTTGTTCATAACTTGACCTAGCTTGCTGCATTAACTCAAATTCTTCTTGAGATTCTGCGTATCTGCCGGCCTCGTTATAAATATCTGGTAATTGAATTTCACTTTTTAATTTTTCCAATTCAGATCTTGTCATTTTAGCCTCAATAAGTAACTTCTTTTCAGTATAGTCAACTTGAGATTCCCATGATTTTACTTTATTGGAATAATCTTCATCAGTTTCATCAAAACTTTGTTCTGGCTTTAAAGGTACATAAAATTTATCATAAAATAATATATCTACCTCTTCGTCATTTAATTCCCTATGCTTTTGCTTAAGGTTTTCTTTCACGATTTCAATAGCCAATTCTGTGTTTAATTCAGCAGTAGTTAATTTTTCTAATCTTTTTTGCTGATTTAAAACTTGATAAACATCATCTGCCTTACCTTCTCTAATAGCATCAAACAATGTTTTACTTACATCGTCCTTAAATTCAAAAGAAGGTTGTTCTTTATATTTTTTAAATTGATTTTCAGCATCTTCTACACTTTCAAATCCAAATCTTTCTTTTACAAATTGATTTTGATCAAATGATGAATTAGATGTTTGTTCACTTTGAGGTGACACTTGTTCATTTTGAGCCGATTGTGTACCATCTTGCGGCTCATTTGGTGCAGTAGGGGCTACTTCTACTGATGGTTGTACTTGTGGTACATTTTCATCCGAAAACGGATTGTAACCTTCTGCCAGCGTAATTGGTGCTGACATGTCTGTATTCTCTGGCATAAATGCTGATTTGGTTTCTATTTTATTAGTCTATAACTATTACTCCATCATTGTCAATAGTGATTACATAATCAACTGCTTCATTAGTTAATAAATGTATTCCATACCAATTTGTACCATCTCCATAAATTGGCTGCTTTGATTTACTGTTTGTATATAATTCATTAGAAGTAGTTAGGGTTGATGTTGTAGCGTAAACAACTTGTGTTCCTTGCGCTGTTGCAACATTACCCGCTTCGGTTGCTGTTGGATATGTATTTTTAGATAATACATATGCTATTAAATTTGCCATTTTTTATTTTTTTAAAATTTATTAAGATGCTGTTGTTATATTTGTTTAGTTACCTTGTAACAATAAATATTTACCAATGATACCAAATTCCACAATTCCAGCAGCTGCAATAGATGAAACATCAGTTTTAGTAGATAAATTTACCCCTAATACTGTTACCCCATTAATAGGCACTTCTGGTGCAGGCAATAATTGCCCTGTTATAGAACCATCATCATTCGTAGTGCTGAAACTAATTGTTCCAGATGTACCTACAAATTGAACTACTGCCGAATCCCATCCAGATAAATCTTGATAGAAATTGTTATTAGTATTAAAAGATGCAGTAACATCTATAACTGTACTAATTTTTGAACTAAATTTTTGTAGTCTTATTAAAAGTTTACTTACCGTTGCCATTTTTTTTTATTTTAATTTTTATTTATTGTTGTTGCATTTCCATTTGTTGTGCCATCATCTGCTGTTCTTCTGGTGACATTTCTTCGCCTTCTTGGTTTTGTTCTTGTCCCATACCTTGCTGTTGCATTTCAGCCTCCTGTTGTTGCATTTGCTCCATTTGCTGTTGCTGTATCGCTTGCTCCATTTGTTCATTATCCATCATTAATGGCATTTCAACATTTTGTAACATTTCAGCTATCAATGGCTTTAATTCAACTGGCATCGGGATATTAGCTTTAGCTAGATCAAACATACCTTGTATGATAATTTCTCTTTGCTTAGCCTGAGTTTGCTTATCTAATAACGCAGCGTCACCTTGAGCTTTCGCCTGCATACTAGATTGTTGTATTTGTGCATTTTGCTCGCTATTAGTTTGCGCCTTTTCTTGCTCTGTTTTAATATACCTTTTTTGAGCTTGTCTAAAATATAATTCAGCCAATGCAACATTCTCTTTAGCAATTCTCATTGCCTTAAATGGATCTAAATAAATTACCAACTGAGGGTTAGATGCTATTGCATTATTCATCATTGCTTGCAAATTTGCCATTTCCATTTCAGTTGGCAACATTCTTATTGTAGCAACAAAGTTTCTATTCTTTACATCTTCTTCTTTAAGTAAATCTCTATATTTCTTTGCGCCAAAAGTCACACTTTTATTTAATAAACAAGCGATTTTTTTAGATGTCTCTTCCATTACATAAATATATGCATCATACATATATTCAGTAGCGTTATTTGCTAAAACCCTTGAAGCTTCTATATTTGAAGCAGCAACTCTTGGTTGAGCAGCTTGATTCATTAAGTTAGGATCTTCTCCTAATTCATCTTTCAATACCTGATAATGGAATTGATATAACTGAATTAAAGCTTGTAATTGAGGTGCAAAACCACTATTAGCTAATTCTGTAATTGGAACAGGTATTCTATTTCCCTCAGCATCTCTACCACGATAATAAAGTTTACCTGTTTGCTCCCATATTCTTTGAACATCTAATGGTTTAACCGAATCACCCAAACCTAAATCCAACTCCTGCATTGCATCAACATCTATAGCCGCACCCGCTGGTACCATCTTGGCTACTAATTGTTGTATTTTTAATCTAGCTAAAATCATTTGTTCAATAGGCTCTTCAATTTTTTCAGGTACAGCTACATTACGCATGTCATAAGGATCATACATATAAAAGCTATAAGAAAATTCAGAATTGCCTATTTCCTTTGGATCTTGTGGGCGAATCATATTTTTCTTAATACCCCACTTAATCATTTTTTGAGTAACCGGACAATACACACCTTCGTATATATTCCATTTTTTCTCTTCTAAATATTGCTGATTATCGTCTAATTTTTCAGGTTTACCTTTTTTGATAATAGTGCTACCATTTTTCTTTGTTTTGGTAACAGTATATCCATCAGAATCTAATGTCTTAATTTCAAATTGCATTAAGTCAATATTCCATTCATCATAAGGTCTTAACCAAGCGACATTCCAATCTTGCATCCACTTAATCTTATCTGTTAGCTGATACTCTTTTGAAGATTGAGCCAAAGCAAATATATCCTCTTCAGTTAATGAACCTCCGGCTTGTTTGCTATACCTCGCTCTTATCTCACTAATTTTCATTGATAAGATATGACCTCTATAAGTAGTATCTCTAAAATCAGGAAAATCAGAATAAGAATAAATTGCATTTTCTGGGCGAATCCATTGAACATGAACTTCACCTTCTTCATCCATCCATGTATAAGTACACACTAATCCAACTTCTGCTGAATCGTGTAATAATCTTTGTTTTAAAACATCATTCCATCCGTTTGCTTCTAAAACATTATTGCAACCAATGCTATATAAAATTTCTTCTGGTAAATGGTTAAATTCCATTATCCATTGATCTAGTTCATCTTTATCTTCCGCAACAAATTGATCTGGAGATACCAAAGGTATTCCGGATTCTTCTTGCAATTGAGCTAATACTTCTTTGTTATTATAAACAAACTCAGCCTCACTAGCAGCTTGTTTCTTAGCCATTGCAGAAGCGCTATCTGTAGCAGTTACATTTATTTTTTCCCTTCTACTCATCCATGAGCCAACTAATCTTGCAACAATTGTGTTACCAATAATAATTGATTTCCAATTAATATTTACAAAGTTAGCTTTGCTATTCATTTCTAAACGATCCATAAAGACACTCATGTCAATCTTCCCGTTTGCTATTTGTCTATTTTTTCTAAATCTATTATTTCTTAACCAAAAATAAGTTTGATTACCATAGATTGTAGAATAAATGCTTTGAGCAACATTTTTGCCGTAGGTATAATCTTTTTTAGAAGATACGTCTGTAGTAATTTGGAACTTTTTTAAAGCTTCACCATTACTATTTGCTGCCGATATGGATAAAGGACTATCTGCCAATTTGAATATATTTACGTCAAATATACTAAATATTAAGAATTTAGTAAAATTTTAATTAATTAAAGACCGGAACATAACTCTTTACCAATGGTTCTCGCTTAACTTGTTTTTGAACTGGCTCCATTAAGCAAACAATTAACATTAAAAAAGACACCGTTATGTCATAATCAGTTCTGTTATTAGGATCAAACTTTTTAGCATCTTCAAGTAAATTTTCAAAATCTATTGAATCTATATGAGATTCAAAATACATAATTCCAACATCTGTTTGCTTTGTTAAACTAAATGGAGTTGTAGGGAAGCCCTTATGCCTATCAGCTGTCTCTCTTTTAGCGGGATCAATGGTGGACAATGGATATAAGCCTAAATATCCAACTCTACCTCTGTCTCTGAAATATGATAAATAATCATCACTATTATGCTCGTACCATGCTTGATACCCATAAAATTCAGCAGCCAAAAGAACTTGTTCGTGTAAAATTTCCTTTATTTGAGGCCTTCCATAAAGATGACCAATAGCCTTTCCGGTATGCTCTGGATTTAACAAATCATACCTCCTGCCAATCCAAGCAGAAGCTTTAGACCCATATTTACCACCCTGACTATTACTATATCCGTCAATCGCTATAGCTCCATCAGCAACTCTTCCCGGCTTTCTTGTTTTAACATCAAATGTATGCTTGTTTTCTTCTCCAGGCTTAGGAAATTGAGTAATAACCCAATGAAAATCTTCTTCTTTATCTGTAATATTTCTCCACCTAACCGTTTGGTCTATATCTCTATAAAACATTATGTGACGTTTCAATATAGGAGTCTCTTTCAAATACTGCTCTCTTGCGCCGATGTTTATTACGTTGAATATACACTTATCAGAATCTGTACTAAATGCTTCATCAATTGTTAATGGCTCTTTTCTAATACGGGCTGATAATGCTCTTTGATTATTTTTAACCGTCTCCCTATCGGCTAGAATCTGGTCTAATGTTTTATCTTCATCCGGATAACCAAAATCATCAAAGTTTCTTGTACGCTTTGCAGACATAAAGAACCTATAAAGCCCACTTGATGTTGTACCGTTTTGTTGTCTTTTATCCTGATTACTTTCTTCCCATAATAATTTAAATGCATCCTGAACACCATCTTTTTCGGTTGTAAGTTTTTCTACTGTTGTAGTATAAAGAGCTTTGCCAATAATTTGCCCCTCATCATCTAGCAAGCAGTAACGCACAACCTCATGTCTATCGTAAACATTAACTTCGGTTGTTTTACCACACTCGTCTGCTACATATCTATGTAATTTTTGTCCGTCATAAGCTACCGTATCAGCTGATTGAAAATCAATAACCGAACCCAATTCATCTTTATCAATACTTTCTTCCGCTTTTTTACCTCTTACGTTTGTTTTTTGAAATCTCATTTCAGACTTTGGATTAACACCCAAAGACATATCATATTCTGGTCTAAAAAATTTAGGAAGCCTTCTAAATGGATTTACTACTGTTTTTGCAAAGAATTTTTTAGCATCAGAACCGGTCTTAGACTGAATACCACCATTCGTCATTTTAGTACGAGTAGTATATTCTGTAACAAATAACCCAGCTACAAATGATTTACCAAAACGTCTTTTTGTAACTTCAAGCATTCCCATACACATTGTATCTTCTATACAATACTGCATAAAATAAAACTTTTCCAAATCTGGGACACGAAACTTAGGATAACCAATATCTATTGACCACCATTGTAAATATAGATAATGCAAACCAGTTAAATAAATAGGCTTACCGTTGTTCATATACCAAAAACCGTTTAGCCGTCTATCCCACTCCTGCCTTTTAAAATCTTCTAGTTTTTCATCATAAAATTCAGTTTCATCTTCTTTTTTCTTTTTATCAAATTCATCCCACTTTTTCATTAAATCTTGGTACCAATCTGGTAACATTATTCGTTTCCAATATTGCTCTGATTCAATTTCAGACCGCTTGTGCACTCCCCTAAATTCTACTTTCTTTGTAATTATATTAAACACATACCCTTCAGGAGGCAAATTACATTGTAATCCCTGGACATCTATAACTGTACCATTTTCAATTTTATCGTACATAATTAATATCTTTTACCAGCCAGTTCTCCCACAGCATCGGCCATGTTTTCAGGAGAAAATGGTTTTCTAGCAACTGAAGCCTGTTCTTTCTTATCTTCTTTTACATCTTGATTTATGCCGGCAAGGACTTCTAAAGCCTTAATTGATGATGAAATTGTACCTGCATCTACCCAAATTTTTTGCAATCTTTCAAATGTTTTAATCTTTGGATCATCAATATCAATGGCAGTAAGACTGGTTTTATTTAATAACTCTGCCATTTCGTTAGCCTTCCTGTTAAGTGCATGATACAATTTACCTATCCCATCCTCTTCATAATAGGCATTTTTACCTTGCAAATAAGATATTTGCTTTTCTAAATCTTTTATTTTAGCCTCTAATTCTGTTGACATTAAATTAATTTTTTAGCATCTGAAGTATTATAACCAACCAATAATTCACCATTCTTAACTTTATTAGTCATTTCATGCTCTATTGAAATTACTTCATTTCTATCATTACCTTCTGGATAATATCTTAATCTTATAATTTTACCCTCAGTGCCATCATCATCTTGATAAATAATCTCGTAATCGCTAGATATAACCGTCCCAACTACATTTCCTTCTAATTCTCCACTTGTAACATAAATCTTATTTTTAACCAATGTTGGCTCAATACCTTCTAAAAAACCAATATATGGCTCAAATAGTCTTAATCCAGTAATAAAATTATTTAAAGCGTTCCATGTGGAACCTTTTTTATCTCTCCACATAAAACACTCTTCAATTGGTATTGAAAAATATTGCATATTAGAAGATGCCTCCGCTGTTGGTCTTTGGTAATTAAAAATTTTATAAGTATCATGAGTAGCATTATGATGTATTAAAATTTCAGAACCAACAGGTATCTCTTTAGCGTTTACTACTTCTGCATTAACAGGCTTAACATAACGCATATTAAAATTGTCATATACTCTTTCTAGCTTAATCTTTGTACCATCCTTGAATGTATGGCTATTTTTACTCTCTAAATCAACTTTAATAATAACCCGATTTGTAGGAGTTTTTAATTCCATAATTTATTAATTTAATTAAAATTACAGCAATTTTATATACTAAACAAAATATATTATATTTGTATTGCCAAACAAATATTATATAACAATTAAAACAAAAACAAAATGGCAAACATTTTCGCAGCAACGGTTTTACAAATAAACCAATATGCACAACCAACAAATGGTACAGTATTTGCTTTACCAAGTCAAGGTATTGTAGTATCTCCTTCTACAGTAGTAGTAAACGGAGTGCAAGCTAACTCTCTGATTGTGGTTCCACCAACTGGTTTAAACCAAAGAAGTACAGGTTATCTTGTAACTTCTACAGTTAACCAGGTTATTACAGCAGCAAATGCTTAGTAAATTAGCCCCTAGTTTTTAGGGGCTTTTTTATTTTCTTTATAAACCGATTTAAGGTTTTTGTAAATTCTTTCAGCATCATCAATAGTTTTACCGGCACCTGCGGCTAATGCTACAGATAATCTTCTTAATTTTTTTGCGGCTTTGTTATTCATAATTTAATTTTACCTCCCCTGACCTCTATAATCTTTGGGTTTTGGAGAGTGCTTGTTATAAGTTTTTTTTGCACTACCAGTCTTTCTTTTACCAAAAGTAATTTTTCTGGAGTCTGATTTTACTTTAGCCATTTTATTCGTTATTTAGGATTAATTGGTACGAATATAAGCCATTTTCTAAATATTTTTTATTCAAAATATGACTTCCGAACCTTTCTTTCCTAAAATCTCTTAATCCGGCTGAAACAGAAGCTTCTGGAATATTGGTTATATGGGATATTTCACTCAAAGTTCTATACACCCTATCACTCATTAAGTCTTTTAATTTCAAGTGGTTTTTGGCTAACCTTTTACCATCTCGCTCATGTATGTAATCAGATCCGTCAAATACTAATTCTTGTTGCATAGCATTATTTTTTGTTTTTAAAATAATCTAAATTTAATTGTCCACCATCCATGTAATTTGGGTGTACGAGTATGTCATCATCGTAAAAGTTTCTGACCATACCACTGTCGTATAATATGACTTTCCAAACAGTGTTGGTTTGGCTTCCGTAGTCAATCCAGGCAATTGCTTTTCCATATCCTAATGGTGTTTCAACGTCAATAATAGTTGTTAATTCGTGAATATACATTATAATAAGTTTTCATCTTTTGAACTTGATAATAACTGAATACTTGTTACTCTTGAATGTAATTGAGCAACGGTTTCCTTAGTTTTATCGTTTAAATAAGTTTTAGCTTCTGGCTTTCCTTCCATGTAAATCAAAGTCCCTTTTTTAAGATAGTTTGATACATTTAATTTGTCCGTCCAATAAGCGCAAGACACCCATGTAGTTTTATCTACATCTTCGCCTTGTTGATTTTTAAATTTTTCACTGTAAGCCATTGAGAAATTAATCACTGTTTTACCATTCACTGTGTTTACTATTGCATCTTGTCCTAATCTTCCGATTACGCTAATTCTAATCATTGTTTTTTGTTTTTATTATTATTAAAATATTACTTCTTCTCCATTTTCATCTTTGTATGGAAGCCATGATTGATTTGCTTCTTGTCTTTTCCAAAAATCCATTTTTTTAGTGTTTAATAATTCTTGTAAAATATCTCTACCTTCTACAAAAAATCTTCTTCTATCCCATACATAATCAAGCATCATAAATCCTTTTCTACCAACACTCTTTTTCTTAATTTTCTTTGAATGAAATTCTGCTAAAGGATTACTTGGATCTGTTTGTGCAAATGGTCTATGATAAACTAATATATTGTCCATTTTATTTGACCACATGGCACCATCGTTAACATCAAATACATCAGGACATTTATAATTACCGGATCTATCTCTTTCCATTAATTTAGGATGTGCAATAATCCAAAAATAAACATCATTTTTTCTAGCAAATCTTGAAAAGTCTGCTAATAATGTTTCAAGGTATTTATCTGTTCTACCACCATAACCCTTATAATCATTTGTCATCTGGTTAAATGGATCTATACAACAAAAATCAACTTTTTCTTGAACTATTAATTCTAAAAATTTTTCTTTGATATATTGCGGTGTTGGTGATAACATTTCAGCACTAATGTAAAAAATATGCTTAGATACAAAATCATATGCTGCTTCATAAATATCATCGGAAGGTCTATTAGGATTATATGGCGTACACTCACAACCTAAAAGCATTTCAACATAATCGTGGAAATATTCTTCAGCTGGTACATCCTCTGGTGAAAATGTAGCAACCTTCTCTCCAAACATAACCATTCTCATAAGTAATTGAGCTTTCTGCCATGCTGTTTTACCGTAGTTACCAATACCGGTAAGTAATGTAATTTCACCTCTTTTTGGTTTAAAAAGATAATCTAATTGCTGTATTCCAAATCCTAAAACTTTATCAAATCCCTTCTGATTGATATACAATGCTCTATCTTTTACATCAATTCCATATACCACATCTTCAACTCTGTAACTCTCTCCAAATTCTTCTGTAAATTCTTTTTTAACATCAATTTCGTAATTAGTAGTTTTACTTACAAGTTTCTCTTTTTGTATTGACGCAGTACCAAAATTGTTTTTATTTGCCCTATATCCACTCTTAACAGCACTCCTCATTTCAGACATTGTAAAATCATTGCTAACAGTGTATTCTGTAGATATTAAACCTAATGCTGATTCTTCTCCAATACCAAATCTACAACAAGCAGATGCTAATTTAAAAATATATGTATTTCTTTCTCCAGTTACAAAAGCATCATTTTTGTTAGTTAACCATTTTAAAATTCTACGAAAATTTTCATTATCATCTAAATTTTCCGTTTCAGATACTACTACTTTTTCAACCTTCTTTGCCTTTGTAAATACTTCAGCATTTTCGTTTATGTAAATATCTGGATCAAAACTTTCGTAACAAACCCTGCTTACATTTATCCCACTTCTATCAATTTCAGGAAAAATATCCTGTAAAGATTGAAAATGTTCTCTATGTTTTTTACCATCAGCAACTTTAACCAAAGCTTTTAATCCATTACCGGAAGGACTTACCCAACAAGAATAGATAAAACTATTAGAAATGATTTCGGTTTGCTTATCCCTTAAATCAGAAATATCATCAAAATCAAGAACAATAAACCCACTATGTTGAATAAGTTGTTCATCTTTCCTGTCTTGGCGAAATTTACCACTAAAGCAAATTGATGGTAGGTTAAGTTTAAGCTTATTTGCTTTTTCCTTGTCCAAAGCCAATCTAATATCCAAAACTAGTTGCTTACTTGCACCTAATTTAATCCTTTCAAGAGCCTTTTCTACAGTTATAAAATGAGGCTCTTTGCTAAAAATGTTTTTAAAAATTGTTATCATTATTCAGAAATTGGTTTATAAGCCCTTCTAGCGGCCTCTAATTGTTGTTGATAAGGGTTATTACTATTTTGCTGAGAAAGTGTCTTATTTGGCTTATTTACAGCCTCTAGCACCCATCTACGTATTGTTAGGTAATCCGATTTTGTAGTATAAGACTTTTCAATCTTATATGATGATAAAAATTCATAAGCTTTATCAATCGTGTCTTTACCAAATTCAGAAACAAGCTTTTGGTTCTCATTTTCAGTTAAAGAAATATTATCCTTAAACTTTAGTTTAATTTCTTTTACTTTACTTTCTTTTACTTTACTTTGCGGCATTTCTGGAGCAGAAACTCCGTCAGTTACCGTATTAACAGAAGCAAATTTACCGTTTACGCGGAGTTGTTTCTTACTTTTATCTTTATTTGTTCCTCTTTTTTCATATACTGGTTTTAATCTTTCATCAAGTGATTCTGAGTTAATAAAGTCGTTATTATTAAATAACATATCCAGTTTGATGCAGTAATCCACCACATCCCGTATTTCTGTAGCAGAAACTCCAAAGTCACCAGCCATTAATTCAAATTCTACATCTGAATATTCAAATACATTACCATCAATACCGGTTAAATATTCTAAAGTCATTGACCAAATAGCATAACCTATAGGCCCAAACTTTGTACGAATGGCTTTAACCTTTCTATGGTTTCTCATATCCCTATCATGAGGGAAGTAATCGCAATAATTCTTTTTAGGGCGAGCCATTGTGTTATAATTAATCGTTAATTAAATCGGTTTTCAAAGCTTCGTTAATACGAGCTATTTCTGCATCTGTAAATAATAATTTACCCTGCATCTTGCGAGATAATTCCGATTCTGGTATCTTTGCGTTTAATGATAGCCACCTTTGTGTACGGCCATCTAAAGCTTCTTTTATTTTCTCATGAAGCTTTAATTCTGTTTTGATTTCCATAAATTTGTTTTGATTATTGGATGACAAAAATAGTCTTATTTTTTATATTCCCAAATATTTTTAACTTTTTTTTAAAATAATTTTGTGATTTAATTAAATTAATTATCTTTGTTGAAATAATTGTTATGGAAACTGGACAAACCAAGGTAATAAATATAAATTTTGTTTATTACAAAATAGAAAAAGTTACAAAAGATAAGTATCTAATAGAGTCTAAAAAAAATAATAAAGTAGCGTATATTGATAAATTAACCTTAAATGATTTATTAAAAGAAAAGTTATCACCTGAAAAATTAAAATGGTATTAATGGAAAATAGAGAATTAATATACGATATTGCTAGAAGGTTAGATATGATAATTGAAGTATGGAAGAAAGGAAAGTATATTGGTAAATATAGATTTATAAATGGAGTATTGCATAAACTAAAAGAATAATGGAAGGCTATCAAGCTAAAGCAATTAAGTTGTATTTAAATTTTTTTTTAAAAGATAAAGTAACTGATTTTGAAAATAGAATTATTAAAGCCAAAAGTAGTGCTATATCATATGTCCAAAAAGAAATTGAATTAAAAAGTAATAACCCAGAAGATTTGTTTTATTGGTGTAATGTAAAAAACGCACTTGAAAAATTATGAACGAATTAAAATTTCCTTGTAGTGGATGTGGATGTTGTTGTAAAAGAGTTGGTATGGTAAAACAATTTTTAACAGAAGAAGAATTTCCGTACAATTCAAAAGAAGATGGATCTTGCGAAATGCTTATTGATAATAAGTGTAGTGTTTATGATAATAGACCAGATATTTGTGATGTATATAAAATGTTTTTAAAATCCGATATGGATATAAAAGAATATTACAAAATAAATATTGAACAATGTAATAAGTTTATGGATGAAGATAATATACCTTTAAATTTTAGAATAATAGATTATGAGAAATAGCACAATAATAGTTAAGAAAAAGCGTTGTATAAATTGTGGTAACATTGATTATCATTTTTCAAAAAAAATGTGTAAACAATGCGCTACCATAGCTTCTACGCAAAAACGAATGGATGAATTTGAAGATGATTCTGAAAGTTTTAACAATTTAGTTCAAGACTTAGATCATGTATTCAGCCAATACATTAGAAATAAACATGCCGATAAAAGCGGTGTAGTTGAATGTTATACATGTGGAGGCAAACATACAATTGCAGAAATACAGTGTGGCCATTTTATGGGTAGATCTAACTTAGGAACCAGGTGGATGGAATCTAATTGTAAGCCACAATGTATGGAATGTAATTACTTTAAAACCGGCAACATAGAAGAATTTGAGAATAAGTTACATGATGAAAATGGTGCATTGGTGGAATATTTAAGAGAAACTGCTAGGCAACCGGTAAGGCCAACTAGAGAAGAATTAAAAGCCTTAATTTTAGAATATAGAGCAAAGCTTAATTTAGTAAAAAAGAAGTTTATAAATATTGGTTGACGGTTTTTTATAGTAAATATCCCTCCTGTATTTCTATACTGGGAGGTTTTTTATCAATCAATAAATAAGTCAAAATATGGGTTTTTTGATTGATAAATTCAAACATGTGTCAAAATTATAAACTTTTGATGCATTAAAATTATAAAAACTTGTCATAAATGTCACAATTTTAGGCAGATTTGTGACTTATAAGATAATTTATGGGCGCAAAGTAAAATATATAGGCGCAAATGTTACTTTTATATATAAATATGTAACAAAGTAAAGGTAAAGCTTGACCAAACTTTACACAAAGTAAAGCTAAGACTTTACTAATTGGGTAGTAATACTACGCTATTAGCAAAAAATGTAAACTCTGCAAGTTTTGATAGTGTTCACATTTTTAAGCTGTTTACGGAAACGTGAAAGGGTAAATAAGGTGAATAAAAAGCCCCTCGTAGAAACGAAGGGCGAGATTAAACCGTTAACACTTGCTATATGCAGCACAAATATACAAAATTTAATTAAATTTATTTTTTTAATTAAATTAATTAAATTAATTTTACAAAAAATATATAAAATGGCAAGAAAAATAGATCCAGAATCAGTTTCAAGCAAAGTAGCTGAATTAGCATTAGGAGAACATTTACGTTTTGAAAACCCATATACCTCAGTAATGGTAATGGTTTCAAATTTAAAAAAGAAAGAAGCCCACAAAGACAAGCTGTTTAAGATTAAATACGTAGATGGTATTACCACCGTATCCAGAGTAAAATAAAACCAACACATATGCACATCCAAACCGTTAACTACACTAGAACATTTAATTTAGGCAATTATTCTTCTGAAAAAATTGGCGTTGAATTTGCTCTTAATGAAGGAGATTCAGCCGGCAAAGCGTTAGACGCTGCCAGGGAATTAGTAGAAGAATATCATAAGCAAAGCGTTATTAGATTAAAAGAACTAGGGTATTTTTATGATGAACAAATTTCTGAAGAAGTAATACCTACTCAATCAAAAAAATCATTAGTTGAAAAAACTAAAGACTTTATTAATTCATGTAAGACAAAAAATGAATTAAAAGCCTGGGAATTGATGAGTAAAAGCAATCCGGAGTTACTAGAACACTATAATAATAAACTTAAAACACTTTAACTATGCAATGGAATGACACACACATCAGAGCAAGCTCTGTAGGGTATTTAATGACTGAACCCGTAACAAAGGCTGATAAAGAAGCCGGATTGTTATCTAAAACAGCTCAAAAACATTTATTGGAGGTCTATATAGCTGAAAAATATGGCCGTAAAAAAGATATACAAACCAAGCAAATGAAAAAAGGTGTAGAGGTAGAGCAAGAATCAATTGATTTGCTTTCTATGTACCTAAAGATGCCATTTAATAAAAATGAACAAAGGTTTACTAATGATTTTATTTCTGGCTCACCAGATATTATTGATAACGAAAGGATAATTGACATTAAATCTAGCTATGATTTATGGACATTTATTGGCAATATACCAGATAAGTTAGATAGTTTATATTATTGGCAAATGCAGTCTTACATGTGGTTAACAGGAACAAAAAGTGCCGTTATTGCATACTGTTTAGTAAATACACCAGAGAATATTATTGAGCAAGAGAAGTATTATTTGCTTAAAAAAATGGATGTAGCTACAGAAGAAAACCCAGAATATGTAAAAGAAGCAATGAAGATTGAATTTAACATGTCATTTGATGATATTTCAATAAACGAAAGAATACTTATGTTTCACGTTAGTAGAAATGAAGATGATATATTACGCATCCAACAAAAAGTAGAAAAAGCAAGAGAATTTTTAAAAGAAATAGAAGAAACACATTTAAACTTTAATAAGTAATATGAATCCTGAAGTTAATAATGGTGCCAACATCATAAATGCTATTCAAAATTTAAAAATGGCCCAAGAGCAATTTGAAGATTTTTGTAGGCAATACCCTAACTCACAAGGCTCAAGGTTATTTAAAAAATATAGTGATAAAATAGGTTGGATATTTAGCGATTTAGTATCAAATCCATTTCTTACTGAAGAGGTTAGGACTGGTATTAAAAACGAAATAGCTAGTGATGTATTTGCAGTCCCTGCGATTGTAGAAAAGGTAGCATTATTAACTCCAGATCAAAGAGATTTAATTGAATCTACATTAGATGCATTAATAAACGGAGAAGAAGTTAAAATAGTTGACATAAACGAAATAAAACAATAAAAAATGGCAAAGAAAAAAACAGAAATACCAAAAGAAATACAAGTTTATACAGAAGGATGTGATTTCTGTATGCAATTTGATTATGATGAACCACATGTAGTAGGTGCAAGCCCTGATGGTGAAGGTGGATTGGAAATAGTACTAAAAGCATACCAAGATGCCGGCATTACTTTTGTGTGCCCAAATACAGGTAAAAAACTTAGATTATTTTCAAGGCCATTATCAGAGGCTGGTAAAAAAATATTAGAAGATCAGCCTAAAATTAAATAATGGGATTAATAATAATAATTAACAACATGACGGGTATAATAATAATAATAATTTTTGGAATAATATCAATACTAGGTGCAATTGATATTTATAAGCAAACAGGTAAGTAATATGCGTAAAGAATTTAAAGTAGAATGGGATTCGGAACTTCGTTTAATGAATGATTTAAAAAATACTTTATTATCTCATAATTTATTAATTATACGTTATTATTTTTTCTCATTACATTTAATGGTGAATCATTATAAGCAACTCTATTATTTAAATTAATAATAGCTTCATCGTCAAAATTTTCTTTCATTCTTATTAGCTGATTATCACTATTAATTCTTTTATCTTTTAAAGCTTTTTGCCATAGTTCTGGAGTAATGTTATCTCCATAGCTTTTAGTGTAGTTATATTTTTTCAATAAATACCTAACAGCATCTAAATCTGCTTTATTTTCAAAAACACTATAATTGTGTGATGTAAATCCTCTGGCAAATGGATTGCCAGTGTAGTTCATTAAAGACTGCGGAATCCCTTGATTGTATAAATTTATATTACGAGGTTCTGAGAGAAAAGCTTCATTATACTCTGGTTTGTTTATTACATCCAAAGATGGAGCACTTCTATTATTAATAGGATTATTAGGATCTTTAAAGTTTGCATAAATAGATGGTTTCTTTTTCTCACTTAAATCAACATTTGTTCCAAATGGAAATATATCTTTTGATTGATTTGAAGAACCACGTTTATTATAAAAATAATCATTTAATGAAGTTCCGCCAGTTACTCTATTAATACGACTTCCTGGAAGAGCAACAAAATTAGCAGACTTATTTTGTAAATCAAAGAATAATTTTTCTTTATGTGATATAGAAGTTGGTTTACCACTACTTATAAGGCTATTAAGTAATTTTTTTGATTTATAAACATCAAGTCCGTCTTCATTAAAAATTGGTTTATAATTTTTTTCCCCCATTTGGCCAGGTTCATCATATATGCTAGAAGTTACATGCCCTATTTCATGAGCCAATGCGCTTCCACTTAAATACTTAGGATTACTAGGCGTTCTCATTTTTATTATTGGATATGTACTAGTTGGCTCAGTGATTGCAAGTGCACTATCAGGTAAATCTGCATTATATTCTATTTTAGTGTTTTTTAATTGATCTATTCTACCTGCAATTAATTTATCAACTGTATTTTTTGGTTCGCCTAATTCAATTAATCTTTTTTTATATAAAGGACTAGCTATATAATCAATTTTCTCCTGTATTTGAGGATTTAATTTTTTAACTGGGTCTGTATTTTTCATACTACTTAAAGCCATGTTATAATATTAATCTTTGTTACCTATTCTTAAAGAAGAAGCATTATCTGGATGAAACATATTTTTTTCATTTGAAAGAGTTCTTCCATAATTTGATGCAGATTTACTAAGATCAAATTTTTCAGGATATAAATTTATCATCTTTTTTAGATATGATACCACCTCTGGCATGCGACCTTTGTTGAATGAATAAGGAACAAATTTACCTGTTTGCTTATCCATAACACCTAATTGTGTTTTTGTCCTGTCTCCTAAATAATCACTCCATCCTGTTCCTTCAAAATCAGATTCTTCATGTGGTAAATCATATGCCGAAAATACATCAAAATCATAATCTAAATTTTGAACTCCAGATTTAGGAATCATATTTCCTTTTTCATCTTTATCAAATTCTCCATTAGTAGATTTATATTTTAACACCGGCCCTTGAGTATATATCCCCCTTAATCTAGCTTGCTCAACAGCGTTTTGTAAATCTCCATAAGTTTCAAACTTTGCTCCTTTTGGATTAAAAATAGCATTTGGTTGATCACGAGCTGCTGTAAAAAATTCTCCTGCTCCTTTTCTTTTTAATATTGTAATTTTTGGAGGTGGTAATTTAAAATTTGGTGGTTTTTTTTCGCGTGGTATATATTCTTCTGGAGGTCTATTTGTAGCCATCATCATTTCAATAGTTCTAGCTCCAAGTATATCATCTGCGTATTTACCGGCTTTTGGTAAACCGTATTTTCTCTCCATTGCACTCAAAGATGCTCTGCCTTCTGGAGTTTTATTTAATAAGTTATATTGAGCTTCCTGAAAAGCTTTATTAGATGTTGTAGGTAAATTATATTTTTTTGCATAAGCTAATATATCATCTGCTGTTAAACCAGATTCAGAAAATGCATTGCCCAATCCTGTCGGAGTTTTTTGAGTTCCACCTGGATATAAAACTAATCCAGTACCAGGTACTTTAACGCCTTTTTCTGGATCGCCACCTTGGTTAAATCTTTGCATTACATCTATTGCCATGTTGTTGTATTTTGTGCTAATTTACAATTTTTTGTGAGTATTGGCAAATTTTTTAGCTGCTTCAACGCTACCAAATCCCCAAGCCTTTAATGCTAAAGCCTTACGAGTAGGTTCACCATTAGGTTTTTTCATAGCTCCCATCATGCCGGCAAACCTAGCTGCAAAAGAAACTCTACGAGGATTAGTGCCTTCTTTAATAGGTGCTTTTAAATTGCCACCAGTTTCAGAATTATATGACGCTCTACCTTTGGCATTTAAGCCACCTTCAGGATTTTTTCCTTCTTTACGTTGCCAAGCTTCTGATGCCATAATTATTTTTTCATTATTTTGGTTAATTTAGAAATAGGTTTTTTCCCATATTCTTTTTCAAATTGAGGATAATATTCTTGATAACGATTTTTTGCATTATCTTCCATTTTTTTATAATACATTTCAGCTTGATCAAGAGGCATTTTTTTATATTTTGTAAGCCAATCTATTGCATAATTTTTAATTTCTTCTTCCGGCATTTGATTTCTTTTTTCAATTTCTGAAAGAAGTTCTGGATTAAATTCTTTAGTTAATCTACTATCTGCAATATCATTTAAATAATTATCATTTACAATGCTAGTTAATAATGGACTCCCGGGAGCTACATAATTTGGCTTATTTGGATTAAATCTTTGATTATATACAGCTCCTTCTAAAAGTGGATCTATTTCTCTTTTTGCAAAATCTTTAGCGTCATTCCAAGCTAAATCTCTATTACCCTTATTTTTTAATAAGTAATATTTGTAAACATCAGCTAACATATTATTTCTATACTGATCCTTAGACTGTTCAGTTCCCTTTGGTATTAAACCTTTGGATTCATTTCTGTAACTATCAACATGAGGTTCAAAAAGAAATCGTGGTACATTAAACGGTGTATTTATTTTAGCGTCAAGTATGTTAAAATCATTAATATCATTTTCATTCAAATGCATATTATGTATAAAATCTATATCTTTTATAGACGATGGCATCTTAGTATTTTTTCTAATATCATCTTCTGTGTTGTGTGGCGTGACTGTTCTTCTTAATGTAAATGCCTCTTTCCCGGGATTCCAGCCATGCAATATTTCTCCTGTATTTTTATTTGTACTTTCATATTGTCCAGAAGCCCATGAACCAGGTCTTTTACTCGTAACGGTAACAGTCGGAAGTGTGTAATTTAATCTAGGATCTTGATTTAGATCTTGAGGTATCTGCTTCATTATATCTAGTGCCATGTTTATTTTTTTTCTCGTGCCTTAATTTTCTTTTCTTGTTTTAACATTTCTGAAGTAGGTTTTTTACCTGAACCAGCAGCCGCACGAATATTGTCCCATAAGCCACGAGGAGACATTGAACCATCTGCTCGCTTCATCATCTTTAATTTACTTTTCATTTTATAAGTTTAAGTTTTTTTAATTTTTCTATGATTTTATTAGCTTCTTCTTCTGCCATTGTTGTTATTTCTTCTGATTTTTTATTAGCATCCCACTTATATAAAATCATTGCCAAGTGTACCGTTTCGTGCATTATTGCTGTTTTTTGTTCATCAGCACTATATTTTTTAAAAGTACCCATGTTTAAAAAAACAAACGGTTTATAAGGACTTTTGGCTGTAAGTTTTTTATCTGCTGGATTATAATTCGTAAGCCCATAAATATACACCCCATTTCCCTTGGTTTTATCTACCTCCTCTGCTTGAGCATCCTTTAGATTTAACCCATGCATTTGTTTTACATCATAAAATTTAAAAATATCTGTAGCATCTTTACCAACAACCAATATGTATTTACCCATATCAAAATTGGTAATCGCGCGTTTCATCATTTTTAATTTCCCTTTCATACCGCTAAGATACGAATTATTTCCAATTCTCTGCCTTCCAAATAATCAAGTCTATTCCTTTTAAGCCCCCTGGAGGCGTTTTATGGTTTTCAACAGGTATTTCTACCACTTTAACATTATCTGCCAATTTTGAGGCTAATTCTACCGGAGAAACCACATTCCCATTAGGGTACTTCCTGTGGAAATATACTCTGCATTTGTCTGAGCAAAACTTTTTCTTAGATGTTTGGCTTTCCATTCTTTCATTGCAATAAATACAAAAGGGTGTTCTGTTTTTCATGTGTTACGATTTGTTACGATTAAGTGTTACGATTAAGTCATTTGTTACGATAAAGGTATATGTTTTGTTACGATTAGCCAAGTTTTGTTACAATTACACACAAACCAACACAACAGCACACCCAACCAACAAGCAAGGCAAAATGCAAGAGACCAAGACCAGGCCAGTAACCAAGCCCAACCCCATACCAACAGCGCAAACAAAGGAACACAAGAGCATAGCAAGGGCAACCAAAAAGCAAGGGGACACGGTGCAAGGCAGCGACAACCCCCAAAAAAAATTGGGGCTAAC
>Ga0315284_10000597_pt1 | contig 49303 bp, 49 predicted proteins | sample YL17G09_16_MG_FD_203696 | JGI IMG/M metagenome (GOLD analysis project Ga0315284, IMG submission 203696) | Sediment microbial communities from Yellowstone Lake, YNP, Wyoming, USA - YL17G09_16 | ecosystem: Environmental > Aquatic > Freshwater > Lake > Sediment | place: USA: Wyoming | collected...
GGCTCCGCCGAACTTCCCGCCGGCGTTCAGCGTGGTCAGGACAACCTCGACTGCCGGCCGTCGGTCCTTGGCCCTCGGGATCGGCTTCACGGGGATCCCGCGGCCGTTGTCCGTCACTCGGCACGAGTCGTCGCGCCCGAGCGTCACGAGGATCCTGTCGCAGAAGCCGGCCATCGCCTCATCGACCGAGTTGTCCACCACCTCGTAGACGAGGTGGTGGAGCCCTCGCTGTCCGGTGGTCCCGATATACATCCCGGGGCGGAGCCGGACGTGCTCGACGCCCTCCAGGACGGTGATGTCGGCAGCGTCGTAGTGCGTCGCAGCGGCCGTCGTAGCAGCCATTGTCGTCTTCCGTGTCGCCAAAGAACCTCCGTCCGCACCCGCCCGCGGCGACGCACGCTGCTACCGATTCGGGGCCTCACGCGGGGACCAACAGCCCCACTATCCTATCAACCCACACCCCTCTCCGCCCGAACCCCCAATCACCCCGAAGCGATTGCGCTACAAGCCGTTTCGGGGTTCGGGACGGACCACCACCTGCACCTTCGCGACCCTCTCCGCGCCGAGCGCCTCGTTCGCCTTCCGGCGGATCTCCTCGGCTAGGAACCGGACCTGCGTTCCCCACGGGCCGGTGCTCGCCGCAACGACGAGAACCCCTCGGTCCAGACTGACCGGCGCCGACTCCGCGGCTAGACGCGGACCGACGACGGCTCCCCACGATGTCGCCAAGTGGCCGATCGGCAGGCCGCGGGCGAACGCCCGCTCCTGGAGCAGGCCGTCGATGACCTCCCCGAGCGCCATGTCCTGCATCGTGCGAACGTCTTTGCGGTAGCGCCATCCTTTGCTCGACGGCATCAGCTCTCCCGTACCGTCACCGTCCCTGCGGACACGTCGAAGACGCGGACCGCAGGAGCGGGGATCTGCGCCTCGTCGGCCACGGAGACCAGCACCTGTCCGCGGCAGCCCAGCCGCTCCGACACCTGTGCCTGCCTACGCGGGTCCAGGGCCGAGAACGGGTCGTCGAGCAGCACGACCGGCTGCTCCCCCACCTCTTCCTCGATCGCCCCCGCGAGCCCTAGCCGCAGACAGAGCGCTGCACCCCACGTCTCCCCGTGAGACGCGAAGCTCCTCGCGCTCATGGCACGAACGGCGAGCTGTAGGTCGTCGCGGTGCGGTCCCACGAGGCTCGTCCGCCGGATCAGCTCATCCTCCCGTCGATCGCGCAGGCGCGCGAGGAAGGTCTCCTCGAGCGGCTCGCCGGCCACCGAGGGCCTGTAGTCGCAGGCCAACCCATAGCCCGAGAGGTGCCGGAACTCCTCCTCCGCAGACGGCGTCACCCGCTCGACGGCTTCCGCCCGAAGGCGCGTCACCGCAGAGCCGGCCTCGACCAGCTGCGCGTCCCAAGGTTCGAGCCCTCGGGGCGCCCCGCGGCCCTCCCAGTCCTTCAGGAATCGGTTCCGCTGACGGAGCACCCGCTCGTATGCCGTGAGGGCCGACCCCTTCAACGGCCACAGCGAGGTCACGGCCTCGTCCATGAAGCGGCGCCGCAGCGAGGGATCGCCGCGGAGGATGTCCACGTCATCAGGCCCGAAGAACACGGCTCTGACCTGCCGTCTCAGGTCGCGTTTGCGTCGGACGGGCGAGCGGTTCACCTGTACGCGGTTCGCCCCCTGGCTCGGGATCTCGACCTCGACCAGCACGCGCCCAGCCGCCGTCGCGATCTCACCACGCACGTACGCCGCCTCAGCGCCCTCGCGCACCAGCGGCTGGTTCACCGAGGTGCGGGGTGAGGCCAGGAAGAACAGGAACGAGATCCCCTCGAGCAGGTTCGTCTTTCCCTCGCCGTTCAGGCCAGCCACAGCGACGAGTCCACCCGGGACGTCCTCGACACGTGTTCGCCGGTGGTTACGGAAGTCGCGGAGCTCGACCCAGAGCAGCCGCAAGGACCCTCCGGCCTATCCCACCGGCGTCGGCAGCCGAACCGGCATGACGAGGTACGTGAACTCGTCCGACTCGCCGCGCACGACGCCCGGCTTCAGTCCGTCCCGAACCTCCACGCGCACCGACTCCCCTGTGGCGGCCGCAAGTCCATCGGAAAGGTAGTGCGGGTTGAAGGCCGCCGTGATCTCCTCGCCCTCGTAGCGCGCCTCGACGGTCTCGACCGCCTGACCGAGATCCGGCGACGATGACGACAGCTTGACACCCAGCGCGTTGAACTCCATGCGAACGGGCGAGGTGTCTCGCGCGAGCAGCCCCACGCGCCGCACGGCATCGCTCAACTGCTGGCGTGAGACCGTGAGCCGGCTCTCGTAGGCCTCCGGCAGCAACTGCCGGTAGTTGGGGAACTCTCCCTCGATCAACCGCGATGTCAGTGTGAGTTGTCCGACCTGGAACGAGACCTGGCTCTCGTCCACGAACATCTCGACGTCACCCTTCTCCAGCGCGGCTGCCGCACGCCCCGCCTCAGAGAGTGCTCGCTCCGGCACGATAGCCCTGGCTTCGCCCGCCGCCGTCGCTACGAGCTCGCGCACGGCCAGCCGGTACGAGTCCGTCGCTACGAGCGTCACGCCCTCGCGGCTGACCTCGAGCAACACGCCCGTCAGCACCGGGCGCGCCTCGTCGCGCGACGCCGCGCGCGCGACCTGCCCGACCGCCTCCGCGAACACCGCGGCCCCGGCCACCACCCGCGTCCCTACCGGCGGCTGGAGAGCGGGGAAGTCCTCCGCCGGCAGCAGCCGCAAGGCGCCCTCGTAGGCCGCGCAGCGGATCCTGGCCTGGGCCTGATCCGCCTCGATCTCCACGGGAGCATCGGAGAGGCTCTTCACCGTGTCCCCGACCAGCCGCGCCGGAACCAGCGCGATCCCTTCCTCCTGAACGTGGACCTCGATCGCCAGGCGCGCCGACACCTCGAGGTCGGTGGTCGTGAGCGTGAGCGTCCCGTCCGACCCGGCCTCCATCAGCACTCCCGCCAGCGCGGGGATCCCAGGACGAGACGACACTCCACGCTGGACGACCTGGAGCGCCTCAGACAGCAGATCGCGGTCACACCGAAGCTTCACCTGTCCACCCCCTCACTGCTTCTTCAGATCCTTCTCTCTTACAAGCAGTAGTAGGCCCTGTGGGAAAGGGGACAACTACCACCTCTGCCGAGCGTAGGGCGCCCCTCTGACATGGGGAACGCCTGGGGAAAGGCAGCGAGGGAGCGGGGTGGGCGCGCATCGGTCCCCCATCCGTCCCCACGGGGTGCACAGGGTTCTCCTCAAGCCTCACGGGCTCGGCTCCGGATGATCCGGGACAGGTCCTGGACCTGCCGGTATACCGGCTCACGGTTGCGCATGTTGCGGTCGATCTTGCTGATGCCGTGCATCACCGTCGTGTGATCGCGGTCGAAGAGCTCGCCGAGCTTCGGGAGCGACATGCCGGTGGTCTCGCGGACGAGATACATGGCCACGTGCCGTGCGTTGGTGAGTGGGCGTGAACGGCTCTTCGAGACCAGATCGAGCACCGTCAGCCCGTAGTAGCGGGCTGTCTCCGCGAGGATGAGCGGGGCGGGGATCTCCGCTTCGGCCTGGGGCAGCAGGTCTTCGAGGGCCTGCTCGGCGAGTTCCTGGGAGATCGGTTGGCCGGTGAGATCACTCCAGGCGACCACACGCACCAGGGCGCCCTCGAGCTCGCGGATGTTCTGGTCGAGTTTGGACGCCACGTACTCGATCACCCCGTCGGGGACGTGCACACCCTCGCGCTGAGCCCTGAGCTGGAGGATCGCGATGCGTGTCTCGAGGTCCGGCGGCTGCACATCGACGCACAGACCGAGGCGGAACCGGCTCTGGAGACGCTCCTCCATGCCGAGTTCCTGTGGTGGGCGGTCCGACGCGATCACGATCTGGCGCTCCTTCTCGTGGAGCGCATTGAACGTGTGGAAGAACTCGGTCTGCGTCTCCTCGCGCTTGGCAAGGAACTGGATGTCGTCGACCAGAAGCACGTCCACATCCCGGTAGCGTGCGGCGAACTGGTACCCCTGCCGCTCGCGCACGGCCTTGATGAACTCGGCCATGAAGCTCTCAGACGTCACGTACTTCACGCGCAGCCGTGGCTGCAGCCGGTGCATATGGTGGCCGATCGCGACGAGGAGGTGGGTCTTCCCGAGCCCCACGCCCCCGTAGATGAACAGGGGGTTGTACGCCGTAGCGGGCGGTGCCTCGGCGACCGCCATCGCCGCGGCGTGCGCGAAGCGGTTCGACGGGCCCGACACGAATGCCTCGAAGGTGTAGCCGGGGAACGGCAGTCCGGGCGCGCCCAGCACCGGGTCACGGCGCGACGTGGCTCGGACGGGCGCCGGGGGAGGAGGGGGATCGGCCAGCACGGGCCGGTGGACCTGTGGCGATGCATCCAGGTGAACCCGGACCGGGCCGCCGACCGCGTCACTCGCGGCTGACTGGATCAGGTCGAGGTAGTTCTTCGCGAGCCAGTCCCGCACGTAGTCGGAAGGAGCGACGACCTCGAGCACGCCGTCGTGGAGCGAGATCGCGCGGACGTCGGTGAACCACATCGAGAACGAGCTTTCGGCGAGCTCATGACGCGCGCGGTCGATGACATGCGTCCAGGTTCGTTCGGCGGCTCTCTCGAAAGCGGCAACGGCCATTCCCATTCCACAGACCTTTCCCACATATGTGGAAAACCCTGGGGGAAGGAAGAACGGCCCCGCGCCTTGGGGAACCGGGCGGGGCCGCATCGGGGAGGCGCGACGGACTATAGCACCGGGCTTTTCCACACCGGTACCCGGAAGCGGGGTTTTGACGGTCTTTCTCCTCCCACCGCCCTTTGTCCGGCCGGGACGGCCTCTCGTATACTCCTGGGGAGCCGGCCGGAGGCCGGCGTTTCTACCCCTGGAAGGCACCGATGTCGAAGCGAACGTTCCAGCCGAACAACCGCAGGCGCGCGAAGACCCACGGGTTCCGCGTGCGCATGCGAACGCGTGCCGGGCGTGCGATCCTGGCTCACCGCCGGGCCAAGGGACGGACCCGGCTGTCCGCCTAGCGCGGGGTGCGGGCACGGGCGCCGCGGACGTCGGCCGTGTGCTGTCGCTGGGCGAGCCGTTCCACGGAGCGCGGGTGGTAGCCTTTGTCGCGCCCGGCTCGGGGCTGGTGGCTTTCGTCGCCGGGCGTCGCGTCGGCGGCGCGGTCGGGCGGAACCGTGCCAGGCGCATCCTGAGGGCGGCGTGGCGGGAGCTCGCCCCCGAGGTTCGTGAGGGATACGACGTCGCACTGGTGGCCCGAGGGGCCATCCGGGGAGCCAAGACGCAGGACCTGGTGGCCGAGATGAGCGAGCTTCTTGCCCGCGCGCGGGTGACCCGAACGTGAGAGCCATCTGCCGTGCGCTGTGGATGGCCGGGGCCCCGTTGCGGCTGACGCTGATCGGCGTGATCAAGCTGTACCGGGTTACGCTCTCGGGCTGGCTCGGCAGCCAGTGCAGGTTCTACCCGTCGTGCTCCCGGTACGCCGAGGAAGCCATCCGCACGCACGGCGCCATGCGTGGCAGTCTCATGGCGGTCTGGAGGGTTGGCCGCTGTGGCCCCTTCACCGGAGGGGGCGTCGACCACGTGCCGCCGGCCCGCACGCGACAGCTGTCGTATGATGCCGTCATACAGAGTGGGGGCGCCTCGTGATCGCCACCACACCCTGGTCACCGTTGTGGCAGGGGCTGCTGGAGGGGACCGGATGGCTGGTCGCGAAGATCTACAGCCTGATCCCGAACTACGGCGTCACGATCATCGTGTTGACGGTGTTGATCCGACTCGTGCTGCTTCCCCTGGGCGTGAAGCAGATCCGGTCGATGCAGAGCATGCAGGCGATCCAGCCGAAGGTGAAGCAACTGCAGCAGAAGTACAAGGGGAACAAGCAGAAGCAGCAGGAAGAGGTCATGAGGCTGTACAAGGAGCACGGGGTGAACCCGCTCTCCGGGTGCTGGCCGGTGCTCCTTCAGTTCCCGATCCTGATCGCCATGTACTCGGTACTGCGATACCCGCAGCATCCGATCCACATCCCAGAGGGGTCAGCGCTGTACCGGGCGATCGTCGTGAACCAGGTTCCGGAGCCGCCTCCGGAGCCGATGTGGTCCGGACCGAAGGACTCGTCGGGGACCGGGTTCCTAGGGATGAACCTGCTCTGTTCGGCGACGCAAGCCGGCAATCCGAACGCCGAGCTGGCCGACACGCGCACGGTCGGCGGGCAGAAGATCCTGTACCCCGTGGACTGCGGGAAGAAAGCCGTGAATCGGATCCCTTACTACGTCTTCGCGGTCCTGATGTTCGCCACGACCTACTACCAGCAGCGCCAGATGCAGAAGGCCAGCCCCCCGGGCTCGTCGTCCCAGCAGCAGCAGACGATGCTGAAGGTCATGCCGTTCATGTTCGGGGTGTTCGGGGTCTTCTTCCCCGCCGGTCTCGTGCTCTACTGGACCACCTCGAACGCGTGGCAGATCGGTCAGCAGTACTTCATGCTGAAGAACCGGCCGACGGCTGAGACGCTGGCGGCGAAGGCCGGCGAGAGGACGACGGACAAGAAGGGGTTCATGGCGTCGATGATGGCGCGGGCTGAGGAAGAGCGGAAGCGCCGCGAGGCCACGACGAAGCGCCCGGCCGCGAAGCGCCCACCCCCGAAGAGGTCGGGTGGTGGGTCCAAGCCTGGGGCCGGCGGGAAGCCCGCCCAGGGCAAGGGGCAGCCGAAGAAGAAACCCGGCTCCGGAGGCAGCGGTGGAGGAGATCCAAAGAACCGCCCCAAGCGTTGAGGAGGCCGTGGAGGCCGCCCTCGTCGAGTTCGGAGTGAGCGAGCAGGAGGTGGAGGTCCGCATCGTCCAAGAACCGCGGGCAGGGTTCTTCGGAGTGGGGAGTCAGGATGCCGTGGTTCTGGTGCGGCTGAAGCGACGGCGCGAGGAGATCCCCGAGGACGAGCTGGAGGAGCAGGGCGAGGCCGCGGCGGAGTTCGTCGAGGGAGTGATGTCGCGTATGGGCATCACCGCCGGGGTGGAGACCGGCATCGAGGACGGGACGATGTACGTCGAGATCGTCGGGACGGTCCCGGACGACGAGGACATCGGCCTCCTGATCGGGCGCCGCGGTCTGACGCTGGAGGCCCTCCAGGAGCTCACGAGGGTAGCTGTAGGACGCCGGCTCGGCGCCCGATGCCGGGTCATCGTCGATGCGGAGGGCTATCGCAAGCGCCAACGCTCGCGTTTGGTGGCGAGGGCCGGAGAGGTCGCCAAACGGGTGGTGCGGAGTGGCCGTGAGGAAGAGCTCGAGCCCATGAACGCCTACGAGAGGAAGGTGGTGCACGACGCGGTCGCCAAGGTGGGCGGGGTTGAAAGCTCGAGCCGCGGGGAAGACCCGGAGCGGCGGGTCGTGATCCGGCCGAAGGCCTCCTGATCCGGGGGCGCTGGAGGCTGCGAGCCTCACCTTCGCGTTTCACGTGAAACATCCACCGGATGCTCGTGCGCTGCTCGAACAGGCCGAGGGCCTCGGCCTTCACCTCTCTGACGACCAGGGCGAGCGACTGCTCCGCTTTGAGGCGCTCTTGCTGGAGCGGGCGGTGCCGCTGGGGTTCGTGGCCGAGGCGGACGCCTCCCGGATCCGCACCCGGCACATCTTGGACTGCCTTAGAGCGGCGCTCGCCGTCAGGCTGGAGGATCGGACCGCCGTCGACCTCGGCACGGGGGCGGGGTTGCCGGGGGTCGTGCTCGGCATCGCGGTCCCCCACCTCGCCCTGACGCTCGTCGACACCCAGCGTCGCCGCGTCGCCTTCGTGGAGTTCGCGGTCGAGATGCTCGGGCTTGCCAACGCGGTCGCTCACCACGGTCGGGCGGAGGATCTGCGCGGACCGGTCGACCTCTGCTTCGCCCGGGGTTTCGAGCCGCTTCCGGCGGCATGGGAGGCTGCACGTTCCCTGCTGGACCGGGCCGGGAGGCTCGTCTACTTCGCCGGGGAGGGGTTCCGGGAACCCCCCAACATGCCCGGAGCTGCCTCGTTGAGCCTTCTCGAGGCCCCTGTGCTTGAAAGCGGTGGACCGCTGGTTATCATGACCCGGCAGTGACGAATCGCGGCGCCCCCAAAGCCAACCCAAGCGAAAGACCCGCGCGCACGGGGGCGAGGAAGCCCGAAGCGGCCCAGGCGACGGCGTCCCGGACGGCCAAGACCCGTGCGGCCCAGCCCAAGGCTCGCCGACGGCGTGGTTCGACCCCCAAGCCCGGGAGCAAGCCCACCCGGGTCATCGCGGTCGCGAACCAGAAGGGCGGGGTCGGCAAGAGCACGACCGCCGTGAGTCTCGGGGGCGCCCTCGCCGAACTGGGCTACCAGATCTTGGTGATCGACCTCGACCCACAGGGCAATGCGTCCACCGGCCTGGGGATCCGTCACGACGCGCGCGAGGTGACGGTCTACGACGTCCTCGCCGTCGAGGCGCCGATCACCGCGGCGATCGTTCCAACCCCCGTCCCCAACCTGTTCGTGGTCCCCTCCACGATCGACCTCGCCGGAGCTGAGATCGAGCTCGTGAGCCAGTTCTCGAGGGAGCTCCGGCTCCGAAAGGCGGTGGAGCCGCTCCTCGGTAATGGATACGACTTCGTCCTCCTGGACTGCCCTCCGTCGCTCGGCCTGCTCACCGTCAACGCTCTCGCCGCGGCGACGGAGTTGCTCGTGCCGATCCAGTGTGAGTACTACGCGCTGGAGGGACTGGGCCAGCTCCTGCGCAACGTTCGGCTGGTCCAGCAGAACGTGAATCCCTCGCTGCACCTGACCGGCATCGTTCTGACGATGTTCGACACCCGCACCAAGCTCTCCGAGCAGGTCGTCGCGGAGGTCCGCCGGTACTTCGGGGACCGCGTCTACCGAACGGTAATCCCGCGGACGGTGCGGCTGTCCGAGGCGCCGGGGTTCGGGCAGCCGATCACCGTCTACGATCCCAAGTCCCGCGGGGCAGAGTCCTACCGAGAGCTCGCCCGGGAAGTTGCCTCCAAAGTGCCGGCCGACGAGCCGTTCCCCGTCTTCGAAGACCTGCCGACCGTCGTCATACCTCCCCCGGAGCCGCGCACCACGTCGGCGCCGAGGCCCCTGGTGGCTGAGGTCGAAGAGGTGGTGGCTGAGGTCGAGGAGAGGGAACAGGGGTCTATCGTCGAGACCCTCGAGCTCGCGGTGGCCCTGATCGAGAGCGCGCCCGGGGAGGCGGATCGCGTCGAGAGTGAACCGGAGAGTGCAGAGCGGCCTGAGGTGGAGGCTGGGACGCCTAAAGGTGAGTTCGTGGAGCCTGCGCCGGAGGTGACGGACCTCGTGGCAGGGGATCGCGCGGTGACCGCCGAGGCCTGGCTGGAGTTCCTCGAGGCTCAGGCGGCGGCTGAGGCTGAGGGTGTTCGGGCAGTGCCTGACGAGGCTTCGGCCTCAACGCCATCGGCGGAATCTCGAGCTGAGGGCGTCTCCCCCGTCGAGCCTTGGGGTGCGAAGCGGGTTGCGGAGAGCACGGGGAGCGGGAATGGGGCGTCGGGACCTGTGGCTCCACCCGAGCCTGCAGCCGTTTCGACACCTGAGGAGCCCGAACCGGCACCGGGAACGGAGAAGCCGAGGAGGAGATGGAGCTTGTTCCGTAGAGGAGGGGGCCGATGAAGCGAGGGGGCCTGGGCCGGGGACTGTCGGCGCTCATCCCCGGGGCCACCGAGGAGTCTGGCGGGGGACTGCTGGAGGTGCCGGTCGAAGCCGTGGGCCCCAATCCTCGGCAGCCGCGCACGACGTTCGACGACGGATCCCTCGAGGCGCTGGCCCTGTCGATCCAAGAGGTGGGTGTGTTGCAGCCGATCGTCGTCCGGCGGGGGCCTAGCGGCTACGAGCTGATCGTGGGAGAGCGGCGGCTCCGGGCGGCGAAGCGAGCGGGCCTGGCCACGATCCCCGCCATCATCCGAGAGAGCGACGACTCCGAATCCCTGCGGGAAGCGCTGATCGAGAACATCCACCGGGAGGATCTGAACCCGATCGAGCTGGCCGAGGCCTTCCGAGAGCTTCTCGAAGAGGTCGGTCTGAAACAGGAGGCGCTCGCCGAGCGCCTGGGCGTCTCGCGCTCGCACATCGCGAACACCATCCGCTTGCTGCAGCTTCCCGCGGAGGTGCAGCAGCTGCTCGCCGATGGGAGGATCCAGGCCGGTCACGGCCGGGCGCTGCTCGCACTGGCCGAGGAGGAGGCGCAGAGGAACCTGGCCCTCCGAGCGGCCGCCGAGGAGCTGTCGGTCCGAGAGGTCGAGGAGATCGTCCGCGGGTACGTCGAGCGCGCCGACGCCGGGGCGAAACCGGTGGAGATGGCCGCGGCACCGGCGGAAAGCGCCCTCGCGGAGGTGGAGGAGATCCTCTCCGAGCAGCTCGCGACGCGCGTCACGATCCATATGGGCAGGAAGCGGGGGAAGGTCGTCATCGAATTCGGCTCCGCCGACGACCTTGAGCGGATCGTGTCCGAGATCATCGGGTCGGGCCCCGGACTCGCACCGGACTGAGATCGCTGGCTCGCGACCCGGTCTCGGTATCGCGGACGGCTGCGTTAGCGTGAAGTCCGCACCGATCCGAGCGGGGCCGAGTAATGGGCGCGAGGATGGCCTCCTCGCTTGCAGCGCAAAGGGTCCCGGCCTAGGCGCGAGCGAGCGCGAGCTGGAGGATGCGCTCGCAGAGGCCGGTGAAGTCGATGCCGGCCGCACGGGCAGCCATGGGGAGCAGGCTGGTGTCGGTCATGCCGGGTGAAGTGTTGACGTCGACCACCCAGGGGGTCCCATTCGGGTCGACCAGGATGTCGGCTCGGCTGACGTCGCGGAGGCCGAGCGCCTCGAAGGCGCGGCGAGCCTCACAGTGGCAGACGGCTGCGATCTCCGGTGCGATCCGTGCCGGGGCGAAGTACTCGGTTGCGCCGGCCGTGTACCGGGCTGCGTAGTCGAAGACGCCGGACTTCGGCACGATCTCGACCAGTGGGAGGGCCTCCACCTCGGGTCCGACCATCGACGCGGCGACCTCGACCCCTTCGATCTTGCGTTCGACGACGGCGGCGTCAGAGAACGAGAGCGCGTTCATGACCGCGTGAGGCAGGTCGGCATCTCGCTCGACGAAGGACAGGCCCATCGCGGAGCCGGCCCGCGACGGCTTCACGACGGCCGGCAGACCGACCCGCTCGGCCACCCGGTGCAGGATCGGGCCGGCCGCGAGGTCCCGGATCGCTGCGGCCTGAACCGAGACCCAGGGCGGCGTCGATACACCCGCAGCCGCGAGGGCCTCCTTCGCGAGCACCTTGTCGAACGCGATCTGGCAGGCGAACGGCGTTGCCCCCGTGTACGGGACGCCGAGGAGTTCGAGGACCCGCTGCACGGTGCCGTCCTCGCCATCCTTGCCGTGGAGCGCGACGTAGCACGCGGAAACGCTTGCAGCGGAAAGGGTGTCGATCATCGGTACCTCGCTCGGATCGACGACGAACGCGTCGTACCCACGCGAGCGGAGAGCCGCCATGACCCGGTGGCCGCTGCGGAGGGATACCTCTCGCTCCGGGGACCGGCCGCCGGCGAGGACCGCGATCTTGCTGCTCATCCCGACAGCGACCGGTACAGGTCCTCCTCGTCCGCGAGCAGGAGCCCGAGCCGCCGCACCCCCTCGGTGATGTCGTCCTCGGTGGGGAAGCAGAACGCGAGACGCATCTTCTCCTTGCCTCGGCCGTCTGCGTAGAAGGCGGTTCCCGGGACGTAGGCGACGCGGCGCTCAACGCCCGCGGCGAGCAGCGCCTGGGAGTCGAAGTACGGGGGCAGCGTGACCCAGACGTAGAAGCCTCCAGCCGGGTGGGTCCAGGTTGCATCGGCCGGGAAGCGCGCCTCGAGCGCGGCGATCATCGCGGCGCAGCGGCTGCGGTAGATCTCGACCAGGCTTCGAAGGTTCACGCGCCAGCGGTCGCCGGAGAGATAGCGCTCGGTGACCAGCATGTTCAGAGAGCTGCCGCACAGATCCGCGGCCTCCTTGGCAAGGACCAACCGGTGGAGGACGCCGGGCTCGGCCATGGCCCAGCCGACGCGCACCCCGGGGGAGAAGACCTTTGACACGGTGCCGAGGTAGATGACGTTCTGCGGGTCCATCGAGCGGAGCGTGGGCTCCGGCTCGCCCTCGAATCGCAGCAGCCCGTAGGGGTTGTCCTCGACGATGGGGATGCGCGCCTCGCGGCAGAGGGCGATGAGCTGCTCGCGCCGGGCCCGTGACATGGTGACTCCGGCCGGGTTCGAGAAGTTCGGAACCGTGTAGACGAACTTGGGACGGGCACCGCGGAGCAGCGCCTCCTCCAGCCGCTCGACGATCATGCCGTCGTGGTCGAGCTCGACCTGGACGAACGTGGGTTCGTACGTGCTGAAGGCCGAGAGCGCTCCTACGTAGGTGGGCGCCTCGACCGCGATCTCGTCGCCTGGGTCGACCAGCACCTTGCCGACGAGGTCGAGGGCCTGCTGCGCACCGGCCGTGACGACCATGTCCTCAGGGTCGGCGGGCGTGCCCTCCTCGCGCATCAGCATCGCGAGGCGCTCGCGGAGCGAAGGCATGCCGCGGCCATCGCCGTACTGCAGGGCCTGGTTGCCCTGCTCGGTGAGGACCTGCGTGACCACATCGAGGACGTCCTGGGGAGGGAGCGCCTGCACATACGGCATACCACCGGCGAGGGAGATGACGTCGGGTCGGGAGGCCACAGCGAACAACGCACGTACCTCTGAGGCCGACATCCCGGAGGTCCGCCGAGCGTAGAGGTGGACGTACGGGTCGACGGAGAACTCGGCCATGGTCCGGCGATGGTAGCAACACCACAGCTAGGAGTGGGGGAACGAGGGGGTGTAGGGTCTGGCTCCATGGCTGGGATCGTGGGCTGGCCGTTCGGTGAGTACCCGGCGGGTGGGCTCGAGCGGCTCGGGCCGCACGTGACCGCCTACTATGGTGACGCGCTGCCCCTGTCGAACTCGGCCATCGTGCGCGGCACCGAGCGGACGTTGGTGTTCGATGCGAACATGTTGCGCTTCGCGCGCGAGCTGCGCGCGGTTGTCGCTGCGGGGGGACCCCCGCTGACCGAGCTCGTGCTCTCGCACCACCACGACGACCATGTGTTCGGCGCGATGTACTTCGCGCCGCCGGCTCGTGTGCTCGCGCGCGGGCACACGCGGGAACGGCTCGAACGGCTCTCGGCGATGGACGTCCGCGAGATCGCGGAGTGGTATCGCGACGATGTGTACGGCCGGGACGCGGTGGAGGAGGTGCTCGGGCTGCGGTTCGTGCTCCCCAAGGTCGAGGTGGAAGCTGCTCAGGCGATCGACCTGGGTGGCGGCGTGGTCGTGCACCTGCACCCGTTCGGCGGCGCGGCCCACACGGAGGGCGACCTCTGGGCGTTCGTCGATCCGGACGGCGTGGCACTCTGCGGCGACCTGTGGTTCAACGCGTGCGAGCCGTACCTCGGGAGTGGATCGGTGGTCGGGGCGAAGGCGGCCGTGGCGGAGCTCCGTTCCGCCGGTGCGCGGACGTGCCTGCCGGGGCACGGCATCGCCGGGCGGATCGAGCGTGACGACCCGCTCGAGCGATTCTGCGATTGGATGCTGGGAACCGTTGCAGCGCAATTGGATCAAGGCATCGAGGGCGAGGAGCTGAAAGCGACCGCCCGCGCCGCGTTCGAGGCGCAGGAGAACAGACCGGGCGCGGTCGGTTTCCCGTTCGCTGTCCCGGGGTTCTTCGAGGAAGGCGTCGAAGCGGCTGTCGCGGATGTGCGCCGCGGGTAGCCGCTCCTACTCCGCTCGCGCGGATGTCGGGCTCTGCCTACAATCCCTCCACGGACAGAACTTCCTCTGATGAGGTCGCGCGAGCGGTGAAGGCCGCGTTCCTGGGACTCGTCCTGGGCCTGCTGATGGCGGCGCTGGCTCGGACCCGCGACCGGCGGACCTGAGGGGGATCGCATGCGCCGAGACGTCGTCGACGTGGATCTGGAGAACTTCCGCCTCCTTCCCGCAGCGTGTTTGGCCGCGGTCTTCTGGGAGGTAGCCGAGGACTCCCGGGACATCGATCCCTTCTTCGAGAAGGAGCAGTGGTTCTCCTCGATCCTGCTCGATTGGGGACGTTGCGGGATGCTCGTCGTCGAGAGGGGTCGAGCGCTCGCGTTCGCGGAGTACGCGCCGGCCGTACTCTTCCCGCGTCTCGCCCGCTATCCGGCCTCGGCCGCCACCTCGGCCGACGCGGTGTACCTCGCATACTGCTTCGTGGAGGAGGGCCACCGGGGGCGTGGCTTGGGGAGGGAGCTCGTTCGCGCCGTCGCCCGCGACGTCGCCGAGCGCGGATTCCGTTTCCTGGAAGCGATCGGCGACCGCGAGTGGGACGGGAACTGGGTCCTGCCGGCGTCGTTCCTCTGGGCGAACGGATTCGCCGTGGTGCGCGACGACCCGCGCTATCCGCTGCTCCGCTTGGACCTGGACGATGTAGGCGAGCCGGCGAAGGCGTTCGGCCGCGCGGCGGCCGAGCTTCCCGCGGTGAAGTAGCCGCTACGAGGGAGTCGGCTCGGCCGGCGCCGAGGTGAGCACACGCTCGATCCCCGATGCGATGGCGGCCGCGAGCTCGCGCCGCGACGACGGGTCGGCGAGCAGCCTCTCCTCGCGTGGCCTGGTGATGAAGCAGACCTCGGCCTGAACGGCCGGCATCCGGGTCTCGCGCAGGAGCGGGATCGCCAGGCGGTGAGTGCGTCCATCCTTCAGGCCGAGGCGTGTCGTGAGCTCATCGACGATCACCTCAGCCAGGCGCTCGCCGGCCGGCGACCAGGTGCTCTCGGTCCCGTAGTAGAAGCAGCACGCACCCTCCGCCTCCGGCTCGCCTGCGTTCAGGTGCAGCGAGACACAGAGCGCAGCGTCCAGGACGTTCGCCGCACGAGCGCGGTCGCTCGGGGTGGGGTTCTCGTCGCCGCCGCGCAAGATCGTCGGCTCGGCGCCTCGCACACGCAGCTCGTCCGCGAGGTCGGCCGCGAGTAGGAAGGCGGCCTCGGCCTCGACCAGGCCGTGGGGGCCGACGTTCCCGGGTTCTCCCGCGCCGTGGCCGGCGTCGATCGCGATGCGAGCGCCCTCGATCGTTCCGAGGGGACGGAGCACAGCCTCGGTCTCGCGGACGACGACGCGGCTCGGCCCCTCGACGGCGGGGCGCAACCGGTCGAGCGAATCGATGGTATCGAGACCGACGATGCCGTCGACCTCGGCGCCCGTGTTGCGTTGGAACTCGGCGACGGCCGTATCGGTGCCCGGTCCGAAGATGCCGTCCTCCTTGCCGGTGTCGAAACCGAGGGAGTTCAGACGCCGCTGCAGCTCGCGGACGTCGTCGCCCCGGAACCAGGGGGAGCGGAGGTACAGCGTGCGGTCGCCGAGGCGATAGCCGGCCTCGACGAGCTCTGCCCACGTGTCGGTGCCGACCAGCCCGTCGGAGGGCAGCCCGCGCTGCCGCTGGAACGCCCGCACCGCCGCCTCTGTGGAGAGGCCGAAGCGGCCCTCCAACTCGCTGAGGTCGATGCGGTGCCCGAGCTCGAGCAGACGGTGCTGGACGTCGCGGACGTGCTCGCCTGCGGCCCCCTGCCGGATGATCCTCATGCCTTGAGTATCCGCAGGCGATCCATGCTTCCGCAACTCGAACGGTCGCTCGGCGCCGCTCAGGAGGGGACCTGGGGGTCGATCTCGCGCAGCAGGGCGTCCTTGCCGCGGGCGCCGACGATCCGCGCCTTCTCCTCGCCGTCCTTGAACAGGATGAGCGTCGGGATGCTCATGATGTCGAACTGCTTGGTCACGTCGGGGTTCTCGTCGACGTTCACCTTGGCGACCTTCAGGCGGTCGGCCTTCTCGCGACCGATCTCCTCGACGAGGGGCGAGACCATGTGACACGGCACGCACCACTCGGCCCAGAAGTCCACCAGCACGGGTGTGGCGGACCGGAGGACGGCCTCGTCGAACTCTCGGTCTGTGACGTCACCGATCAGAACCACGTGCGCTCCCCTTCGTTGAACGCCCCGTCTTCGCTGGAAGCATGTCGCTGCATCCTCAGGGCGGGGGCCCCGGTTCCCTCTCAGTGTCCCCCGGCCGCGAGGAACCGCTCGGCGTCGATGGCGGCCTTGCAGCCCTGGCCTGCCGCCGTGACCGCCTGACGGTAGACCACGTCGGTGACGTCGCCGGCGGCGAACACGCCCGGGACGCTCGTCGAGGTACGCGGCTCCTGCACGACGATGTATCCGTTCGAGAGCTCGAGCTGTCCCTCGAACAGCGACGTGTTCGGACTGTGGCCGATCGCCATGAACACGCCGTCGGCGGGGAAGTCGCTGACCTGGTCGCGCCTCACGTTGCGCAGGCGCACGCCCGTCACCGCCTGCTCGCCGAGGATCTCCTCGACGACCGTGTCCCAGATCACCGAGATCTTCGGGTCCGCGAGCGCTCTTCCCTGCATGATCCTCGAGGCGCGGAACTCGTCGCGGCGGTGCACGATCGTGACCCTGCTCGCGAACCTCGTCAGGAAGGTCGCCTCCTCCATCGCGGTGTCTCCGCCGCCGACCACGACGAGCTCGCGATCCCGGAAGAAGAAGCCGTCACACGTCGCGCACGCCGAGACGCCGCGGCCGCGTAGCCGCTCCTCGCCGGGGACGCCGAGCCACATCGCGGTCGCACCGGTCGCGACGATGAGCGTCCTCGTGCGCCACTCCTGGTCGCCGGCCCGGACGCCGAAGGGCCGATCGGAGAGGTCCACACGGGTGGCGGTCTGGTGCAGCAGCTCCGCGCCGAAGCGCGCAGCCTGTTTCTCCATGGCGTCCATGAGTTCGGGGCCCATGATCGCGCCGGGGAAGCCGGGGAAGTTCTCGACCTCGGTGGTGAGCATGAGCTGGCCGCCGGCATCGAGGCCCTTGAGCACTAGGGGCTCGAGGTCGGCGCGTGCGGCGTACAGGGCGGCCGTGAAACCGGCCGGCCCCGATCCGAGGATGACGACGTTCCGCTCGTCGGTCACGATGCGCTCCATTCTTCCATACGGGTTGTTCGGCCCCCATCCCCCGTCCCGACTGCCGTTAGGCGAGTGCGGTGTGGCGGATCTTGCCCGAGTAGGTGCGCGGGACGTCCTCGACGAGCAGGACGAGCTCTCGCGGCGCCTTGAACCGAGGGAGGGTGCGCGACACGTGGTCCCGGAGCTCGGCGAGGCTCGGCGGCGAGAGTGCGTCGGCAGGCAGAACGTAGGCGACGACCCGCTGGCCCCATCCTGGGTCCGCCCGGCCGGCGACCGCGACGTCGGCGACCTTAGGGTGGTCGCGCAACGCGGCCTCGACCTCGTCCGGCCACACCTTCTCGCCGCCGGAGTTGATGAGGTCGTCGAGGCGCCCGAAGACGTGCAACCGTCCCTGCCGGTCGACCGTGCCAGCATCCCCCGGACGCAGCCATCCATCGGGTGTGAAGGCGCGTTCCGTTCCCTCGGGGTCGAGGCGGTAGCCGAGCATCATCATCGGTCCTCGGAGCTCGATGCCGCCTTCCTCGTCGATGCGGATCTCAACGCCGGCCAAGGGGCGTCCCTCGTAAACCACACCGCCGCAGCTCTCGGTGAGGCCGTAGGTCTCGCGAACCTTGCCGCCGGAGCGTTCGACACGCCGCCGGAGCGCGAGCGGGAAGGCGGCGCCGCCCACGAGGATCGCGCGGAACCGCGACAGGTCGACACCGGCGTCGAGCAGGCGGGCCAGCATCGTTGGCACGACGGAGACGAAAGCCGCGTCGCGCTCGGCCGCGATGACGGCCGGGTCGAATGCGGGATGCACGCTGACCGGCGCGCCGAGCAGCACCGAGCGGAGCAGCACGAGCATGCCGCCGACGTGTGCGAGTGGCAGGCAGCAGAGCCAGCGGTCGCGGGGGGTCGCATCGAGTGTGAGCGCGGAGGCGGCGACGGCCGCGTCGATCGCGCTGCGGTCGAACTGCGCGAGCTTCGGTTCGCCGGCCGTGCCGGACGTGTGGACGACGAGCGCGACGTCCTGCTCGGTGGGGATGCCGCCTGGCGGCCGTGCCCAGCCGCCGGGGCCGAGGACGACGGTCGGCTTCGCCCGCCGGAGCAGGGCTGCGGCCTCGGGCTCGGGGAACCGGTGGTCGACGGGGAGGATCGCGGCGCCCGCGTCCCAGACGTCGCGGACGATTCCGGCCCACTGTGGCCCCGGTGGGAGGGCGACGGCGACGACGTCTCGGGGGGCGAGGCCGGCAGTCTCGAGCCTGCTCACGTGCGATAGGCTAGCTGGAACCGTTCGAGTTCGCGCTCTAGGAGTGATTGGTCCTATGGTGGATTGGGTGCGGTCTGGCGAGTACGAGGACATCAGGTACGAGACGGCCGAGGGTATCGCCAAGGTCACGATCGACCGGCCCGAGGTCCGCAACGCGTTCCGTCCGAAGACGCTCTTCGAGCTCTCGCAGGCGTTCGACGTGGCGCGCGACGACCCCGCGGTCGGCGTGATCGTGTTGAGCGGGGAGGGACAGCTCGCGTTCTGCTCGGGCGGCGACCAGCGGATCCGCGGGGAGGGCGGCTACGTCGACGACCGGGGCATCGCGCGCCTGAACGTCCTCGACCTCCAGGTGCAGATCCGTCGGCTGCCGAAGCCGGTGATCGCGATGGTCGCGGGGTTCGCGATCGGTGGCGGCAACGTGCTGCACCTCGTCTGCGACATGACGATCGCTGCCGACAACGCGAGGTTCGGCCAGACCGGTCCGAAGGTGGGCTCGTTCGACGCCGGATACGGGAGCGGGCTGCTCGCGCGGACGATCGGCCTGAAGCGCGCGAAGGAGCTGTGGTTCCTGTGCGAGCAGTACGACGCGAAGACGGCGCTCGAGTGGGGCCTGGTGAACCGGGTCGTCCCGCTTGAGGACCTCGAGCGGGAGACCCTCGAGATCTGCCGGAGGATCCTGCGGATGAGCCCGCTCGCGCTGCGGCTGATCAAGGCCGGGTTCAACGCCGACACCGACGGCCTGGCCGGGATCCAACAGCTCGCCGGCGACGCCACACTCCTGTACTACATGTCCGAGGAGGCGCGGGAGGGACGCGACGCGTACCTGGAGAAGCGCGACCCGGACTTCTCGAGGTTCCCGAAGAGGCCGTGAGCCGCCCAGGGGTTTGGGTGGAGGGCGCAAGACCGCGGACGCTGGCGGCGAGCATCATGCCGGTGGTCGTCGGAACGGCGGCGGCCGGGCGCGCGTCGGTGTGGCGAACGGTCGCCGCGCTGCTCGTCGGCGTCGGGCTGCAGGTCGGTGCGAACTTCGCGAACGACTACCACGACGGCGTGCGGGGCGTGGACACCGAGCACCGGCTCGGGCCGTCGCGGCTGACTTCGTCGGGGATGGCGTCGCCGCGTGCGGTGCTGGGCGCGGCGGTCGTGTCGGTCGGGGTCGCGGGGGTGGCGGGGCTCGCGCTCGCCGTCGCGACGACGCTGTGGCTCGTCCCGATCGGGGCCGCGGCGATGCTGTCGCTCTGGCTGTACTCGGGGGGGCCGCGCCCGTACGCCGCGCTCGGGCTCGGTGAGGTCATGGTGTTCGTGTTCTTCGGGGTGATGGCGACGGCGGGGACGGCGTTCGTCCAGGCCGAGCACGTGTCGGTGGCCGCGTGGTGGTCGGCGGTGGTGATGGGCCTGCTCGCCGACGCGATCCTCGAGGCGAACAACGTCCGTGACATCCCGACCGACGCCGCGGCCGGCAAGCGCACGCTCGCGGTGCGGCTCGGGGAGCGGCGTGCTCGCCTGCTGTACCGGACGTTCGTGGTGGCGGCGTTCGCGACGGCCGCGCTCGGCGCGATCGTGGGGATGGCCGACGAGCGATATGGGATGTCGCCGTGGGTGCTGCTCGCACTGGCGGCTTTGCCGGTCGCCATCCGGCCGATGCGGCTCGTCGGGAAGGCCGAGGGGCGCGACCTGATCCCCGTGCTCGTCGGGACGTCGTTCCTGCAGGCGATGTTCGGGGCGATCCTCGCGATCGGGCTGTGGATCGCGTGGGCGACGGCGGCGTGAGCGAGGGCGACGTGTCACTCGCTTGCATGGGCGCATTCGTCCACGCCCTCGTGGACGAGGGCGTGGAGAGCGCGTGCGTCTCGCCGGGGTCGCGCTCGACGCCGATCGCGCTCGCCCTGTATCGGCATCCGGGGATCCGGGTCCACGTGCACCTCGACGAGCGCTCGTCGGCGTTCTTCGCACTCGGCCTCGCGAAGGCCACGGGCAAGCCGGTCGTGGTGGCATGCACCAGCGGAACGGCGGCGGCGAACCTCTTCCCGGCCGTCGTCGAGGCTTCGATGTCACGCGCATCGCTCGTGGTGCTGACTGCCGATCGGCCGCCGGAGCTCCGAGGCGTGGGCGCGAACCAGACGATCGATCAGCTCGAGCTCTTCGGGCGGTACGTGAAGTGGTTCGTCGACGCCGAGGTACCGGGCGACGGGCCCGAGGCAGGGTACTGGCACTCACTCGGCGCGAACGCCGCCACGCGCTCGCGGGCGTACCCACCCGGCCCCGTGCACGTGAACCTCCCGTTCCGTGAGCCGCTCGTTCCGTCCGGCGCCCCGGTGGAGCTCATCGGCCCTACCCTCGGCCGCCGGGAGGTCGGGGTCCGCCCACCGCTTCCGCGCGGCTCGGACGTCGAGCGCTTGGCCGCGGAGGTCGGGGGCGTCGAACGGGGGGCGATCGTAGCCGGCGGCCTGCGCCACGGCGCTGCTGCAGCCGTGGATCTCGCGCGGGCCCTCGGATGGCCGCTGATCGCCGAACCCGCCTCCGGCCTCCGGGTTCCGGGCGCGCTCGCCGCCGGGCAGTTCCTCCTGGCGGACCGGGGCTTCGCGTCGGCGCACGTGCCGGACCTCGTCTTGCAGGTTGGGGCGGCACCGACCTCCCGCGCGGGACTCGCACTCGTCGCCGCAGCGAAGACACTCGTGATCGTCGACCCCGACCGGCTCGTCGCCGACCCGGCGAGGCACGCCTCATGGACGATCGCCGTGGACCCGGGGCCGCTCGCCGCGGCGGTGGCGGACCGGGTGGGCGAGCGCGTGCCGACGGTATGGCTGCAGGAGTGGAGGGATGCCGACGCGAGTGCGCGTCGGGTCGTCGACGAGTTGATCGACTCGTGGGACGAGCCGTTCGAGGGACGCGTGGCCCGCGACCTCGCGGCGGCGCTCTCCGACGGCTCCACGTTGTTCGTCGGGTCGAGCATGCCGGTGCGTGACTTGGACGCGTACATGCCGCCGCGGAACGGGCTGCGGGTGCTCGCGAACCGTGGGGCGAGCGGGATCGACGGCTTCGTCTCGACGGTGCTCGGAGTTGCAGCGTCCGGCGTGCCGACGTACGCCCTCTGCGGGGACCTCTCGCTGCTCCACGACGCCGGGTCTCTGGTGTGGAGCGCGAAGCGTGGCCACAGCGCCGTGTTCGTCGTGCCCAACAACGACGGCGGCGTCATGTTCTCGTTCCTCGGGCAGCGGGAGCTGCCGGAGTTCGAGGCCCTGTTCACGACCCCCCACGGGTTGGACCTGGGGAAGCTCGCGGACGCGGCCGGAGCCGGTCACGTGCGTATCGAACGCGCCGGCGACCTCGTCCCGGCGGTCGCGCGTGCGGCGAACGCCGACGGGGTTTGGATCGTCGAGGTTCCCTCCGACCGCGAGACGAACGTCGCCCGCCACACCGAGGTGACCGTGGCGGTCGGGGCGGCGCTGGGCGTACGCTGACGGCATTCGGGCTGCTCGACCTCGTGCACACAGCCTGTTTCGCGTAGCCTTCGGCCGCCATGTCGACGATCCGCCTCGCCACCGTCGCGGACGCGGACGAGCTCGCACGCCTGCGGTGGGACTTTCGCCTGGAGCACGGCACGACGCCGACGATGTCGTTCGACGAGTTCCGAGAGGGGTTCTGCAGGTTCGTCGGGGCGGCGCTGGGAGAGGGCGGCGCCTGGCGGGTGTGGGTCGCCGAGGACACCGGCCGGCTCGTCGGCGGCGCGTGGTTGCAGGTCGTCGAACGGGTGCCCCATCCGAGCCTCCGCCGCGGTGAGCGTCCGATCGGCTACCTGACGAACGTCTACGTCGAGCCGGAGGCCCGGGACGGAGGACTCGGTTCGGATCTCCTCGCCGAGGTGCTCACGTGGGGGCGGGAGCGGAAGCTCGACCTTGTCGTCGTGTGGCCGAGCGAGCGGTCGTTCTCGTTCTACGAACGCGCAGGCTTCGGGCGACCGGAGGAGGCGCTCGTTCTCGTGATCGAGGGCGACTAGCCCCAGCGGAGCGAGTCGAGCAGCGCGCGGAACTTGCGCTCCGTCTCGTCGAGTTCGAGCTCCGGAACTGAGTCCGCCACTATGCCGGCGCCGGCGAACAGCCGTGCACTGTTCCCCATGATCTCGGCGCATCGGAGCGCGATCGCCCACTCGCCGTCGCCGTTCGCATCGACCCACCCGACCGGACCGGCGTAGAGCCCGCGGTCGATGGGCTCCAGCTCCGCGAGCGCCGAACGCGCCGCCTCACGCGGGGAGCCGCAGACCGCCGGCGTCGGGTGGAGCCTCGCGACGAACTTGAGGACGCTGTCGACATCGTCCTGCACCCACCCGGTGAACGGTGTGGCGAGGTGCCACACGTTCGCCGTCCCGAGCAGTTCCGGCTCCTTCGGGAAACGGAGCTGCTCGCAGACCTCGCCGAGCGTCTCGGCGACGGTGTCGACCACGGCCGCGTGCTCCTCGCGGTCCTTCGGGGAGTCGAACAGCGCCTGCGCGGACGACCGGTCATCGCCGGGGTCGCCGAACCGCGGTGCCGAACCGGCGAGGGGTGTGGCGCGGACCTCGTGCCCTCGCTTCAGCACAAGCAGCTCTGGCGTCGCGCCGACCAGGAAGCCCATCGGCTGCATCTCCCCGCGCGCGAGCTCCATCTCCGGTGCGGCGAACACGTAGCAGTCGGGATCGACAGCGCGCAGGCGCCAGAGGAGCTGTTTGGGGTCGAGCTCGCGCTCGGCGTCGACGATCAGCGTGCGAGCGAGCACGACCTTGCGGAGCGCACCACCGCGGATCCGGCGTGTCGCCTCGAGGACCGCGGCCGCGTACTCCTCAGGGTCGGGGTCCAGCCGGAGCTGCATATCGGTGAACGCTTCGTGGGGGACGGCTCGCCCGGTCCACCGCTCACGCTTGCGGTCGAGCGGGGCCAGGCCCCGCGGCCAGACGTCCACCTGCAACGTCTCGCCGACCTCGCCCCGCGTTACCGTCCGCGCGGGGACCACGAGATCGGCGGCCGATCCCTCGTCGAATGGGATGGCGCCGACCGCCACCGGTCGGGTGCCCTCACCCTCGATGTGCACCCCGCGGAGTACTTCCGCGACCGTGCGCGCGAGCCGCTCGATCCGGTCGGGCCCGCCGTCCACGCCGATCCGCGCCGCCACGCCGGCAGAGGAGAGGCCCAGCCCCTGCCGTTCGAAGAAGAACCCGCCCGGCCGGTAGTTCGCGAGGAGGTCGAACGCCGGCCCAAGCCGCTCCCCGCGGGCAACGAGCGCGGACCCTGTCATGCGTGGGTCCCCAGGAGGAGCTGCGCGATACCTCCGGACAACTGCAGTCGCTCGGCGTCGGGGAACCCGGTGTCGCGGAGCATCGTGACCATCCGCGACGGTGACGGCAGGTACGCCGTCGACCGTGGCAAGTACAGGTAGGCCTCGCGCACCGATAGCACGCCGCCGATGAACGGCACGACGTGGTGGAAGTAGGCGGCGTGCCCGGCGTGCACGATGCGGTTGCCGGGCTCGCTCGTCTCGAGGAGTGCCACCCGCCCGCCGGGACGCACGACGCGCGCGGCCTCGTCGAAGAGGGTTTGAAGGTCGGTCACGTTGCGCAGCGCGAACCCGCACGTCGCGCCGTCCGCGGACGCGTCGGGCATCGGCAAGCGCAGGATGTCGGCACACACGAGCGGTACCTCGGTCGTCGCGGCCGCGAGCATCCCATGGGAGAAGTCGAATCCGATCGCCCGATAGCCGTTGTGTCGCAACTCCTTGCACAGACCACCGGTCCCGCACGCGAGGTCGAGCACGAGCGCCCCGCCGGGCAGTCGGAGCTCACGCACCGTGCGGCGGCGCCAGCCGACGTCCATCCCGAGCGTCATCACGCGGTTCACGAGGTCGTAGCGTCTTGCGATCGCGTCGAACAGTCGGCGAACGGTCTGCACCTTGCCCTCGCCCTCGGGGAGGTCCGGCGCGTTCACGCCTTCCATGCTCGGTCCATGCGCCGGGTCTCGGCGCGCGCGGCCGCGACCTCGACGTCGCCGCCGACCCGCTCGATGTGCTCCTGCGCGGTCTCGAGCAGCACGCGCTGGAAATGGTTCGCGACGAGGCTCGTCACGGCCGAGAGGAGCATGCGGAACGCCTCGACGAGCTGGGCGGCGGCCTCCTCGTCGCTCGCGGACGTGTCGCGGATCGGCTTTCGGACGTGCTCGTCGAACAGTTCGACCGCGCGCTCGGCGAGACCGGCCATGGCGCCGTGGGTATCGCGAGCGAGCGAAAGCAGCTCGCCGAGTGGCAGCCCGAACTCGAGGAGCCTCAGCGCGGCGCGGACCACCTCGATGTCGCCTGCCGTGTAGCGCTCCTCGCCATCTTCGACGCGGCCGAGGCGGATGCCCTCGCGCTCGACGGCCTGGATCAACGACGCCGGCACACCGCTTCGCTGCGCGAACTGCTCGAGCGTGAGGAGTTCGTGCTCGGTGCCGTCTCCTCGAGCCGCGGCCACCGCCGCCGCGAGGTCGGCGTCGGCGCGCCCTAGGTCGCCCTCGACGACACGCTTGATGGCGGCGAGTGTGAGCCCCTTGCGCTGGAGCGAGCGGACCTCGCGGATCCGCGCGGCGTGCTCGAGGCCGTACCAGGCCACGCGCCCCTCGCGCTGCGGGGGTTGGAGCAACCCGCGCGACTGGTAGTACCGCACGGTGTCGACGGAGACGTCGCACACCGCGGCGAGTTGCTCGACGCGATACCTCACGACCGGACACTCTACGAGTGTTCGCTCGAACCATCCACGCCCGAGAGCGCGGCGAGCTTACGTGATGCGTTTGGAGGAGAAGGACAGGATCGAACAGTCCTTCTGCGCGACGACCCAGATGACTACCTGGTCTGGCTGGCCGGCTTTGGGGCTCTCGAGGAACACCCCGAGGTAGGCGGGCGTGCCCTGGAACTTCGCCTCGATCAACCGGACGAGCTGGTCGTTCTCGGTGAGGCTCGAGCCGCGGAGCAAACACTCGAGCGCGGCCCGCGTGGCATCCTGGGCAGCCGGGCTCTGCAACCCACCGACCATCATCCCGTCGCTCTTCGCTTGTGCTGCCACGTCCGACGCGAGAGCCTCGAGCCCGGCGGTGTCGTAGTTGACGGGCTGCACCTCTAGACCGGCTGCCGCGAGGGACTCGGCCGTCGGTTCGCGTTCGGCAGTCCCAGCGGAATCGGCGGACATGGCAGCGCCTCCGCCCGCGCCTCCACCGAGCATGTGCGGCAGCCCCACCGCCGCCAACGCGACGAGCGCCGCCGCGGCGGCTAGGCCGGCGGCCCACTCGAGCCGGCCGCGCCGGGGCATGCGTTGGCCTCGAGAGCGCCGGCCGACCTCGGCCGTCACCGGGTTCATCACGCCGAAGGGCACGGGCTCCTCTTCGAGGGACGCGAGCGCGGTCACGGCGTGGAGCGCGAGCTCGGTCTCCTCCCGGCAGGTCTCGCAGGTGGCCAGATGCGCGTCGACGGCCGCCCGCTCGTCGTCGGTGAGCGCGCCGTCCACGTAGCCTGCCAGAAGCTCCTCGGGGTGCGTCATGTCGGCCTCGTTCCGTCTGACGGTTCGGGCGCACCCGGGCGTTCCCGCCGCTCGGGTCCGGGTCGACCGGCGACCGGCACGCCGAGTGCCCTCGCCAGCGCCACGCGCCCGCGGTGCAGACGCGACTTCACGGTCCCGACCGGCACGCCGACGATCGCCGCGACCTGCTCGTAGGGGAGGTCCTGCACGTCGTGGAGGATCATCGCGACCCGGTAGTCCTCCGGCACCTGGAGCAGCGCTCGCTGCACGTCGAGCGAGAGCCCCACCTGGTCGGCGTGATCCGGGGTCGGCGGCGGTTCCGGCTCGTGGTCGGGGAGCCGGTCGAGGAGCGGCGCGCGGCTCCGCTTGCGGAGGAGGTCGTAGCACGCGTTCACCGTCACCCGGTGGAGCCAGGTCGTGAACGCGGCCTCCCCGCGGAACGACGAGAGCTTGCGGAGCGCGGTGAGGAACGCGTCCTGCGTGGCGTCACGCGCGTCCTCCTCGCGGCCGGTCATCCGGAGCGAGAGGTTGTACACGCGCCGCTCATGCCGCTCGAAGAGCACGCCGAACGCCGAGCGGTCGCCCTCCAGGCACCGCCGGACGAGGTCCTCGTCGCGCTCGCCGCTCATGCGGTCCCGAACACCCTGAACTCGCTCACCACGACACGGTTCCCGTCGCTGGTCGGAACCACCGTCGTGAACCACAGCAGCACGTACCGTCCCATCGCCGATTCGATCGCCTCCCGCAGGTCTCCCGTTGCCGCAAAGGTCGGTCCGACCGCACGGGGGAGCGTGGCGGGGTCGTCGCCGACCGCGACCGCGAAGTGGAACCCTGGCGACGGCGTCGAGAGCCGGAAGCCCGTGACCGTCCGCCGCGCTCCGAGGTCGAACAGCAGGCCAACGCCCGCCTTGTTCAGCCGCCCGTCGAAGTAGTTCTCCGATCGCCACACGGTCGAGGGGACGCCGTCGGCCGCGGAGCCGACCGCGCCGTCGTTCTCGACGCCGTCGCCGTCGGGGTCGAAGGAGGACACCCTCGCGATCCGGAGTGCCGCCGCTGTCGGTGCCGGGCTCGTCCTGCCATGGTCGATCCTGATCCCGAGTGGCCCCCCAACCTCGAGCCGACCCATCCACAGCCCGACCCCGACGGCCGCGCCCGTGGCGACGAGCACGAGCAGGGGAACGGTGAGCCAGGTCCTGAACCACGACCGTCGGCCGGTCGGAGGCGGGGCCTTCTTGGCCCCTCGCAGCGCGGAGGCGAAGGCCTCGGCGGTGGGGAAGCCGTCACGGGACAGGGCCCGAACGACCAACGCGTCGAGCGCGCGAGGGACCTCCTTGCGGACCGCTCGCGCGGACGTTTCGCCGGCCGACGGCGCACGACCCGTCAGCAGCTCGAACAGCAGCGTCCCCGCGTCGCGGAGGTCGGTGCGCTCGTCGCCGGTCGCGTCGCCCAGGACGGCGGCGGCGAGGCCTGGGTCGCACACGCGCACCGATCCGTCCGGAGACACGACGACGTCGTCGCCGTTCAGGTCGAGATGCAGCACGCCGGCCGAGTGCGCGTCGGCGAGCGCGTCGAGCGTGGAGGCGATGACCGCCGCCGCGCGTCCGGAGTCGAGCGGCCCCTCCCGCGCGAGCAGCGTCCTCAGGCTCTCGCCATCGACGTGCTCACACACGACGAACGGCACGCCATCTTGTGACCCAGTGTCGAGCAGCCGCGGGAGGCCCGTGCGAGGAAGGCCTGCGACCGCGCGCGCGGCCTCGTCGAACCTCGGCCGGAACGATGGGTCCTCGGCGAGTTCGGGCCGGACCAGCTTCACCACGACGGGCCGCTCGAGCACGCTGTCGGTGGCACGCCATGTGATGCCGACGCGGCTGCGCCCGAGTTCCTCTACGAGCACGTACCGCCCTGCGAGCACGGTGCGTGGGTGCTCGACCCTCACCGCCGCAGCATAGCCTCGGGTGCCCGGGGAACGGCCGAACGTGTCAGAGCACCGGCGGACCGTTGGTGGCCGTCTCGGTCGCCTTCACGTACTCCTCCGTGAATGGCAGGCGCGCCGCGAGCAGCGACCAGGCCTCCTTCGTGACCGTCACCGTGACCTCGCCGGTCTTAGCGTCCAGCTTGAAGGCGGCGAGGTGGGCGCCAGGAGTGAGTTCCTTCACCTTGGTGAGGGCCGCTTGCAGCGCGACCTGCTGGTTCCGGGTGTCCTTGTAGACCGTGGCCGCCTCGAAGGATGCCTCGTCGGCCGCGTCGGCCACCTTGTATCGCGTGTACAGGATCGAACCGGTGTCGATCGCGGCGACCACGAACAGGACGAGCAGGGCGAGCCACAGGATCGCGATCTTGCCCATGAGGCCGCGCTCGTCGCGGGCACGTTCGGCCAGGGATCTCATCTGTGCCACCTCGCGGTGAGTTGGCGCTTCACCAGGGCGACCTCGTCGATGCGCAAGATAAGTGCCACAACGGCGAACGCAAGCACCCCGGCGATGACGGCGGTGAGCACCTGCAGGAGCTGAGCGACCTTCGTCGCCGTCCCGAGCACGTCGCCGAGGAGCCTGGCGACGCTCCAGGCCACCAACCCCGTCGCCGCGGCCGCGATCAGCGTGCGGCCGATGCCGGAGAGCACGCGCCTACCCTCGACCCCACCGAGCCGTCGGCGGATCACGACGAGCGCGGCGATCGAAGCGAACGTATACGCGGTCGCAAGGCCGAGGGCGAGGCCTCGCACGCCGAGGCCGAAGGCGAAGTAGTAGATGAAGTTGGCCGCCGTGTTGACCGCCACAGCAGCGATGTTGATCAGCGCCGGCGTGCGTGTGTCCTGCATCGAGTAGAAGGCGCGCAGCAGGAGCTGGAACAGCGAGAACGGGAACAGGCCGATCGCGAAGAAGACGAGGATCGACGACACGCGGTCGGTGCTCGCGGGGCCCGCGACGCCGTTCTGGAGGACAAGCCGGACGATCGGGGTCGTGAGCACGAGGTAGCCGAGCGAAGCCGGGATGACGATCAGCGCCGTCGCGCGGATGCCCTGCGCGAGGAACGAGCGGAACCCGTCACGGTCGCCGTCGGCCCACCGGCCCGACATCGCCGGCAGAAGCGCCGTGAAGATCGACACGGCGAAGATCGCGTGGGGGAGCTGGAAGATGATGAGCGCGAACACATAGGCGGAGTAGTCACCCTGCGCCCCGCCGTTCGCGAGGATCAGCACCACGAGGTAGCCGAGTTGGTTCGCCGCGACGTAGACGACCGTCCACTTCGCGAGGTGCGCGATCCGCGACACGGCCTCGTGCCGCCACTGCCGGCGCAAACGGAACCGGAACCCGAGCTTGCGGAGCGACGGCCAGAGGGCGGCCGTCATCGCGGCGATCCCGAGCGTGGTCCCGATCGCGAGGACGAGTTCCTGCACGGTCGTGACCACGTGGCCCGGCTGCAACCTCTCGGGGCCGGCCATGGCCGCGAATAGCAGGAACGTCGCGATCACCATGACGTTGTTCAGGATCGGGGCGAACATCGGCGCGGCGAACCGCCTGTGCGCGTTCAGCAGGCCGGTGGCGACTGCGCCGATCCCGTAGAAGAGGATCTGGGGCATGAACCAACGGAGGAAGAAGGTGCCGAGCTCCCGGGTCGCGGCGGCGCGCGCGCCGCTCTGGCCGATCGTGTAGAGGCGGATGATGAACGGCGCGGCGAGGATGCCGAGCACCGTGAGCGAGCCGAGCACCGCGACCGCGATCGTCATGACCCGCTGCGCCGCGTCCCACGCCTCGTCCTGGCCACGCCTTTGGAGCCACTCCACGAAGACCGGGACGAAGACCGACGAGAGGATCCCGCCGAGCGCGAGCTCGTAGACGATGTTCGGGGTCGTGTTCGCGATGTTGTAGGCGTCGGTGATGCGGTGCTCGACGACGCCGAGCGCGACCGCCATCGCCGACACGCGCAGTAGCCCGGTGACGCGCGACAGCATCGTGCCGACCGACATCACCGCCGTGTTCTTGACGAACGAGGCCTGTGAGTCTCTCGGTGGCAGCTCGGCCGCCTCCGGCGTGTCGGGGGTCACGACGTCCGACGTGGCAGGAACCTCCTCGCCCATAGCAGCAGCAGCACGACAACTGCGGCGATCGTGATCAGGATCGCGATGCGGTTGAAGCCGGTCGAGCGCACGATGAGCGTTGTCTCGTTGATGATGCGACCGGACGGCGAGACCACCTGCACGTCCACCGGGAAGCGTCCGGTCGTGTTCAGCCGTACATCGAAGTTCACGGTCGTCGTCTGGCTGGGGCCGAGCACGCCGTCCGCGTCGGGCGACTGCAGGTGCGGCGAGACCAGGCGCAAGATCACATGGACGGGGAAGTCATTCGAGTTGGTGACGCGAACGGGGATGGCGCCTCCGGTGCTCGAGGTGAGCGTTACGGCCTGGTCGGCGTCGGGGTGTACGGCGTCGAAGACGCTCGCGATCTCATCGCGCACCGTGGCGAGGAAGTGCCGGCCGGGCGCCTCATCGTCGACGAACTGCCCCGACTCGGCGAACAGGATGAGGTTGTCTAGGCGGGCCGGCTCGGTGCTCTCCCGTGTGAGCATCGGGCGGTACGTGTCCAGCCGCCGCCGATCCGCACGCAGCTCATCGACGTAGGCGCGGCTGAACAGGTCGGCGCTCGCGACGATCTTGGACGGACCGGCCGGCGGGAAGGCTTTGGCTAGGGCGGTCGCCGCCTGCTCCGCGAGCCAGGGCGCTTCTGAGACTCCCCGGACGAGCGGTCCGAAGAACGCGCCCGGAGCCACGAGGTCCTCCGGGAACGTGATCGCGAGGCCGCGGGCGTAGCTGGGCTGCTCGAGCCAGATCGCCGCAAGCTCGCCGAGCAACGACTGGGCGGCGCGAACCGGGTCGTCCTCGATGATCGGCGAAGCGAGGAGTGCCTCCACGCTCGGGTCGGTTACGACGGCGTCGACGGTCACGCCGGCCGTCTCGAGCAACGCGACCGCTGGCGGCGCGAAACTGAGGGGTTGGGGCTCCGGAGGCACGGTCTCAGGGTCGAGCAGCAGCGTCTGAACGCCTTGTTTCGCCAGCTCGTCGAGGCTCGCTTGGTCGAGGGAGGAGTCCGGCGGTCGGAGCAGCGCGGTCTCCGGCTGCCTCGCGAGCACCGTTGCCACGAGATCGCTTCCGCGCTGCAGTTGCACGTCGAGGTCGGATGCGAGGCCGCCCGCCGTGAGAGTGGGGAGCTGCGGCGCCGAGAACGGCAGCGCCGAGAGCTCTACGGCGTCCGAGGCGGCGATCTGCCGGAGTCGCGCAAGCGCTTCCGCCGCTGCGGCCGCGCCGCTCTCCCCGGCCTTCACCTGGCGCGTGGTCTCCCCGTCGGCCACTGTGTAGCCGTCGCGCATCCGCGCCAGTTGGTTCAACAGGAGCGGCGAGACCGCGACGTCGACAGGCGTCGCCGCCGGGTCCTGCGCGAGCGTTGCGAGCGCGCCGAGTTCGCCGGCCAGGTGTCCACCGGGCGCGAGCGACTGCTCGAGTGCCCGTGACTGGAACACGCCGTCGGGTGAGAAATCGATCGGCTCGTGCAGCACGAACGTCCAGGCGAGGTTCAGCGGCGTCAGCGGCCGCCTCACGAGGAAGATGACCGGGGTTCGCAGGGCCGCGACCGACGTGAGGCCACTGCGCAGGTCGACCTTCAGCGGGTAGATCTGCGACTGGGCCGTCGAGATGCCCGGGGACGTGAGCTCGAGGTGCAGCTCGAAGACTCGCTCGCCGCCGCGCGGGACCTCGCCCTCCCGCCGCAGCGTCTCGGCCTGGATCACGGCCGTCGTCGGATCCGCGACGAGCGACTCCTCGAAAGCCGTCCGAGAGACGGTCGGTCCCCACAGTGTGAGGCCGAGCGAGAGGTCGCCGGCCGGCTCGGCCCCGGCGTTCACGGCCCGGACCTGCACGGTGAGCTCCTGCTGGTCGAGCGAGTTCCACGACGGCGTCTGGGAGACGAGCGTGAGTGTGACGGGCGACGGCTCCTGCGCCGCAGCCGGGGCCGGAAGCAGGGCGAGCACCAGTAGGGAGAGCACTAGCGGGGCGAGCAGGAGCGCGGAGAGCCGGTGCATCGGCGCGGCCATCCTACCCTCGGCCCATCAGGACGTAGCCGAGCTCCGAGGCGCCGTACACGACCGCGACGCAGAGAAGGAACGAGCCCACCGCGATCCGCAGCGCGCGCTCGCGAGCGCCGAGCGCGATCCTCGCGCCGAGCCGCGCTCCGGGGATCACGCCGAGCGTGACCACGAGGAAGATCGCCCAGTTGATGTGACCGAGGGCCGCGTGCACGATCGTGCCGGGGATCGCGAGGACCGAGATGACGAGCAGCGAGGTGCCGAGAGCGCGTTTCAGCGGCATCCCGAGCAGCGCCGTGAACGCCGGGACCATGACGATGCCGCCGCCGACGCCGAGCAGTCCCGAGACGAACCCGGCCGCCAGGCCCACGGCTCCGAACTGCCAGGCGGGTGTCGCCAGCTGCTCCCGGACCCGTACCTGCCGGCCGCGGGCGACGTGGATCGCGACCCAGCCGAGCAGAACCGCCGTGATCAGGAGGAGCACGTCGGCGTTCACGACGTCGGTCAGGGCGGCTCCGGCGACCGTGCCGAGCACCCCGGGCCCGGCGGCCCACGCCGCGGCGCGGGTGTCGACCTCGCCCGCCTTCCGGTAGCTGTAGGCGCCGGCGAGCGCGGTCGGGAAGATGATCGGGAGCGGTGTCGCGACCGCCTGGATCGGCGTCGCGCCGAGCAGGTACTGGACCGCGGGCGTCGTCACGATGCCGCCCCCGACCCCGAACAGACCGGACAGGGTCCCGGCGGCGAACCCGATCAGGGCCCCGATCGGCACGTCCCAGACGGTCATCCGAGGCGTTCCGCCGCGCGCTCGAGGACCTCGCGCTCCCCGCGGTAGGCGGCGAGCTTGAGCGCCTCCTCCAGCGGGAACCAGCGGACGTCCTCCATCTCGTGGTCGCGGAGGGAGACGCGGCCCCCGGTCGACCGCATCAGGAAGAAGTGCACCGTCTTGCGCACCCGCACGCCCTCCCACACGTAGAAGTACCGGATGTCGCCGAGGGGAGCCTCGATCCTCGCCTCAAGACCGGTCTCCTCGCGGACCTCGCGAACGGCGGCCGACTCGACCGCTTCACCCGGCTCGATCGCACCCTTCGCCAGGCCCCAGGCGAGCTCGCCACGTCGGGTTCGCCGCGCCGCGAGCGCGATCTCGAGGCGGCCCTTCCGTCGCCGGTATACGACCCCGCCGGCCGAGACCTCGCTACGTGTTTCCATCAGCGGGGAGAGGGAACCGCGAACCTATACTGGGCCGCTGTGCTCGACCACATCGTCGACTTCCTCAAGCAGTTCCTCTCCGCTCCGTGGGGCTACCTCGTCGTCGGCACGGGCACGTTCCTGGAGAACTCCGTGGGGGCGGGGGTCATCGTGCCGGGGGAGACCCTCGTCATCCTCGGCGGATTCTATGCCCGGGTCGGGGACCTCTCCTTGCCTTGGGTGGCCTTCGCGGTATGCGTGGGCGCGGTACTGGGCGACAACACCGGGTTCCTGATCGGCCGCCGCTACGGGCGAGGGTTCCTCGAGCGGCACGGCCGGAAGCTGTTCATCACCCCGCGCCGGCTGGAGCAGGCCGATCGCTACTACAAGGCCCATGGGGGCAAGACGGTGTTCCTCGGCCGGTTCATCCCGGTCGTGCGGAGCGTCGGGTTCATCCTCGCGGGGGTCGCCAAGATGGAGTGGCGACGGTTCCTCCCCTACGATGTGGCGGGTGCCGTCATCTGGGGGGTCGGTCATACCTTCCTTGGGTACGTGCTCGGGGCGAGCTACGAGCGCTGGAAGGGCTACCTCACGGGGGTCGGGCTCGTGATCCTCGTGGTCCTCCTTCTCTTGATCGGGACTACGAAACTGCTCACAACGCGCCGAAGTGTAGAGAGCGAACTCCGCGAGCTGGAGACAGAACCCGAGCACGGGTGCGAGCTCGAGCCAATCGCGGAGCTCGAACTGGGAGAGGAACGGAGCGAGGAGTGATCCGGGATGGACGTCGCTGAACTGCTGCGGTACACGGTCGAAGTGGGGGCGAGCGACCTCCACCTCAAGGCGAACAACGTGCCCTTCATCCGGGTGGACGGCGCCCTGCAGCCTGCGCCGTTCCCGGCGCTGACGGCGGCCGACACGGATGCGGCCGCGCAGGCGCTGCTGCCCGAGCACAAAGCGCGGGAGTTCGCGGCGAAGAACGAGGCCGACTTCGGATACACGCTCGGCGGAGTCGGCCGGTTCCGGATCAACGCGTTCCGGCAGCGCGGGATGGTCGGCCTCGCGATCCGCCGGGTCCGATCCGACGTGCCGACGTTCGAGGAGCTCCGCCTACCCCCGGTGATCGAGGACCTCGCCAACTCGCCCCGCGGCCTGATCCTGATCACGGGCCCTACCGGAACCGGTAAGACGACGACGATCGCCTCGATGATCGGACACATCAACCGCACGCGGCGTGCGCACATCGTGACGATCGAGGATCCGATCGAGGTCGTGCACGACGACGACCAGTCGATCATCCAGCAGCGGGAGATCGGTCTCGACACCGAGTCGTACGCGTCCGCGCTGAGACACGCGATCCGCCAAGATCCGGATGTCGTCTTCGTCGGAGAGATCCGCGACGCCGACTCGGCGTTGTCGGCGATCCAGGCGGCCGAGACCGGCCACCTCGTGATCTCCACGCTGCACACGATCGACGCGACCGAAACGATCAATCGCCTCCTCGACCTGTTCCCGGCGTCGCACCAGCGCGAGATCCGGACGTCGTTCGCCGGTGGTCTCAGAGGCATCGTGTCGCAGCGCTTGGTTCCGCGGGCCGATGGCAAGGGGCGCGTCCCGACGGTCGAGATCCTGATCGCCACCGGGCGTGTCTACGACCGGATCATCGATCCAGAGGCGACGATCGAGATCCACGACATCATCGCCGAGGGCGGTTACTACGGGATGCAGACCTTCGACCAGGCGCTCGTGAAACTGGTGCAGGAAGGCCTGGTTACGGAGGAAGATGCGCGCCGGTACTCGACGAACCCGCACGACTTCGCGCTCGCGCTCCGCGGCGTCATGACCCGCGGTGCGCCGACGCTAACGTAGGGGTCTATCGGGACCCGAGCTTCGGTTCCTCGATCCGACGCTCGTTACGGTGGTGCACCGGCGAGGGGCGGCGCGACCCCCGGGGTATCCTCATCCAGACATGGCCGGTCCGACACGCCCGGGCGCCGGCGCGCTCCTCGAGGTTCCTCCCGTCGCCCGAGAGCTGGGCGAGCGCTTCCGCCTGGCCGGGCACGAACTGTACCTGGTCGGCGGCGTCGTCCGCGACCTGCTGCTCGGCCGGGACCACGGCGATCTCGACCTCGCGACCGATGCCCTGCCGCGCGAGACGACGAAGATCCTGCGAGGCTGGGCCGACCGCCAATACCTGGTCGGCGTGAAGTACGGGACCGTCGGCGCGCGCAAGGGCAACCGGGTCTTCGAGATCACGACGTTCCGCGCGGAGGTCTACGCCGAGGAGCACCGTAAGCCGGTGGTGACCTTCGGCAAGGACGTCGAGACCGACCTGTCGCGTCGGGACTTCACGATCAACGCGATGGCGCTCCGCCTGCCCGAGGGCGAGTTCGTCGACCCGTTCGGAGGCGTGAAGGACCTCGCGGGGAAGCGGCTCGACACGCCGCTCGACCCGGAGGTGTCGTTCTCGGACGACCCGCTCCGGATGGTGCGGGCTGCGCGGTTCGCCTCGCAGCTCGAGGTCGTGCCTTCACCGCGCGTCGTGGACGCGATCGAGCGGATGCACGGGCGTATGTCGATCGTCTCGGCCGAGCGGATCTCCGACGAGCTGGCGAAGCTGCTGCTCGGCGCGAAGCCCTCGCTCGGGCTCGAGCTGATCGTGGAGACCGGACTGGCGGAGGAGTTCCTGCCCGAGCTGCCGGCGCTCAAGCTCGAGCAGGACCCGATCCAGAAGCACAAGGACGTGCTCCACCACACGTTCGCGGTCATCGAGCGGTGCGAGCCCGACCTCGTGCTGCGGCTGGCGGCTCTGCTCCACGATATCGGCAAGCCGCGAACGAGGGAGATCACGCCGGAGGGCGTGCAGTTCCACCACCACGAGGTCGTAGGCGCGCGGATGGCGCGCGAGCGGCTCCAGGCCCTCCGGTATCCGAGCGCGGTGACCGACGACGTCGTGAAGCTGGTCGAGATGCACCTGCGCTTCCACGGCTACACCGAGTGGTCCGATAGCGCCGCACGCCGATATGTGCGCGACGCCGGGCCGCTCCTCGACCGGCTCAACCAGCTCACGCGGGCGGACTGCACGACTCGCAACCCACTCAGGGTGAAGCAACTCGTGGCGCTGCAGGACGACCTGGAGGACCGCATCGCGCGCCTGGCAGAGGAGGAGAACCTCGAGGCCATGCGTCCGGCACTCGACGGGCGCGAGGTCATGGCACACCTCGGCATCGAGCCGGGGCCACTCGTCGGCGAGGCGCTCGAGTACCTCATGGAGCTCCGCATGGAGCGCGGTCCTATCGAGCAGGACGAGGCCTACGTGCTGCTCGATGCCTGGGCGGTGGCGAAGGGGCTGGGGGGTGGGCACCGCTAGGCTGACGCCCATGAGAACCCTCGACGGGCTGACCGAAGCTGAGGTGCGGGAGCGCGTCGCTCGGGGCGAGGTGAACGATGTCCCCGCGGCGCCCAGCCGAACGGTCGGGGAGATCGTCCGCGCGAACGTCCTCACGCGGTTCAACGCGCTGCTCGGCGCGCTGCTCGTGGTGATCCTGACCGTCGGCCCGCTACAGGACGCGCTGTTCGGTCTCGTGCTCATCGCGAACTCCGGGATCGGCATCCTGCAGGAGCTCCGGGCCAAGCGCACGCTCGACAGGCTCGCGGTGCTGACGGCGCCGAAGGCCCGCGTCGTACGCGACGGCGCGGTGCGCGAACTGCCGGTCTCGAACGTCGTCCTCGACGACGTGCTCGAGCTGCGGCCGGGCGATCAGGTCGTCGTCGACGGCGAGGTGCTCGACGTCCAGGGACTCGAGGTCGACGAATCGCTGCTGTCCGGCGAGGCGGACCCGGTCGAGAAGTCGCCGGGCAGCCAGGTGCTCTCGGGGAGCTTCGTAGCGGCCGGCGGCGGGCGGTACCGCGCGACGCGCGTCGGCAAGGCCGCCTACGCGGTGCAGCTCGCGGAGGAGGCACGGCGGTTCACGCTGACGCGCTCGGAGCTGCGCGCGGGGATCGACAGGATCCTGCGGATCGTCACGTGGGCGATCGTGCCGACCGGCGCGCTGCTGTTCGCCAGCCAGCTCCGTTCGAACGCGAACCTGCACGACGCGTTGAGCGGCTCGGTGGCGGGAACCGTCGCGATGGTGCCGGAGGGGTTGGTGCTGCTCACGAGCGTGGCGTTCGGCGTCGGCGTCGTGCGCCTCGCGCAGCGGCGTGTGCTCACCCAGGAGCTCCCGGCCGTCGAGGTGCTTGCGCGGGTCGACGTGCTATGCATCGACAAGACCGGCACGCTCACCGAGGGTCGGCTGGTCGTCGAGGAGGTCGAGGCGCTCGCGCCCGGGGAGCTTCACGGTGAGGCGCTCGCCGCGCTCGCGGCCTCCGACCCGCATCCGAACGCGACGCTCCGCGCGATCGCCGAGGCGTTCGCCCAGGTCCCCGAGGGGTGGGAGGCCGATGGCGCGGTGCCGTTCTCGTCGGCCAGGAAGTGGAGCGCTGTGTCCTTCGGGCCTCGGGGGACGTGGGTGCTCGGCGCTCCGGAGTTGCTGATCGCGGCGAGCGCGCCCGGCCCGGCCTCGGTGCGGAGCAAGGTTGCCGCGTACGCCGAGTCCGGCCGCCGGGTCCTGCTGCTCTCATGGACCGACCGGCCGCTCGACGGCGAGCGCCTGCCGGACGGGCTGGCGCCGGTCGCGCTCGTCGTGCTCGGCGACCGCGTGCGTGAGGATGCCGCGGACACGCTTGCCTACTTCGCCAGGCAAGGCGTGGCCGTGAAGGTCATGTCCGGTGACCACCCGGGGACGGTCGCGACGATCGCAGCGCGGCTCGGCGCGGAGGGCGCCGAGAGCCCGATCGATGCGCGCGAGCTCCCCGATGATCAAGCCGCGCTCGCCGACGCGCTGGACGCGCACTCGATCTTCGGCCGGGTCACGCCGCAGCAGAAGCAGGGGATGGTGAAGGCGTTGCAGTCGAGGGGCCACGTCGTCGCTATGACCGGGGACGGAGTGAACGACGTCCTCGCGCTGAAGGATGCCGACATCGGCATCGCGATGGGCTCCGGTTCGCCCGCGACCCGGTCGGTCGCGCAACTCGTGCTGCTGGACTCGACCTTCGATGCGCTGCCCTCGGTGGTGGCGGAGGGGCGTCGCGTGCTCGGCAACATCGAGCGCACGTCGAACCTGTACGTGACGAAGACCGTCTACGCGATGCTGCTCGCGCTCGGCGTGGGTGTCGTCGGCCTTCCGTTCCCGTTCTGGCCTCGGCATCTCACGCTGATCGGCGCGCTCACGATCGGCATCCCGTCGTTCTTCCTCGCGCTCGCGCCGAACGCCGAGCGCGCGCGGCCGGGGTTCCTGAGACGGGTGCTGCGGTTCACGGTCCCGGCGGGAGCGCTCGCGGCGATCGCGACGTTCCTCGCCTACTACCTGGCGAAGAAGGAGCCGGGAGTGAGCCTCGAGGAGGCTCGCACAACCGCGGCGATGGTGCTGCTGTGGATCGGGTTCCTCGTGCTGTCGATCGTGGCGGCGCCGTTCACGCGACCGAGGCTCCTGCTCGTGTGGTCGATGCCGGCCCTGTTCGTCCTCGTGATGTTCCTGCCTGCGGTGCGGAGGTTCTTCGCGCTCGAGGCGCCGCCGCTGATCGTGTGGCTCGCGGGGTTCGGGATCGCGGCGCTCGTGTGGTCGTTCTCCCGGCTGTTCATCCCGCCCGACCGCCCCGTCGGGCCGGGCTCAGTGCAGCAGCCCGACGTCTGACGGCGGCCAGACGATCACGAACGCCTCGCCGACCACCTTGCCTCGGGGGATGAAGCCCAGCCCGAACCGCGAATCTCCCGAGTGGCCGCGATTGTCGCCGAGTACGAAGTAGCTACTCGCCGGCACGGTCACCGGGCCGTAGTCGAGCATCGAGTCTCGTGCGTCGGGGGTGAGGAAGGGCTCGTCGAGCGGTTCGTCGTTCACGTACACGGTTTGGTCGCGGATCTCCACGGTCTCGCCGGGGAGGCCGATCACGCGCTTGATGTAGTCCTCGTTCGCCGGACGCGCGAGCCCGATCCCCTCGCCGAGCCAGTGGAGGAACGCGCCGATCGGCCCGCGACTCGGCCCCTCTACCGGATGAGGGTTCGAGAACACGATGATGTCGAAGCGGTGGACATCACCGATCTCGTACACGACCTTGTTCACGAGGACGCGGTCGCCGATCTCGAGCGTCGGCATCATCGATATGGAAGGGATGTAGAAGGCCTGGATGGCGAAGGTCTTGATGACGATCGCGAGGACGAGTGCGATCGCGATGAGGACGGGTAGCTCGCGGACGAACGGTCTCGGCTTCGCGTGCCGAGGCTCGTCCCGGCCGAGCGTGGTCTCGGGCGGTGGCTCTTCGCTGGGCGGCGCCACCGGTGGGCGGACCTCGGGGGCCGTCGACTGCGGGGGGGCCGGCGCGTCGACCGGCCGCGGTCCGCTCGAGGCGGCCCACTCGTGGTGCCCGGGGGTGCCGTCGTTCTCGGGCATGACCAGAGCCTACCCCGGTGTGCGGGATCCGCTACGCGTGTCCCGCTGGTGGGATCGGAGCGCAGCTACACGGCGAAGCGGATGTAGAGGACGTCACCCTCCCGCACGACGTAGTCCTTGCCCTCCAGGCGAACCTGGCCCTTGTGCTTGGCGGCGTCCATCGAGCCCGCTGCGACGAGGTCTTCGTACGGGATGACCTCCGCGCGGATGAAGCCGCGCTCGAAGTCGGTGTGGACCACGCCGGCGGCTTCCGGCGCATGGGCACCGCGGCGGACCTCCCACGCGCGGGTCTCGTTCTCGGTCGCCGTGAGGAACGTGATGAGGTCGAGCGCGCGGTAGCAGGCGTGGACCACCTTCTCGAGCCCGGGCTCGTGCACGCCGAACTCTTCCAGGAGCGCGCTTGCCTCCTCGGGATCCATCTCGGCGGTCTCCGCCTCGATCGATGCGTACACACCGACCGCCCTGTCGGGTAACTCGGTGGGGACCTCGGTTCCCTCCTCGAGGTTCGCCACGACGACCCACGGCTTCATCGTGAGGGGCGCGATCGCATGGAGCTGCTTCTGCTCATCCTCGGTGAGCCCGGCGTCGCGGAGGAGCGTCTCGGCCGAGAGCGCCGCGTTCGCCTTGCGAAGCGCGGCGATCTCGTCGGTCTCCTTCCCGCGGGCGCGCTTCTCGGCCTTCTGTTGCGCAGATCCGATCACCACCGCGTCGGCAAGGATCAGATCAGCGCGCACCTCTTCGAGCTCCGCCGCTGGCTTCGCGTCGGGACCGAAGCAGCGGACGACGATCGCGAGAGCGTCCGTCTCGCGGAGGGTCCCGATGCCGTGCGCCGACGACGTCCCGCCCGGCACATCGACGAACCGGACCTGTGCGTGCGCGGCCTTCTTGGACCGCTCCATCTCGGCCAGCACCTCGACGCGAGGGTCGGGGACCGCCACGACCGCTTGGTTGGCCTGCCCGCCGTGCGATCCGGCACGCGTGAGGGCCGCGAACAGCGTGGACTTCCCGGAGAAAGGCACACCGACGATGCCGAGGTCCTTCATCCCACCGCGCTTGAGCTCAGGCGGCCTTCGTCTCCCAGAAGATCTTCGCGATCTCGTCGATCGCGTCGAGGAGCTTCTGGCCCTGCGCCGGGTCCTCGGACTTCTTCGCGGCGCCGGCTTCCTTCGTGGCCTTCCAGAAGAGTTCGTGCAGCTGCGGGTACTTCTCGAGGTGCTCGGGCTTGAAGTAGTCCGTCCACAGCACCCACAGGTGATGTTTGATGAGCTCGGCGCGCTGTTCCTTGATATGGAGCGCGCGGGTGCGGAACGCCGGGTCCTCGTTGCCCTGGTACTTCTCCTGGATGGCCCTGACCGACTCCGCCTCGATGCGCGCCTGGGCCGGGTCGTACACGCCGCACGGCAGATCGCAGTGGGCCTGGACGACACGACGCGGCTTGAGCAAAGCTTCCATGGTGGACCGCATCTCTCCTCCTTCGGACGATCGCTTGAGAGGAACCTATCACCGGGGCCGGCAATCGGGCGAGGCGGCGATCGCGGCGCTCGCCGTGGGCGTGGCCGTCGGCTACTGCTTCGTGCGCTGGAAGCCGTTCCGGGTCGAGATCAATGGGTCGAGCATGGCGCCGACGCTGCTGCCGGGGGATTGGGCGCTGGCGGTGAGCCCCGGTCGCCTGCGCCGCGGGGACGTCGTGGTGCTCGAGCATCCCGAACGGCCGGGCCTGGAGATGGTGAAGCGCGTCACCGGCCTTCCCGACGAGCTGGCGCCGAGCGGTCGGATCCTCGGCGAGGACGAGTACTGGGTGGAGGGCGATGACCCGTCACGCTCGACCGATAGCCGGTACTTCGGGCCGGTCCCGCGCGAGCGGATCAAGGCGAAGGTGCGACTGGTGTACTGGCCGCCCTCACGACGGCGCCTGCTCTGATACCCGGGCGTCAGAGCTCGCAGTGCACGAGCGAGTCCGCGCCCTGGTTGCCGCGACAGCGGTCGTTCGTACCCGCGCCGCCGTCGAGCAGGTCGTTGCCGGGCCCGCCGTAGAGCTCGTCCGGGCCCTTGCCGCCGAAGATGCTGTCGTTCCCCTTGCCGCTGCTCGCCCAGTCGGCGCCGTCGAGCCCGTTGATCACGTCGTTCCCGCCGCGGCCGATCAGCGTGTCGTCGCCCCCACTGCCGTTGAGGACATCGCCGAAGTTCGAGCCGGACACGATCTCGAACCCCTCGATCGTGTCGGCGCCCTCACCGGTCGCCGTCCCTTCCTTCAGATCGACGATCACGCCTCGCTCGGTGGCGATGAAGTCAACCGTGTCCCGTCCGGGCCCGCCGTACAGTTCGTCGGCGCCTCCAAGCCCGGCGATCGTGTCGTCACCGGCGTTGCCCCGCAGCTCGTTCACCACGCCCGACCCGATGATGATGTCGTCCTGGGGCGAGCCGATGACGTTCTCGATCGACGCGAGCGTGTCGGCACCGTCCTGCGTCGTGACCGATCCGCCGGGGAGCCCGGAGACGGCGATCGCGCCCTCGGCCGTGTAGTCGATGGTGTCCTTCCCGCGGCCACCGTCGAGCGTGTCGGTCCCGGCCGAGCCGGACAGGTGGTCGTTGCCGGTGCGCCCGAGCGTCGTGAGGCCGAACTCGAACCGGCCGCCGGTGCCGGCACCCCCCTCGCCGGAGACGACGTCGTCGCCGCTCCCTGCGTCGACCTTGAAGGTGAACGTGTTGGTCGTCGTGACGTCGACATCGCCGACCGCCTCGTCGGCGTTCAGGTTGATGCCGTTGGCACCGAGCACGATCGTGTCGGCGTCGGCCGAGCCGACGACCTCGAGCGAGCCGGCCGGCGTCCCGCTGCCCAGCTCGACGTCGAACTCGATCTCAGGGTCACCGCCGCCCGACTCGTCGATCTTGCCCGGCGCGAACGGCCCGCCGGACAGGTCGATCACCAGTACGTCGGAGGGGCCGGTGCCGCTGACGGCGATCGTGTCGGTGTTCTTGACCGTCGCGGTACCGCACCGCGAGCCGTCGAGTTCGATCGCGTCGCCGTTGCGGGCGAGGGTCGCGGTCTCGTCGGAGCCCATCGTCACGGTGGCGGTCGCCGACGGCTGGTCGAACGAACAGGCGGGCGAGGCCGCGGCCGAGGCCGGCGCCGCGAGGCCGAGCACCACGAGCGCGAAGCCGCCGATAGCAGCCCGCAGGACGAACACGCGCCGACGCGACGTCCGCACGCGCCTATCTTAGCCCGAAGGGGCCTTGGTCCGAACGGTCGCGAGAGGGGGAGCCGCGGTATCTCCCGTCGCCGCTCGACCGAGGTGAATGAGCGCAGGTCCCGGCCTCGGCCGGGACCTGCGCTCGTTCCGTCACTCCGAACGGAAACGGATTAGTTGCTGACTGCGGAAATCAGCAACTTGCCCAGGTTCTCATTCGCGTACGTGCCGGCGAACTTGCTCGCCCAAGGACCGTTCGCGAACAGCTTGACCGGCGTGGCGGTGTGGTCCCCCTCGTCGGTCCCGCTCCAACCCCAGCTGACCTTCTGCCGGGCGCTGAGCACGTCGGAGATGCCCATCTCCTTGTTGTTGGCGATCAGCATTACCTCGGCGGCGCTTAGGCGCCCGGTGCCGGTGACCGGGATGCCGGCGCAGGTTGCGAGCGTGCTCCTGATCGACGTTTCTGTCACGCCCGCCGCCTGGATTGCACCCCACATCCACTCCGTGGTGGCCGAATCCTTCGCGATGACCGGGAGGTTCACCGTCTTGTTGCTGAACTGGAGGCCACCGGTCTCGTGGTCCGTTGTGACGACGATGAGCGTGTTCGGGTGCGTCTTCTGGAAGTTGACCGCGACCGCGACCGCCTGCATGAGCATCGCCGTGTCGGACGCGACCCAAGCAGCATCGCGAGAGTGGCCGCCCCAGTCGAGCGATCCGGCCTCGACCATGAGGAAGAAGCCTTGGGGGTCATTGCTGAGGACGCCGAGACCGGCCTGGGTGAGCTGGTCGAGCGTCGGCTCGATGCCGACGACTCCCTCCTCTTGCCGGTCGAGGCTGTAGGCGAGCGAGCTGGCGTTGCGGAAGAACCCGTACATCTGGCTCGGCCAGGGGGTCGTGCCGTCGAGGTATGGCTGCAGCTCGCTCAGGTTGCTGACGTTGTTGGCGGAGACGGCCTCGAGTATGGAGTCGTCGCCCCAGCCGCCCGAGAACATCGCCTCGATGTTTTGAGAAGCCTCCTGCTGGACGATCTCGAGGTCGAGATCCCGGTCCGGGACGTGCGAGGCGAAGGCCGCCGGCGTCGCCGATGACTCGTCGTTGTCGGTGATCAGGCCGGTCGCCTTGCCCAAGGACTCCGCGCGCTCCAGCACGGTCGGGACCGCCGGAGTGATGTAGTCCGGCCACATCGACAACTCGCCGTTGTGGGTCGCGACGCCCGTAGCGATCGCGGTGGCCGCGGCCGCCGAGTCGGTGATGCCGTCGAGCGAGGTGGTGTCGACCGTCCCCTTCGCCTGGAACGAGTCCACATTCAGCGTGCCGCCGGCCATGAGCCTGGCCAGCTGCAAGATGCTGGGCCCCATCCCGTCGCCGATGAAGAGGATGACGTTCTTCGGTCCTGCGGTCGGGGGTGGTGCGGGCTTGCCCGACGCCGCCGGCTGGACGATGAATGCGACCATCGTGGCCAGCGCGGCGATCGCCGCTATGCGTGTTCTCGGTCTCATCAGGTCTGCCCCTCCTTCTCTGCCGGCAGAGGTCCGGCAGACTGTCGACAGTCTGCTGTAGGGACCCGAGGGGACAGCAGGGGCACCAGACCCTAGGGAGCCAGGGTCGTTTGGCTCTAGGCTCGAGCTCCGCCCCGGCCGGGTCTGGACCTCAGCCCGGGCGCGCGAGCCGACAGATCGGCTAGCGGCCGTTGGTGGAGAAGTGCATGTAGTCCTGGCCGCTCGACCAGTCGCCGCCCCACTCCCATCCGATCGCTGCGAAGGCGCGAACCACGACGTCGCCCTCGTGGATCATCCCGGGCAGGTCCTGCGAGCGGTCGCGGTAGGGGCGGGCGTACCGGTTGCGGACGTAGCCGTCGGTTGCGACGTAGGGGTTCTGGAGCGTGTTGACGTCGATCGCCAGGCCGTAGGAGTGCATCGACATCGTCGCCCCGGGGCCCGCCGGAGTGACGATCGGTCGGCAGTTGAAGGAGCCCGTCTCGCTCAGCTTCGTGTTCGGATCGGCGTTCGGCCGGAACTTCTTCGAGAGGACCATGTCCGCGGTCGGGAAGCGCGCCTCGAAGAGCGTCCGGAACGCGCCGACGACGTCTTGTGCGACGCTCGCGTTCACGACCATCGGGCCCTCGTGCACCTCGCCGTCGAAACCCCAGTAGCGGAGCGTGAGCAGACGCAGGTCGCCCAGCGGCACCGGACATCCGCGGTGCCAGGTGGTGCCGTGCATCTCGGCTCGCAGGTCAGCGGGCAGACGCGAGACGGTCCCCACGAACCGCGCCGGAAGTGACGATGGGGAGGGCGAGAGGGCGGGGGACGTGGACGGTGAGGTCGATGGAGTGGAGGACACCGGGGGCCGCGTCGACTCGCCCTGTGCGGCCGGCGAGCGGGTGCACGCGGCCGCGAGGGCAAGGACCAGGGCGAGGGCGAGCGGCACCCTCGCGCCGGTCACGGCAGGTACTGCTCCTCGATCTCCGTCACGGCGCCGTTCTGCACCGTGAGCCAGTACTGCGTCTCGCTTCCCTTGTACATGTCGTCCCACTTGTGATGGTTCGTGGAGAAGGCGTCCACGAACGGCTGGATCTCACCGGGCACGAGGTCGCAGCAGTAGCCCCAGTCGATGACTTGGATCTTGACGTTGGAGGCGACCTGGAGCGTGCGCAGCTTCGGATTGTCGTTCACGATGTAGTAGTCGTTCGGGACCGGGACCTCGTCCCCGTGCTCGATGGCCGCCTGGTTCGCCTCGTCGCCGGTCAGGAAGTAGGCGAGATCGAACACGAGCGTCTGCGAGCCGAAGTCGATCGACTTGATGTAGCCGAAGTGGCGACCGTCCTCGAGCGCCGGCGTGGGGCTCGGCGTCGGCGAGGAAGTGGTCGGGGACGGCGACTCGGAGGACGACGGGCTTGAGGAGGGCGAGGGTGAGGTGGTGGTCGGCGGTGGTGGGGTGGTCGAGCCCTGCGCCGACTCTCCGCCGTTCGAGCATGCCGCGGCGAGCAGCCCGAGCGCGAGCGGAACCATCAGCAGGTTGCGGGCGGATCTGGCGGATCTCATGGCGGATGTCATGGCGGGACCCTTTCTCTCCGTATGTCGTGACGAGCTTATGACGGAACCGGCGCCTGGGGGTTCGCGCCAGGGAACTCCGGGCCGAGACGCGGTGGGCGTGCGGTAGTTCGCGACGCTAATTAGCGTGGCGAAGTATGATGACCTGCATGTCGCCCGCCGCCGCTGACGTCACGGAGCTCGCCTCCCGACTCCGGCTCGGTGTGACGCGGCTGGCCCGCAAGCTCAGGCAGGAGGCCGGGCCGGGCGTCACCCCCTCGCTGTTCTCGGCCCTGTCTGCGATCGACCGGGGAGGGCCGATGACGATCGGCGACTTGTGCGGCGTCGAGCAGGTCCAGCCCCCGACGATGACCCGCATGGTGGCGGCGCTCGTGGAGGCCGACCTCGTTGCCAGGGAGCCCGACGGGGTCGACCGACGCGTGGCGTGGGTCCGCGTGACACCGGGGGGTACGAAGCTCCTTCAGCGCAGCCGCGGGCGCAAGGACGCGTACCTCGCGAAGCGGATGCGGTCCCTCGAGCCACACCAGCTGGCCGTTCTCGAGGAGGCGGCCGGTATCCTCGAACGGCTGACGGAGGGCTCGCCATGACGAAGGTCGGGCTCGCCATCCACCGGACGTTCCACTCCGTCTCCCACTCCCGCAACTTCCGGCTGTTCTTCGGCGGCCAGGTCGTGTCGGTGACCGGAACGTGGATGCAGTCGGTTGCCTCCGCCTTGCTCGTGTTCAAGCTCACCGGAAGCGGCGTGGCGCTCGGGGTACAAGGGGCACTGAACTTCGGTCCGCTCCTCGTCTTCGGTGTGTGGGGTGGCCTTCTGGCGGACCGCCGAGACAAGCGCCGGATCCTCGTCGTCACGCAGAGCGCCTTCGCGCTGCTGGCGTTCGCGCTGTGGGGACTCGTCGCCACCGGCGTCGTACGGCTGTGGATGGTCTATGCGCTCTCGTTCGTGCAGGGTCTGGTGACCGCGGCCGACAACCCCGCCCGGCAGAGCTTCTACGCGGAGATGGTCGGGCAAGGGGACCTGACGAACGCGGTCAGCCTCAACAGCGCGGTCATGACCAGCACGCGGATCGTGGGCCCGGCGCTGGCCGGGCTGTTCGCCGATACGATCGGTCTCGGACCCTGCTTCTTGATCAACGGCATCTCGTACCTTGCGGTCATCGGCGCGCTCGTGGCCATGCGGCCGGGCGAGCTGCACCGGACCGCGGGGCCCGAGGCGCGGAAGGGGCAACTCCGCGAGGGGTTCGCGTACGTCTGGCGAACGCCGGGATTGCGGCTGCCCCTCCTGTGGATGGCCGCGATCTTCACTTTCTCGTACAACTTCTCGGTCCTGTTCCTGGTGCTGGCCCGTGGACCGTTCCACGGCAGCGATGGCACGTATGGCTTGCTCCTGTCGGTCATGGGTGTTGGCTCGCTGGCCGGCGCGCTGGTGATGGCCCGGCAGCAGCGTCCCAGCCCGCGGGGGCTCGCCTTCGCGGCGGTCGGGTTCGGCGTCGTCTCGATGGCGGTCGCCGTTGTCCCGACGCTGTGGTTCGAACTCGTCGTGCTGGTGCCGTGCGGCCTCGCCAGCGCGGTCTTCATGATCACGGGGAACTCGACCCTGCAGCTCACGTCGCGCCCCGAGATGCGGGGCCGGGTGATGGCCCTGTACGGCATCGTCTTCCTCGGCGGAACGCCCTTCGGTGCGCCGATCGCCGGGTGGGTGGCCGACCACTTCGGCCCGAGGATCGGCATCGCGCTCGGCGGCGTGGTCGCGATCGTGATTGGGCTGGTCGCCATGTACACACTCATGCGGCGACGTCTGCGAGAGCTGTTGCCGGCCGCCGCCGCACCGACTTCGGCCGCGCCGGACGAGCCGGCCGTCCGGAGCGCGGTCTAGCTGATCTCGCGGTCTAGGCGCCAGCTCGTCGCGCCCTCGGGTTTCGAGACGTCGACGAGCGTGCCATCCTCCATCGCCAGGCGGAAGCACGTGAGGCGCTGACCGTTCCGCTCCTCGCGCCAGCTCCGCTCAACCTCGACCGTTTCCTCGACGCCACCCCACAGCACCGCGCGCGGCCACTCCTCTGCACGGGCACCCTCGTAGAAGCGGATCACGATCTCCGGGGTACGGCCGATCCAGCGAGGGAGCATCGGGCTCCACAGCAGGAACGCGGTTCCGATGAGCGCGACCGTCCACGCCTTGCCGATCGACGGCAGCAGCGGGATCGCGATGAACGCCGCGACGATGCGCGAGAGGTTGTAGGCGACGTCGTAGACGGCGAACACTCGTCCGCGATAGCCGTCGGGGATCGCCTCCTGGACCATCGTATCGACCGGCACCTTCTTCCAGGCGAACGTGAGGCCAACCGCGAAGCTCGCGAGCAGCACGGTCCAGCCGGTGATGTGGAGCGACACGGCGACCAAGGCTACCCCACCTGCGAGGAAAGCCCTCGAGACGATCCGTTCCTTGGCCAACCGCTCCTCGAGCTTGCCGACCGTGAGGATCCCGACGAGCACGCCGATGCCGCCGGCACCGATCAGGTTCGAGAACGAGCCGACGCCCTCTTCGAGATTACGGAACACGAACAAGGACATCACGAGCACGATGCCCTGCCCCATCTGGTCGAGCGTTATCGAGGTGATCGGCCCGAGCGCGCGCGGCGTGTGCGCGAGACGCTTCACGCCGTCGGCGAACTCGCGCGCCACGCGCTGGATCTCGTCGCGCATGGGCGCCTCCGGGAGCTGGTGCGGGACGAGGCTGCTCGAGATCCGCGACGCGATGAGCGAGGCGGCGAGCCACATCGCGCCGGCGAGGACGATCACTGGTTCTTTGCCGAACAGGTCCGAAACCCACCCGCCGACGAAGACGCCGGCGAGCAACGCGACCGTGCCGCCGACGATCGACATCGAGTTCGCCATGAGCAGGTCCTCGGTTGGGACCAGGCGCGGGACGACGGCGACGGCGGTCGCGAGGTAGAAGCGGTTCACCGAGAGGACCACGAGCACGCCGCCGTAGAAGAGGATCGGTGCCTTCATCGGGTTGAACAGTGCGAAGCCAACGAGCGCCGCGCGGAGCCACGGCGAGATCACCAGGATCCTCCGGCGCGACCAGCGGTCGATGAACACGCCGGTGAAAGGGCCGATGATCGAGAATGGGAGCGAGACGACGAGCGTGGCGATCGCGAACCCGGCGGTCGTGCTCTGCTGGTCGGGGTTGAACACGACGGAGGCGACCAGCGCCGCCTGGAACAGCCCGTCGGCCGACTGGCTCACCAGACGGATCGCGAACAGCCGCCGGAAGTCACGGCTGCGGAGGGCATCACGAGCGCGCTCGGTCGTCCCCTTCACAGGCCGATACTAGGGGCCGGGCGTTCGTCCCGGGGCGCGGGTCACCAGAGACGACCCGAGTCGTTCGCGGCGCCTCTCGGCTCAAGCCTCGGTCGGCTGGGCGTCGAATACCGCCGTCCAGTCGGCGGCCTTCGAGGCCCCGTTGCCGAGGATGAACTCCTCGACCATCTCGCGGGCGATCTCGTCGCTGAACTGCACGGGCGGCGAC
>Ga0315284_10000598_pt1 | contig 49270 bp, 43 predicted proteins | sample YL17G09_16_MG_FD_203696 | JGI IMG/M metagenome (GOLD analysis project Ga0315284, IMG submission 203696) | Sediment microbial communities from Yellowstone Lake, YNP, Wyoming, USA - YL17G09_16 | ecosystem: Environmental > Aquatic > Freshwater > Lake > Sediment | place: USA: Wyoming | collected...
CCGAAGACCTCGTCCCGCAATTCCCGTTAATCCGCGACGCGGTGAAGGCGTTCAACCTCGCCTGCATCGAGCAGGACGGCTACGAGGCCGACGACATCATCGCCACTTATGCGACCCAAGCTTTGGCGGCCGGCGCCGAAGTGACCATCGTGTCCTCGGACAAGGATCTGATGCAGCTCGTGTGCCCCGGCATCCGCATGTACGACACCATGAAGAACAAAGTGATCGGCGAGGCCGAGGTGATGGAGCGCTTCGGCGTGCCGCCCACCAAGGTGATCGAGGTGCAGGCGCTGATCGGCGACTCCACCGACAATGTGCCGGGCGTGCCGGGCATCGGGGTGAAGACGGCGGCGCTCTTGATCGGCGAATATGGCGACCTCAACACGCTGCTGGCGCGCGCGGGCGAGATCAAGCAGCCGAAGCGACGCGAGAGCCTGATCGCATATGCCGATCAGGCGCGACTGTCGCGCACGTTGGTGACGCTCGACTGCAACGTCCCCGTTGAGGTGACCATCGACACGACGGCCGTCCGGCCGCCGGACACCGAGGCGCTGACCAGCTTCATGCGCAAGCTCGAATTCAGCACGCTGCTCAGGCGTGTCGCGGAAGGCTTGGGCGCCGAGTTGCCCGAACGTGAAAGGGGGGGGCCGTCCGACAAGCAACCGCGCCGGCGCGAGGCAGCCTACGATCATCCGCTGCGGAAGAGCTTCGGCAGCCAGCCTTCCCCCGGCGGCGAAAGACAGGGAATGAGCGCGGGCTCGCCTGCCCAGCTCGCCACGGAACGGGCGGCCAAACTCGCGGCCATGCCCTTCGACCGCAGCCAATACGAGACGGTGACCACTCCTTCGCGGCTGGCCGCGCTGCTCGACGCCGCCCGCGATCAAGGCCATGTCGCCTTCCGGGCGAAACTCAATTCGTCAGATCCGATGCAAGGTGAGCTTGTCGGTGTCGCGCTCGTGCTGACCCCCGGACAGGCGGCCTATGTACCGCTCGACCACCGCGCCAGCGACGGGCTCAACTTCGGCGAGGCGGGCCAGATCGAGCAGATGCCGATGCGCGCGGCGCTTGCCGTGCTCAAGCCGCTGCTCGAAGACCCTGCCGTGCTCAAAATCATTCAGAATGCCAAATTCGACATGGTGCTGCTGTCCCGCTACGGCATCGAGCTTGCCGGCATCGACGACCCCTGCCTGATGTCCTACGCGCTCGATGCCGGCCGCGCCGAGCATCTGCCCGAGCAGCTTGCCGGCAATCTGCTCGGCTATACCTGCCTCAGCCAGAAAGAGATTATGGGCACGGGGCGCGCGGCGGTGAGCCTCGACCGGGTGTCGGTGGCGCGCGCCACGGAATTCGCGGGCGAAGAGGCCGATATCGGGCTGAGACTCTGGCTCGTGCTTAAGCCGCGGCTCGCCGCCGAGCACGTCACCACGGTCTACGAAACCTTGGAACGGCCCATCGCGCCGGTGCTCGCGCTGATGGAGCGGACCGGCGTTCAGGTCGAGCGCGCCGTGCTTGCGAGCCTATCGGGAAGCTTCGCGCAAACGCTGGCGCGCCTCGAGGACGAGATCAGGGAGCTGGCCGGCGAGGATTTCAATATCGGCTCGCCGAAGCAGCTCGGCGAGATCCTGTTCGACAAGATGAGCCTGCCCGGCGGCAAGCGCACCAAGACCGGCGCCTGGGGCACGGATGCGAGCGTGCTCGAGGAGCTTGTCGTAGCCGGCCATGATTTGCCGCGCAAGGTGCTCGACTGGCGCCTGCTCGCCAAGCTGAAAAGCACCTATACCGACGCGCTTCCCACCTACATCCACCCGGAGACGGGCCGCGTGCACACCTCCTACGCGCTGGCCGCCACCACCACCGGGCGGCTGTCATCGGTCGAGCCGAATTTGCAGAACATCCCAGTGCGCACGGCGGAGGGCCGCGCCATCCGCAAGGCCTTCGTGGCGCCTAAGGGCAAGCGGCTGATCTCAGCCGATTACAGCCAGATCGAGCTCCGCGTGCTCGCCCACATGGCCGATACGCCGACGCTCCGTCAGGCCTTCGCCGAAGGCCTCGACATCCACGCCATGACCGCGAGCGAGATGTTCGGCGTGCCCATTGAGGGCATGGACCCCGGCATCCGCCGCCGCGCCAAGGCGATCAATTTCGGCATCGTCTACGGCATCTCCGCGGTCGGCTTGGCCGCCCAGCTCGGCATCGGCAGGAGCGAGGCCGGCGCCTACATCAAGACCTATTTCGAGCGCTTCCCCGGCATCCGCGACTATATGGAGGCGACCAAGGCCGAGGCGCGCCGCCAGGGCTATGTGAAGACCCTGTTCGGACGGAAGGTGCATTACCCCGAGATCAACACCAAGAATCCGAGCTTACGCGGCAATTTCGAGCGCGCCGCCATCAACGCGCCGATCCAAGGGAGCGCCGCCGACATCATCCGCCGCGCCATGATCCGCATGGTGCCGGCGCTTCAAGCCGCGGGGCTCTCGGCGCGCATGCTGCTGCAAGTGCATGACGAGCTCGTCTTCGAGGCGCCGGAGGACGAGGTCGACAAGACCATGGAGGTCGCGCAAAGCGTGATGGAGAGCGCACCTGAGCCCGTGTTGCGCTTGAGAGTGCCGCTCAAGGTCGATGCCCGCGCCGGCGATAATTGGGAGGCCGCGCATTAGGGGGCTTCGCCCCTCATCGTCGCAGCGGGGCGAGTGAGTTTCCCTCGGGACAATTGTAGCTCCTGCAGCCCTAGAGTCTTGCCAGGTCTTGACGCTTGCGTCGCCCCGCTTGCGTCCATCGAAGACCTCGAACGCATAGTCCCTCAGCGGCCCCTTTAGCCCGTCGATTCTCCCAATATCGATACCCTCGATGCGGGTCAGCAATTGCTCGGCCGCGATGATCCGCCGGTCTTTGCTCCAGCCCGCGAACCCCGTGACGGAAGACGGCAGACGAGCCGATGCCGAGCGATCTGGGGGCTAGTCCTGGATGGGTAGCCTTGGCTTGGGAGCTTGGTGGGGATCCGGAACGCTGGCATTCTGATCACCGCTTAGTCGGCGAACCAAAGCCTGGAGCAACCCATGGGTAAATGCGCGCAATGCGGCAACGATTACGACCAGAGCTTCGAGGTCACCATGGGCGCCCGTACGCTGATCTTCGACAGCTTCGAATGCGCGATTGCCGCGCTCGCGCCCATCTGCCCGCATTGCGGCTGCCGCATCATCGGCCATGGCGTGCAGCACAACGACACCATCTTTTGCTGCGTCCATTGCGCCAAGCATGAGGGCGTCAAAGGCCTCGTCGACCGCGATTGATGCCTTCGCAAATCGCAGCCCAGTCTTCCCGCTCCCCACTTGAGGGGGAGCGGGCTCCGCTGAAGGCGGAGCCGAGGGGGTAGCAGCATCCATTTTGGATTGAACCCCTCTCCCTATCCCTCCCCCTCAAGCCCTCAAGGGGGGAGGGGAGAGCAAGCGGCGGGTTCGTTCGACCGGCCTCAGCCGCGCTTCACCGGCGTCACCACCGAGATGAGGTTGGTCTGCACCACGCCCTCGACCGTAGCGATCTTTTCCAAAATCGCCCTGTTGCCGTCGGCCCCGGTATCGCAGTCGAGCTGCGCCACGAGCTTGCGGTCCGACAGCACGACGACACTGGCGAATGTGCAGTTGTCCATCGCCAACGCCTTGAGATGGTCTGCCGTGTCCGAGCCACTCGCCGCACGGAGCAGCTCGATGAAGAGAAAGATGTTCACCATGGTCGTTCCTCGCCCTATTTGCCCTTACCGGGCTCAGCATAGAAAACTTTGCGTTTGCGCGCGATGAACCGGCCGGTCACGATGCCGTCCCCTCTCTCCGACCCGGGGGCGTTCCGCGTGTTGACGACCGGCGGGTGCTGAACGGCATCTTCTGGCGGCTGCGGACGGGAGCGCCGTGGGCGGATATGCCTGAGCGCTACGGACCGCGGCAAGGAAGGTGAGTGTCCGCCAGCGGCCATGCGGCACCTTGGCAGCGAGCCGTCTACCCCGGGCGCAGCGGCCATGCCTCCTCGTCATGTTGGTCTTCGCCCAAGTCTCGTCGATGAAGACGAGCCGCGTGGGATCAAGCTTGCCTTGATGGGTCTTCCAGCGGACCCGGCGGCGCGCCACGTCGGGCCTGTCCTGCTCGCTCGCGTGCACGGTTTTTTTTGAAGCTGATGCCCTCGAACTCGAAGAACCGCCAAACCGAGCCATAGCTGACCTTGACGCCCCGCGCAGCGAGCTCAGATAGAAGCCCGCGCAAGGTCACGTCCGGCACCGCCGCAATCCGCGCCAACAACCAGTCACGCTCGCTTCCGCAGAGCACCCGTCGGCGGGAACCTCCTATCCGCTTGGCCGCAGCACTCCCCGTGAGACGCTTACGCTGCGACCACTTCACAACGCTTGCAACGCTGACCCCAAACAATGAAGCCGTCGCCCGGCAAGAGCGCCCCGCTTCGACCGACGCAACCACGCGCTCTCGCAGATCGGCAGAATAAGCTCGAGCCATAGGTGCTGGCCCCCATCCCAGCCAACACCTTGAATCAGAGCCAAACCGAGAGAATCCTAAATCAATTCAGCCTCGCAGAGCCACGCTCTAGGCGGCGCGATCGAGCCAATCGCGAAACAGCTTCGCCGAGGCACGCTCAAGGCCCGGGCCATGTGTCTTGGTGTCGGCGCGGAGCTTGGCGAGATCGATGCCTGACGCCGCAAGCTCTCCGGTATTGGCGATCAGCCAGCGCTCGAGCTGGCGCGCGCGGGGCTCGACGTGGAACTGCAGCGCCAGCACCTTCGGGCCGTAGGCGAAGGCCTGGTTCGGCGTGATCGCGGTCTCGGCCAGCCGCGTCGCGCCATTCGGCAGATCGAAGGTGTCGCCGTGCCAATGCAGCACCCTGAAGGCGCAGTCGCCGAGCGCGCCGAGCGGAGAGGCACGGCCCGCGACGCTGAGACTGATCAGCCCCCAGCCGATCTCCTTGGCCCGACCGGGATAGACGCGGCTGCCGAGCGAGGCCGCGATCGCCTGCGCGCCGAGGCAAATGCCGATCAGCGGAGTGTGGCGCTTCAACGCCACTTCGATCGCAGCGAACTCGTCTTTCAGGAACGGGTAGCGGGCAACCTCATAGACGCCGATCGGGCCGCCGAGCACGATGAGGAGATCGGCGTCCTTGGCCTCCGACAGATCGTCGACGCCGGCTTCCAGATAGCGGAGCGCAATCTCCCGCTCGGCGAGAATGTCTCCCAACGTGCCTGCATCCTCGTAGGCGACGTGGCGAATGGCGATGGCGTTCTTCATGCCTTCTCATAGCACGCACTCTCGACCGCTTTCATCCTTGATAAGCGGGGGGGAGCTCACTTCCAACCGCAACCAGCGTCTGATGGAGATGAAATCGACGTGCTCGCCGGCGGAATATAACTGCTACCGGCAGACGACCGCGCCATCGGGGCGGCTTGACGTGGTGAATCCGATTGTCGACATGTATCCCGAGCTTGAGCCCCCCCGCGGCTGCAACAATCTGCCGGTGCGGCTGACCAAGGCCCCTTTCAACCATCGCGAGTACTGTCGCATGCAATCGGACCCCTACGACAAGATTGACGTTCTCGGAAAGATCAATGTCTGGCTCGCCGAGCCCGGCCATGAAGCCACGGATCGCGACATTGCCGAGTTCGCGGAGGTCGTCACCCTGCTGTGGGATGGGCCTGCGCCATTTACCCCGGCACGAGAGTCGTTTCTTACCGACGTGGAGCGAGCCAAAGGCAGATTGTTCGATGTGAATGGCGGGCTCAACAAAATCATCCTCAGCGCCGTTGGCCTGATCGACCGCGAGCAGCGCGACCGAGCCACCGCCGGTCTGAAGCAAGCCTATGCCGAGCAGGATAGCGAATTTGCCAGGGTGATCCTGCGCGGTTTCGCCAGCTCCGAGAAAATCAAACTGGGGTAGGAGCCCGGCGCCGGGCGACGAGCGACGGCAGCCGCGGGGCGACCCCGTCCCTCAGACCACGATGGCCTGGCCGCGGCGGCGCGGGTCCCCGGCGCCCTCCACGCTGCCATTGGGGCGACGTCGAGCAGAATGCACGCCGCCGAAGAACAGGTTCTGCGCGGGCCAGGCATGGGCTTCGGGCGCAAGCGCGAGCAAGGCGGCCTGCTCAGCCTCAGTAAATCCGGGCTCGATGCTCAGCGTCCCGCATTTCTCCACATGCAGGCGCGGCGCCTCGACCGCTTCATCGAGGCGCATCCCGCGATCGAGCAGATTGACGGCAACCTGGAGAATGGCGGTGCGGATGCGGTTCGAGCCGCCGGTGCCGAGCGCCGTCACGCTGCCGTCTCGCTCGGTGATGACGGTCGGCGCCATCATGGAAGAGAGGCGGACGCCCTCGTGCCACGCGCCTAAGCCGTCCGGCGCCAAATCCTCCTCGCCCAGCATATTGTTCAGCATGAAGCCGAACTTGCCCACGACGTAACCGTTGCCCTCGCCATTGGACAAGCTCACCGCTGCCGCATTGCCGTCGGCGTCGATGACGCTGACATGGGTGGTGCCGCGATAGGCGGCGGGGTGCCGCGCCGCCGCGCGCAGCTCATTGGCGAGAAGACCGCCGGCAAGGCGCTGAGCGAGCCCTTCCCCATGTGCCGCACGCGCCGCATTGGTTGCCTCCATCGCCGCTTTGAGCGCGAATACGTCGAGCGCGCGGCTCTGCTCTTGCAGCGCTTCGAGGAAGGCGAGGCCGAATGCGATCAGCGGGCCGCTCGCCGCCGGCGGCGGATTGAGCGCAACGACGGCGCGCGCGTGCCGCCAGAACAGCGGCTCGCGGCGCTCGACGCGATATCGCTGCAAATCGTCCGAGGCGAGATGCCCGCCAAGCTCGCGCGACTGCGCCACCATGGCCTGACCGACATCGCCGTCTCCGAACAGCCGCGCGCCATCTTCGGCGAGCCATTCAAGCGTCTCGGCAAGTCCCTCATTGCGGAAGGTCTCGCCCGCCTGGAGCAGCCGCCCCTCCGGCGCGAAGATGCTCGCTGCGCCGGGACTTGCGGTGAGGATCGGCGCGATCACCGTGAACAGATAGGCCTGGAAGTCGGAGAGCGGGAACCCGGCGCGCGCGGCGCGCACCGCAGGCTCGACCAGGCGCTGCATGGGGAGGCGGCAAAGCTCCTCATGCACGGCGAAGAGACCGGGCACCAGGCCAGGCGTCGCGCTCGACCCGAGGCCGATATGGAACTCCTGCTTCACCGGTCCGAAATCGGCATGAATCGGGAAGAAGGAGACTTCGTCTCCCTCATGTTTGTGCAGCGGCGTCTCGGCGAAGAAGTCATAGAGGGCGGTCTTTGCCCTCGCCGCCTCGCGCGCCATGAGAAAGCCGCCGCCGCCGGGCGATACGAACACGGCCTCCGCGACGAAGGCCATGAACACGCCGGCGAGGCTCGCGTCGAAGGCGTTGCCGCCATCTTCGAGGATTTCCGCCGCGGCCTGAGCGGTCAGCGTATGACCCGCCGCGACAACGCCCTTATTGCTTTTCATCGGGCCTGCCTAAGGGGAAGCGAGGGCAGCGGCAAGTGTCTGGAAATGCCGCAGCGAAGCTCTGTCATTCCGGCGCAAGCCAGAATCCAGCGCGCAAAGCGCAAAAAAAGAAACCTGGATACCGGCTTTCGCCGGGATGACGAGCAAGCTGCTAGCCGAGCCGCTTCTCGAGCGCGGCGAGCTCATCCTTGAGGCCCTTGGGCAGCTTGGCGCCGAAAGTCGCGAAATGCTCGTGGATCAGCGGCAGCTCAGCCTTCCAGCCTTCGGTGTCGACCTTCAAAAGCTCCTGCATGTTCTTGCTCGAGACGTTGAGGCCCTTGGTGTCGAGCGCGCCCTCCGCAGGCACCTTGCCGATCGGCGTATCCGTGGCCTTGGCCGTGCCGTCGCAGCGCTCGAAGATCCACTTCAAGACGCGGCTGTTCTCGGCATAACCCGGCCACAGGAACTTGCCGTCGGCGCTTTTGCGGAACCAGTTCACGTAGAAAATCTTCGGCATCGTGGCGCCGCCCTTCTCGCCCACTTTCAGCCAATGGGCGAAATAATCGCCCATGTGGTAGCCGCAGAAGGGCAGCATGGCCATGGGATCGCGGCGGAGATCACCGATCTTGCCGGCGGCCGCGGCGGTCTTCTCCGAGGCCATGATCGAGCCCAGGAAGGTGCCGTGGATCCAGTTCAGGGCCTCGGTCACCAGCGGCACCACCGTCGCGCGCCTGCCGCCGAACAGAATGGCGTCGATCGGCACGCCTTTCGGGTCCTCCCACTCCTTGGCGATGACCGGGCACTGGCTGGCCGGCGCGGTGAACCGGGAATTGGGATGCGCGGCGGGACGGCCCGAGGTGGGCGTCCAGGAGCGGCGCAGCCAGTCGATGGCATGCGCCGGCGGCTCGCTCATCTGCTCCCACCAGACATCGCCGTCGTCGGTCAGCGCGACGTTCGAGTAGATGCAGTTGGCATCCAGCGTCTTCATGGCGTTCAGATTGCTCTCGTTCGAGGTGCCGGGCGCCACGCCGAAGAAGCCGGTCTCCGGGTTGATGGCGTAGAGCCGGCCGTCGTCGCCGAATTTCATCCAGCAAATGTCGTCGCCGATGGTCTCGGCCTTCCAGCCCGGGATGGTCGGGACCACCATGGCGAGGTTGGTCTTGCCGCAAGCGGACGGAAAGGCCGCGGCGACGAACTTCGACTTGCCTTCGGGGTTGGTCAGCTTGAGGATCAGCATGTGCTCGGCAAGCCAGCCCTCGTCGCGGGCCTTGACCGAGGCGATCCTCAGGGCGTGGCACTTCTTGCCGAGCAGCGCGTTGCCGCCATAGCCCGAGCCATAGGACCAGATCTCGCGCGTCTCGGGGAAATGGGAGATGTATTTGGTCTTGTTGCAGGGCCACGGCACGTCGGCGACAGTCTGCGTCGAGAGCGGAGCCCCCACCGTGTGCATGCCGCGCACGAAATCCTCGCTGTCGCCCAGCGCCTTCAGCACCGCGTCGCCGACGCGGGTCATGATGTGCATGTTGGCGACGGCATAGGCGCTGTCAGTGACCATGATGCCGATGCCGGCGATGGGCGAGCCGACCGGCCCCATGGAATAAGGCACCACATACATGGTGCGGCCGGCCATGGCGCCATCATAGAGCTTCGACAGCGTCGCCTTCATCTCGGCCGGATCGAACCAATTGTTGGTGGGCCCGGCGTCATCCTTGCTGTTCGAACAGATATATGTCTGGTCCTCGACACGGGCGACGTCGAGCGGATCGGAGCGCACCAGGATCGAATTCTTGCGCTTGTCGGGGTTGAGCCAGATCGCCGTGCCGCCATCGACCAGCGTTTTCAGCAGATGATGATATTCGGCCTTGGAGCCGTCGCACCAAACGACCGCCTCGGGCTTGAACAGCGCGCGGGCCCCCTCCACGAAGGCCAACACCTTCTTGTTGGTGGTCTTGGGGCCGGCGGGGGCAATCTTCGGCTGAACGCTCATGCAGCAGGATCCTTCGGCTAAATTCGTGGTGGCTGGTGGGGCTGTATTCCTTCCCTTGCTACCACCAATCTTGCGCGGCTTTCAAGGCGCGCGGCTGGTGGGTTTTGCCGCCAAGCCTAGCCGGGCTCACGTGCCTCATTGGCAAGGCGCACGAGTTCCTGACGCGCCTCGCCGGGCGTGGCGATCGGCGCCTTGAAGACGATCCGGCACGCGTCACCGTCGCAAAGGAGGTCGCAGCCTTCAGGATCAATGCCGCTCATGCGCCAGAAGCCCTCCGGCGCCCCTGCCAGCCGCGTCGCATAAAGGCGAATCGCATCGGCATGGTCGGCGTTCATATGCTCAATGATGCCGGCCTCGGCCGCGAGCAGGTCGCCCACGCCGTCGGTGCCGGTGAGGAGATCGGCGGGCGCGAAATCGACGATCCGGCCGAAGCCCCCGATATAATGAGCGCCCTCGACTTGGAGCCGCCAGAAGGCAAAATCGGGGAAGTCGGCATAGAACGCGGCCTCGGGGTGGCGGGCGAGGAAGCGGCGCCGAACGCCTTCGCCCTCGGTCTTCTCGGCGCGGCCGATCACCGTCGCGCGCGCCCCTTGCAAGGGATCGCCTGATGCGCCCGTGCCGTCGAACAGGATCGAGGCCCGGGGGTCTAGGCTAAGATTTTTGGTGTGCTGGGCGAGCCCCGAGATTAGAAAAATAGGGGCGCCCGACGCCTCGGTCGCCACCGTGATCAGGGACGCGTAGGGATAGCCCTTGGCCACACTAAGGGTCGCGAGCGATGCTTTCAGCGCCCGGCGCGTGAGACCGCGGGCGTCCGCGGCCAAATCGGCCTTGGAGGGCATTTCGCCAGCTGCCTTATTTACTTGCGCCATCATGGTATTTGCTGCATTGCAATATGAACGGCCGAGCGAGGCGCCCCCATGATGCCATATTTTGGGTCAGCTTAAACCCCCCGCAATCCTCGCTATCGCCGCAAGGGCCCCAATCAATGCCAACAATCGCACTTGTCGACGACGATCGTAACATCCTTACCTCCTTGCGCATGGTGCTCGAGGCGGAAGGCTATAAGACCCAGACCTACAATGACGGCGCTAGCGCGCTTGACGGTCTTGCCGAAAATCCCCCGGATCTCGCCATTCTCGACATCAAGATGCCCCGCATGGACGGTATGGAGCTGCTCCGGCGTCTCCGCCAGCGCAGCGAGCTGCCCGTGATCTTCCTCACCTCCAAGGACGAGGAGATCGACGAGCTGTTCGGGCTGAAGATGGGCGCCGACGATTTCATCCGCAAACCCTTCCCCCAGCGCCTGCTCGTCGAGCGGGTCAAGGCCGTGCTTCGCCGCGCCCAGCCGCGCGACGCGAACGCGCCGGTGGAAGACAAGGCCAAGGTGCTGGAGCGCGGCAAGCTGAAGATGGACCCCGAGCGCCATACCTGCGTCTGGGACAATCTCGCCGTCACCCTCACCGTCACCGAATTCCTCATCCTGCAGGCTCTCGCCTCGCGGCCGGGCGTGGTGAAAAGCCGGGACGCGCTGATGGATGCGGCCTATGATGATCAGGTCTATGTCGATGACCGCACCATCGACAGCCACATCAAGCGCTTGCGGAAAAAGTTCAAGGCCGTGGATACGAGCTTCGACGTGATCGAGACCCTCTACGGCGTTGGCTACCGCTTCAAAGAGTGACGGGTCAGGAAGCCGATGACGGCCGAGGCCGACAGGTCCTGGCAGGACGCTGAAGCGACCCGGCTTCGCGATCGCTTGCGCCGGGGCGCCGTTATGTTCTTCGTTCGCGCGCGCAAGGCCACGCGCTGGCTCGTCAAGCGCCTTCCCTTCCGCTACGGATTTTCCAGCCTCACCAGGCGCATTGTCGTTCTCAACCTGATCGGCCTGGCCATCCTCGTGTCGGGGATCCTCTATCTCAACCAGTTCCGCGCCGGCCTGATCGACGCCAAGGTGCAAAGCTTGCTTACGCAAGGCGAGATCATCGCCGGCGCGCTGGCGGCCTCGGCGGGAGTCGACACCGACCAGGTCCAGCTCGATCCGGAAAAGCTGCTTGAGATCGAGGGGGGCCAGACCAGCAGCCCCGACGATGATGCGCTTGGCGGCAACCTCGAATTCACCATCGATCCGGAGCGGGCGGCACCGATCCTCCGCCGCCTGGTCAGGCCGACCGGCAGCCGCGCCCGTATCTATGGCCGCGACGGCGCGCTGATCCTCGATTCCGATACGTTCTATTCGCGGGGCGAGGTGCTCCGCTACGATCTGCCTCCGCCCGACGCCGCCAAGCCCGATGTGCTCACCTCGTTCTGGCAAGCGGTGAAGACGCGCATGCGCCAATACGATCTGCCGCTCTATAGCGAGATCGGCGGCGAGAACGGCAAGGCCTATCCGGAAGTGGCATCCGCCCTGACCGGGACCTCGGTCCCCATCGTGCGGGTCAACGACAAGGGCGAGCTCGTGGTCTCGGTGGCGGTGCCGGTGCAGCGCATGCGCGCCGTGCTCGGTGTGCTGCTGCTCTCCACCCGGGGCGGCGACATCGACAACATCGTCGCCGCGGAGCGCTGGGGCATCGTGCGGGTGTCGCTGTTCGCGGCGACGGTCACCGTGGTCTTGTCGGTGATCCTCGCCAACACCATCGCCGGGCCGGTGCAGAGGCTGGCGGCGGCGGCCGAGCGCGTGCGCCATAGCGTGAGGGCCCGCGCCGAGATCCCAGATTTCACCGACCGGACCGACGAGATCGGCCATCTTTCGGGCGCGCTCAGGGATATGACCCAGGCGCTCTACCGGCGCATCGACGCCATCGAGAGCTTCGCCGCCGACGTGGCCCATGAGCTCAAGAACCCGCTCACCTCCTTGCGCAGCGCGACGGAGACCTTGCCGCTCGTCAAGACCGAGGAGTCCAAGGAGCGGCTGATGGAGATCATCAAGCATGACGTGCAGCGGCTCGACCGGCTGATCAGCGATATTTCCGACGCCTCGCGCCTCGACGCCGAGCTCGCCCGCGAGGATGCCAACCCCGTGGACATGTCGGAGCTGTTGCGCGCTACGGTGTCGCTGTTCAACGACATCCATCGCGACGACACCCCAGAAGTGGTGCTCGAAATTGCCTTTAGCGGCGGCGCGCGGCCTTATCACACCGTTGGCCATGACAGCCGCTTGAGCCAGGTCATCGTCAATCTGCTCGACAACGCGATTTCCTTCTCGCCCCCTGGCGGCCGGGTGACCGTCGCGGCGAGGCGCGTGGGCCCCGAGATCCAGATCGCCATCGAGGACGAGGGACCTGGCATTCCAGAGGAGAATCTCGAGCGCATTTTCGAGCGCTTCTACACCGACCGGCCGCAAGAGAGCTTCGGCCAGAATTCGGGGCTCGGCCTCAATATCTCGCGGCAGATCGTGGCCGCTCATGGTGGCCGGCTCTGGGCGGAGAATCGTTTCCTCGCGGCGACGGGCGCCAAGAGTGCCGGGGCGGCCGAGCGCGCGAGCGGCGGGGCGCGTTTCGTGATCCGGCTGCCCGCGGCTTGAAGTCAATCCAAGAGGCATGATTGAAAGCAGCGCGGGAGCTCGTCCATGGCACATGCGTGGCGCTTGGGGCCAAAGCCGCGTTGCTGCGCGGAGGCTCTGGCGCCGGCAAGTCGGACTTGGCGCTCCGCTTCATGGCGCTTCCGCGCGAGGGGGAGTCGGAGCCCCGGCTGGTGGCCGACGACCAAGTCTTGGTCGAGGCGAGAGGTGCGGGAGAGCTCATCGCCTCGGCGCCTGCAACCCTTGCGGGCAAGCTCGAAGTGAGAGGCCTTGGCGTCCTCGAAGTGCCACATCTGCGACAGGCCCGGCTCATGCTCGTCGTCGATCTCGTTCCGAGCGAGGAGGTTCCCCGGATGCCGCCGCCCTTGGAAAATACCATGATTGCAGGAGTGGCCGTGCCACTCTTAAGGCTTGCGCCGTTCGAGCCGTCCTCGGCGCTTAAGCTGAAATTGGCGCTTCTTTCGGCATCATCACAAATGCCTATAGCCCACCCATAGGATCGGGCTTGCGCCCGCCGCGTGCGCGCGACATAGATAGCGGCCTTTTGGCCTGGGGAGCAATTCGCAGGGCAATATGATCGGGGTCGTCATCGTTACACATGGAAGGCTCGCGCATGAATTCCGTGCGGCGCTCGAGCATGTCGTCGGGCCTCAGGAGCAGATCGAGACCATCTCGATCGGCCCCGACGACGACCTCGATGAGAGGCGCGCCGACATGCTCGAGGCGCTGGCGCGCGTCGATACCGGGGATGGCGTCGTCGTGCTCACCGACATGTTCGGCGGCACGCCATCCAACCTCGCCATCTCGGCCATGGAGCGGGCGAATGTCGAGGTGATCGCCGGCGTCAACCTGCCGATGCTGGTCAAGCTGGCAAGCGTCCGTGGCGAATGCGCACTGGAAGAAGCGACCAATCAGGCGCAAGAAGCGGGACGGAAATATATCAGCGTGGCGAGCCAGATCCTCGCAGCCAATTAGGGTCGCTTCGGCGACTTTCATTTTTTCTGACGCACAGCGATGACGGATGCCTGCCCCGGTGAAACCGCGCGACGATAAGGAACAAGAGAGGGGAAGCGGCCTCCATTTCGCCGAGGTGACGATCCCGAACAAGAAGGGGCTGCACGCGCGGGCCTCGGCTCAGTTTGTGCGCTGCGCGACCCGCTTCAACTCCGAGATCCGCGTAACGCGGGAAGGTCACACGGTGGGTGGCACCTCGATCATGGGGCTGATGATGCTGGCGGCCGGCCAGGGCCACACCATCCTGATCGAGGCCGAAGGGCCGGACGCAAGCGCCGCCATGGAGGCGTTGATCGCGCTGGTCGAGTCCAAGTTCGGCGAGGATGAGTAGTAGTGGGACATGCACCCTCTGCACTCGTCATGGCCGGCCAGCACCCCTCTCTGGGGCGTCAGGCCGCGACGTGGCTCCCTTGCCCGCTAGGCTCGGCAGGAAGGCGGCGAGCGAGCCCACCACCAATCCGCCGAGTCCAGCGATCAGCCAATCATCGGCATGCAGCGGGCTTAGGTGCAGAAGTCTCGCGAAAGTCGGCACCTGCACGAGAATGAGCGCGGAGCCGATGGTCGCCACGACGGCAATGACGGACGCGCGCGACCGGAGCCTCGTCAATCCCGCCGTCATCGTGGCGCTCGCGACGATGAGCGCGACGAGCGCCATGCTGCGGGCATGCTCGACGTCGTTGTTGCCGCCAAGGTTCCGCTCATAGCCAACCACGATCAGCACGATGACAAGCGTGCCGATCAGGCCAATCAGCATCCATTCGCGCCAATCGAAGAAGCGAAGCTTGCGGTTCCGCTCGACCGGATCGAGGTCCCCGGAGGGCGGCAGCTCCTGGAACACCAACAGCGCCGTCGGGTGGATGATGAGCTCGAGCCAGACGACATGCATGGGCAGATAAAGCAGCGGAAAGCCGGCGAAAGGAATAAGCGCGGCCGTGGCCACCAGCGGCATATGCACCATGAGCAGGTAGGCGAAGCTCAGCTTGAGATTGCGGAAGAGCTGATGCCCTTCGGAGATGGCGCGGACGATGGTGCGGAAATTGTCGTCGAGCAGCACGATCGAAGCGACCTCCCGCGCCGTGCGCGTGCCCCGCTCGCCCATGGCGATGCCGATGTCGGCGCCCTGCAGCGCCGGCACGTCGTTCACCCCATCGCCGGTCACAACGACGATCTCGCCGGAGGCGCGCAAGGCACGCACGAGGTCGAGCTTCTGGGCGGGGATGGCGCGCGCCACGACGTCAAAATCCTGCAAGCCCCGCGGGCCGGCAGCTTTCAGCTCGGTCCCCTCGATGATCCGCGGCGGCCCGGCGCCAAGGCCGATCTCACGCGCGATGGCGGCCGCCGTCGTCACATGGTCTCCCGTCACCATGATGACCCTGATGCCGGCGGCTTGCGCTTTGGCGGCAGCCTCTTTGACGCCCTCGCGCACGGGGTCCTCGAAGCCCAAAAGCCCCAGGAACTGGAAGTCACGGTCGGGCTCGCCGCCCGACCAGTGGCTGAGGACTTTGCTCGCGCAGGCAAGCACCTTATGTCCGCTCGCGCCAAGCTCCTCGGTCTTGGCGAGCCACACGGCCCTTTCCTCGGGCGTCAGCGCGCTCAGGGCGAAGATCGTCTCTGGTGCGCCTTTGACGGCCGCGAGAAAGCCGTCGCCGTCGCGCAGGACACTCATCTCCCGGCGCCGATCTTCGGTGAAGGGAAACGTCGCCAGGACGGTCTCGGCGGGGGCCGGTCACGCCTTCAAGGATCGCGACATCGATCGGATCGCCGCTGCCCTGGCGCGAGGCGAGCGCGGCAACGCGACGAAGCTCGGCCGCTCCGCTCCCATCCGCGGGAAGAGCATGCGCGAGCGTCAGCCTGCCCTCGGTGATGGTGCCGGTCTTGTCCGAGCAGATGCAGGTGACGCGGCCGATATTCTCGACGACCGCGGCGCGGCGCACGAGCGCCTGGCGGCGCGCGAGGCGATAGACGCCGACGCCCAAGAAGAAGGTGAAGGCGACGGGGAACTCCTCCGGCAGAGCGGCGACGGCAAGCGTCACGGCGCTTAAGAATGCATCGAGCAGGCCGAAGCCCTGATAGTAGCGCGTCACGCCAAGCGCCACGCAAATGAGCAAGGCGATAACGACGAGAAGGCCGACGAGGGCGCCGATGGCGTTCTGCAGCGGCGTTCGCTCATGCTGCCCCTCGCGGGCGGAGCGCACGATCTCGCCATAGAGCGTCTCGCCGCCGGTGAACACGAGCCTGAGGCGCGCTTCTCCAGTCAGGAGCCGCGTGCCGGCGGCTCCCCAATAGTCGTTGTCGATGGACGTCTCAGCGTCTCCGAGCCTGCCTTGGAAGGGGTGCTTGCGCACCGGCATGGCCTCGCCGGTCAGCGCAGACTCGTCGGCTTGCAGATTGACGCCTGAAACGAGCACGCCGTCGGCGGGAAAAGCACCACCCTCACCGACGATGACAAGATCGCCGGGAACAAGCTCGACCGAGGGAATGTCATTCACCGCGCAATCACGCAGCACGCGCGCGAGAGGTGCCAAACGTCCGGCCAACCCCTCCGTCGTCGCCTGGGTGCGGCGGTGCAGATAGGCGTCCATGCCCGCGATGGGCACCAGCGCGAGGCTGAGAACGCTCGCTTCGGCATAGTCGCCAAGCCAGGCGAAGAGCAGCGCGGTGACGACCAGGAACCAGACCATGGGGTCCTGCGCCGTGTCGCGGAGGATGGCGCCCCAACCCACGCGCCCGTCCCCGAGGATGTCGTTGCTGCCGTAGCGGCGCCGCCGCTCCTCGACCTCCCCGGCCGTCAGGCCGCGCTCGGGATAGAGACGTCCAGCAATGCGGTCGGAGGGAAAGAGGTAGCGCACGCGTCGGCCTTATGGCAAGGCCGATTGGCGGAAATTGCCCAGGCTCGGCCGGAGGGTTAGCGGCGCGCCGAAGCTCTGCCGCATCCGCTCTATGGCCGTTTGTAACCCGTGATCATGGTGCGGACCAGATTCTCGCGATGCACGAAGCTCGCCAGAATCACCGCGGCGATATGAGCAAGAATGAAAGCGAGCGTGACGTTGGCGATGACCTCGTGCACCTCCTCCATCGCCTCCCCGGTGTCCTTCGTGAACATGCCGGCAAGCGGACCCGCCTGCTGGTCTCCGCCATAGACCACGAGGCCGGTGACCACCGTCGCGGTCAAGAGCATAAGCATGACGAGCACCATGGCGCCGCCGCCAGGGCTATGTCCGAGATAGCGCTTGGCGCGAAACAGGACGAGGTCGCGCGCATAGCGGAACGTCGTGGCGGGCGCGTAGATAAAGTCGGAGAAGCGCGCGCGGGCTGGGCCGGCGAAACCCCAAACCACCCGGGCCAGAATTAACAAGCCTACCACATAGCCCGCCCAGACATGCACGGTCAGCAGATCGTCCTCGGTGAGATAGGCGATGGTGAAGCCCACGACGAGGCTCCAATGGAACAACCTCACAAAGGGATCCCACACATAGATTTGAGGTTGCGTCCCGTTTCGATCCGGGTTGAGCATGAGGTTCTGTAGCCTTTCTGTGCCAGGCCGACCTTGATTAGAATCAAGGTGCTTAGTCTGGCACGGCCCGCTTGGCGGTCCTGCTTTCGCGCGAGGGCTCGCTTTCGGCCCGCCGGCGCCAGCTCTGCGCGCGAGCGCTAGCTCCGGCCGACCGAATCCTTTAGCGTGATCGCATGTTTACAGCCTGGATGGACTTTGCCTTCGATGCCGCGCGTCTTGGTCACGAGATGCAGGAAGTGATGGCCTTGCGGCTGATGAAGCTCGCTTTCGCCGGGCCGGCGGGCCACATCGAGGTGCAGCGCATGGTGGCGGAGAAAAACGTTGCCTTCGCCGAGGCCGCGGCAACGCTTGCTACGGGCGGATCGATGCACACGGTGCTTCGCCGCTACCGGACCCGCGTCCGGGAAAACAAGCGGCGGCTATCGCGCCGCTGAGCGTCGCCGCACGCGTGCGCAAGCTTAATCCCCGCACGAGCGCCCTAAGCTCACGCGATCCCCCCTCTTCATCTTCGCCCTTAGGAGCGTGGCCCGGTGCTTCTGGGCGGCCTCGGCCCTTGACTCTCGTCCCTTTGCACAAGATATAAGGACTTCTTTATATCTTTATCAGGCGGACAGGGAGCGGAGACGGCATGACCTACCATGTGAGAGATATCGGCTTGGCCTCCTGGGGCCGGAAGGAAATCGCCATCGCCGAGACCGAGATGCCGGGCCTCATGACGCTGCGCGAGGACTACGCGAAGAGCCAGCCGCTGAAAGGCGCCCGCATCGCCGGCTCCCTGCACATGACCATCCAGACTGCGGTCCTCATCGAGACTTTGGCCGCGCTCGGCGCCGACATTCGCTGGGCCTCCTGCAACATCTACTCCACTCAGGACCACGCCGCCGCGGCGATCGCCGCCACCGCCATCCCGGTGTTCGCTTTCAAGGGCGAGACCCTGGAGGAATATTGGGACTACACCCACCGCATCTTCGAATGGGACGATGGCGGCGTGCCCAACATGATCCTCGACGATGGCGGCGACGCCACGCTCCTCATCCATCTCGGGGTCAGAGCCGAGGCGGGCGATACCGCCTTTCTCGATGGCGCGACCAACGAGGAGGAGGAGGTCTTGTTTGCCGCGATCAAGCGGCGGCTTAAGGAGAAGCCAGGCTGGTACTCCACGATTGCCAAGGCGATCCGCGGCGTGACCGAGGAGACCACCACCGGCGTGCATCGCCTTTATGAGATGCAGAAGAAGGGCACGCTGCTGTTCCCGGCGATCAACGTCAATGACAGCGTCACCAAGTCGAAATTCGACAATCTCTATGGCTGCCGCGAGAGCCTGGTCGACGGCATCCGCCGCGGCACCGACGTGATGATGGCGGGCAAGGTGGCGATGGTCGCGGGCTTCGGCGACGTGGGCAAAGGCTCCGCCGCGTCGTTACGCAACGCCGGCTGCCGGGTGCTTGTGTCCGAGGTCGACCCGATCTGCGCGCTGCAGGCGGCCATGGAGGGCTATGAGGTCACCACCATGGAGGACGCGGCGCCGAGGTCCGACATCTTCGTCACCGCGACCGGCAACAAGGACGTCATCACCATCGATCACATGCGGGCGATGAAGGATCGCGCCATCGTTTGCAATATCGGCCATTTTGATTCCGAGATCCAAGTTACCGCTTTGCGCAATATGAAATGGGAGAATGTGAAGCCGCAGGTGGACGAGATCCAGTTCCCCGACGGCCACCGCATCATCCTCCTATCGGAGGGCCGGCTCGTGAATCTCGGCAACGCCATGGGCCATCCGAGCTTCGTGATGAGCGCCTCCTTTACCAATCAGACGCTGGCGCAGATCGAGCTCTGGACCAACCCGAAGGGCTACGAGAAGAAGGTCTACACGCTGCCGAAGCAGCTCGACGAGAAGGTGGCGAGGCTGCACCTTGCCAAGGTCGGCGCCAAGCTGACCGAGCTCACGCCCAAGCAAGCCGACTATATCGGCGTCCCCGCCGACGGCCCCTTCAAGCCCGACTATTATCGCTATTGAACCGTCAGCTTCGTCATTCCGGCGCAAGCCGGACTCCAGCGCGCGACCCCAAACAAGAAACTGGATCCCGGCTTGCGCCGGGATGACGCGCTTTTGGACAGGAAAGAACCCGCGCGACCCCTCGAACCCTGCGGGGCACGCATTAGTATTAACGCGCAACCAACGCGCGCGGCGCAGTGGGCAAGAGTCGCCGATGTGGTTAAGCTACCGTTGATTCGCCTTCAAGGCTCGCCGGGTCGGTCGACCCGCTCAAGTCTGTGGCAGCGTTCATGCGATGTGAAGCGCGAGGCCATGGGCGGCAGGCGGGGAACGGGTGACCATGCGGACCAATCGGGGCGAGGCTGCACCTCTTGCAAGGTGGCCGCAGGTGCTTCTCCGCTCGATCGCTCTCCTTATCGCTCTGCTCCCGCTCCCGGCCTCCGCTGAGACTGCCGGTTTGAGCGGCGGGTTCGACGCCCGCTTGTTGCTCACGCTCGGCATCAATCTCGGCATCATCGCCTTTGCCGTCGGCACCGCCGTCGTCTGCTTGCGCGCGACGCAGGCCGCGCGCCGGGCCCGGGACGCCGCAGCGCTGGAAGCTGACCGCTACCGCGCGAGCGAGAGCACGCTCGAGACGATCCTAGCGGCCGAGCCGCAAGTGCTGTTGACCTGGACCGAGGAGGACGGACCGCGCGTCAATGTCGCGAACTTGCCTCTCCCGCTTGGCGTGCCTAGCGAGCCCCAGCTCCTGCTGCGCTTCAGCGAGTGGCTCGACCAGCCCTCGGCCGCCGAGATCAACGAGGCCATGCAAAATTTGCTCGACCGGGGCGAGGCGTTCAACCTGATGCTGCGGACGCAGCGGCAAAAGCATGTCGAGGTCGACGGACGGGCGGCCGGTGCCGCCATCGCGCTGAAGGTTCGCGATGTCGCCGGGCATCGTCTCGAGCTTGCCGACCTCAGCGAGCAGCACAAAAGGCTCGATGGCGAGATTGCCGCGCTGCGCGCCCTGCTCGACGCGCAGGCGAGCGCGAAGGATCGGCGCCAGAGCGAGAGCGGTCCGAGCGTCGAGACGCGGTTCCGCAGCTTTGACCGGCTAGCCACGGCCTTTGCCGTGTTCGATGCCGATCAGCGGCTCGCCCATTTCAATCAGGCCTATGTCGAGCTGTGGCAGCTCGGCGCCGATTGGCTCGCGACCCATCCCCGCGACGGCGAGATCCTCGACCGCCTCCGCCAGGGCAGACGCCTGCCCGAAAAGGCCGACTATCAGGATTGGAAGCGCTCCTGGCTCTCGGCCTATGGCTCCAATACGCAGAGGGAGGATCAATGGCACCTGCCCGACGGGCGCACGCTGCATGTCGTCGCCGACAGCGTGTCCGAGGGCGGCGTCACCTATCTTTACGAGAACGTCACCGAGCGGCTGGCGCTGGAAAGCCGCTACAATGCCCTCATCCACGTGCAACGCGAGACGCTCGACACCTTGCGCGAAGGCGTCGCGGTGTTCGCGCCGAACGGATGTTTGCGGCTCTATAACCGCGCCTTTGCCGCGATTTGGGGCTTGAGCCCGCGGCAGCTCGACGGCGAGCCGCATATCGACGCCATCGTCAACTCCTGCCGGGCGATCTATGACGAGGCGCAAGAATGGGAACGCACCAAGGCGGCCGTCACCTCCATTTTTTCCGAGCGGCGCTCCTATGAAAGTCAGTTCGACCGGCCAGACGGCAGCGTCATCGCCTGCGCCGCGCTGCCGCTGCCGGACGGCGGCACGCTTCTGACCTATAGCGATGTCACGGACACCAAACATGTCGAGCGCGCGCTGATCGACCGCAACGAGGCGCTCGAAGATGCGGATCGGATCAAGACCGCCTTCGTCAGCCACGTGTCCTACGAGCTGCGCACGCCGCTCACCAACATCATCGGCTTCACCGAGCTGCTCGCCAGCCCCGCGTCCGGCCCGTTGGCACCGAAGCAGCACGAATATCTGACCGATATCCGCTCCTCCGGGCAGACGCTGCTCGCCATCATCGACGACATCCTCGACCTCGCCACGATCGACGCCGGCACCATGCAGCTCAAGCTCACGCGCATCAAAGTGCGCGGCGTGATCGAGGCCGCGGTGGCCGGCTTGCGCGAGCGGTTGAAGCAAAGCGGCATCGCGCTCGAGATCAAGATTGAGCCGGGCATCGACGAATTCGTGGCCGATGGCGCGCGGGTCACGCAAATCCTGTACAATCTCCTCGCCAATGCCATCGGCTTCTCGCCCTCCGGTGGCAGGGTCATGCTGTCGTGCCGCCGCGACCAGGCCATGCTCGCCTTCACCGTCGAGGATCAAGGCTGCGGCATTCCGGAGGAGTATCAGTCAGCCGTGTTCGAGCGCTTCGAGAGCCGTGCTAACGGGTCTGGCCATCGCGGCGCCGGCCTCGGCCTTACCATTGTCAGGAGCCTTGTTGAGCTGCATGGCGGCAGCATCCTGCTCGCGTCCACGCCAGGCCGTGGCACGCAAGTGCGGGCGCTGTTGCCGCTTCAACACGAGACGGGCACCGCAGCTTCGGAACCCGAGCAGCTCCGCTACGGATCAAGCCGCGCGGGATGAGCTTCAGTTGGAGCCTTGAGGAATTCGACCTCGTTGAGCTCGACCGGCTCGCTCAGCGCCTTGCCCTCGTTCTCAAACCTGGCGACCTGATCGCGCTTTCGGGGCCGCTCGGCGCGGGCAAGACGACCTTCGCCCGGCTCCTGCTCACGCGCCTGGGAGCTGCGGCCGAGGTGCCGAGCCCGACCTTCGCACTGGTGCAGGCCTACGACTGCCCACGCTTCACCGTGCAGCATTGCGATTTCTATCGGCTTCAGGCGGGCGATCTCGCCGAACTTGGCCTTGATGATGCGCTTGCGTCCTCGGTGATGATCATCGAATGGCCCGAGCGCGCCGGCGAATGGCTTGCCACGGACCGGCTCGACATCGCCATGGATGAGACGGCTTTGCCCTATCGCCGCCGCCTCGTGCTGACCGGGCATGGGAGCTGGGCGCCGCGGCTTGAGCGCTTGCAGGCGCTTTCCCGCTTCCTGGCGGCAACGCCTTATGCCGAAGCCGCCGCCGAATATCTGCAAGGGGATGCTTCGACGCGCTCGTATGCGCGCTTCGTGCTGCCGGACCGCACCGCCATCCTCATGAATTCACCCCGCCAGCCGGACGGCCCGCCGATCCGGGACGGCAAGCCCTATAGCGCGCTCGTGCATCTTGCCGAGGACGTCGCCCCGTTCGTGGCCGTTGGGCAGGCGCTCAGGGACCGCGGGCTTGCGGCGCCGGCAATCTATGCCTTGGATCTCGATCAAGGCTTCCTGCTGCTGGAGGATTTGGGCGACAGGGTGTTCAGCGCTGAGATCGCACATGGCATCCCAATTGCTGAGCTTTACGCGCCGGCTGTTGACGTACTCGCCGCGCTGGCGAGCGAGCCGCCGCCGACGCTCTTGGAGATCGAGGGCCACGCCCCGTACCGGCTTCCGGTCTACGCTGGCGACGCGATGCTCACCGAGGCGTTACTCCTCGTCGATTGGTTTTGGCCGGCGCTGCATGGCGGCCCCGCGCCGGCATCGGTGCGGGAGTCCTTCACCGCCCTGTGGCAGCCGCTGCTCGCCAGCGCGGCGGAAGCCGATAAAACCTTGGTTTTACGAGACTTTCACTCGCCAAATCTGATGTGGCTGCCCGACCGCCAGGGACTGCAAAGGGTCGGCATTCTCGATTTCCAGGATGCCCTTCTCGGCCCGTCCGCCTACGATCTTGTGTCGCTGTTGCAGGACGCCCGCCTCGACGTACCCGAAGCGCTTGAAGCTCGACTGTTCGATCGCTACTGTGCCGCCCGAGGCGCGAGCGACCAGCACTTTTCGAGCGATCAGTTTCGTACGCTCTACGCAACGCTCGGCGCCCAACGCAACTCGAAGATTCTCGGCATTTTTGCGCGGTTGGCGAAACGTGACGGCAAGCGCGGCTATCTCTCTCATATCCCGCGGGTCGCCCGCTATCTCGAGCGCAATCTCGCTCATCCTGCGCTTGGAGACCTCCGCGCTTGGTACGCGCGCGAGCTTCCGCCAGCCGACGGGCTTCCGTCGCTTACGCTGTGAAGGTTCAACTCCATGACTGTGGCTAGGACGGCGATGGTGCTTGCCGCGGGACGCGGCGAGCGCATGCGCCCGCTCACCTTGCGCGTACCGAAGCCGCTCGTGCCGCTTGCCGGGCGCCCGCTCATCGACCATGTGCTCGACAGGCTGGCCTTTGCCGGCGTTGGGACGGCCGTCGTCAACGTGCACTACCTCGCCGATCAAATCGAGGAGCGCGCTCGTCGCCGCGAGGGCTCTAAACCTGCGATCGTCATCTCCGATGAGCGCGATCAGCTGCTCGATACCGGCGGCGGTGCGAAGCGGGCGCTGCCGAAGCTCGGGGCTGGACCTTTCTTCATCCACAATGCCGACACGGTGTGGAGCGAAAGCGCGAGCCCGGCTCTGACGCGGATGCTTCAGTTGTGGGATGCCGCCGCCATGGACAGCCTCCTGCTGCTCGCCCCGCTTACCTCGAGCATCGGCTATGGCGGGAAAGGCGATTTCGCCATGGCGCCGGACGGGCGGCTGACGCGGAGGGGCGAGAGGCAGATCGTGCCCTTTGCCTTCGCCGGGGTCTCGCTGTGCGACGCGAGGCTGTTCGAGGACTGTCCCGATGGACCGTTCTCCCTAAACCTGCTGTGGGACCGGGCGCTCGCCAACGGGCGGCTCTACGGCATGCGGCTCGACGGGCGCTGGATGCATGTCGGCACTCCGGAAGCCTTGGCGGAGGCGGAGAGCTGGTTCGAGCACGAAGGTGCCTAACCCTTCAAGCGCGCGTCCCCGGCTCTACACCATCCCGCCTTCGGCGCCGTTCCTCACCACGCTCGCGAGAGCTGTGCTCAACGGCGACCTGCCCTGTCCAGGCGGCGTCAAGCCAGACGCGCTGACGCTGCCGCTCTTCACCCTCTATTTGCCGACACGGCGTGCCGTACGGGCTGTGCGCGATGCCTTCCTCGACGTGGCGGGAGGCCGGGCGATCCTCCTGCCCAGCATCCGTGCGCTTGGCGACCCCGACGAGGACGCGGCGATCATCTTCGGCGCCGAGGGCGGCTCCGAGGACGGCTTCGCGGCAGCGGTTGCCGCGCCCGCCATCGGCGCATTGCCGCGGCGGCTCGCTTTGATGCGGCTCGTCCTTGCCTGGGGTGAAGCCCTGCGCCAACGAGGCATCGCCGACCTCTCCATTTTTGGAGTCGAGCCACCTCTGTCCACGCCGGCGCAGGCCTCCTACCTCGCCGCCGATCTTGCCAACCTCATGGACGTCATCGAAAGCGAGGAGGTCGATCTCGCGTCCTTGCAAGACCTCGTGCCGGAAGCCCACGCCGCCCATTGGCAGCAGACCGTCGATTTCCTCAAGATCGTCACCGAGCGCTGGCCGGACTATCTCCGCGAGCAAGGCCTCGTCTCGCCCGCCGCGCGGCGAACCGCGCTCATGGGGCTGGAAGCGGAGCGGCTTGCGAGCCATCCTCCTTCGGGGCCGGTGATCGCCGCCGGATCGACGGGCACGGTGCCGGCCACGGCGCGGCTGTTGGCGGTCATCGCCTCGCTGCCGAACGGCGCTGTGGTGCTGCCGGGCCTCGATCTCTCCCTCGATGAGGAGAGCTGGGCAAGCCTGCCCGAGCATCCCGAGCACCCGCAGGCCGGAATGGCAGAGCTCCTCGCCAAACTCGGAGCGACCCGCGCCGATGTCGCCTATGTCCCCGGCAGCGAGCCCAGTCTTGAGGGACGCTCGCGGCTTGGCTTCGTCGCCGAGGTGTTGCGGCCTTCGGGCAAGACCGACCGCTGGCAGCACTATTTGCGCGCCGAGACGGACGGTGCGGATGGCACCCCCGAGGGGCTGGAGAGCGCGCTTACCGGTATCCAGACGCTGGAGGCGCCCTCCGCTCATGACGAGGCCGAAGCCATCGCGCTCATCCTTAGATCGGCGATCGAGACGCCCGGCCGAACCGCGGCGCTGGTCACCCCGGACCGGACGCTCGCTAGGCGCGTGGCGGCCAAGCTCAAAAGCTTCAATCTGGTGATCGACGATTCGGCAGGGGTGCCGGTCGCGCGCACGGTCCCAGGCGCCTTTCTCGACCTCGTGTTGAGCGCGGCGGAAAGCGACTTCGCCGCGCCGGCGCTGATGGCCTTGCTCAAGCACCCGCTCACGCTGCTCGGCCGGCCCCCGGCCGAGATCAGGGCGGCGGCGCGGGCGCTAGAGCGGGGCGCCTTCCGCGACATCTATGTCGGGCAGGGGCTCGCCGGCGTGGCCGAGGCGCTCCGGGCTGCCCGGGCCGATGGCAAGCGCCGCCGCGGCGCCATCACCGAGGAGGAGCACCAGGCGGCCATGCGGCTCGTTAGGGACCTGCAAGCCGCGTTTACGCCTCTGATAGCACTCTATGCCGGCCCATCCTCCCATCCCGCCACACGCCTCGCCAAGGCCCATAGCGCTACCGCCGAGGCGCTTGCCCGCGATGAGACCAGCTCATCGTCCGGCTTGTGGCGAGGAGATGCCGGGGAGGCGTTGTCGGTGCTGCTTGCCGAGCTGATGGCGGCAGGCGGCGGGCTTGTCATCGGCGCCGCCGACTACGGCCCCTTCTATCGCAGCCTGCTCGCGGGCCGCGTGGCGCGACCGCGTAGGCCAACCCATCCGCGCCTCTCCATCTGGGGCCCATTGGAGGCGCGGCTGCAACAGCCCGATGTGGTGATCCTGGGCAGCCTCAATGAAGGCGTCTGGCCGAGGCCGCAAGAAGCGAGCCCCTGGCTCAGCCGCCCGATGGCGGAGGCGCTCGAGCTGCCGCCGCCAGAGCGGCGCATCGGACTTTCAGCGCACGACTTCGCGCAAGCCTTGAGCGCGCCGCTGGTCTATCTGAGCCGTGCGGTAAAGGTGGACGGCGTGCCGACCGTGCCCTCGCGCTGGCTGCAACGGCTCACGGCGCTGGTCGAAGCCGCGGGTCTCACGGCGAGGCTCGCGCCGGACCAGCCTTTCGTCGCCTGGGCACGGACGCGCGACGCGGTGCCTCTCTTCGCACCCGCCGCGCCGCCCAAGCCCTGTCCTCCGGTCAAGGCCCGGCCGCGCCACCTCAGCGCCACCCGCATCGAGCGCATGCTCGCCAACCCTTACGAGATTTTCGCCCGCGATATTCTAAAGCTCATGCCGCTCAAGCCCCTGGGCGCCCTGCCCGATGCGGCGATGCGCGGTACGATCGTCCACCACGCGCTGCACGACTTTGCCCTTCGCCATCCCGACAGTCTGCCGGACGACATTGCCGCAGAGCTCACCGCTAACGCCGACACGCTGTTTGCCGCACTCGGCGGCTCTCCCCGCGTCGAGGCCTTCTGGCGCCCGCATCTCGAACGCTTCGCGCAGTGGTTCGCGGCCACGGAGCCCGCGCGGCGCGTTGGCATCGTCAAGGTCGAGGCCGAAGTCGAGGGCACCCTGGAGCTCGCCGTCGCCGGTGGCTTTATGCTCACCGCGCGCGCCGACCGCATCGATGTCGCCGATGACGGCAGCGTGGTGATCTACGACTACAAGACCGGTAAGCCGCCCCTGCAAAAGCATGTCGACGACCTGTTCGCCCCGCAGCTTCCGCTTGAGGCGGCGATCGCCGAGGGCGGCGGCTTCGAGGCGATCGGGGCCCGCGAGGTTCGGGACTTGCGCTACATCCAAGCCTCGGGTCGCCGCGACGGCGGCGAGGAGCAGCCGGCAGCGTCGAACAGTCCGGCCAGCCTCGCGGCAAGGGCGCTCGCCGATCTCACCAAACTCATCGAGCGTTTCGATCAGGCCGACACGCCCTATGAGGTCAAGCGCCGGTCGGCGTCGGCCTTCGCTGGTGCCTATCGCTATGACGAATACGAGCACCTCGCCCGCATCCAGGAATGGCTCACGCAAGAGGCCGAGGAGGACTGGCGATGAGTGTAAGGCCGCCGCTTCCCCACGAAGCCGACGCCAATCAGGCGCGCGCCTCCGACCCCGCGGCCAGCGCCTGGGTGTCGGCCAATGCCGGCACCGGCAAGACCGAGGTGCTGGTCAAGCGGGCCTTAAGGCTCCTGCTCGCGGGCACAAAGCCGGAAGGCATCCTCTGCCTGACCTACACCAAGATGGCCGCGGTGGAGATGCAGAACCGGCTGCTCAAGGAGCTCGCTTCCTGGGCCACGATCAAAACCGGGGAATTGCGCCAGAAGCTCGCAGCCCTGCTCGGCGAGGAGCCGCGGGAGGCGGACATTCGGTCCGCAAGGCGGCTCTTCGCGCAAACCCTGGAGGCCAAAGGCGGGCTCAAGATCTACACCATCCACGGCTTCTGCGAGCGGCTGCTGCAGCGCTTTCCGCTCGAGGCGGATGTCACGCCGCATTTCGCCGTGCTCGATGATCTCGGGGCCGCACGGCTAAAGCAGCGGGCCTTCGACGCCACCATGACGCGCGCCGCTTTGCAACGCGATGGCGCGCTCGGCCAAGCGCTTGCCAAGATCGTCGCCGTGACCGCCGAGGACTATTTCCGCCTGGTGGTCGATGCCGTACTTGGCAGACGCGGCGAGCTTGCCCGCATGGTTGCCATGCATGAGGGCGTCACCGATTGGGCCGAAGCCGAAACCGCGAGCCTCAAGCGCCTGCTCGGGATTGACGCTGGGGAAACCGAAGCGACGCTGACCGAGGCGCTTGCGGCCGTGCTCGGTGACGACGCGCTCGATGATTTGCTCGATGCTCTGCAAACTCACGCAACCACAGCCGGCGACCATAAGTTGAAAGACGGCCTACAAGCCGCCAGAGCCGCTGGGGGCGCTCCACGCGCCGCCGCGCTCCGATCCATTTTCCTCACCGAGAAGCATTTGCCTCGCCAAAAGCTCTGCAGCAACGCGTTGCAGCGGGCCGCGCCTGCGCACTCAGGCATTCTCGACGCGGCGCAAACGCGATTCGCGGCGCTCGATCTCAAATGCGCGCATTTGCGAATGGCCGAGGCAAGCGGCGCCGTGCTCCTGCTCGCCGATAGCATCCAAGCCGAATATGCGCGCGCCAAGCGGACGCAAGCCGTGCTCGACTATGACGACCTCATCCTCAAGGCGCAGACCCTCCTCACCCGGACCGGCGCCGCCGCCTGGGTGCTCTTCAAGATCGATGGTGGCATCAATCACATTCTGGTCGACGAGGCGCAGGACACGAACCCCGCGCAATGGTCCATTATCGAGCAACTGGCTGGGGAGTTCTTCGCTGGGGAAGGCGCCGCCGACAGGGTCCGTACTCTGTTCGCGGTCGGCGACGAGAAGCAGTCGATCTACAGCTTCCAGGGCGCCAACCCTGCCCGGTTCGGCGCGATCGGACGCGGCTTCCGCGCCAAGGCGCGGGCGGCGCAACAGGACTGGAACGAGGTGCCGCTCACTCTGTCGTTCCGCTCGACGGAGCCCGTGCTTCAAGCGGTCGATGCGGTATTCGGCAGGCGTCCGGCCGCGGAGGGTCTCACCTGGGACGAGACGGCCATCATCCAGCATCACGCCTTCCGCATCGGCCAGGCTGGCGTGGTCGAGCTGTGGCAGGTCGAGACCGAGATGAAGCCGGAGCCAGTGGCGGCGTTCGAACCTTGGAACGAGAAAGCCGCCGCCGCGCGCGCCGTCGACGCTTTGTGCCAGCGCATCGCCGGGCAGATCAGGGCCTGGCTCGACCAGGGTGAAGAGCTTCGCTCGGAAGGCCGCAAGGTGCGGCCCGGCGATATTCTGATCCTGGTCCGCCGCCGCGATCCTTTTACCGCGCCCATGATCCGCGCGCTGAAGCACGCGAGGGTCGCGGTCGCCGGAGCCGACCGCATGCGGCTGTTGCAGCAGCTCGCGGTGAAGGACCTCGTGGCTCTCGCCGATGTACTGTTGATGCCGGAGGACGACCTCGCGCTCGCCATCGTGCTGAAGAGCCCATTGTTCGAGCTCGACGACGACGCTCTGTTCGATCTCGCTTATCGGCGGCAGCCCGCTTCTTTGTGGACGATGCTTAAGACTAAGGCCAAAGCCGATTCGCGCTTCGCGGAAGCCGCGAGCACTCTGACGCGCTGGCTGTCCCGCGCCGACGTCGCCCCGCCTTACGAGTTCTTCCTCGAGGTGCTGGACCAAGACGGCCAGAAGATGCGGAAGCGAATGCTAACGCGGCTTGGGCCGGAGGCGGCAGAGGCGCTCGACGAGTTCCTCGATTTGGCGCTCGGCTACGACCGGGAAGCGGCTCCCTCGCTGCAGGGCTTCATCGACCAGCTGCGTTTGAGCGACATCGAGGTCAAGCGCGACATGGAGCAGGCCCGCGACGAGGTCCGCATCATGACCGTGCATGGCGCCAAGGGCCTGCAGGCGCCGGTCGTGTTCCTTCCCGACACCTGCATGGTGCCGAGGGCGCAAGGGCCGAGGATCTTCGCCTTGCCGCGTCCGGGCACTCCCCCGGGGACGGTCGGCCACCTTGTCTGGCCGCCCGCGGGACAATCCGACCTTGAGGCGCTCGCCGACGCCAAGCACGCGGTGCAGCAGGCTGAGCACGAGGAATATCACCGGCTGCTCTATGTCGCCATGACGCGGGCGCGCGACCGGCTCTATGTCTGCGGCTGGCACGGCGTGAAGCAGCGAGAGAAAAATTGCTGGTACGATCTCGTGCAACAAGGACTGCAAGGTCTGCTCACCGACGCCGCCGGGCATGATGGGGTGTCGGTGCAGCGGCTCGAGAGCAAGCAGACCGTCGCGCTCGAGAAGACCGCCGCAAGCGAGGTCCAGGTCGAGGTAACGAAGTTACCCGGCTGGGCGACAACACCGGCCGCGACCGAGCGGCCGCGCCTTACCCTCGCGCCGTCGCGGCTTGGACCACAGCCGAGCGCAGGCAAGGAGAGCGCGGCGGAGCAACCTCCGCTTGGGCCGACAGCGCTTGCCGAGAACGAGCGTTTCGCGCGCGGCCGCCTGGTGCACACCCTGCTGCAATATTTGCCCGAATTGGCCGCGGCCGAGCAGGAGCGCGCGGCGCGCGCCTTCGTCGCCGCCCGGGGCATCGATCTTCCCGAGGCCATGCGTGAGGAGATCGTGAGCGAGACGCTCGCCATCGTAGGCGACCCGCGCTTCGCAGCTCTGTTCCGGCCGGGAAGCCTTGGCGAGGTCCCGTTGGTGGCGAGGATCGGCGAGGGCGAGGACGCTTTAGAGCTTTCGGGCCAGATCGACCGCCTGGCGGTGCTCGACGACGCCCTGCTTATCCTCGACTACAAAACAAATCGGCCACCCCCCTCGGACCGCAACCAGGTGGCGCTGGGGTATATCACTCAGCTCGCAGCCTACCGCCTGGCTTTGCGGGGGCTGTTCCCGGAGCGGAGCTTGCGGGCCGCGATCGTGTGGACCGACGGCCCAAAACTCATGGAAATTCCATCAACCCTGCTTGATGACGCGGAACGTCGCATCTTGGAGCGTAGCCCCTAGCCTTGACGTTCGGGGGGCGCGCACCTAGGTTCCCATACGACGACAAGACCGGCCATTTGGGGCTCAGATGCCGGCGATTTAGGAGAAGCAAATGGCAACTTCCTCTGTTTCCGACGACTCATTCGAGGCCGACGTGCTCAAGTCGTCCACGCCGGTGGTCGTAGACTTCTGGGCCGAATGGTGCGGCCCTTGCCGGCAGATTGCCCCGGCGCTGGAGGAGATCGCCAAGGAGCTCCACGGCAAGGTCAAGATCGTCAAGCTCAATATCGATGAGAATCAGCGGACGCCAACCCGCTACAATGTGCGGGCGATTCCAACCTTGATGATCTTCAAGGACGGCCAGCTCGCGGCGACCCAGACCGGCGCGCTGCCCAAGAGCCGGCTGGCCGATTGGATCAGCGGCAATATCGGCGTCGTCGCCGCCTAGGGGGGTTCGCTCCAAGCGCCGTCAATCAACGCCTGAAGAACCCAACAATTCGTCGTGGCCGGGCTTGTCCCGGCCATCCACGTCTTATCCGATGGATGCTCAAATTCGTGGATGCCCAGCACAAGGCCGAGCATGACGATTTGGGGCTAGCCGTGCAGCTTGAGCACGTTGCCCGCCAGATAGAGCGAACCGCAAATCAACACGCGTCCCGGACACCTTAGCGCCGCCCGGGACTGCAGGAGCGCGTGCGGCACGCTGCTCGCGGCCGTCACCTCAAAGCCCTCATTGGCGGCGATCCCGGCCAGCGCCTCGGCCGAGAAGGCGTTCGCCTCGTCGGGGATTGGCACCGTATAGATGCGCTCGATGAGGCCCTTGAACGGGGTGATAAAGGCGTGCGCGTCCTTGGTCTCCATCATGCCCCAGATGAGATGCACCGCGCGCGGGACGCGCTCGTCGAGTTCAGCCAGCGCATGCGCGATGACCTGCCCGCCCGCGGCGTTGTGCCCACCATCCAGCCAAATCTCGGTGCCCTCGCCGACATGAGTGTACAGCGCGCCGGCGCCCAGGCGCTCAAGCCGCGCCGGCCATTCGGCATGGGTGAGGCCGTGCTCTAGCGCCTCCACCGTCAGGGTGTCACCGAAGGCGACGCTCGCGGTGGCGATGGCTGCGCCCGCATTGTCAATCTGATGCCGCCCATTGAGACGTGGCAAGGGCAGGTCGATGAGCCGCGACGCGGTCTGGAAGATCAATCTCCCCTGCTGCTCGAAGGCGTCGAAGTCGCGTCCAAAGACATGCAGCGGCGCGCCTACCGCCTCGGCGCTCGCTTCGATGACGCGAAGGGCCTCCTCCTCCTGCCGCGCCACGATGCACGGCACGCCGGGCTTGAGAATGCCGGCCTTCTCGGCGGCGATGGCGGCCAGCGTGTGGCCGAGGAAGGAGACGTGATCGATGGAGATGGGCGTGATGGCGGTCGCCACCGGCTGCGCCACGACGTTGGTGGCGTCGAGCCGTCCGCCGAGCCCGGTTTCGAGCAGCAGCAGGTCGGCCGGGGTTTCCGCGAAGGCGAGAAAGGCGGCGGCGGTGGTGATCTCGAACAGCGTGATGAGCTCGCCACCATTGGCGGCCTCGGCGCGGGCGAGGCAGTCGACGAGCCTAGCCTCCGCGATCGGCGCGGCGCCACCGGGGCCGGCAAGAATAATGCGCTCATGGAAGTTGACGAGGTGCGGGGAGGTATAGACATGCACGCGTCGCCCAAGTGCTTGGGCAATGGCGCGCAGAAAGGCGATCAGCGAGCCCTTGCCGTTGGTGCCCGCGACATGGACCACCGGCGGCAGGCGGCGCTCGGGATGGCCGAGTGCCGCAAGCAGCCGCTCGATGCGCCCGAGCGACAGGTCGATCGATTGGGGGTGCAGCGCCTTCAGGCGCTCGAGCAGGGTCGTGCTGGCCGCGCCTGAAGGCAGGGTCGAGCGGCTCTCGTCACCGTGGGGCAAAGTGGTCACAGTGCTTGAGCCTTAGGCGCGGTGAGGCGGGCGGGACTCGGCGCCATTGCCGAGGCTGCTATTCACGCCGTCATCGCCGTCCTCGATCTCGATATCGACGATTTCGCCGTCGACCCTGGCGATCATGGAGTTCGGCGCCTGATGCGAGTTGACGCCGTCGAGGCGATCGGGAAGTGCGACCTCGCGTCCCGGCCGGGGATGGGTCAGCAACTTGCAGATGCGGGCCAGCGTATCGCGCAAGGCATGGCGATGCACCACCATGTCGACCATGCCGTGCTCGAGTAGATATTCGGAGCGCTGGAAGCCGTTGGGCAGCTGCTCGCGGATGGTTTGCTCGATGACCCGTGGTCCGGCGAAGCCGATCAGAGCGCCGGGCTCGGCGATGTGGATGTCACCAAGCATGGCGTAAGAGGCCGTCACGCCGCCGGTCGTCGGGTGGGTCAGCACGACGACGTAGGGAAGCTTCGCTTCGCGGAGTTCCTGCACCGCAACGGTGGTCCGGGGCATCTGCATCAAAGAGAGGATGCCCTCCTGCATGCGCGCGCCGCCAGAGGCTGCGAACAGGATGAACGGCGTCTTGCGCTTCACCGCGTCGCGCAAGCCGACGATTACCGCTTCGCCCGCGGCGGTGCCGAGCGAGCCGCCCATGAAATCGAAGTCCTGAGCGGCGGCAACGATCTTCTCGCCCTGCAGCCGGCCCGATCCGACGAGCACGGCGTCGGCGAGACCGGTCTTGCTGCGGGCGTCCTTGAGCCGGTCGGTGTAGCGGCGCTCGTCGCGGAATTTGAGCGGATCGAGGGGAACCTCCGGCAGCGGCACGGTCTCGTATTCGGCGCCGTCGAACAGGGATTTCAGCCGCGCCGCCGCCGACATGCGCATGTGATAGTTGGAGCCCGGCACCACGAACTGGTTGGCTTCGAGGTCCTTGTAATAGATCATCTGCCCCGTCTCGGGGCACTTCACCCAAAGATTGTCCGGCAGCTCCTTCTTGCGAAGGATGCTGCGGATCTTGGGTCTCACGACATTGTTGATCCAGTTCACGGGTCTAACGAACTCTCACAAGACGTAAATTCTCTAAACCGCAATGGTGCCTAAAGCGCGGCAGCAGCAGCCGGCTGGCGCAAGGCGGATGCCAGCTGCTCGACAAGGCCTAGGACGCGTGGGCCGGTCTCCGGTGTTGCGTTGCCGTCGGCATCGAGGCTTTGAGCGATCGCCGAGACGATCGCCGAGCCCACCACCACGCCCTCGGCGAGCTTGGCAATCGCAGCTACCTGCTCCTTCGTCTTGACGCCAAAGCCGACTGCGATCGGCAGCTCGGTCTTTGCCTTGATCCGGCCGACATGGGCCGCGACATCGGCAAGGTCCGGCGCCGCCGTTCCGGTGATCCCCGCGATCGACACGTAATAGAGGAACCCGGATGTATTGGCGAGCACCGCCGGCAGCCGCTTCGCGTCGGTCGTTGGCGTCGCCAGGCGAATGAAGTTAAGGCCTGCTTGCCGCGCCTGCGGACGGAGCTCGGCGTCTTCCTCTGGAGACATATCGACCACGATCAACCCATCAACCCCGGCCGCGACGGCGTCCGTCAGGAACCGGTCGACGCCATAGACATATATGGGGTTGTAATAGCCCATTAGCACGATGGGGGTGGCGTCCTCCTGCTCGCGAAAAACCTTAACCATGGCGAGCGTCTTGACCATGGTCTGACCCGCTTTCAGCGCCCGCTGGGAGGCGGCCTGGATGGCCGGCCCGTCGGCCATCGGATCGGAGAAGGGCATGCCGAGCTCGATAATGTCCGCTCCGGCGCCGGGCAGGGCTTTCAAGACCTTGAGCGAGGTGGCGGTGTCGGGGTCGCCGGCGGTGATGAAGGCGATGAGGCCAGCGCGCCCCTTGTTCTTCAGCGCTGCGAAGCGGCGTTCGATGCGAGTCATGCTGGTATCCTCGTAGTCAGCTTGCCCCTCGCGTCTTAGCGCTCAAATAGTCTGCAACGGAATCGAGGTCCTTATCGCCGCGGCCGGAGACATTGACCACCATCAAGTGATCCTCCGGCTTCTTCGGCGCGAGGTCGAGCACGCGGGCGAGCGCGTGCGCCGGCTCCAGCGCCGGGATGATGCCTTCGAGCTTGCTGCAAAGCTGGAACGCGGCCACCGCTTCGTCGTCGGTCGCCGAGAGGAATTTCACCCGGCTCATGTCGTTGAGCCAAGCATGCTCTGGCCCGATGCCGGGATAATCGAGGCCGGCGGAAATCGAATGCGCTTCCTCGATCTGGCCGTCGTCATTCATCAACAAATAGGTGCGATTGCCGTGCAGCACGCCGGGCCTGCCGCCGGCGATTGAGGCCGCGTGCTTGCGGCTGTTGAGACCGAGGCCGGCCGCTTCCACGCCGTAGATTTCGATCCCGCGCTCGTCGAGGAACGGATGGAACAAGCCCATGGCATTGGAGCCGCCGCCAATGCAGGCGATCAGCGAATCCGGCAGCCGGTTTTCGGCCTGTTGCATCTGCTCGCGCGTCTCACGGCCGATGATCGACTGGAAATCGCGCACCATCGCCGGGTAAGGATGCGGCCCTGCCACCGTACCGATGCAATAGAACGTGTCGTGCACATTGGCGACCCAATCGCGCAACGCCTCATTCATCGCATCCTTTAGCGTCTTAGAACCCGATTCGACGGCGCGAACCTCGGCGCCGAGGATCTTCATCCTCAGCACGTTCGGTTTCTGCCGCTCGACGTCCACGGAACCCATGTAGACGATGCAGGGCAGGCCGAACTTGGCGCACAAGGTCGCGGCCGCGACGCCGTGCATGCCGGCGCCCGTCTCGGCGATGATGCGCGTCTTGCCCATGCGCAAAGCCAGCATGATCTGGCCGAGCACATTATTCACCTTGTGCGCGCCGGTGTGATTGAGGTCTTCACGCTTGAAATAGATTTTCGCACCACCGCAGTGCTGCGTGAGCCGTTCGGCAAAATAGAGCGGCGACGGCCTTCCGACGTAAGTTGCGAGATGGCCGTCCATCTCGGCCTGGAAGGACGGATCGGCTTTGGCGTCGGTGTAGGCCTGCTCCAGCTCGAGGATCAGCGGCATCAGCGTCTCGGCGACGAAGCGGCCGCCATAGATGCCGAAATGGCCGCGCTCGTCCGGCCCGGCGCGATAGGTGTTCAGCGGCGTCTGGTCCATTCTCGCACTCATGAGGCAATTGCCTTTGGCCTGGCGGCTGCCGATTTTGCCGCTTGAATGAATTTGCGCACGAGATCCCGATCCTTACGGCCCGGCACCCGCTCCACGCCCGAGGAGACGTCGACCATCGTGGCGCCGGTCACCCTGACCGCCTCGCCGACGTTCTCCGCGGTAAGACCGCCGGACAGGGCGAAATGCCTCCCTTGCGAAACCGCCGCCAGCGCATGCCAGTCGAAGGCCAGTCCGTTGCCGCCTGGAAGGGTAGCGGCGGGATCAGGCTTGGCATCGAACAGGATCATGTCGGCGACGTCCCAGAAGCGGTGGGCCTCGGCAGCGTCCTCGGGCGAAGCGACCGAGATCGCCTTGATCAGCGGCACGCCGAAGCGGTTCTTGATGTCAGCCAGGCGCTCGGGCCTCTCGCGGCCATGAAGCTGGAGCAGGTCAGGACCTGCAATGGCCACGACCTCCTCGATCAGGAGGTCGTCAGGATCGACCAGCACCGCCACCGAGGCGATTCGCCCCGCGGCGGCCTTGGTCACCAGCGCCGCTTCCGCCAGCGTCACGTTGCGCGGGCTCTTCTCGAAGAAGACGACACCGATATAGTCGGCACCGGCGGCCACCGCCGCCTCGACCACATCGGGCGTCCGCACGCCGCAAATTTTCACCTTCACCGACACTTTGACGCGCTTCTTAAGGATGAGGGGGTCGAGGGGCTCCAAAAGCGCCCCTAAGGGTGCCACCCTATGCAATCCGGGCTCCCAAGTCCATCGCACTGCAACAAGTTCCCCCTCGCGGGGAGCAATCAGGAGCCCCGGCGGGCGTGAAAGACGCTGCGCGGCGTGATGGCGGGGTTAGCTTTAAGCCGGTCGAAAAGGTATGGAACCAATCGTACCGGTCGATCACGTCGATGAGCTCAGTCTTGGCGTCCATGCTTTGCTGCGGCTTCCAACCCGGGCATCACGCGGCGGGGAGACGAACCCGCCGTGGCCTTGCCTCTACGCCCTCGAGCTCTTTTTCCAACCGGTCGGCCTGGCGGCGCCAGTTGGACGCCTCGCGGGCCTGGGTTCGGGCCATGAGCCGCCATTTACCTTGTCCGAGCCAGGTCGCAAAACCGCCCACAACAAGCCCCGAAGCGAACGCGCCGAGCAGGAACAGGAACAGCGGCGCCTCGACGCCAAGGCCGGCAGCGCCGTCAAATGGGTTGAGCCCCAGCGTCACCGGCTTCCGATTGACGACGGCAAGCGCCACGAGCACCAGGCCCAACGGCACAATGAGAAGGCCGGCGAAGAGCTTACGCATCACGGCCGCTCCATCAGGCTCAAGGCTTCTCGTCCGCGCTTTGCCTAACGCATAATCTTAGCCGAAAAGGCTGCAACTTTTCGGGATCATGCTTTAGGCATCTTCACGGTTCAGGCGCTCGCGGAGCTCCTTGCCGGTCTTGAAGAAAGGCACGAACTTTTCCTCGACGAAGACCGTGTCCCCGGTGCGGGGATTGCGCCCCTGCCGGGCTGCCCGGCGCTTCACCGTGAAAGCGCCGAAGCCGCGAAGCTCGACCCGGTCACCCCGCGCCAGCGCACCCGTGATCTCATCGAGCACGATGTTGATGATGCGCTCGATATCGCGCTGGAATAGATTCGGATTGGCCGCAGCCACCCGCTGAATCAGTTCGGACTTGATCATGATACGCCCCAACGTGCCAGCGGACTGGCGCCTCTGGCTGCGATCCCCGGCTAGCTAACCCGCAGGTTGCCAAAGGGAAACCAGACCGTCAAGCTTGAGTCCAGCGGAGACTTGGCCAAGCAGGGATACGATCCTCTCGCCCGGGACGCCGAATCCAGAGGCAATCGAGCCGAACAGCCAGCTCAAGATGCCACTGCTCTCGGTCTTCGGCTTCCACTCCACGATGGAAAGTCCGGGAGCGATATTGCGCTCCTTCTGGAGCCAGCGCTTGGCTGCCTTCTCGTCGCCGATCTCGTCCACGAGCTTGAGCGCCAAGGCCTGGCGCCCGGAATAGACCCGACCATCGGTCAGGCCCGGGACCGTTGCCGGCTCGATTTGACGGCGCTGGCCCACGAGATCGACGAACCAAACCTTAGCCTCCTGCACCATCTCCTCGGCCATCGCGCGGCCTTTCTCGTCGGTGGGTTCGAACGGGCTGGGGACGGCCTTCAGGGGGCCGCTCTTGACCTCCTCGACCTTGACCCCGAGCGTCTTCATCAGCTCTGTCACATCGGCCCATTGGAAGATGACGCCGACCGATCCCGTGATGGTGTTGCCGTAAACGAAGATGCGGTCGGTCGCGATCGCCGCCATATAGGCCGCGGAGGTGGCGAGGGTGCCGCAGACCGCGACCACGGGCTTCTTCTCGGCCAGCCGGCGAATGGCGTCATACATGGCTTCGCCGCCCGTGGTGGTGCCGCCCGGGCTGTTGATGTCGATGATCACCGCCTTGACCTGGTCGGCCTTGGCGACCTTGTCGAAGAGATCGTACATTTTCTGATCGTCGGTGATGATGCCGCTGACCGATATCCGCGCGATGTGGGGCAGGAAGCCGGCAGGGCCCACCATGCGCTGGCCGCCGAAGGTCAGCGCGGCAATGAAGAGCAGGGCAAAGACCCCCGCGACGAGCCGCCATAGCGTGAGCCTCCGCCTCAGACGGCGGCGGTCGACCATGGTTTCGGCTTCGAGCACGCTGTCAGATCTCTTTCGGATCAACACACTGGAGCCGTGCGAGGCCCTGATGACACGGAGCTTGGCGCGGCGCGCTTATTCCTCGGACTCGGCTTCCACTTTCGTCTCGGCGTCCGCCTCGGTCTCGGCTGGAGCCTCGCTCTTGGCGGCCCGGCCCTTGCGCTTGGGCTTTTCGGCGGGCGCCTCGTCATCCTCTCCCTTGGCCTTGCTCAAGGCGGCGCCAAGGATGTCGCCGAGCGAGGCGCCACTATCGGTCGAGCCATATTGGGCGACCGCCTCTTTCTCGTCGGCCATCTCAAGCGCCTTGATCGATACGCCGACCTTGCGGGCCTTGGCGTCGACCTGGGTCACCAGGGCATCAAATTTCTCGCCCACGCCAAAGCGGTCAGGCCGCTGCTCGGAACGGTCGCGGGAGAGGTCGGAGCGCCGGATAAAGGCCGTGAGGTCGTGGGCAAGAAGCTTGGCCTCGACCCCATTGTCCTTGACGGCGAGGACCTCGCAGGTCACCCGCATGCCTTTCTTGAGCTTGGTGCTCGGCGCGCCCGAAGCGAACGGATCGGGGGTGAGCTGCTTGATGCCGAGGCTAATGCGCTCTTTCTCGGAATCCGCTTCCAGCACCACGGCCTTGACGGTATCGGCCTTGTTGAAATCCTTGAGGGCTTCCTCGCCGGCCTTGGTCCAATCCAGGTCCGACAGATGCACCATGCCGTCGATGCCACCCTCGAGGCCGACGAACAGGCCGAACTCGGTGATGTTGCGGATGGGGCCTTCGATGACGCTGCCGGGCGGAAAGCTGGCGGCAAAGGCAGTCCAGGGATTCTCCTGGGTCTGCTTGAGGCCCAGCGAGATGCGGCGCTTGTCGGGGTCGACCTCAAGCACCTGGACCTCGACCTCCTGGCTCGTCGAGATGATCTTGCCGGGATGGATGTTTTTCTTGGTCCAGCTCATCTCCGACACATGGATCAAGCCTTCCACGCCGGGCTCAAGCTCGACGAAGGCGCCGTAGTCGGTGATGTTGGTGACCGTACCCTTGAGCCTCGCGCCCACCGGGTATTTGGCGCCGATGCCCTGCCAGGGATCGGCCTCGAGCTGCTTCATGCCGAGGCTGATGCGCTGGGTCTCGGAATTGATACGGATGATCTGCACCTTCACGGTATCGCCGACGGTGACGATCTCGCTCGGATGGGCCACGCGTCTCCACGCCATGTCGGTGACATGCAACAGCCCGTCAATGCCGCCAAGATCGATGAAGGCGCCGTAGTCGGTGATGTTCTTCACCACGCCGTCGATAACCTGGCCCTCTTCGAGCCGCGCCACGATCTCGCTGCGCTTCTCCGCGCGCGTCTCCTCGAGCACCGAGCGGCGCGAGACCACAATGTTGCCGCGGCGGCGGTCCATCTTCAGAATCTGGAAGGGCTGCGGCATGTTCATCAACGGTCCGACGTCGCGCACCGGGCGAATGTCGACCTGGCTGCCTGGGAGGAAGGCCACGGCGCCATCGAGATCGACGGTGAAGCCGCCTTTGACGCGGTTGAAGATCACGCCCTCGACCCGCTCGCCGGCCTTGTATTTCTCCTCGAGCCGCGTCCAGCTCTCCTCGCGCCGCGCCTTCTCGCGCGACAGCACGGCCTCGCCTAGGGAGTTCTCGACGCGCTCGAGATAGACATCGACCTCGTCGCCAACGGACAGGTCGGCCGGTCGTCCCGGCAGGGCGAATTCCTTCAAGGGGACGCGACCTTCGGTCTTGAGACCGACGTCGATCACTGCCACGTCCTTCTCGATGGCGACGATCGTGCCCTTGATGACGCTGCCTTCCTGCAGTGCGGATCCCTTCAGCGACTCATCGAGCATCGCTGTGAAATCGTCCAGGCTCGGATGGCTCAGGCTAGCTTGCGCTTGGTTCATCAAAACTCCCAGTCCCTTCCAATCGTGTTGCCCGTCTCCACTGCCGACGCGGCATGTTCGCGAAAGCGCGGAGGCAAGCGCGTCCATGGCTGCTGCGCTGCCTGAGGTCCACCGCCAGCATTTCGCGGAAAACATCGGAATGGAGTGGCAATGCGAAAGGGGCACCGCCTCACGAGGCGTACCCTGCACGGCCCATCGCAGCGTCGATCAGATCGATGGCAGCCCTGAACGCCGCGTCTATATCCAAATTTGTGGTGTCGAGCAAGTGCGCGTCGGGGGCCCGGCGCAAGGGCGCCGCCGCCCGCCCCGCGTCGCGCTCGTCGCGACGTCGAACATCGGCGAGCACGTCGGCCTCGCTGATGGCCATTCCGGCCTCTCTCAGCTCCAGATAACGCCGGCGGGCGCGCTCCTCCGGGGCTGCCGTGACGAACAGCTTCACCTCGGCCTCGGGGCAGATCACCGTGCCGATGTCCCGGCCATCGAGGACGGCGCCTGGCTTGGCATAGGCGATGGCCCGTTGGTAGGCGAGCAGCGCTCGGCGCACCTCGCTATGCTTGGCCACGAGCGAGGCCGCCTCACCCAATCCAGGCCCACGCAAGGCGGGATCGCCAAGCGTGCTTGGGTCGAGCAGTTTGGCGCTGGCGAGCGCGGCTCCGGGATCGGCCGGGTCCTCGCCCCTCGCCACGGTGTCACGGGCGACCGCGCGGTAGAGCGTGCCCGTGTCGAGATAGGCGAAGCGATAATGGGCGGCGACGAGCTTGCCGAGCGTGCCCTTGCCCGAGGCCGCAGGTCCGTCAATGGCGATGATCATTGGAACTCCGCGCCGAGCTTGGTCATCAGCGACACGAAGTCGGGGAAGCTCGTCGCGATCATGCTGGTGTCGTCCACGGTCACCGGCCGCGCGGCCCCGAGCCCAAGAACCAGAAACGCCATGGCGATGCGATGGTCGAGATGCGTCGCAACCAGCCCGCCGCCGCGAACCTCGCCCTTGCCTGTGACGATAAGATCGTCGCCCTCGATGCGCGCCTCGACGCCGCAGGCGATAAGCGCGGCCGCCGTGGCGGCGAGACGGTCGCTTTCCTTCACGCGGAGCTCGGACAGGCCTTGCATACGCGTCTCGCCCTCGGCGAAGGAGGCGAGCACCGCGAGCACCGGATATTCGTCGATCATGCTCGGCGCGCGCATCGGCGGCACGGTGACGCCCGTGAGCGCACTCGCCGTCACGCGCAAATCGCCCACCGGCTCGCCACCCTGATGGCGCAGGTCGAGCAGCTCGATCCTCGCGCCCATCTCGCGCAGCGTCCCCAGGAAGCCGGTGCGGGTCTCGTTCATCAGCACGCGTTCCAGCACGATCTCGGAGCGGGCGCAAATGAGCGCTGCGGCAATGGCGAAGGCTGCCGAGCTCGGGTCTCCCGGCACCGCGACGGGCACACCGACAAGCTCGGCATCGCCGCGGAGGGTCACGGCGCGGCGGCCATCGTCTCGATCGTTGACGACAAGCTCGGCGCCGAAATGGGTGAGCATGCGCTCGGTGTGGTCGCGGCTCGCCATGGGCTCGACCACCGTGGTGCGCCCCGGCGCATGGAGGCCTGCCAGCAGCACCGCCGATTTCACCTGCGCCGACGCCACCGGCAGATCGTAGTGGATGGGGACGAGATCGGACGTGCCCCTGATGGTGAGAGGAAGCGTCGTGCGCGGCTCTCCTAGGACGGCAAGCCCCATGCGTTGCAGGGGGCTAAGCACGCGCGCCATGGGGCGGCGGCTTAAGGAGGCATCGCCGGTGAAGCGCGCTTCCATGTCGTGGCCCGCGACCACGCCCAGCATCAGCCGGCTGCCGGTGCCGGAATTGCCGAAGTCGAGCGCTGCGGCCGGCGCCCGCAAGCCACCAACGCCCTGGCCGGTCACCTCGATCGCGCCGTTGTCGCGACGAAGCTCGGCGCCGAGCGCGGCTATGGCCTTGGCCGTGGCCATCACGTCGTCCGCCTCGAGCAGGCCGGTGATGCGGGTGCGGCCGGTGGCAAGCGCGCCCAAGATGAGGGCACGGTGAGACATCGATTTATCGCCCGGTACCGTGATCGTGCCGGCAAGCGCCCGCGTGGGAGTTGCGGTGAGAGGCTGTGGCATAAGTCCTTGGATTTCAGTTTCTCGGGGCTCTCGATAGCTTTTGACAGCACCAGGCAAGCGTGGCAATGGGGAGCGAAATGCCGGCACAGCATCGAGGAGCATCAATGTCAAAACCCGCAAAGGGGACCAAGCGCGTTTGCGCGAGTTGCGGGGCGCGGTTTTACGATTTGAGCCGCACGCCGATCATCTGCCCCGCCTGTCAGGCCGTCTATCAGATCCCGCCGCCGGCGACGCGACGCGGCGAACGGACGCCTGCGCCGGAGATCAGGGCCAAGGTGGTGGTGGAGCCCGAGCTCGAGGCCGTGGTGCTCGAACCCGATACCATCAGCCTTGAAGAGGTCGTGGAGGCCGGCGAGGACGTGGCGCTCGATGGGGATGAGGAGATCGTCGATCTCGGCGAGGACGAGGCCGAAATTCCGGCGGTGGATGACGACAACGCCTTTCTGGAGGTGCCGGAGGGCGACGAGGAGCCCGACGTCACCGGCATCGTCGGCGGTCCAGAAGGCGAAGAGGTCTAAGCGCCTCTGGCTCCCGATCCCGCGAAGGCATTCGCATTTCTCTTGAACGCCGGCGCGGACCGACCTAATGCAACAGCCGGACACCAGAATGCGACTTTACCCGGGTTCTGGCGTCTGATTTCTCGGTTCTGATGTCAGGCCGTTGATTTCAGGCTTCTGATTTCAGACTTGGGGCCATAGCTCAGTTGGGAGAGCGCGTGAATGGCATTCACGAGGTCGGCGGTTCGATCCCGCCTGGCTCCACCAAGTTTCTCAAGGACTGAGCCCGGAACCCGGCGGTGGCGGTGATCCGCTGACGCCAGCTCTTGCTGGGGGTCCCCTTCACGATGAGCTGAGGCCGGCCAGATGGCTTGCGGTGCGCTGCCGTGGAGCCTTCGCGCAGCACCTGCGAGAATGATCTCGCCCGCGGACCTCAAGGTGAGCTCCGCGTCGGTCATCGCAAGAGACCCAAGCAAGAGGAGTCTCAATAGCAGACCCAGATCCAACCGCCGGGCGCGAAACGCCAGCATGAGCCAACGCCATAGGCCCACCACCGACCGTGCCAATAGCGGCCACTGCCGGCGTACCAATGACCGTTGTGCCAACGACCACCGTGACCATGCCGATGGCTAGGATGGCCATGACCGTGGCTCGGATGTCCGTGCCCTGCATGTCCATGCCCTGCATGGCCGTGACCGCCGCGGCCACCACCACCGTGGCCATGACCACCGCCGTGACCGTGACCACCGCCGTGACCGTGACCACCGCCGTGACCGCCACCATGTTTGGCGAAGGTTTCCGACGGCAGCATCAATGCGGCAACAATTCCGAGCACGAGAGAGAGATTGCGAAGCATTTGTACGAACTCCAGAAGGGGGCTGAGGGGCTTCAGTCGAACGTGCTTGAAGGCCGAACCATTTTGCAGATTCACTTCCAACTTCTCAACGCCAGGAATTCGCGCCGCTGCTGCTGTAGCGCCTGGCGCTCATTCCTCACCTCCTGCACGAGCGCGGGGTCCGCAAGGGACGGATGACCGCATCCGAAAGGCGGGGCGGGATTATATTCCATCATCAATTCGATGGCTTCGGCTCTCCGCTGGCCGATCAGCTCGGCCGCGAGGGTAAGCGCGAAGTCGATGCCGGCGGTGATGCCCCCGCCGGTGATGCGGTTCCGGTCCTTTACGACCCTCTCTGCCACCGGGATCGCGCCGACGAGGGGGAGCAGATCGAGGCTCAGCCAATGCGTCGTGGCGCGATAGCCTTTGAGCAGACCGGCGGCCCCGAGCAACAGCGATCCCGTGCAGACCGAGGTCACCCATTGTGCCCCAGGCGCTTGAGCTTGCAGGAAGGCGATGATTTTCGGTCGCGCCGCGGCATCGAGCGTGCCAGGGCCGCCCGGCACGCAGACAATATCGAGTTGCGGCGTGGAGGAAAAATCGTGCTCCGCGATGATGGCGAGCCCGAACTCGCTCACCACCGGACCGGCCTCCTCGGCGATCGTGTAGATCTTGAGCTCGGGCAGGCGAGCAAGCACCTCATAGGGGCCGGCGAAATCGAGCTGCGTCAGGCCAGGGAAAAGCAGGAACCCGGCCTTAAGCTTAAGGTGATCGTCCATGGCGCCAGTCTATAGCCCGGATCCGCGCCAAAGGCTCCGCTCTGACGCCTTAACCCTTATCGGCCCCGGCTACGGAGACGGTGACACTGGCCGCGCGCAGCTGCGAGACTTGCTTCGGCAAATTCTGGTCGTAGGCCCCAGGCACGATGAGGAGAGTGTCGCCCGGCTTGGCGACGTGCAGGGCGTGCTGGACCGTCTGCAAGGCGGTCTTGGCCCCGCGACCGTCATTAGCGTCGCTGCCATTTTTCGAATCGACATAATAGTGCATGGACACCACAACAGCCGAAGCCGCCGATCTCGGCAAGGGGTAACCCGCGCGGGGCGTTGCCCATAAGGCAAGCAGGTCTTCCCGCCTTCTGCGCCGGAGCGGCGCCTGGGGGCGCCGCGCCGTTCTTGAATTCGCTTGGGATTTTTCCCATATGCGAGGGGTTCCGAAAGCTCAGCGCCGCGATGGGCTGGGCTTTCTCGTGGGTTGGGGCGCCGCCAAGCCCGAACGACGTTACGACATGTCGCAGCCGCTTGATCGATAAGGGCTTGGCACGATGTCGCGTATGACACTCCTCGACGGGGAGCTATGGTTGGCTGACGGCGGGTCGGACCGCGGGCTGCTTCGCTTCGGCAAGTCGTCTGAAGCGGGCTACGTTCCTTGCAATATCGAGCTGCTGGCGGGCGGAGAAAATGGGCCAGAGGCCGTGCGGGTTACGCTAGCCGTCGCAGGGTTCCGGCTGGATGAGCTTGCCATCACCGTCGAGGACGGTCAGTTGATCGTCCGCGGGCAGCAGGTTGACGAACGCGGCCGCGATTTTCTCTATCGAGGCATCGCGGCGCGCCGGTTCAAGCGCAGCTTTGGGCTCGCCAACGGGGTCGAGGTTCGCCAGGCCGAATTGCACAATGGGCTGCTCGCGATCGAGCTTGAGCGGCCTCGCCAAGACGCTAGGGTGCAGACGGTCGGGATCGTAGGTGGCGGCAAGTCGGCCACAACACAGCGGGCGCCGGCGCCCGCGCGTGCAACAGTTTCGGATGCGGAGTAGATCGGATGAACGAGCACGAAAAAGAAGATCGCGACACAGGTCATTCCATGAGCCGGAAGGAATTCAAACAGCTCGGCGACGGTGAAGTGGCCTATATCAAGCAGCTCAATATCGATCTCGCCCAGCAGCTGTTCCCGGCGCTCCGCGGCAAACTCGAGGGCATCGATCTCTACGCGGTACTCGGGGCCGACGGCACGCCCTTGGCGCTGACCGACAGCCGCAACGCGGCCATCGCCAACGCGATTGAGAACGATCTGGTGCCGCTCAGCGTGCATTGACGTTCCCCTCCCCCCGCCAGCACTATTTGGCTAAAGGGAGCCTCGGGCCGACGCCTAAGGCTCGGGCCTCTTACTCGCGCGAGGGGGAGCGATGAGGGACTTTTCACGGCGGGATTTCTTGCGCCAGACGACCGTGACGCTGGCCATGGCCGCCCTTGCCGCCCGGGCCACGCCCGGCCAAGCCGCTTCCACCACTACGGTTGATGCCACCGCCTTCATCGACGCCTCCGGCGAGGGGCTCATCCTTGGCGGCAGGCCGCTCTCCTGGTGGATCGAGGCCTTCGGCCTTCCATTTCACGTATCCTACGCCCGGCGATTTCGTCATGGGTCCGGACGGATTGCCCCCCAAGGAATGGAAAGCGAGCTGTTCACCGCGCGCTACCCCAAAGAGAAGATGCTGGAGGCGCTGCTCACCAACGACATCACCGTGAACGGCCGCACCATGAAAGCAACCGCGGCGCTTGAAGTGGCGGCCACGCCCGCTCTGATGGTCGAGCCCGGCCGGTCGATCGTCAGCGACAGCGGCATCACCTTGGCCCGCGTCGCGTTCGATAAAAAGATCGCCGGGGTTCACGGCCTGATTAGCCTCGACCTCGGCGTGGTGAATTATTGCCAAGCGATCGTGGCGTTGCCGGCGCGCAAATGGGCGCTCGCCACCCTGCCGCAGCGTCGCGACCCGGCGCCTTTCGAGACCTTCATCGCCGGCAATCTCTGCTTCTCCGCCGACATGCTGTCGCGCCTCAAGGTCGCCTTCCCGCGACGCCCCTTACGCGGCGACGTGCTCCTGATCTCCTCGACCGGCGCCTATACAATCCGACCTTCTTCGCCTCCAACGCCAACTCCTTCCCGAGGCCCGCGCGCGCTCTCCACGAGGCGAACGGCGATTGGACCTATCTGAAACGCGCAGACAGCTATCAGGAGATTTTCTCCCTCTAGCAGGAGTGATTGATAATGCGAAAGATGAGCATCGCCGACCGCATTGTGGGGGCTGCGCTTGCACTGGCCCTCGGTTCAATTCTCGGAGCGGCGCCGGCATATGCCGCGGACAAGCTTCTGGAGGAAACGGTCGACTTCACCGGAACCTTCATCTTCCTCGAGGCCAAGGTCCCGGGGGCGATCATCGGCGTGATCCGCAACGGCGAGACGTTGGTCCGCGGCTTTGGCGAGATCGCAGACGGCAGCGGCAAGGCCCCCGACGGCGATACGCGCATGCGCATCGGGTCGATCACCAAGGTCTTTGCCGGCGCCACGCTCGCCTCCATGGTGGCCGACGGCAAGGTCGGCTTCACCGACAGGCTGCAGGACCGGCTCGGCTGGGACGTGAAGATCCCGGAGCGTGACGGCAAATCAATCAGGCTGATCGACCTCGCCACTCACGCCTCCGGCCTGCCGCGCGAGGCCCAAGATAAGCCTGGGGAGACCGTGCCGACCTCGGAGCGCAGCAAGGAGGATTATGTGGCCTCCTTGACGCCTGACGCTCTGCTCTTCGCCCCGGGAACCGGCGTCCTCTATTCGAATTTCGGCTTCGACTTGCTGGCCCAGGCCCTGAGCAATGTCGCTGGCGAGCCCTATCCAAGCCTCCTGAAGAAACGCGTGCTGGACCCGGCAGGCCTGAAGGACACGAGCTTCGACTTGTCCGAGGCAGAGCAGGGCCGGGCCATGCAGGGGCACAATTTTGACGGCTCCCCCATGCCGTTCATCCCCACCTCGCCGTTGATCGTCGGCGCCGGCGGGCTCTATTCCTCGACCAATGACATGCTGCGCTGGCTCGGCTGGCACCTAGACCGCTTCAGCACGGCCAATGCCGAGATGCGGCTCCTCGACCACGCGAGCTATCTGCACCGCGACGGCCTCAGCCCCGTATTCGGCATGGACGAGGGCGGGGAGATGGACGCCTTGGGGCTCGGCTGGGTGGTGATGAGGCCCGAGGGCAATCGGCCGCTGATCCTGCACAAATCGGGGGGCCTGCAGGGCATGTTCAGCTTTGTGGCCTTCGCGCCGTCGCGCGGTGTCGGCGTCTTCGTGGCGATCAACGAGTTCAGCGTCGGTGGCTTCGAGGCGATGAGCAAGGCAGCGATCGAGCTGATCACCGAGCTCGCGCCCCGCTGAGCTCAGCTGGACGTCAAAGTTGACGACCGGCCTTAGGCGGCGTGGGACGTGGCGCCCTCGGTGGTGAGCACCGCATAGAGCGCGGAGGCGTCCTTCGATGCCCGGAGCTTGTCCACCGCGTGGCCCTCGCGCAACAGCCGCGAAATGCGCGCCAGCGCCTTCAGATGGTCGGCGCCGGCCCCTTCGGGCGCAAGCAGCAGGAAGACGATGTCGACCGGATCGCCGTCGACGGCGTCGAAATCGATCGGCTCGGCTAGCCTCGCGAAAATGCCGACGATGCGTTTCAGGCCGGCGAGCTTGCCATGCGGGATGGCGATGCCCTCACCGAGCCCGGTGGAGCCCAGCCGCTCCCGCTGCAGCAGCGTGTCGAAGATGTAGCGCTCCTCCAAGCCGGTTAGGCGCGCGGCGCGGCCGGCGAGCTCCTGGAGGAGCTGCTTCTTGGTCTTGACCTTGAGGGAGGGGATCACCGCCTCGGGGCCGATGAGATCAGCGAGATGCATGTGCTAACCCGTTCGATGAGAGAGGTGCCAAGGCGGAACGAGCCGCCTAGCGCCGTGCCCGCGTTTTCAGCTTAACCGCCGGATCGATCCAACCGATATTGCCGTCGTCACGCCGGTAAACCACGTTGATCTCCCCATTGCTCGCGTTGCGGAACACAACGAACGGCCGATCGGAAAGATCCATCTGCATTACCGCGTCGCTCACCGCCATCTCGTGCACGACCGTCTCGGCTTCGGCAACGATGATCGGGTTGTCCTCATCGCTCTCCTCCTGTCCTTCCGGCGGCGATTGCAGCACGTAGGACGCTGCGGGCGTCTCCTTGCGGGGCGCGTGGCCGCCGCCGTGGCGTTTGACCTTCCGCGTGTAGCGCCGCACCCGCTTTTCCAGCCGCTCACAGGCGAGATCGGCGCTCTGGTAAGCATC